>Ga0310786_10001263_pt1 | contig 40672 bp, 37 predicted proteins | sample AusTroGonzalo_MG_FD_203881 | JGI IMG/M metagenome (GOLD analysis project Ga0310786, IMG submission 203881) | Bovine rumen microbial communities from tropical cattle in Woodstock, Queensland, Australia - Gonzalo_03 (v2) (version 2) | ecosystem: Host-associated > Mammals > Digestive system >... | reverse complement strand
TGCCCCAGTTATAAATAGTGGTGTTACTGACTTAAATCATACTTTTTATTCGTGCAGCAATTTAGTAAATGTTCCGTTATTACCGCAAACTATTACCTCTATGAGTTATACGTTTTTTAACTGTTCTAAATTAGTAACTCCACCTACAATTCCAGATTCTGTAACTGATATGAGTAGAACGTTTAGTGGTTGTTATAAATTAGAGGAGGTTCCAACTATTCCGAGTAATGTTACAAATATGAATAGTACATTTTATAACTGCTATGGTCTAACAGATGTTTCAAATGCCACAATCCCTAGTACAGTAACAGACTTAACTGATACTTTTGAAGAGTGTAATAAAATAACCGGAATGCCTACCTTAGCAGATGGTATAACTGCAGACTTAAACTATACATTTTATAATTGTAGGAAGCTGGAAAATACAAAAACTATACCAGGAACAATTAATACAATGGTTGGTACTTTTGGTTATTGTGTAAAGATGACCGATGCTCCAACAATAAATAATGGTGTTACTCAAATGATTAATACTTATGCTAACTGTTTGGCATTAGTAAACGTTCCTGCTTTACCAAATACAGTAACAAATATTTCGGGAAGTTTCTCTGGTTGTAAGGTTTTAAAAACTGCACCTGTAATGCCTAATTCTATTCAAGATATGAGTAGTGCATTTTCAGGCTGTTATAATTTAACTACTATTCCTGGTATATCAAGTAACGTTGTAAATATGGACAGCACATTTTCTTCTTGTAATAATTTAGTTACAGCGGATTTTTCCTTACCTAGTACATTAACAAATATGGAAGGTACCTTTTCCTATTGTACTAAGTTAAAAACTGCTCCAACAATACCAGGTTCAGTTTTAACTTTATCTAATACTTTTGCTAGTTGTTATGCTTTAGAAAATATGCCTACTTTAGAAAGTGGTATAACAAATTTATATTGTACTTTTAATGGTTGCTCTAATTTAGCAAATTTAACAACAATACCGAATACCGTAGAGAGTATGATACAAACCTTTAACAGCTGTTCAAGTCTTACGACACCTCCGGCTTTACCGGAGAGTGTAACGGTATTAAGTAATACTTTTAGAAATTGTACTAATATGACGACGGCACCCGTTATTCCAAATACCGTTACAAATATTTCAGGTTTATTATATGATTGTCCGAACATTACACAAGCACCTGTTATTCCTGCTAATGTAACTGATGTGAAATATGCTTTTTATAACTGTACCAATATTACACAGCCTCCTACAATTCCTAGCAACGTTGAAAGCACAGCATATATGTTCTATGGTTGTACAAATTTGACTACAACGCCGATTATTCCTAATAAAGTTTCCGTAGCAAATTTTATGTTTGCAAAATGTGCAAATATAACTTCTATACCTGTAGTCCCTAATTCCGTTAAAGACTTAGCAGGTATGTTCTCAAATTGTACAAATATTACAGGCGATTTATTTTTACCATCTGAAGATATTAATAGTGCAAGGTCTTTATTTGCAAATACTTCTTTAACAAAAAATGTTTATATTCCGTTTAATAATGCAGGAGTAAATACACAAACATATAATCGTTTTACAAGCACAAGTCCTACAATAGGTGGTGGTTATAAGGAAGATGGTTCTGTGGAAGGAGTATATTTAAAAGACTTAAATATCCCGGTTGAAGTTACATTTAATGTCGGTTCCTTTGATACAACTAATGCAATATCTTATGTCGATAATACTGAAGTTAGTACTTTACAAGAAAATGTTAAAAAAGGTATTCATTATTACAGTATTGCTGATATTAATTCAGGTTTAGGGGAAGCAACATTTACTTTAACTGTTGCTGATGAACCAGCAAAAACCGTGGATGTGTCTTTCCCAATCATAGTCTATACATTAACTGTTGATCCCCAACTAGAGGGTTCTTCTGTTACCACGGACGTAATATACAGGTATAAAGATGCAAAAGGAAACGTATATAGTTTTACTGGAACATCTGTGTCAGTGGCTCCGGGCACGGTAGTTGAATATTCAGTAGTGGCAGATATATCAGGTACAACCTATATGGGTGACGGAAGTATAACAGTAAGTCAGACAGAAACTGTTGTATTAACATTATCTCCGTTAGCTCATGTAAAATATAGTGGGTTCTCAACTAGTAATTATATTAATTTAGATACTGCTATACCTACAACATATACAAGCTACGATATTATTTCCAAAATCAATACTCCTAATATTTCAGGTACTAATATGCGGGAAGGGTTTATTGGCTGGTCAGATGGAAATAAATACGGGTTCTTTGGTGCAAGACAGTCCAAATGGGTTGTAATGAATACTCAATACAAGGCTGGCACAGTCTCACCTTCAATAAATGTATGGCAGTGGATTAGACTTGTTGGAGATCTAAATAGCTATACAGCATATTTCTTAGAAGATCCTACAGAAGTATATACATTAGAAACATTACCTCCATTATCAGAATGGACAGCTGCTGTATCAGATACAAAGGCAATAAGTATGATTTCCGGTAGTACAATTTATGCAGGTGTAGGCTTTTACGCTTCCACGGGTATAGCCCCTTATATGGGATCCTTGGAGATAACAGGAACCAGAATATATGTAGATGGCAACGTCGCTTTTGATGGTAAGACCGCTCAAGAAAACGTTGACTATACAATAGTAGGGACATTAGAGAAATACACTTCAATATAGGAGAAAAATAAATTATGCAAAGTGATGAATTCTATAAAAATTTAACCATGTTCTTGGACGATAAAGATCAAGAGCTTTATAATGAATGGTCGTTATGGACATCTCAGTCAAATGATAGGTATTATATAGATGGGCAGTTAATTGATGGTGAGGTAATGTTTTTCACGAACGAACGCACCGAGCAAGAGATTGAATTAATGCACAAACGTAATGAGGAAGAACAAAAACTCCGCGATCTCAATTTAGACTTAAATGACGAAGTTGATAAAGCCTATTTTTACCTGGCAACAAGGTTTATTAATTCTCATGCAGTATTGCGCGGGAAATTGATACCGTACGAAGTATTTAAGCAACGTTTCTCCAAATAATATTGTATACTGTTAGTAGAGGTGAAATTATGAGTACAGAGCCAAGAATAGATGTAATTATACCAGCACATAAAGCACAGAACACAATACTAAGGACGTTGTCCAGTATTGCGTTACAAGATGTAATGTCGGATATAGATGTAACAATAGTTAATGATGCAGACGGAATTGGTTATACTAAATTTATTGATATGTTTAGCCCTTATCTTTCTGTTAGAGAGATCGTGATGGAGAAGAACGGGGGTCCGGGCGATGCCAGGCAGTATGGACTTGATAACACCAAAAACCCATTAGTAATGTTTATTGACGCAGATGATACTTTTAGTGGTGCTTTTGCAGTTAAAACATTAAGGGCACAATTATTAGCTGAAGCACATAATGTATGTTGCTTTAGTAATTTTCTAGAGCAGCAGCCTCAAACATATATACAACATCCAAATGACTCGGTATGGATGTTTGGCAAGATATATAAGAGGGATTTTATTAAAAGATATAATATTCATTTTTTACCGGGTAGTAGGGCTAATGAAGATAATGGGTTTAATATGCTCTGTAAGCTCTGTGCGAACCAGAATGAGCAGATTAAATATATACAGGATATTACATACTATTGGCATTTTAAAGAAGATAGTATTACACGTATAAATAATGCAGAGTACTCATATGGCGGCAGCTTCCCAGGCTATACAGAAAATATGATTTACGCCATTAAGGAAGCAGAGAAACGTGTGCCGTTTAATGGTAGTATAACACAACAGAAAGTAGCGGTTATGTGCAATCTTTATGAGTATTATATTGAAACAGAAGAGCGTGATAAAAGATTTATAGAGCAGAACTGGAATAGCTGCTTAAAATATTATAAAGAGGTGTACAAAGAAATACACCACAAGATTCCGGACAACATTTTTTCACAGGTATATAACGACGTGATGCGCAATTGTTATATGGGTAACAAATTATTTGGCATCATTCCCAGGATCGGAATAAAAGAGTTTCTAGAGAAGCTGGAAGCTGAATCAAATAAGGAGCAATAATGAGCACAAAAACAACTAAGGTGACTGATGGTAAAGTTCTAAGCTATACTGTGTCTGCAGCTGGGTATAAAACCCTTAGTGGAAGTAAAATAATAACTGCGGACGAGACTATTAAATTAAATATGATTCCGGAGTCCGAATCAACATCTGCATTTGAAGTAGGGGACAGGTTAGGTGATATTGCATCATTTGTTTGTTATTTTGATAGTGTAGACCCTCAATCGGCTGCTACACAAAAATACGCTGTTTTTGTACTCGATGCAAAATATAGAACTGCTTCTATTTCTGCAGGTCCAAATTATAGCGACGTTAATAATTGGTTGTCAGGTATGCCTAAATATAGTAATGCAACAGATGCTCTTAATGCAAAAGAAAGCGCAACTTGGAATACCAAATATATGACGGCTACTCCGTATAGTGATTGGTCAATAAGTAGTTCTTGGCCTTGTCTTCACAATGCCGCACATAAAGCATTGTATACATCTTATAAAATCACGAGTTGTCTTCCGAACGTTTATGAATTACAACAAATTTTTATGAATAAAACAATTCTTGATTTAAAAGACCCAACAGCCACTACATTTCCAGATCTTTCATTAGCAACTAGGTATAATTCGACTAATTGGAGTTCCACAAAAAGTACCACATCTTCTTATTGGTGGTATGTTAATGGAACAAATGTTGGACACACAAATCCATACTCAAATGGCTGCATTCCAATCTTTGAGGTTCCAGTTAATTAGGAGAAATTATGGCCACAAAAACAGTAAAAGTAACAAATGGTAAAATTTTGAATTATAAAATGTCTGCACCAAATTATAAACCTTTGGAATCAGATGTTTTAATTCAAGGTGACACAACAGTAACGAGGACAATGCTACCTTTAATTGACCCTAACAATTTTTATGTAGTTGGGGACAGATTGGCAGATAAAGCATCATTCGTAGGGTACTATATAACGGTGGACCCTAATACAAACATTGAAACAAGAAACGCTATATTTATTTTAGACGCAAAATATAGAACTTTCAATGTCTGGTGGAGTGGTGGTAGCTTTGTAAGCCCATTAATTGATATGTCAGACACAACTGCACAATCAACTAAAATATCCTCTACATATCTTACCAATTTAGCAGTGTCTGTTATACCAACTGACAATAACTCTGCTCCTGTTTATGCTAGAGCAGCAGCCACAGTACAATATAATGGTGTAACATATCAAAGCCAATTACCGACTGTCCCAGCTTTAAAAATGATAGTTGCTAAATCACAATTACTTGAAAAATCAGACCCTACTATAAGTTCGTATGCAGATAAAAAGATAACAGCAAGTAATACTTTCTGGAGTTCTTGTGTCAGGGCTTATAATGGTGGTCAAGCCTGGGTAGTTAGTTATAGTGGATCTGTTAGTAATAAAAACTTTTATTACGGGCAAGGTGCACTTTTAACAGTTCCAATATTTGAAATACCAATAAACTAATATAAAGTAATTTAATTTAGGAGAAATAAATGTCAACAACTAAAACAGTAAAAGTAACAAATGGTAAAATTTTAAATTATACCATCACAAAACCGGGCTATAAAACAGTTCACGGTAGTAAACTTATAACAGCAGATACTACAATCAATGTTAATATGATTGCTGAATCTGATACCAGAGAAGTTTACACAATAGGGGACCGTCTTGGTGGAGTAGCAACATTTTTTACTTATTACACAGACGGAAATGGCAATAAATATGCAGTATTTGTGGTAGACGCTCAGTATAGAGCCACAACAAAGTGGGCCTCTGATCGTGGTATGGCGACAGGTTTACCTAGCAATACTTTAGACTTCAATGTATACAAAACAGAGGCAGGTTGCCCGTTAAGTGCCACTTATTGCTCACAATATGTTTTTGATACACACTATCCTGCAGGGACAACTTCAAATCCGTTCCCAGGTTTTAAGTATGCAAAAGACTGCGTGAGCATTCCAGCACTAGGTACCGCAGGTATTGCCAGAATGCCGAATCCGTTTGAAGTCTGGACATTATGGCAAATGGGTACTGTATTAGATTCATATGACCCTACAGTAACTGATTATGCTGCTAATAATTTGACCAACAAAAAAGATACAATGACTTGTTACCCTAGAACTGATGGTGGTCAATACATATACTATTACTCATCTGGAAGCGGTTCCCTCCAACAAGGTTCTTATACAGATGATATAAGGTTCAATATCCCGGTATTTGAAATCCCAGTAAATAATTAAAAATAACCAACACACCCTTAACATTTAGGTACCTATTGTAAGGGTGTGTTTCTATGTCCATAACTTTAATTAAAGGCGACGACACAAATTGGAACGGTGAACAGCCGTTTGAAATATCAATCCAGACAGATTACGATTTATCAGACGGTTTTACCGCAGAGTTTATCATTTGCGAGGTAAAGAAAACCTTCGATTCCATAGAAAACAATAAGCTGTATCCGGTATTTACCCATAAGGATACGGCCCGTTTTGTTTTAGGTGATGTCTTCGCCACACTCAGAATTTTAGATGCCCAAGGCCGGGTCCGGACCGTTAAGTCTGATATTCCCTTTACCATTGTAGAAGGGCAATTTGGACAGGATCCGACAACGCAGGTAGAACCTCAGGAACCTATCACCATAGTCCGTGGAGATGATACCAACTGGAATGATGAACAAACCTTTACAATTAATCTTATATCTGAATTAGACCTAACACAGTTTAAAGCTCAGTTTATAATAGGCCCTATTGTCAAGAATTTTGACTCTGTGGTTGATAATAAGATCCAGCCTATACTCACCCACCCGGACACATTAAAACTCGCTCTAGGTCCGGCCCGGGGTATTGTTAAACTTATTGATCAACAAGGTCGTATTAAAACTATTGCGTCAGGCATACCGTTCTTAGTTAAGCGCGGTGTTTACAGCACTACAAGTGCAACAGCGACAGCTTTACCTACCGCTGAAATAGACACAAACCTTACACAAGTAACACCGAGCTCAATTGATATTACGGTAGCCAACTTAATTGACTACGCAGATATAGGAAACAAACCTCGTATTAACGGGGTTGAACTCAACGAGGATAAAACAAGTGAAGAGCTAGGTCTTCAGGGCCAGCTTATTGCAGGGGAAAATATTACCATAGAGGATAATGTTATCTCCGCGCAAAGCTCCGATGCCCACTTTGTTTTTGAACAAGGCATACCATCCACGGTCTGGTCTATAACTCACAACCTAAACAAGTTTCCTGCTGTTGTGGTTGTTGATTCTGCAGGCCAAACAGTTTTATGTGGGGTAAGCTATATAGACGAGAATAATTTGCAAATAAATTTTAATGGGGAATTTTCAGGTAAAGCGTACCTGAACTAGGAGAACACATGGCAGATAAAAAGATATTAGTCAATTTAGACTTAAACAAAAACCAGGTACTTAATGCTACGATCCAAAACTTAGCAACGGCACCTGAAAATCCTGTCAAAGGTCAGATTTACTTTGATACGGTATCCAACACACTTAAATATTACGATGGCACAGCTTGGAGAGAAGGGGGTGTCTGGGGCTCAATTATAGGTACACTTTCAAACCAAACCGACTTACAAAATGCATTAAACGGTAAAGTTGATGCGAACTCAGCTATTGCCGCAGCAACCAAATGCAAAATTACCTATGATACAAAAGGTTTAGTAACTGGTGGTGCAAATCTTGAAGCTTCTGATATCCCGAGCCTTACAACTACAAAGATTAATGCATTAACAGATTATACAAAAGGTTCTGACAGCACAGCATTAGCCACATCTGATACATTAAACCAAGCTTTAAGCAAACTTGAAAACCAAGTTGATAAAAAAGTAACTGCAAACGCAGCTATTACAGCTTCAACATCCGGTAAAACTGTAATTACCTACGATGCCAAAGGTCTTGTAACAGGTGGTTCTGAAATTGGTATTGATTCAGGCTCAACAAACTATCTCGAATTTGATACAACCAACCACAATATTAAGGCAAAAGTTGATACTACTGTAACAGAAAGCAGCACCAAACTTATTACATCTGGTGCGGTCCATACAGCAATTAACAACGCTTTAGTTGGCGGGGTTATTTACCAAACAACTTGGAATATTACCAGTGCAACAGACCTGTCTGGTATCACACTCCCGGTTAAGAAAGGTTATTTATATTATGTAACCGGTACTGGTCCGAAGACAATTGATGGTATTGAATGGAACGCAGGCGACTATTTATTAGTTAATGAAGATGTTGCTGCTGGCGGTTCCTTGTCCGGTAAAGTAGAAAAGATTGATAACTCTGAATCAGCTGATATTGTTAGGTTGAATGCTACACAAACATTAACCAACAAAACAATTGATGCAGATGACAACACAATCTCTGACTTAACCACATCAAACTTAAAGTCCGGTGTTTTACAGACCACAGTCCGGGCTACATCTTCTGCTTCAGATACAGCAATTGCTTCTGAAAAGGCAGTTGCTTCAGCATTAGCAAGTAAACAGGATACAGTAGTAGCTGCGGTCGAAAACAATATCGCAACATGGAATGCTTCGGGCAATACAAAAGATAGTGGTAAAGCATTTACCACAACGATTGCATCAGCCGCAAGCGCAGTTGATACTAAAGTTCCGACAGAAAAAGCAGTTAGAACTCAGTTAGATGCAAAGACAGGTGCATTTACAGCAACTAACGGGGCGTTAACTCCTGCCGGTGGTGTATGTACGTGGACAATTACAAATACATTAAATAATGCTGATGTGATATGTTCTATCCGGGAAGTATCAACCGGAGAAGAAGTCTATTGCAACGTGACTTATAGTGCAGAAACAATCACTGTAAAAATCAATGCTACAAGCGGTATTAACGCTAACACATACAAAGCGGTTGTTGTAGGTTTATACGTAGCAGCTTAGGAGATTAGCCCATGGCCGGAAAATTCCTTAATATTGATACAGATGCAACTTTAGCTGGAAACAGTGATATAGCTGTTTCCAGCCAAAAGGCAATTAAAACTTATGTAGATACAGGATTAACTGGGAAAATAAACACTTCTGCAAAGGGTGCCGCTTCCGGCGTGGCATCCCTTGATTCTAATGCTACGATTCCAGATGCGCAAATACCGTACAAATACATAAAAGAAAATGATATTCTTCAAAACTTAAATATACATAATACTTCTGGTAAACATAAACTTTGGTTTTCGAGTTTAGATAATACTCTTTATAGAGCTAATAGAAGACATACGGTAACGCTAACTAATTTCAATACAGATATTGCAACTAATTTGTTCGATATGAACTGGGACTCTGAGGTCAGAATACCTGCGGGAAGTATTGGAACAATTAATATTTCTGGGAATTCTAATTTAGGGATGCAATATCCATATGGTTATATCTACATTAGTTTTTATGGAGGAAACGGACCAACCAGTCTTTCCCAGCTATCTGCTAAGGTTTATCAGGATTGGTCCGGGCATAATACAGGCTGGGTAAATTTAGGAAGTTTTGAAGCAGTTTCAACTGGAACATATAATAATATTGAACATATAAAAGTTGCAAGAGTATTTGCTCAAGTATATGGTATCAAGCAGATAGAAATAAATATTGATAATACAGATGGTGTTGGGCACGAAGATACTAAAATTTGGGTCACTCAAGTAGAGTTCTTTTGTAATAGAACTGGTGTTCAATCCCTTCCTGTTTTAACAAAATTAGGTGGAGATACAATTTATGGAAGTTTAACTATTCCTACCGAAAATGGTTCTTTTATTGGTAATTTGACCGGTACAGCAGCTAAAGCAATAAAAGATGCGGATGGAAACACAATTAGTTCGTCGTATTTAAAATTGACCGGTGGAACTTTAAGTGGTCCTTTAACTATTGTTAAAACTTCAGGTAATTCCTTTTTTGAAATGCGAGGTAGTAATAGTATTATTACTTTAATTGGTGGTTATGGTACAGCCTCTCAAAAAGATAACTATATACGTGGGTCTGATAGTGATTTAAGAATTTATGGTAGTACTTTAGAAGCAGATTATGGTTTAAAAATAAATAATACTACAGGTAAATTGTATCACATGAATGGGGCGGGTAATCATTATGAATTATTAGATACATCTAATAAAGCCGTAGCTAATGGTCTTGCAACTCTTGATGCAAATACTAAAATTCCAACAACGCAACTACCAATTGCAACAACCAGTGCACTGGGTGCGGTTAAAGCTGATGGTACAACAATTACCGTTGACGAAAATGGTGTTATTACAGCAACAGGTGGAGGTAGCTCCGCAGACAGTTACCAGCCGCCATTACTTTCTTATACCTGGTCAGATCATAAATTTAACGATATACAATGGCTTCGCGCGGATACTTTCTCTTGGCAGAACGGTAATCTGTATGAGGGTGTATATAACAAATTGACAGAAGAATACAATGGTCATACCCCTGAAGTATTTGTCCAAACAAAGATTGATGGAAATGGTGTTATAGGTGGCCCTTACTTTGCAGCAGAAACTTCTTCCCAATATGATTCCGGTTTATATAAAGCCTTTGACTTAACAAATACAGATAATGCTGTATCAAACTTTTCTAATGAGGCATACCTTACTTTTTATAATCCTAGTCCATTATTAGTAACGCAACTTGTTTGGACCACATATGATAATGATAGGAACCCTACTGACTACTCAGTAGCAGGTAGTAATGACAACGTAACCTATACAACTTTAATTTCACACGGTACAGCTACAGCTGGAGCTGCTACTACCATGAACCTTAGTAGTAATACTAACTATTACAAGTATTACAAAATTACTGGGCACACATTTAATACAAGCATGGGTAATTTGAAAACATTAGCTATTACAGCTAGTGTGGACACAAGTAATAAGGTTCTTTATAAAGAACCTGTATGGACACAGCCAATATTGACACAGAACGGTACCTTAGGTGAAAGTACTTGTGCTGTAGCAACAGATGTAGCCCAATATAATGATAATCAAATTTATAATGCGTTTACACCTAATTACACAGGAAATGCAGGCTTTCATTCTGTATCGGGTACAACGTCCGGGTATGTTACCTACTATAGTCCGGACCCGGTTAAAATCACGGCTATTACGTTTACAAACCAAACTGATTCAAGTTCATCTAACAGGGCAAGTACCGGAGGGAATATTTCTGTATCAGATAACGGCTTTTCTTGGCGCTATTTAAAATCTTATAGTAATTCAGAACAAAGTATTGGTGGCGTTTGGACCATTGATTTATCGAGTAATACAAATTATTATAAATATTACAAAATAACTTGTAATGGCACAAATTCATCATATTGGACATTTAAGAGTTGTGCTTTTACAGCGGTTACTTTTGAAAAAGAATTTGAATACCACCATACCCCGTCCGGACTTAGGATTACTACACCAGAGTATGAGCCTACTTTAATTAAAGAGCAAGCAGCTACAGGTACGTCTTGGTATTACATATTGGATACGGGAAATGTGCGGTTTAAGCTACCCAGGTTTACAGATAAAATACATGGTGAATTAGTAGAAGTTTATCATAATGGTGCTGTTTTCTGTAGAACATACGAAGATGGCTGGTGTGAGCAGGGCGGGTTAACAACAGTACAAAGTAACTACAATTGTAATGGTACGTTCTATAAAAATTTTATAGACACAAGTTATTTTGTTACTGTTATGGGTCAGGCTAGATCCGGGTGGCTTGGTATTACATCCAAGTCTGTGTCCGGATTCTCGTGCCGTATTGAAGATGGCGGCGGATTACAAAATATGTTTTATGCTTGTGGGTATGTAACAACACCTAGTAATTATGCAGATGAACAACGTCGTCTCACCCACAAATACTTGTACTTCTTTGTTGGTGGGTATGCACAAGAAGCAATTGTACAAACTGCAGGTATTACTAGTGAGCAGCTAAATGAAAAGGTTGATATTGCTAACATGGAGGAAGTCAAGTGTGTTGTTGAAACATACAATAATAATGGTAGCTGGTATCGTATTTGGTCGGATGGCTGGTGTGAACAAGGCGGATATTATGGATCAGCTATACCTACAGATGGGCAAGCAACTATTCAATTATTAAAGCCTTTTTCTGACACAAACTATCATATTTATCAACAAACATATGGAAGTACGTCTGGAGCAGAAGGAACTGACATTTGTGTAAAAACAGATAGTAAAACGACCACAATGTTTATTTTATGCAATGAAGGGTATGTGGCTACCATGAGTGGTTTAGACTGGAAGGCGGAAGGTTATATTTCATAGGTATATATGAAAGCATATACAGTAATAGAAAACGGAATTAAAAAATACAAGATCGTTAATCAAAAACTTAACGGTCAGGGTGTTTATTATGCGTCTAAAGATTTAGGTATTGATAAAAGTTTTTCATCACAATTATCACCTTTACAAAAAATCGGTACAGTTAGAGTTGTTAATTGGTTTGCTTATAATTTTAATGCAAGTTCTTACATAAAGGTAGCAAACTGTGTTCCTTCAGGTGATAAGGAATTTCAAGTAGCCTTTGTTTTTAAGGAAGGGATTTCACAACAAGGAATTTGCGAGATAAAAACCAATAATATATCCTTTTCAATAGAAACACATGATACATCTCTATATTACTATGTCACCTATAATGGGAGCACAACTACATATAGCGGGACCAACACACTTGTAGATGGTGATTCCTGCGTTTTAAAATGTTCCTTTGAAGGTGCTTGGTTTAAAGCTTATTTGTCTCAAAACAACGGAAGTTTTGTACAAGAACGTTTGATTGCAGATGATAATAACAGACTAGTTAGAGGTGATTTTATTTTAGGTACAAACCTCATTTCCGACTATTATTTCACGAGCATAATAGACTTAAACCATACCTATGTAAAACAAAATAATGTTTATCTTTTCCGTGGGGATATGCCGTATGGTCTAAAACAATTTGGTATCTTAAGCAACGACTATATCATTGAAAAAGGACCTATTGATTATACGGTAGTAGGAAGCCCAACGATAGAAAATGGGTGGCTTACTAATACAGACAGCAATAATCGAGTGTTAATAAAGGGCTTTGATACTACAAAGCCGTGGGAAATAGTAATTAAAATAAATATAGCTGAAGACCAAGCAATTTTGGGTGCGGGTACTGATACAATGGGCGCTATTGGAATAAGGACTTCTGGAAATGCCGCGTTAGTATTTTTGGGCTCAACAAGCGACTGGACTTTTGATATTGCTAATAATGCAGAAATACCTATAATTTTAAATGTAGATTACTATATTAAAATATTGTATACGGGGACATCTTATATTTTAGCATACAGTACAAATGGAAATGATTTCACAGTATGTCAAACTATACAAAACAGCACCCCTGTAGCATCTTTAACTGAAATAATTTTAGGGCATTGGTTTGGAACAGGCAGCACATTAAATAAATTTAGTTTGTCTGCGTCTTATATAAAAGTAGACGGCTGGGCGTGGTTTGGAAGTGCAAATTTAATTTGGGCAAACCCAAATATTTATTTGCAAGGTGATAGTAATCAACTAATAGTAACTGACATATACCCTAATAGTAATTATACTTTAGAAGCAAATATAAAACCTATATATAATTCTGCTCAATATAATAATTGTATTATTGACACCGCTGGAAATGGAAGCGAAACGGGACGTATCGGTTTTATGTATAGAGATGAAGATTTATCAAGTGAAGTCGCTGGGTGTCTATTTTATAATTATTACCCAACTACCGATAGTTCTTGGACCAATTATCAATTTAATAAAAAATATAATTTAAAAACTATAAAAGATAGTGAAAATACTTATTTTTATGTAAATGGAAATTTAGACAAAACGCGCGCTTTAGAAACTTTAGAAACAAGTACACAACCGCTTAAATTTTGGAATTATAATTCAAAAGGTATTTTATATAATGTAAAAGTCAATGACGATAATAGAAATTTGGTAGGAAGTTTTGTCCCCGTGCCTCAAGGTTTAAAAATCGGAATTTTTACCGTTCCCAGCAACGGTATGTATGATATGGTGGAACAAAAATTTTATCCCAACGCTGGAACAGGCAATTTCATTTACGGGAAAGATTAGGAGATTTTATGGCAGATATAAACGTTGGTGAATTAAGTGAAGCTATTAACGATAAAGTTGATACTGCTAACATGGAAGAAGTTAGGTGTGTAGTGGATTCTTATATCAACGGAACTGAATGGTATCGTATCTGGTCTGATGGATGGTGTGAGCAAGGCGGAATGATATATCTTAACACTGCCGGCACTGTAACATATCTGCAACCATACTTAGACACAAATTATACAATTACGGTATCATCACAGCGAACATCAAATAATGGATTTGTTCGTATATCTGAATTAACCGCTACAACCGTAACTATGTATTTTGAATGGGATACAGGTCAAAGTAAGTCCGGGTATGGGCGCTGGTACACCTGCGGGTATATATCATAGGATATTTTTATGACAAGTAATATAAATTATGGTGCTTTAAGTGAAGTAATAAATGACAAGATGGACTTAGATATGGACAACGCTGCGCCATCGAAGTCCGCGCAAGACACTTTATTTGGTTGGTTAGGTGCAGATACAACAGCTGGGGTAGCCTTAGTAAGTGGTACTGTATTACCACAAAATGGATGGATAGTTTGTTCATATACAGATACAAGTTATGGTGTAGCTATGTTTAAATTAGATGACATCGTTTTTTATCAACAATCGTATCAGTCTCAACCAAATACACGTGTGGGCACAATATTTGGTGTCAAAGGTCAAGTATTTACTCTAACAACGTCAGGTACCTGTACTGCTACGGCTACATTTTATCCCTTGATAGGAGAACAGAATGCTTAAATATGCAAAAGTAATAAATAATGAAACAAAACAATGTGAAGTTGGGCTAGGTACAAATACAGCTTTTTATCAAAAAATTGGAATGACAGAACAAGATGTTGAACAGGCCTACAATGGTCAGTGGTATTTAACCGGACATGCACCAGTTAAACCGGAACCAACCTTGGAAGAACAAGTTGTAGCCTTAGAAACTCAATATCAAATGAACAGGTGGCAACGCGAGATCATTTTATCTGAAAATTCTGGTGCTTCTGAATATACAAAAGCCAAAGCACAAGAAATAGAAACGCTTGCGGAACAACTAAGGGATTAATATGTCTAATATAAATTACGGTGCATTTAGTGAAGTAGTTAACAACAAAGCAGATCGGGATCTAGGCAATATAAATCCTACGCAAGGTGTTGTGCAAAATATTTCAAACTGGGGTGTCCCGGATTACACCGCAGCTATAAGTTTGACTGTCGATAACACGGAACGAACTGTTACAGATGAAATGGGATTAGGATACATTTATTTTCGTATTCATACACTCGGTGGAGCAACAAACTACCTTTTTATTAACGGAACACAGTTTGATACGTATGAGTGGGACAACCATAATCAAGATGTATGGACACCTTTTTTAGTAAAACCCGGGGACACATACAGGTGGTATACTACAGGACAAGGGAGTATTATAGCAAAATTCATACCACTAAGTGGGCTATAGTATCTTCCTCAGGAGGAAACTAACAGATGCGTAGTATATGCAGGGGATGTAAACTGCAAGGTTATTGCATTTACGAAACCGAACATAAAACGATTTGTAATTTATATCAAGGTGTTAAGGATGAAAAAGCCAACAATTGAAGACATAATGACTTTTCTTGAATACTTAATACTACCCGCAATCATCATATCGCTGTTTTGGGGGATTGTGGTGTGCACAAGTGTAGCGGCGAGCATAGCTTTGGCTTGGATAATTTTATGTCTCATCGACAATCAATAGGAGACCATGGATGGAAGCAGTTAATAAAGAAGTGCAAGTAGTAAATAGATACCGCATAAGCGTATCTGATATAATCAAAATAGCAACCACAGTGCTGGCAATAGTTGGAGCAGTCACACTGTTTATATACAAAATGCAGGATCTACCACCTAGAGTAGATAAACTCGAAAGAGATATCCCGGCAATCAGGAGTGAAGTTAATGCTCTTAAATCAGAGCTTGACAAAAATGGTGTAAAAACCGACATTATTCTTGAAGATGTAAAATTAATAAAAACCCATATTATTCACGATAAAAACTAATGTATCAAATAAAGAAAGACGAACATTTTTTAAGTTTAGAAGTGGCCCTTGTAAAAGACCCGGTACTTTTAGCGTTAGAAGACGTTTATATAGACCACGGTACCGGACCCATCGTTATTTCTAAGGAAGACTAATGAAAGTACATGGTTCAGTAAATGCATTAAACGAAGTAAATGCAGCACGCAGAGCAAATGAGGGTGCAATCTCTTACGCTATTAGTGATTCAGATTACATAGTAGCTACAAACGCACAACGCTGGCACTTTGTTACATCCAATTCAGACGTATACAGAGTCTGCCTTCCATCCGCAGACTCTCTTAGTTCTGGATGGCAAATAACATTTATTGTATCCATTTCTTCAAGCTTCCCTTTAATTATAGCAGATACCTCTTCAAACATTTTATTTAACATAGATCCGGGCCGCGCTGCCACAGTAGTTTTATCAGATAACACAACATCTAACGGTACCTGGAAGATTATTAACCAAGATCCTAACAATCAGACAATACGTAACGTTGTGTTAAATGCAGCTACACAAGAACTCATAGTTAATGAAGACAACCAGGCCAGACTTTTACCTTTTGTTTCAAATATAGCAGACGGGTTTATTGTAGGTCCATCGGGGGAATTAACCGGTATTCCGTCTGATCATTTAGTTTATTTTAACCCACAAACACCTTATTACTTAACCGCGCCGCTTTCATTTCCATCGACAACCTATGTTTATCAAACATCTACGAACACAATTTATGAAAGTGCAAATCTACAAGATGGTGGTACAGCTTTTCCAGAAAATCCGACAGAAGGATATACATTTTATAATAAGTCATTAGGCTGTAACTACGTTTACCTGTCCGGTAATTGGGAACGCAGACCTTCTGTAGTTATTGGTAAAGTCGAATGGGAATCCGCAACAAGCTTTACTTGTGAAACATATCCGTTTAACTACTGGATCTGGGACGCAATCGATTTTAATGAGGCATTTCCTTCACAAACAGGCAACGCCTCTAAAGTATTTAGTACAGACGGTTCCAATCTTTACTGGGCCAATACCCATATTTTAATTGATCGTGTGTCGGACACGCCTCCGGAATCACCGACTGTGGGTACAGTATACTACGATATTAACGATAAAAAGTTATACACATATTTATCTACAGGAACTTGGGGTGATCCAGTAGACCCAATTGAAAACAGAATTTATGTAGCTACAAGCACTAATTCGTTTTATGCCTGGGTTATGGGAGACATGTTAACTGTAGGTACAGGTGGTGTAACAGCCTCTATAACTTATTGGGAAGATGTTGATGTATACCAGGTAAGTAATGGTGCTAATTTAGCATACACTCGCACAGGTGGTGCGACCGGTGCCTTTGTTGAGGCCGGAATTTCTTTATACGCGGATGCAAACCTTAATATTTTCTTGGAAGTTGCCGCGGCCAATACCTGGGTATATACCGGGATTGTGTCATGAAGAAACGTGTAACATATAAAACAAAAGAAATACGCCTTCCAGATAGTAATAATTTACCTAAACCATGTTATGCAGAATATGTCCCAGGTCCTAGACCGAGCCCTGGTCCGGCACCTCTGGTTTACAAAACATTAACAATCTTATGTGCATTACCGGATATTACAATTACCATTAACGGTATTGAGCGCGCTACAGCTACTTTACTTCAAGGAACAAGTTATTCGTATACCGTTGCACGGCCTGGGTATCATACTATTGTGGGTATGGGTATTTTACAAGAGAATGCGGTATTTACAATTAATGAAAACCAGTTTGTACCCCTTGTTATTTCCAATAGTTATGAGAGTCCAGAAATACACCCATTTAGTGAAGGGTCCCTTTCTGGATTAACCATAGTTAACAATGCATTACAATTAACGACTGACTTCATGCAAAACACCAATTTTACCTGGGACCGTATTGGAAGCTTTCCAACTAACCAAACTGTTACCACAACTCCGAATTCTATTTTAGTTATTGGACCTCGTATGATGCCTGAAGGCAGGGTAGCTACTTTCAGAACACAATCTACCCAGGCTTATGGAACATGGGAAGCTGAAATATCTATTGCAGAGGAAGAAGAAATTTGTCAAAAGCATTACCTGTTGGCGTCATCTGATGATATATCTACAATGAACGGCTATGTTATGTGGTTTGAATATTCTTATGATTATACCTTTTTAGACTTATTTAAAGTAACTAATGGACAGGAATCATTTTTACAAGAATGGTATGCACGTACTGACAGACACATGTTTAGGGCCAGATACAGAATTTCTAGGGATCAAAACGGAACATTTAGGTGCTGGTTTAAAAATGTAACAAGTAATAGGGATTGGCAACTTATGACAGACGGTCCAAATCCAAGTCCGTTTGTTGATAATACATATACAAGCTCCAACTATTTATATTTACAATTTAGGGTGTTTGGTGGTAACAATGTTTACGAGTATCAAATGAGCTCGTTGCCCGCAACCGGGTCCGGGAATTTATATCCGTCCGCAACCTATATAAGTCCGGTTATTTATGCAGGTCCTAATTTTAAGAATTGGGATAAAATAGTATATCAACAAAATACCACAGAAGGAACAGGAACCATGTATATCAGGTTTAAGAACTCTACCGATACAGAATGGAGTTCTTGGGGAACCATAACAAGTGGTCAAACATTAAGTGTTCCAAAAGATAGTGCACAGTTAAAATGGGAGGCAACAAGTAATGCCGCGCAAACCGCTGGGCCTACACTTAATAGCTTTACTATAACCTGGGAAGAGAACAACAGTTAACGTTTGCGTATTTTACGAGGAGTCGATATGGCATCTAAAAAAAGATATGTTAAAGGGAAAACATCTTGCAAATGCGGATGCGGTCTCGAAATAGATCAACGTCTTAACTTTATTTTAGAAAGTTTATCCAGATTTTTTCATGAGAACACGGGCAAAAGTATTACAGTTACATCAGGTGCCCGCTGTCCGGCTCATAACAAAAAGGTCGGCGGCGTAGCCTCCTCTGCACACGTGTCCGGGCTTGCAGTCGATGTTGCATTTGCAAACTCATATGAATTATATTTAATAAACCAATATTTGTATCAAATAGGTGTACAGCGTATTGGATTAAATTTTGAAAAATCATTTGTTCATTTTGATATAGATGAATCAAAACCCAAGCCTGTGTATTTTAAATACTAGGAGGTTTTATGTTAAGAAAGATCGGTGAAGTAGTACAGATTGATGTCGTTGAGAAAGAAGACGAAAACAATCAAGATAAAAAAGAAGAGAAATAGTAAAGCGAGGTCAGTTAAGTTATGGCAGAAATCAATGATGAAAACAATATAAGTTTTCTTATTAAAACAGGCGTACAACGTTTCATTATGGGTAATATCCTTGATATTGCCAAATCTTTGTTTTCAGAAGATCCTAAGAAGTTAAATCAATTCGTTAGGTTAGTTAAGAAAACATCGTACAATGGTATCACAATTATGAATGATACCTTAAACACTTTTGATTTAAGTAAGGTCAGCGTGGTAAAAACAGACCAATTACTCCCGAGAGTAGAAGGTTCTGCCTTTAAGGATGACAAAAAATAGTATGGATAAGAAAGCTGTAGCCATAGATAACTCTTATAATAGGTTATATGAGCTTATGCTTATGGGATATGATAATGTCCAATGGTTAGCAGCTTATGAAGGGGAAGAGGCCTGCCCGTTGTGTCAAGAGATTGAAACATTATATAACCAACAGGGCGGCGTTTTGTTGTCTGCATTTTTAGGTTTTAAAGCTGTGCTTCCTCCAGGACAGGTAAATCCTGACGGGACCATAATTCCACAACTCAATGCAAACGGCTTAGAACAAGTTGATTACAGTAAGCAAGTTGAGATTTACAAGAACGCACCAATTTATAATCACGCACATGTCGGTTGTCGCTGTGCTCTCCTAGTTACGAGGAAAGCACCGGTGCCACCAACATATACAGGACCGGAATTTGCACCACATTTTATAACAGTTAGAGGGTAGTATGTTAAAGAAAGCAGAAACACTTGAAATATTAGCTACATATTCAGCAAATAAAGGTATTAAAGTTACCGCGGGTGTTGTTCAAGATAATTTAAGTGATATGTTTCGTAAGCGAATTGTTGAACGCAAGGACAGTAGTTTTCTTTATTTTATAGCCCGTGCTGTTACAGCGGAAGTTCCAAACAAAAACCACGATATGTTCCCGTTAGATGAAATCAAGGAACATTATATGACATTTGTTGACAGATGTCTTTTTCTGGATCATAATGCCAAGAAAGTTGAAAACGCTGTGGGTAAGGTCGTGGCAGCAGAATTAAGACAGGATGATTCAGGCGAAACTTATGTTGCTTGTTTATGTCGTGTTGACCGCTGGCTCCAACCACATATTTGCCGCATGATTGAAGCCGGTACAATTAATTCTGTTTCAATGGGTGCAAATGTAGCCATGGCCGAATGTAGCTTATGCGGATGCAAGGCGTCTAAAGAAAGTGATTTCTGCGAGCACATGAGGAACCCGGCCCTTTACGATTCTTATTCAATTAACCACGGTGTTGAATTTACAGAACTTTCATTGGTATCTGTTCCAGCGGATCCGTCTGCAAAGATGTCCAAGGTGTTTGATTTACATCATGATCTCGCAAAGACAGCAGACGCAGTACAAGGTAAAGATCCGATGTCACAAACGCCCACCACTGATCAACTTCCGGGCCAAGAAGATGTTCAAACAGAACAAGTGGCAATGGACTTGAGTGAAATGCCACCATGCATGTACCAAATCGACTGTGCATCAAACGAAGCGGCTGATCATATTTTCAATATATTACATTCTGGACTTAATAAAGGTTTAGAGGAACTTACTATTGCAGGTAAAACTATTAAACTTAAAATGGATGCAGATGTAGAAGATCACTTTGAATATTTAAGAGAACTCCTTTCAAAAGCAGATATGTTTTTAGGAACAGGTACAATGACAGAGGAAGACGTGCTTGCAGTTCAGTCTTCGGTTGCCCCTCTTCTTAATAAATTAGCTTCCTCTTCTACAACAAGAAAACCCCATAAGACATGGAATTTAATTATAAATGATGAACCGGTTGAAGTTACAATGTTTACATATAAAGGGTCCGGGTCTGGGATTAAAGCCTCTTCTCCAGTATTGGCTTTTAATATTGCAAAAGGTAGTCCGTCGGATAAACGTAAATTTTATGAAAAAATAAATACAGATATTAATAAAGCTACAGCAGGGTATTTTCAGCTAAAGAGTGTAAGTAAGGCAAACAATATCGTGTCTGCTGCTGATTTACCGGATGAATATAAAGAAATTAGGGATCCAAACAGAAAAGCAGAATATGATGCAATGATTAATAAATTAGTAGCTGTTATTTCTGACCGGATTAATACACAATTTTCTGACTCTGGCTGGATTAAAAGTAATGGGGAAGCAAAAGAAGATAAAGAAGATAAAGAAGATAAAGAACAGTCCGCTGAAACACAGGGTGATTCCATAAATGATCTCTACGTATCTTATAAATTATTGGATACTTCTGCAGATAGCATAAAAGATGCATTTAAAAATTTGGATAAGGAACAACAAACAGCTTTTCTTAACCAACTGGAGGAAGAAGATGCCGGCTTAAAGCAAGAGTTAGAGAATTTGCAAACGACGGATCCGGTACAAACTCAAGAAGAACCTAAAACAAATGAAGAGGAATCTCAAAAATTAAATGATGCGGCAACAAAAGTACACAATACTATTGTAGATCCACAGGATTCCTTTGAAGGTAAATTTGCCGATGTTATTAAGAAATTAGCAAATAAACTTGCATCTTCCAGGGTTCAACCTACTCTTAAAGCGTTAAATATCAATCCGGATATTAATAAAGGTGACTTGGCTAAGTACATTGTTAAAGTTTGTTTACAAGCACAAGGTAGAGAGGAAGAAGCAAAAGATATTAAGACTGGTATTACAGAAGATCAAGTATCTGCCGGTACTGCAAAAGCATTAGGAGATAGGCTCGCTGTACTAATAAAACAAGATGCAGAGCACACAGACACCAAGAAAGAGCAACCTAAACAAGAAGAACCTAAGCAACAAGAAGAAGAAAAACAAGAAAAACAAGAAGCTCCTAAGCAAGAAGAACTACAACAAGACCAAGACCAGGGGCAACCAGAAGGTCAAGCACCGGATATTAAGCCTACATTTACTGCAGAAGGTTTAACTTTTACATTACAATCAGTTGACGGTGTTAAAGATGTAAAAGATGTTAGAGGTATAAATCCTAAGTCTAAACCTTTATATACTAAACGTACTTATAAAGGAAAGGAACGTTTCTTTATAAACAAAGATTATACACGTAACATTATACAGATGCTGGCTCGTAATGAAAGCAATAACGTCGACTTAGGTATGGGTGATAATGTTCCGTTCTATAAAGAAAGCGAAGATGCACCTATAACATTTACATTCAATATTAAAGATTCCTCCAACGAAGCTTTATTTTATATTCTTGAAGTTGATTACACACCCGGACAACCATTTATATATAATCTATTAAACAGAACTAAGAGTGAAGCATTTCCTAAAGGTAAACGTCCGCAAGATAAAGAAGGATTAACTGCTAAATCATTTAAAGCTGTTATCTATTTGAGCGTGTATCAGATATATAAGGACTTTAACCAAGATAACGAAACAGCAATGGCCTCTTCAGATCTATTATCTGTAATTACCAATAGTGAATTAAAACCTGTATTACCGTCTCCAGATGCTTCCAATTTATCCGGGCAGATTCCATGTGAGTTTACAGTTGAGGAGCACACATTCAAAGATGATGCATTAACACTTATGTACTCAGTGGAAGGCCCGAAAATAACTATTACATATAACGATGTTGTTAAGGGCCAGAAATATACCCGGGCTTATGTCTGGGAGAACGGTAATCTTCCACATCAGTTTAATGCTGATTTGTATGATTACTTTTTAAATATCGGTCAATATATAATTAAGCTTTACTTTAAGGACCAGGGCAATGGAAAAAAACAAGACACAACTAAATAAAGTCGCTGGTATAGAGGACGGTGTCAACGCTATTGTCAATTTTTTTGAAGAATTGTTGGACAATGTATCCAACAAAGTAAACGACGGCCAAGCTCAAACTGAGAGTGGCCCTACTGTCAATTTACAAACTAGCAACGCAAATCAAGAGGAGAACATAGCAAAAAAAGCTGAAGCAAGCGTTGTTACAGGAGAAAAAAGTATGTCAGAAGAACTTAAAAAACAAGAAGAAGTAAAAGAAGAAGCTTGTGGCTCAGCTAAAAAAGAGGAAAAGAAAGTTGAGAAACATGCAGAAATGGAACCGGTCCAAAACGAAGTTGTAGCCGATGCAGAAGCTCCTATCGAAGCTGAAGCAGAAGTTGCAGCTGAAGCCAAAAAAGAAGACGAACCGAAAGCCGAAGAAGAAAAACCGGCAGAAGAAAAAGCAGATGAACCTAAAAAAGAGGACAAACCTGCTGATACGGGCGTCGAACTTAAAAAGGACGTTAAGGACGAACCTAAAAAAGAAATCAAAGACGCAGACTTCAAAAAGGCCGAAGGTCTTTTGAATAAGGTCTTGAAAAATGAACTCGCCGAAGCTGGTGAAGGTGAAGACGAATCCGAAGATATTAAAAATATCAAGGAAGCTCTCCAAGCTCTCGGTATGAAAGAAGAAAAACCGGAAGGTGCTCTTGAATCTGCAGAAGACGGCGCAGAATTTCCGTTTGCAGCAGATCCGATCGCATGTGGTGCAGAAGCCACAGCCCCTGTTGCAGCTCCCGTTGCTTCTTACACTGCTCGTTTCCAAAAGAAAGCTACTTTGGGCGAATCCACCTGGATCATTAAAAATGCCAGCACCAATGAAGACTTTGTATCTTTTGATGTCAAAGCTGCATTTGGTAAAGACATTGATAAAGATGAAATTCGTGCAAAATATGCTTCCAGCAAGGAATTTGGTAGAGCTGTAATGGCATCTCTTATTGAAAATAAAGTTGCCTCTGCTCTTGGTGTTCAAGCTGCTGTTTTACAAGTAGTTGCACACTATACACCTTGCTACCCATCAGCTGCTATGTTTAAGGCAAACACAAAATCTTCCTTTCCGAAAGCAAGCGGCGCAGGCGACACCGCCAATGACGCAACCCTTTTACCCGCGAAAGTCGCTGCACAAGAAGCTGGTTTAGAAAAAACAGCTGCTGAAACAGCCGCACTTCCGGGTGATGGAAAACTTTTACCTGGCGCGGAAAAAAGACCCGAAAAGGTAAACACAAAAGTCGAAGAGTCTGCAACTCCAGCCAATAGTACAAAGGTTGAAAGTGAGACTGACAAGAAACTCATTGCTTCTTATGAAAGCAAATTGAAAGCTCTTGCCGAAGAAAACAACAAACTCAAAATTGAAGCTCAACTTCAAGAAAAAACCGCAATTGCCAAAGAATGCATTACCTTAATGGTAAAAGCTGGCTTACTCCGTGCAAACGAACAAGTCCGCATCGCAGCTTTGAAAGACGGTTTATCAATCGAAGCTGCAAACGCAAAAGCAATTGCCGCTTCAATTAACGAACAAACAAAATGCTTGTTAGGTATGCCTACAGCTCAGCTCAATGCATACAAACAAAGCATCGCCCATTTACAACCTGCAGTAGCAAAAACAGCTTCTGTTGACCTTCCCGTTATGAACGTTAAGGCCTCTGTAGCTGATTCAGCAAAAGCAGAAGAAGATAGGATCTTATCCATCTTGGAATGGGACGACTAATATAGGAGAATTAAATGATTAATGCTGCATTAGAATTAGGCAGATCTCGTGGCTTTAAAGTTGCCACAGGTAAAACAATCGTTTCTGGTAACATTGTCAAATTAGTGGCAAATGGCGCAGATACAGCCAACCCGCTTATCGACATCGTTGCTGGTAACGAACCCGATACCGAAGCATCCATTTTCGGTATTGCCGCTGACGATAACACCAAAATCCCGGCCGGTAGCACAGCCGCTTTAGGTTTTGACGTTATTGACAACTGGTTTAAAAATGGTTTAGTTGCCGCTTACTTAAAAGGCGGTTTATTCTCAGTCTGGAACGACGGTCGTGGTGAAGTTTTTGACGACGATGTGATTGGTGCTGCTGTTGGTACACCTCTCTTTGTCGCAGCCGGTAAATTAACAACCTCAGTTGGTACAGATGCCACACTCGGCGCTGTAAAAGTTGGTAGCGTTGTTCGCGCCCCTATTGCCTCGGGTAGCTATACTGGTTTCACCGGTAGTGCTGCAGTAACAGGCCAAAACGGCGTCCTTTACTTCAAGGCTGATATATAATAGGAGAACACAATGGCTGATATTACTAAAATCACAAATAAGCTCGTTAAAGAAGCTGAATTAGCAAAAATTGCAAGCCAACCGAACGGTTTACAAGTTATCGCTAACTTAATGATGAAACCTCTCGTAAGAGATCTCTTACACGAATCTCGTGTTAGACAAATCTATGCAACCTATCAATTAGGTCTTGGTGAAGAAGCTTACCTCGACGCTGATGTGTCAGTTAAAGCTTTCCAAATCGCACAGAACGGTCTTCCTGAAGAAATTCAGGTAAAATCTGAAAGGCTTCACATTGATACAAACCCCATCTCAATCTTAACAAAGACCAGATGGAACGAATCAAACTATCGTAAATACGACGTCTTGACTCGTGCACAAGAAAGAAGCAAATCAGCTGTCATGTCTGAAGAAGACTTGAAAGGTTTCGCATTGGTCGAAACTGCAGCTGCAAACGGTTTCTACAGCGATGCAACAGCCTTCCCGGGCTTAACATCTGCAAACGGCATCTTACTTGAAGAAGTAGCAAAAGCTATGTCTTACATGTTAGAAGCTCGTTTACAACCGACAAAACTTGTTATCAATCCTAGACAACAAGCAAACCTCTTAATGTTGAATACTGCGATGACCAGCCAACCGTTATTCATGGCTGAACAAAGCAATGAAAACATGAAGAAAGGTATTATGGGTAAAGTTTGGAACATTTCAATCTTGAACGTTCCGAACGGTGAATCTTACGAATACAGAAACAGCAACGGCGAAACTGTAATCGAAGATATTCAAATCATCGACCCTGCAAAAGCATACTTATTGTCCGACGCTGAAAAAGTCGGTGTCATGGCAATTCGTACTGACTTAACAGTTGAAACACAAAAGATGGTTCAACAATTCAGCGATATCTTTGCAATTTGGGAAGACTTAGGCTTCCTCATCAAATACACCAAAGGTATTGTAAAGATGACTTGCTAGTCATTTCTTAGGGTAGGGGCCTCAGAGCCCCTACCCGGGCTTTATGGGACTATATTACAAGAAAGACGGTAAAGACAGAATTATAGGTATTAAGTTTACCTATAAGTTTGGTAAAGGAAGTGGCAAAGAGGACCAATGTGCATCAGTGATAACTTCCTTAGTAGATGTCCTGAAGAAATTAGGAGTGGCTGTTGTAGATACAGTTAACGAACCTAAACCCGGACTTAAAAAATAGAGGTTATTATGAGTACAGAATATAAAGAATTATTAGAAGAAATTATTGAAAAACTTCAAAAGACACACGAGATCGTTAAAGGTCTTAAAAGCAAATCCACCTATGAAATCATGGTTGCTTTGTTAGCAGTTCTCCCAGATGCCATTTTATGTGTTGAAGAATTAGGTGGTAAATTAGAATCCGCAGACAAACGCGAACTTGCAATTGAAGCATGTCTTCATTTTGTCAATGTTAAAATGTTACCGGATGCCATTGAACGCAAACTCTTAGGTGCAGTTATTGATTTTGTAATCAATACACTTAATAAATGGTTTGGTAAAGATTGGGGCGTTAAAGTATTTGGCGTCTTTAATCGCGTTATTTCTTGGATTAAAAAGATTTTTTAAGTGCTGGCGAATAAGACCAGCCCGTGCGCCGGGCTTCGGCCCGGCTACGAAAGTATAGCAAAGCAGAGGTGATGGTATGTTGAAAGGATGGTTTAATGGTTACAGCGGTTTACTTTTTATTTATTACCGCGGTGAAAACCAATTAGTTTTGTCAGATGTCAATGCAGGTTTTAATTTAGGGAAAAATTCCCTTGCGGATACGGCATTACGTATTGTATTAAAACCTAACAAATGGACACAATGTGCAGCATCCTATGTACAAGCAGGCTTAGAAGAAGGAACCAGTATATTGGCTCATTTAGAGAAAACCGGCAAGGTGGATATTTATACAGATGCAGAAGAAGTGAAACGTATTGAAGCGTCCGGGCTTGATCCACGTGATTATGAGGCAGGTTTAGCAGCTCAACAGCAACAAGCACAGATGCCTCAACCACAACCAGCCCCGATGTACCAATATAATCCGCAAACGGGTACTCCGTATTATCCGAACCCGTATCAAATGCAAACTCCTGTTAATGGCTATCCGTATAACCCTCCACAACCACAAAGGTTTTTTGATATGAATATGATGCCGAAACCGATGCCAAATTTACCGGTTAAACAACAGAATTTAGATACAAATGCATCTGAATTAAAAGATGTATTAAAGGCCATAAAAGAAGAAGCTGTGGCATCCAAAAAACAGGCCGAGGCGATGACCACGATGATGGCTGCAATGACTAAGTCTTTAGAGACATTGGCAGTCCAATTTGAAAAGGCCCAATTGGTTAGTTCAAAACCAGGGTCTACAGAAGATAAAAACGAGAATAAATAATGAATGTACCGTTACTAATACAGAAGGCTAAAAATGGCGGTTTACCAAGCCGTTTCGTCCAGAACCTTTGTGATGATCAGATCTTAATGTGGTTACAAATGGGTTTGGACGATATTAATTATACAAACCCGGTTACGGCGTTTACACTTGCAAACGCACCTCAGTCATGGGAAACCGCGGTTTTATTTGGTTGTAATGCCGTGGCCGCTGTTTTAGTAGCAGGTGATGTATCATTTGAAGATATATCCTATAATGATAACGGATTCTCGTTAACATTAGACAGAACCTCAAAGGTTTTACAAGTGCATGACAAAGTACGTCAGGTATTTGAAAAGATGAAATGGAATATTAAGAAGTACTACAGTGCCTCGTCCGGACCTGCGGGTCTCGGTTATCCGAGGTTCACTGCACAAATGTCCTCATTTATGCGTATATTATATGGGGCCGGGTACTCAAGGTAGTCTATGGATAATAATTGGATCGAAAAAATGGCCGAAATGGCGGCGATGGAGCAAACAGATCACCAATTATCTACCGGGTTTAAGGTAGAAGTAACGTTACAGGATAACGTACCGCTAGGGGACGTCTTTAAGGTTCTTAAAGACGGCGGTATGCCTGTGACGGAAGTCCGGGCCTGCGATGAAAGCAGGAAACCGTTACCGGGTGAAATGGTTGAAACAAAGGCAGCCATGACTGTAAAAGAGAATGTCCTTATTAAAACGGCATCTACACTGTATAAAATCGCCAAGGTTGAACTTCCGGCTGGATATGTAGGAGAAGTCCAGACCGTAAGTAGAGATCACGCTACGATTAAACTGGACGCAAATCTCGATGTTATAGCAACAACAAGCACCGGAGACTTGTGTACAGTTGGGTATTATATAGATACGGTCGATGTGCCATACACAGCGATAAAAGTTAGGACGATTTAATGGGACTTTCAGCGACGAGAAAAGTTAAAGTAACCAACTTATTGAATCAAAATAACGGGTTACTTTACAACTTTAAGGTAGAATGGTTGCCTGTAGCCGGGGCGGAGGGATATAAAATATACACCTCAGTTTTACCATACGGCGTATTTGACCGGGTCGCTAAATTAATTGGCAGCGTTAACGGACAAACAACAGAGTTTGTAGATACAACGCAATCATTAGTTGCAACGGATGCAACTCCTTATTTGGAGAACTATGAATCGGAGATTACGAACATAACACACTTCACTCCGTTCTACAGTATCCGGGCCTTCGAGATAGATCCCGATGGCAATGAGATTTTAGGAGATCCCTCTCCCTGGGTTAGTGAAGAAGATTCACGCTGGTCATGTGATGATACATATCAGAACCCGTACATGGTAGGAACAATGCCTTTGGCCTACTGCAATATGAAGTACGGATTACCTTCGGGTAAATATGACCAAGAGGTATTAGGGATCATAAGACAGCAAGTGTTAATGCTGTTAATGAAACAAGGGCAATGGGTCTGGTGGTTTAAACGTAAAGTTTATGGTACCAAATGTCCCAACGTTGATGTAGACAACGGTAAATGTGCATACGGGGATAAATGCACAATATGCTACGGAACAGATTTAGTTGGTGGGTATTACGACCCTATAATGATAAAGATGGTTGTAGTATACGGTCCAAGAAAGGACGTATATGAAACCTACGGAGTCCGGGCTGTAAGAGAGTCCAAATCATGGACTGCATGGCAACCAAAGATCGCAAACCGCGATGTGTTCGTCATGGCAAATGGTAAAAGATGTGAAATAACATCTGTAACGCCATCAAGCCCTTACAGAGGCGGTATCTCAAATAAGTATGATTTTGAGTACAGAGAGTTTGAACCGGACCACTTGATTTATAAATTGCCAGTACCCGGGCCGTTAGCGAGGAACTAATGCACGAGTTGATACAATTGGCAGCACAGACACATGTGCAACAGCAGTTGGTGCTATTCCTTAGGGAATATTTTGCAAAGCTTCCCGAAGCTTTTTACCAGTGGACACCGAATCCTGCAACGTCGAAGATTCGTATAGGCACTGAGTATGATGAGAAGCGTATGCAAATACCGGCTGTTATAGTTGGGGACGTTACCGGTGATTTATATAACCGTGTCCTTGGTCAAGAAATGATAACTGAGATTAAGGAAAAGAAAGAAATACGCGGTAAAATGGTTGATTGTGTAACCGGGTATATGCTACACGGTATATACAGTTTGAAATGCAGAATCAGCGTACATAGTTATCAAGCAGGCGAAAGACGTAGACTTGCAGATCTTACAGGTTCTGCATTAAGACATATAGGGATGTTGACACTTAAGTCAGGCAACATAGAGATCAACAGTTGTAACGTTGGTGCAACGACACCCAAAATGATAGGTAACCAGATATTACAGATTGTTCCTATTGATATTGGTGTGATAACACAGTGGCAGATTACAGTGTCCGACCTGGAGAACATAGAAAAGATTTTAGTACAGAGCATCGAGACAATATAGCGATGCTTATTAGGAGACATTAAATGGCGACTACAATTAAAATGGGTACTATACCTGGTGTTTACATTCAAGAAGAAGTGAATCCAGCGTTGGGAATCAGTGAAGCCAGACTAAAGATCGCGGGGATCATCGGCCATTCATCCCCCACTTTAGATGTTACTGATTTACAAGTGCTTCGCGGTTCAGGTAACACAGATACATTACCCTACACAGAACATGCTGTTAACAGCATTTATTCAGTAAGCGACTATATTGGTGCTAAAGGTACAACCTTGCCTCAATATATAGAAGGTGTTGACTTTACCTTAGAAGGCAATGTCATTACCTGGTTGACACACCCTGGAGAAAACGAAGTAGTACTCGCAGATGCGGCTGCTGCTTGGATTGGTTCAGGTGCTCCTGCCGTAGGTGATCAAGTCATTTACGTTGCAGATGCATCAACATATCCGGGTGAAGGCAAAATTCAAGAAGCAAACGTTACAAATTTCAAGAGCTTAAGCGGTGCAGTGACTTTAGGTGGATATGTTTATCACGTAGACGATTTTGAAACTTATCCTGCTTCCAGCCAAGTAAAACGCGCTTCAGTTACAGGCGATTTACCGGAAGCAAAAATCGGTGATTATGTTAAACTTGATAATGAAGATCATTATGTAGTAACCACTGCAGAAGATCCGGAAGCTTTCCAAGTTGTTGACGATATTGTAGAAGGTGCAACCGGTGCAGGTTATGTATTAGGTTCTGCCACATTAGAAGGATCATTACAAGTTGTTGATAACATTTTAGTTACAACCGGGTCCGGGTATGTTAAAGGTTACACAGGTGCAGAAGGTTTAATTACAGTTATTGAAACTGCTTCTCGCAAACCTGAAGAAGGTAACTTCTATTACATTTCTTGCAATATTAACAAAGAACCAGGTGCATACCAAGTTAACAAATACGCAGATTTAACAAGCGTTGTTGCAGACTATGGTCCGGAATACTACACCGAAGATGGTGAAGATAAAGTAAATGAACTCGTAGTTGGTGCTAAACTTATGTTCTTAAACGGTGCAAGCGTTGTATACGTCTGCCAAGTTGAAGAAGGTAATGATAAGAGTGCTTTAGATAACATCAAAACCGCGATCGATAAATTTGAAGAAGTTGATCTTCAAGGTATCGTCTGCGTAGCAAGTGCAGGTTCCATGGATGCAGATAAACAACTGCAAACCTACATCCAACAACACGTTAATAAACAATCCAATATCATGAGCCAACATGAACGTATTGCAATCGTAAAAGGTATTGCACATCAAGACGATGTAAATGAACTTTTACAATATGCAGCTTCATTCCGTGATGGGGATGGTGTGGGCGATCAAAGAATTATAGTTGTTGCTCCTTGCACCGTATCCGTCGATTGTGTAAGCAAAGACGGTGAAGTTAAAGAGTTTGCACTCCCTTCAACGTTCGCAGGTGCTGCAATGTTTGGTAGAACAACAGATAACGGGCTTACAGTTGCAGAACCTTTAACACGCAAAACCTTAGCAGGTATCAAATCAATTTCAACAAAATATACAAGACAACAAATTGAGAAATTATCTGCCGGCGGCGTACTTGTTCTTATTGACAAGTCCGGGCTCATTAAAGTGAACCAATCTGTAACAACAGATATTAGCAACCAAAACAACAGAGAGTTGTCAGTGGTTCTCATTAAAGACGAGGTAAGGAAAGACCTCAGAGCTTTATTAGATACATATATCGGACATTTTTATAACAGGAAGAAAACTCCTACTACAATTAAGTCCGCTATCTGTGGCTATTTAGATTCTAAATTAGACACCCTAATTGAAGGATATGATAAATCAGATGTAATTGTCTTGCCTGATGAAACAGAAGCAACACAAGTCAATGTAAACTTGAAGTTTGCTGTTCTCAGACCTCTTAACTACATCTACCTATCTTTTATGGTGGTATTATAAGGAGATAGAGCATGGCTATAGATTTTACATATGCAACTAACGTATTAAACAGCAAAGGTAAATTACGTCTAATCACATCCTTAGAGCTTTATGCTAGAGTTCCGGACTTAACAGATCCGGAACTAAAGTATGAAGTTCCAGTTGGTATGGCACAACAGTTTGATGTTAACGAAAGCAGACAAGTTATTTATAACTTCGTAATTGGTAACACAAATCCTGCAAGATGTCGTGACTTGGTCCCGGGTGCAATTCAACGCAGTACCGTTCAATTACACTTTGTTTCCTTGTACACAACCAACGGTATTGGGTTGTTTGTTACACCGAACCCGACCAAATATGCATTCTCACCTTCTGTTCCTGATAACACAAGGCCGTTTGACTTGGTCGAAAGATGGATGGACGCATCAACTGGTTTAACCGTTTATGAAATCATCTACAAGAACTGCTATATTGAACAATACACAGCACCTAAAAACATGACAACCGGTGCAGACTTACGTGTTGTTGAAAATATGACAATTCACTATCAAGATGTTTCGTTCGTTCCCGCGTCAGATTTCGAAGCACAAATTGACAGCGGCACAATGGGTAACCCATTTAACTAATCTTTAAAGGGGGAGCTAAAAACTCCCCCTTATAAAAATGGAGTAGAGTATGGAAAGCTTAGCAGAATTATTTCAAGCAAAACAAGTAGAGAAGGAATTTAAGACATCCAAATTTAATTTTAAACTTAGAACTTTATCTGCCGAGGAATTGACCGAGGTATTTAGACGTGCAGATAGTATTGCGATGTCAATTGAAACAAAAGCCTTGGTCGTTAAACGTTTTACATTAGCGTATGCATTAACTTCAATTAACGGTATGGATATTGCAACATTCCCGGAAGTTATTGAATTACGCAATAAAGATTTGAATCACGTTCTCACAAAAGAAGAAGCCTTGGCAACATTACTGGGTAAATTTGACGACACAGTATTAGATTCATTATACACTTGCTACAGCGCAATGCGTGATGAAATCTCCGCGGCACGTGAAGAACTAAAAAAAGCTTAAGTGGTCCACACAGCCGCATGCTATGGGCCATACTAGTTAAGTTAGGTCCAGAAGTTTTTGTACAGGCAATAAAGGATCCAATCCTCTTGGAATGGGCCACGCGAAATATTATAGAGGATAAAAAAGAGCAGCAGGAGCTCATTATTGCAGTTTTTGAGGCTCTTAAACCGTGGCTCAATGCTGAATTAGCTGGCGAAGAGCGTAAGCATAAACAGCGTGAGGAAGAAAAACTTAGCAGCATCGCAAAAGGTGCAAATAAAGAAGACGTGATAACAACGAATGCTATAGATGCATTTTTACGTAGGCGGGGATTAAAGTCAAATGGCGGAAACGAACAACAATAACCAACCAAATTTAGAAGATTTATTAGGACATCTTCTTGATGGTATTAGTCAGCTAAATGAAAAAATGGCTGAGGTTGGTGTTTCTGTTTCCGAACTTGTACAAGCTACCAAACAAAACACAGAGGCTTCTAAAGAAACCACCCGGGCACAATCAAATACCTCTTTTAATCCCGGGGGTGTTCCTAACCAACGCGCAACTGAATCTTTACTTAGAGAAGCATCAAGGATAGCGTCTGCGCTGGAACGGGAGCAAGCCCGAATTGCAACACAACAGACATATGATACATCTAAAGCAAACCAAGCACAATCTGAAGAAATTTACAGAATAGCAAGCACTGTTTTTAATACAAGGACAGGATATTCAGCTTATAACCCCTCAGATTCGCACGTACGACAGCGTATGGACGCCTATATGCCCTATATGGGTCCGGGTCCAAACTCATATTACTCCTATGTACACGAAAATCCGATGGCGTATCCGTATCAGTCTCACGCAATTGGCCGTATTCGCGCTGGATACGCAACTAATAATGATTATCCGTTCCTTAAAGATTATTTCTATAAACAAGCTAGAGATCAAGGACATGGCAATGTGATGTCTCAAATAATGAGTCGTTATCAAGCACGTTCTGTAATTAACGCACAACAAGTTTATAGATCAACTGGTATTAGCATTGGACCTATGTCCGAAGGTGGTGGCGGGGGTATTGGCTCTACGGTTTTAAATGCAGGAATGATGTTACTTGGCGGCCACATAGGAAAGATAGGGCAATTTTTATTAAATCAATTTATTAAGATAGGTGAATTCCTAGTAGACGGTTTTAAACAGTACTGGGGATTTACTGCAATGAAAGAACGTATCGGAGCCGCAGCACAGACCCGGTTATCAACACATGTTTTAGGCTCGGATCTCAGTATTGGTGATATTTCTACCACACAATTAGGACAGTCCTGGGGATTAGCTAGAATGATGGGCTTTTCTGGCAGTTCAACAGAGTGGGGTCAAAAATTAAGCGAGGCAGCAAACGCAGGCTTAGCTAGTGATAGGTCCAGCCGTATGATTGAACGTAGTGCCATAGATATGTTTATGGTACAGCAAGGATTTGGTGTTAATGTTAGCGCAAATCAGAATGCTTCAATGTTCCGCGCCAACCAAGGCAATCTGGACATGGTGCACATCCTAAACGCATTGCGTGCTGTAAGTTTTGCAAATAGAGGTGTAAGAGGGACAACTGCTGGGTTTGACAACATGAACACGTTGTTTGAATCTCTCGCCTCACACGTATTGCATACCAACGATGGTTTTGCCTCTATGATACGCAATATGGGTGCATTCTCTAAATTATTGGCAAATAGCTCTATTAGTATGAATGAGTTGCAAAGTATGATTGGTGCAACTCAAACATCAACGTTACAACAACGTATGATGGTGGCATACTATTCTGGATCATCTAATTTACTAGAAGGGTCCGAACGCCAAATAGGGTTATCAAGAAGCGACCCAGCCGCCTTAATTAGATTACAAGCCCGGGCCCTGCTTAACATGGCATCACAGCAAGGGTTTTCTGCAGGTGACTTGCGCAGCAATGCTATTGTTCGTGAGGCGTTACTTGATAAATTCAACATGTCCAGCTTAAGCAGGTTACCGAATGTTATACAAACATTACAAGAACTTGCATCAGGTGCAACAACAAAAAACACTAAGACTGCAGTTGACATGTTAGAAGATGAAAAATCAATTTTGGCAAATCAATTAAAAGGTATTGACGCGTTGGTTAATACTACCAAGCACATACAAGCCTGGTTATTTACTGATAAAGGTACCGAAAGTTTTACAGATAATATTAAACAAATGTACTCCAAGTTTGGTGATGAAATTGCAGAATGGTTAGGATTATCAGATCCTACTATGCAAACAAAAGATACTGATCATGCAGAACTATTAGGAAAGTTGGATCAACTGGTTTCCACAAGTTACCGAACGGCGGACAACACAAAAGCAATGGCAGACGCACACTTAAATTCTGAAGCTACATTTTATGATAACGGAGGTTATAACAGCTAATGGCAACACCATTTGACGCATATCATAAACACCCGGTAATCATAGGTAATATTCGTATACCTATGTTCTTTCGTTTTACACAAAATCCTAACAACTGGAGACTTCAATTCCAGAAGGAATATCAACAAACTAAGACGATAGGCGGATATATATTTGAACATTGGGGTGCTAAACCGGCCACATTATCATTTGATGTGCATATTAAAAAAGATGCCAACCTTGGCAATTTAATTGGCTTTAACACAAAAACAACAAATTGGGGCCTGGAAGATCCAACATTCAGCTACGAGTTAATTACATTACAGACTTTATATAACTTGGACCAACGGAAATTAAAAGGTGTAACATTAAGCAACTCTATTTCAGAAGCTAATAAAGCCACTGCAGTTCTTAAAGATTCATTTTTATCAAGTTCTGCAAAGATAGAAGCTGATATAAAATCTTCATCACCGACATCAATAGGTTCCTATATAAATTCTTTTACAGATACTATTATTTATTACAAAGGTTGTATCTATTCAGGATTTTTTAAATCTATGCGGATAGACGAAGATCCAAGGGAACCATACTGGCATAAGGTACACGTTGAATTTATTATTACATCAACTACATTAGATTGGATAGATAATATATTAGCAAGTACAACAGCGGGTAATGTTATCCTAACTGTTTGGGGTGTTTCAAGTTCTGTGATGTCGGTTGGATCATTACTTAAAGACGTTATTGAGGGGACACATCTGTGAGAGAATCTCTAGACTTATTTCAGCCGGAAGATACTAAATTTAATGAACGAACCACACAACATTTAAAACGTCCGGCTTTAGTTACAATAAAGAAACCATTACTACAAAATTCAGAGATGGAGGATGTACTTACACGTCTTTTACAAAAAGAAGTACCCCCAGTAATACCTGCAGATAATAGAACTTTTGGTGCCGGATCCATTAGAGCTATTGTAATTGGTAGAGGTAAAGCGGGGGCAAATTATAAAATACGTGATTTGATATTAGATGGTATTTCACCAACAGTAGATACTTTTTTAAACAGTTACGGCATCGTCCGGGTTTCAGAAAATATAGTTATTAACGAAAACAAAACGCGTGAAGATAGTGGTAAACAGTATGCTGAGCTTAACGAAGAATCCAAAAAAATATTTGATATAGATTCTCCAGTTGTTGATAAGCAAATTGCCCGGGCAAAAAAAGACGAGTTTTTTGCTATGGACGCTGATACTTATACTGGGATTAAAGAATCAATTGAAAAAAATACTAAAAAAACTGTTTGGCAAAAAATAAAAGGAACAGCTGGTTCTGCGGTAAAAATAGCGTTGACCCCTCTTCCTATTTATGCAGCACATCAAGCTGTTAAAACTTTAGCGAAACCAATTGTTGTAAAAAATGACCGCACTTATGAAGCTAGAGGAGCTTACTTACTCCCTTATGATACTTTTAATAGTTTAGACAAAGATGTACAGGAATTACTCCGCAAAAATCGTGTAGACTTATACTTGTTCTATGAATCAGACGCACAGGCCTTAATGTTTAGTTCAGATGATGAGTCTGCTCAAAAATTTGAAGCAAGTTCTGGCCTTAAAGCCTGGAGGAAGAACGTAGTTTTACCTACGGATGCTCACTCTCCTAATATATTTTATGATAACACAAACGAAGTTGAAGACAGCGGTGAAGTAAAATTAGCAAAAAATGGTCCGATATTTAGACCTAAATATGTTGATACATTAGTTATTGCAAGTGATAGTAATGAGCTTGTTAATAATGTACAGGAAAAAAATGAAAAATTAAAAATAAAAGCCAACCTTTCTAAACCAGGTGAAGAGCCTACCAGGTATGAAATACAGCGTCTTTTGAAAAAATATGTTTGGGGAGCAGAAGCTTGTAAGAAACGCAGATATTCTGCTACCCTCCACCATTTTGTGTGTTTATTAAAACCCCAACATACATGGGCAGTTTCTGGGGCCGGAGTTTTATCTAGCGACATATATACAGATGCCAAAGACATAGTAAAGGCCCACTTAAAAGAATTAACAGATCTTTGTAAGTATATTAACACCATTAGAACCTGGGGTGAAAAAGATGCGAGGAATGGATCTGATCAGGCTACTGTATTAAAAATACCAGAAAACTTAGATCCAATTAAGATCATAATTCCTGAAATATCTAAAGCCGCAAAAGGAGAGACAGATCTTAAAAAATTACTCGGGATGCTTTTGGATCTTGCAAGTGTGTTAACCTCACATTACCAAAGGTATAAAAGTTCAAGAACAGATAAAAATAAGTACGTTGCTCCATATAGCATTCCAGGGTTGTCAAATAGTGCAGGTATAAAATTACAAGATGCAGCAAATACTATCACGACAGAATATGAGAATGGGTATAAAGTGCAAGATGGTATTACGCGGCTACCAATGCTACCGACAGATCTAAATACATCTTGGATATTGCAGCGCGAAAAACAAATGGAAGAAGCAATGTTGTATACCTTAGAGAACTTAACAACTAAGGAAGCAGCCAGATCTTCCTTTGGGAGTTTTACAGTTAAATATTATTCTGTATTATTAAAGAAAATAGAAGCTAAATACAATAACTTAAAAGAATTTTTTAACAAAGATGTATTAAGATTCCCCTATTATAAAGAATATAATGATGCAAGCAATCTACTCAAAAATAAATTTGTTCAATTAGAAAGCACATCCTATAATTCATCTAGCGCAGACTTTTTAGCAGCCATGGAAGTTCTTTTATTTGGCCCGCATAGTGGGTTTTATATTACATCTAAAAGTAATGAGGAACAACCACCAACAGCTCCATTGGTAAATGCGGAAGCCACTAGTCCAGATGATTTTGTAAAAACAACATCAGATCCATTTACAACTATAAGTAATATATCATCCCTTGAAGACGTGGCTGCACAGGAAATGGAAAATGTTGCGTTACGTAGGCTACTCACAACTAAAAACGACGATGTCATGTCTATAAGTATTAATCGTAGTACAGCAAGTAGCACGGAATCTACCTGTATTGTTCAATTAAAAAACTACGATCATAAATATAATTATACAAGCAGTCAGCTCTATTCATATTTAAGCAAATTAACACCGAAGTCTGGGGTTGAAACTGCTGATAAGAGTGACAATATTTTTGATCCACTAGATGTAATTACAGTTTATTTACCGAACAAAGATGGTAAATTAAATGTTGTTTATACTGGTATTTTATCCAAAATACAAGCAGAGAACCGCGGTGGATATAATCACATAACATTGAGTTGCACATGTCCTAAACGTTTATTAGACTTATCCAGAACTAACACTAAGCCGTCATTTAGCCGGGCTGAGTCTGGTAATGCACAAATAGTTCCATTTTCTGTGCTACCTGTATTTCTTAAGGATATGTCGCTTTGGATGCCTTATATTGCGGTACCTGCCTTATCAAATATGCTGTGTCAGCCAAAGCGCATAACCAAAAAAGATTTTGACAAAAAATTATTTGCGTTAAATGAGCAACCAATCTTGCGAGCACTAACTGCTGAAGAAGACGCAGCTCAAAAAGAAAAAAGAGTAAAGGTGCGAAAAGAGGCCCTAGAATCATTAAAGAAAAAAGATGTGGTAACTCAAAAGATAAAAGAGAAAACTATAAAAGACGCATTTGTAAGTCAAATTAAAGCGTCAAGTAATATCACAGGTGTTTTGGAAAATAAAAACGTTAATTTAAACGCAGGCGCACAACTTATAGCAACAGATACAGAAGTAGAGCAACCATACACATATGAAGAACTTGTTGCATTAAATGCAGCAGCTCAGGATCTTGATTACAATTTTACAGCATCAGATGCAATATACAAACAAGTCATGTTTGAGGACCCATTGTATAATTATGTCTGGTATTCAACAAACACAAATCATTCACTCACAGACAACTATATTATTGGCAGTGCTCTTACCCAATTATTGAATGAGTATGTAGATACCACTGTTGTAGGGTCTAGCAATAACCCGGGCTTAAAAGTGAAGGCACACGGTATTTATAACGTTCGGAAGCTGTTAGCAACCGGAGAACGGGGCGCCTATATTATTTACAAACAAAGATATGATATTAGTATGTTTGAGACTTACGCACAAACAGACAAGGAGAACCCAGACTTAATGTGCACATTTCCTAGAGAACCTGTATTAAAGTTTGTTGGAACATCACAACCTATATACCAATTACAATCAGGAACTCCAGAAATCCAATTCAGTGCCTGGAAGACAAATGTTGAAATATTTAAAGAAATAGCAAATAAATATGATTATGTCTTCTACGCAGATAGATATGGTACATTACTATTTTCACCTATTAACATGGACTTAAGTTCTTTAGCTACGGTACATTATACGGATACATCGTTACCAAGTAAGATTTTGGCAGACACATTGCCGAGTCATTATCTGGAAACACTTGATACAAACTATCAAATACTTAAAAAGAAAGATATTAAGGATTATAAGCGTATTGAGGACGAGCGTCGGATATTAAATTGGATTCCGTTATCTGGTCAAATGGGTATCGCAGGTAACATTGGTAATATGATACACGCGCAAGTGCAAGATCCAAAACTTATAAGCAAACTTGGCGTTAGGTCCTCAAAAAATATCACAGTTTTAGGATGCCCGG
>Ga0310786_10001262_pt1 | contig 40697 bp, 71 predicted proteins | sample AusTroGonzalo_MG_FD_203881 | JGI IMG/M metagenome (GOLD analysis project Ga0310786, IMG submission 203881) | Bovine rumen microbial communities from tropical cattle in Woodstock, Queensland, Australia - Gonzalo_03 (v2) (version 2) | ecosystem: Host-associated > Mammals > Digestive system >... | reverse complement strand
CTTGAAGTTCTGCTTGCTAATTCAACAGGTACAAGTACAGAAACTAATGGTGTTAAGAAAAGCTCCGGTTTAGACTATAAGCCTTCTACTGGAGAACTTAGAGCAACAAGTTTTACTGGTGTTGGTGGTGATACTACACTTGGTAGTAATTATGCAAAGGATTCATCTGAACAGGCTATTGCAAGTACAGACTCAGTAAATGAAGCTCTTGGTAAACTTGAATACAAGGCGGATAATCGTGTAAAGTCTGTTGAAACATCTACTGCTACTACTGGCACAGGTGTTAAGGTACTGGCAAGTTATAACAATACAACAAGACGTATTTCGCTTAAGAACATTGTTGTTTCATAAAGGAAGGAGTGAAATCTATTTATGGCAACTTATTCAAATTCAGCAAGAGAAGTTGAAATGCCTGATGGTAATGTGGTAGTTCTCCATAGTGAACCTACAGGCGGAGCAAATTCAACTTCCAATATTAAGAAATTTACTTACGATGACAACGGTCATGTTACAGCCAGTTCCGCTGCCGATGCTGAAGATCTTAACCTTGATAGCTATTCTACTCCGACAACTGGAACAACAGCTATTGGAACAAGTGACTCAGTACAGACAGCTATTGGTAAACTTGACCATCAGAGTCAGATAGACCAAACAAATATTTTGTATGCCATTAATACGGGCGTGAAGAATATATTACCAGTCGATTCTTGTAATGTTTCGGCTGCGGCTTATTTACTGCGTGATTATGAAATGAACGTACCTGCCGGTGATTATATATTTTATATAAACGTCACATCAACAACAGCAACAGGTATACAGGTCATAACATCAATAGGCGCAGATGATGGACAGCACAGAACCGGAGTAAAAACAATTGGTCTAAGCACAGGCACCACTGGCGTTATATCTGAAAGCATGACTGTTTTAGCAGGAACAACATGTATAACTTTATACGTAAACGGTGCAGCTAATATTCCTGAAATAATGCTTTGTCCGAAACAACTTTGGGACACTCTCGACCATACTTTCCGGCATGGTGCCCTACCAAATTCCGATTTGACACAGATGGTTTCGGATTTACAGAAAAAGGCTGTAAAAGTTTATAGTTATCATGTTAATCCAACTGAAAGCGATCCTGAGGATGCTGTTACATATCTTGACGATGCAGTAGGCATGACACCTGCAAAGATGGGAGCAAGCACTTTCAGCTATGGTTCATGGTCTAACGCTTGGTTCTTACCACGTCCTTGTATGCTCAAGTCAGACGGTACTGTTGCATACTATCTTAATCCAAATGATTACAGCAAGAAAACAGATGGTACAGCTTCTGATATTGCAGACGCAAGCTATGACGGAAATGTTATGCTTGAATTCCCTAAGATTTGGATAAAGCGTGTTGCAGGTGCTACAGGTGAAAGAACTGTTTCGATTGCTCCTGTTAATGTTGATGGAACTTACAAGTGTTGGAGTAACATCAACGCTGACAACAAGGAAATCGATCATTTCTATTTACCTGCATATAACGGCACAATTCACAGTAGCAAGATGAGATCGCTCTCTGGTGTAACGCTTAATTCTACATATGCACCAAATTACACAAGAGCACAGGAAGTCACAGCGGCAACTGCAAATAACCCGTCCGGTAAGAATATGTGGTACACAGAAGTATGGGCTGACTATTGCTTAATCTTTGATTTACTTTATCTCATGGGTAAATCGTTAGACGTTCAAAGAACTTTCGGACAAGGCTTGTCATCCGGTTCTGAAACTGCAATGCGTGCATATGTTACAGGTACACATAATTCAAGAGGGCTTTTCTATGGTGATGTTTCAGGAACAGAAACGGCTGTAAAAGTTCTTGGCATGGAAAACATATGGGGTTGCAGATGGCATGGTGTAGCAGGGCTGATTAATGATAACGGCACACTTAAAGTCAAAATGACATACGGCAATGCTGATGGTTCTACAGCTATTGGATACAACACAACAGGTAGCGGCTATCTCACGTACGGTTCAACCTACGGTACAAACGGATATGTCAAGAAAATACAAGCCGATAACGCTATGGGATATAAGATCATTGAAACCAGCGGTACTGACGCAACGTATTACTGTGATTATTACTATACTAACAATTCTCAGTCAAACTATGCCCTTTTGGGCGGTCGCTCCGGCGATGGCGCTGGTTGTGGTTTCTGTGTCCGTCTGTACGATGGGGCTGCGCGTGCGGATTGGACTGTTGGGGGCTCGCTCTCTTGCAAGCCGTAGGGTTGCTGAGGAAAGAGGTTTGGAGAAAACGTAGTTGTCTCCAATAAAACCCTAAATTGTGCAATAACAAAAATTAAATTGATTACAACAAATATAATAATATACAGGGTTTATCGAAGCAAAAGCCCTTTTAGGCGGTAACTCCGACAATGACGCTAATTGTGGTTTCTATGTCAATCTGAACAATGAGGCTGCGAATACGAATTGGAATATTGAGGGCTCGCTAACTAATCCTTAACAAAAGCTTATATAAAATATACGCTTCGTTAAGTCCTTACCCCTTGGTAAAATTTGCTTTCGACATACAACTGTTAGTAATTGATGTTTCTTTTTGGGTGGGTGCTTTATGCACCTAACAAAGAAAGTGAGACAACAAAGAAAATGGTTAAGAAAGGATAAGAGAGATTAATGAAAACTTATAGACATTTATGGGAAGAACTGATTTCTGACGAAAACATTCGAGAGGCTGTATATAATGCTTCTCATGGATCTGTAAGAGGCAGAAGGCAAGCACAACTCAGAGCGATTTATGAAAACGTGGACGCTGAGATACCGAGAATACGAGACATAATAGAGAACTACATTCCGATACATCATAAAACAATGACAATCAATGACGGTGTATCTCAGAAAAAACGAGAAATAATTGTTCCGACTATCTATGAACACATAACGCAACACGCTGTTATGCTTATATTAAAGCCGATCTTTATGAAAGGTATGTATGAACATTCATATGCTTCAATACCGGATAGAGGTTGTCATAATGGTGCGTTCCGCATGATGAAGTGGATAGAAGAAGGCGGCAGACATATCAAATACTGCGGAAAATTCGATATAAGAAAATTCTTTGAAAACATAGATCAAGACATTCTTATTGACAAACTTAATAGAATCATTGACGATGAAAGATTTATGGATTTGCTTATAAAGATAATACGCACTACAGAAAAAGGTTTACCTTTAGGCTTTTATACGTCACAATGGTTTGCTAACTTCTATTTGCAAGACTTCGATCACTTCATAAAAGAGCAACTTGGCATCAAATACTACATGCGTTATATGGATGATATGGTCATCTTCGGTTCAAACAAGAAAGAGCTGCATAAAGATAAAGATTTGATGCTTGAATACTTGCAAGAGAATCTTCATGTGTGGTTTAAAGATAACTGGCAGATATTCAGATTTGATACTAAAGAACATAAAGGCAGATTCGTTGATTTTATGGGTTTCAGATTTTACCGAGATCATACAACAATGCGTAGATCTATAGCAAGAAAAGCAATGGATTTAGCATATAAACTCAGCAAAAAGGAAACCATAACTGTAGAAGACGCACGAAGGATGCTTGCTTATTATGGATGGATAAAACACACAGATTCATATAAGTTCGTACAGAAATATATTGACCCATATGTTAGTTTTGAAAAGCTTAAACAAATCATATCAGAAGATAGCAAAAGGAGGGCTTAATGATGTGGAAGAAAGGTACAAGCACAGAGATACTTCCAGCGATTGACGATACATCATCAGCTACGTATGTATATCTGTATAGGAACTTTGTAGAAAAGCAAAGAGAAAATGAAACAGGCGAACCTGAAACATACTATGAATACGAATATGCCAAAATCAAGAAAGAAGCATATGACTATGTAAGAGAACTTTGGGCTACTGAGGATAGGACAACCGAAATCGAGGATGTTCTTGCAGAAATTCTTTTCGGAGGTGACGAATAATGAGTACAGCTAAATTAAAACTCATGGTGTCAGTTTTCAAAAGACGTATGGCAGAAGGCGAAACCTTCGAAGAAGTAGCAAGAAGTTATCCGAAACTTACAGCAGTTGACATAGCAGAAATTGAGGAAGCTTTAAGAGCTGAGTGATACATACAAAATTCAAGTTTGATTCAGAGGTGAGAATATGAAAAAGTTTTTAAGTGTTTGGGCTGAACGTGAAGATTTTAGATTATTAGGTGCTTTAGTTATCGGACTTGCAGCATCGGCTATCAGCCTTATCTTATCCCTTGTACTAACAGTAAACAATCATCCGAAGATTGGAACAGTGTTTTGTTTTGCATGTATAATTCAATTTTTTGCCGCTTTCATATTCGATCCTGATGAACACTAAACCAAATCCCAGTTTGGTACACCGTCGAACTAAACACTGAACCAAATAAAAATCCAAAGTGTTTACAATTATTTACAACGTGTGATTTCACACTACCCGCCGTGCGGGGTCGCAGATTGTCTGCGATAGCTCATGCACCAGGAGTGCAAAGAGTTTCTCCAGTCGTCACGCTTTACGCGTGGCGGTTGGTGCTTTTTTAGAAAACAAAAAAAGAAAATTGAAAGGGTGGTAAACTTTGAGTAAAGAACTTGAAAGACGTTCTTATTCCTTTGAAGTCAGAGCGGAGCAGGGCGAAACCGGCAGCCGTATTACCGGCAGACCGATCGTTTACAACAGCCGCACTGATATTGCCGGATTATTTGACGAGATCATTGAAGAAGGCGCACTTGATCACGCTGATCTTCGTGACGTTCGTTTCTTAGTGAACCATGATGTATCAAAGATCCCGCTCGCGAGATCACGCAACAACAACGGCAACTCTACAATGCAGTTACGTGTAGATTCTGCCGGCATGGAAATTGACGTTGACTTAGATACCGAAAATAATGCTGACGCACGTGCGTTATATAGCGCCGTAAGCCGTGGAGATATCACCGGCATGAGTTTTATGTTTGGTGTCGATGACGAAGAATGGGACAACATTGAATCAGATCACCCGACAAGAAGGATCAAGGCAATCAGCACCGTCGTTGAAGTGTCTGCCGTTACATTTCCGGCATATGCTTCGACTTCGATAAATGCGCGAAGCGGCGAAGCACTGGAGAGTGCAAGAGCGGCACTGGAGAGTGCAAAAAAACTGAGCGCAAGATCACTGGATAGTGAGGAAAACAAAAAAGACAACGAGCTCGAACTACTTAAACTTAAAACTAAGATATTAACAGGAGGAAAGTGAAATGAGAAAGAAAATTCTCGAAAAGCGTTTAGCAAGACTTATGAGCAAGAAGAACACACTTGCTCAGCGTGCACTTGCATCAACTGACGCTAACGAAGTAAGGTCTATCAATGAACAGATCGAAGACGTTAATGCAGAAATCGACGAAGTAAACGAAGAAATCAGCGCAATCAACGCTGAAGAAGCAAGAAGCGCACAGCCTGTTGAAGTACCAAAGAACGCAACACCAGTCAATGGTGATATCCGCGGTGCATTTGGCATGGCTAATCCTACAGACACAAAGAAGTCTGAAGAAAATCCATACGGAACTGAAGAATACCGTCGTGCATTTATGAACTACGTACAGCGCGGTGAAGCAATCCCACAGAATCTTATCGTACAGATCAACGAATACAGAGCACAGCTTCCTGTAGACATGAGAGCTGCAGTGCCGATCACAACAGCTGATACAGGTGCCGCAGTACCGATCACAGTTGTACGTGAGATCATCAATACTGTAAGAAAGCGTTACGGCAACCTTTACAGCAAGGTTCGTAAAATGTCTATTCCAGGCGGCGTTGAATTCCCTGTAGGTGCACTCCAGGCTAATTTCAAGTGGATCAGCGAAAGCACAGTTTCACCACGTCAGAACATTGGCGTGCTCGGTAAAATCAGTTTTGGTTACCATACAGCGGAAATCAGAATTGCACAGTCGTTCCTTTCACAGATCCTTACAATTGAAGCTTTTGAAGCTGAAATCACAAAGGTTATCGCTATTGCATATCTCAAGGAATGGGATTATGTAATTCTTAACGGTACAGGCGACGGACAGCCAATGGGCATTCTTAATGATCCACGTGTTGCCGCAACATCAAACGTAATCACAATGTCTGCAGCTGATATGTCTAACTGGTCGGCTTGGAGAAAGAAATTCTTTGCAAAATTACCGCTCGGCTACAGAGACGGCGAATTCATTTTCCCTCTTTCAACTGTAGAAACATACCTTGAAACAATGGCTGACGCCAACAATAACCCTGTATTCCGTCAGGCTACAGGTTTAGTCGTAAACGACGGTGATGCAGTAAATCCAAACGGTTCATTCTTTGGCCGTGATATCAGCCTTGTAGAGCCTGACATCCTTACAGATTACGACACAGCATCTTCAAACGATGTTATCGGCGTATTCTGGCAGCCGGAAGAATACGGCGTGAACGAGAACTTTGGTTTCACAATGCGTCGTTATTTTGACGAAGAAACAAATGAGTGGATAAACAAGGCGCTTGTCGTTGTAGACGGTAAAGTTTTGAATCCACAGGGAATCTGGCTTATCAAAAAAGCCTGATCGTGAGGTGATCGCATGAACAATGTCGAAGCCTTAAAGACTTTATACACGGCACTGGGCGGCGAGACTTCAACTGTTGCGGGGGCGTCAACCGTCGTTGACGTCCTTAATGAAATATCAAAGTTATTCAGCGGCGACGATGATGCAACACTCAACGCCGAAGCAATAGCAAATATTGCGGCAGTTGCAAGCGTACTTGTACCAAAGCCAAGCCAGGACAAAACAATTACACCGACAACATCTGACCAGTCCGTTACAGCCGACACTGGAAAAGTACTCGGAACTGTTACAGTCAAGGGTGTTACAGCGGCAATTGACGACAACATCGTTGCCGGAAACATCAAAGACGGTGTAACAATATTAGGCGTGACAGGCACATATGATGGAACATAATTAAAGGAAATAGGGAGGAAAAAAGATCATGATTAATACAGATAGAATCGTGCCAGTGATCCGTACAGATCTTCTGACACTTATCGGTACAATGATGAAGCTTGCCGGCACATCAGTTGCGGCGGCTGAATCAGTTAATATCGGCGAATTCGCCGTATCTTCAGCAAGCGGCAATTACCTTGCTAACGAGCCAGTAAGAAAATTTAATTTCGTTTCCGGTACTTCTGCAGTTGTTTACTTCATTCCGGACTACGAATATGACGGTTTCTACATCGCAGGAAACAAGATAACAACATCAGGAACTGCAGTAAATCCTGACGGCAAGACACTTTACACAGCAACGCTCAGCGGCGGCAATGCTGTTGCTATAGCTCAGGCGGGCTTCTGATAAGGAGGATCACAGATGGCAGACGCACAATTACTGACGAGCGTAAAAAACGCGCTCGGCATAACTGGCACCGCAATGGACGCGACATTGACCGTCTACATTGACGAAGTCACAGCCTATATGGCAAGCGCCGGCGTGAACGCTTCTTTAATCAGTGCGTCTGCCGGAGTGGTCGCCCGTGGCGTCAACGATCTTTGGACGAATCAAGCCGGAGCTGCAAAGCTCAGTCCATATTTCTATGATAGGGTGTCACAGCTTGTTATGATATCGAGGTGATCTGATGTATACACCAAGGGAAACATATGAGCTGCGGACAGCGGTTGAATTATTCACGATGCCAACCGTGACCACGTACAACGGCGTGAGGACAAAGACGTGGGCGCAGACGGGCGACACAATCTTCTGTAATTGGAAATCCCGCGGCGGCACTGAATCCACGGTTAACGGCGTTGTGTCAATCATTGATACAGCGATCGTTACAACGTGGTACAGGCCGGATATAAAGAGCGGATGCAGATTAAAACTTGCTGACGGACGCATTTATGAGATAGTTTCCGAGCCGGAAAATATCGAAATGCAGAATATGTACATACAATTCAAGGTCGAAAGAGTTAAAGGCGGCGTTTAAGATGGCAAAAAACAAATTGTCTCTTGACTTTCCGGCATACGATCACCTTAAAAAACAGCTTGAAAAAGTCGGCGGAAACGCACTTCAGCAAGCCGTTGACAAAGCACTGACGGATTCGGAAAAGTATATTGACGCACAGCTGAAAACAGCTATACAGCCGCACCGCAGAAGCGGAAGAACTGAAAAGTCCTTAAAAGATGCAAATAAACCGGAATGGAGCGGCACACAGGCGTCAATTGACGTCGGCTTCGATATATCAGACGGCGGTCTGGCTTCGATCTTCTTAATGTACGGCACCAAGGTGCACGGACAGCCGCACGTGAAGCCGGACAAGAAGTTGTATGATGCACTTTACGGAAGCAAGACAAAGAAGAAGATACAGCAGATACAGGAAGAAGCGTTTTATGAGATATTGGGAGAGGTAACAAAGTGAAATCAGAATTAATCGCAAAACTTGAAACATTCGGTTATCCGGTTTTTTTACAGGGGTCACTCGATACAGATGAACAATATCCCGACAGCTTTTTTACTTTCTGGAATTTTGAAACGCCGGAAGGCGAATTTTACGATGATAAGCCGCACAAGGCCGTATGGGGTTTTTGGGTTTACTTTTACAGCACCGATCCGAAGCTTGTAGAAGAAAAAACAGAAGCCGCACGTGTGCTCTTGAAGGCAAACGGATGGATACCGAACGGAAAGCCGAGTGATATCAGTGTCGACGTTCCGACGCACACAGGCTCGATGTTTGAAATATTCGGAATAGAAAATTACAAGGAGGAAAGCACGAATGGCTAAAATAGTTGAATTTCGTGGCTGCGATAATGTTGTAGTTGCTGAGATTTTAAAGGACGATGCCACAGGCTACAGTGTCGGAAACATTGTTGCACTTGCACCAGTTGCTGAAATCTCCAAAACAACAGAAAACAGCTCAGAAACACGCTACTACGACAATGTAGGCGCAATCGTCATCCGCACTGAAGGATCAGACGAGATCACACTTACCGTTCCGGCGCTCAATCTCGATCAGCTTGCACTTGTAACAGGCAAGACAATTGACCCGCTTACAGGCGCATATGTCGACGATGAAGGAACAGAAAAGAACTACGCACTTGGCTATAGAATCAAGCTGACAGACGGTTCTTATAGGTATGTATGGAGATTAAAGGGTTCTTTCTCAAATGTACCGGATGAAACAAGTACAACAGAATCCAATAACGTTGACACCAACAATCAGAGTGTCGTTTATACTGGCAACAAGACCATGTACAGTTTCCAGGCGGGCACAATCAAGGGAAGAACAAAGGCAATCGTTATCGACGAAAGAGACGGACTTGCTGATGTTACTGCATTTTTCAATCAGGTCGTTACACCGGACAACCTTGCGAGCCTTGCGAAAGCTACAACAACAGCAATCAGCCTTTCAGCAAGCACTCAGACTGTTGTCAAGGAAACATCCGAAACAATCACAGCCACAACAACACCGGCAAATCAGCACGTTGCATGGACAACTTCAAATCCGAACGTTGCTACAGTCGAAGGCGGCGTGATTACTGGTGTCAATGTTGGTACTGCAATCATCACAGCAACAAGCGGAAACTACAGTGCATCATGCACCGTAACCGTAACAGCCGGTGCTTAATCAATGTACCGTGTAATTGAGCAGTTCGCAGATCTGCAGGACGATAAATACATCTATGATCTCGGTATGATCTATCCACGAAAGGGATATACACCGACAGAAGACAGAGTGAAAGAACTTTCCGGCACTGAAAACAAGGTTGGAAAGCCTGTAATTCAGTATTTTGACGACCCTGTAAAGACCGACGAAAAGCCAAAAAACAACAAAAAGCAGAAAAAGTGAAGTAGTACGCCGGCAGGCAGTTGATCTGCCGGCGTATTTTAGAATGAGGGTAGAAAAATGACATTAAAACTGAGAGTAAACGAAGGCAGAGAGAATGCCAAGGTATACACAACAGACACGATTGATTTCAGCTTCGGCGTTGTAGAAGACGTCCTGAACATCATTGATTTTGACAAGATCAGCAGTAAAACTGAACTTGCAGCAATGATTTTGAAGTCGTCAAAACAGCTCAAACCGTTTCTGAAAGATCTTTTTACGGGTGTAACAGACGAAGAACTGCGAACCGTGAAAATGTCGAATATAGTTGAAGTTTTCAAGGCTTTATACAATTATGCTATTGAAGAACTCGGAACGGTGGCAAAGAACGAAAAAAACTGACGGAGGGCGATGAGACGCCCGATGATTTCTATGATATATTATTTGATTTGAATGTCAATCTTTGTGAGCGTTACCCTGCACTGACGCCGTTCACGGTCCGTAAAGAGCGTTTCCACGAAGTATTGCTGTTGTTCATGAGGACTTCAAAGAAGGCAAAGAAAAACGGCGGTACAGGCGGCCAGACGGTCAGAACGGGAAAGAACGGTGAAAAGATAATCAGACGTAAAGCTTTAAAAGATGACTGGTATTAAATCGAGGTGAGGAGATATGGCGAGAGACGATAATTTTACCGCCAAATTTAGAATTGACGTATCAGATCTCAAAAAAGGCATTGAGGAAGCGAATAAAAGCGTAAAACTCGCGAACGCTGAATTTAAAAATGCCGTGGCGGGCATGGATGACTGGTCGAAGTCGGCTGACGGTCTTTCCGCAAAGATTAAGCAACAGCAAAGTGTCGTTGAAGCTGAAGAAAAGAAACTCGCACTGCTTAAAGAGCAGTTACAGCGTGTACAGCAGGCCGAAAAGGACGGGCAGAAAGTTGTTGATGATCTGAACGACAAGTATGACGAAGCTGTCAATCTCTATGGTGAAGGCTCGGATGAAGCGAAAAAGTACGCAAAACAGCTTGAAGAAGCAGAGAAAGCACAGGAACGAAACAGTAAAGCTGCAGAAGACCTGGCATTGAAAGTGCTGAATCAGGACACTAACGTAAAGAACGCGTCCGCTCAGCTTGGAAGATATGAAACTGCTCTTGATGAACTCGAAAAAGAGGAAGGGGAAGCGGAAAAGAGCACGGACGAATTAAACGAAAGCTTCAAAGATTCTGACGGAAGCATTGATGCATTCGGCGTGGCTCTTGGCAACCTTGCAAGCGGTGCAGTTACAGCGATCATTAACAAGATCGGAGAACTTGCCGGAGCGGTCAAAGACGCATATCTTGAGTTTGACAGTGGACGTGATATTGTAGTCAAGGCAACCGGAGCGACAGGCGATGCCGCAGATGAGCTGACAAAGAGCATGACAAACGTGTCAAAGCGTGTCAAAGGTGATTTCAGCACGATCGGCGGCGCACTTGGCGAAGTAAATACACGTTTCGGATTCGTCGGAGACGAACTGGAAAGCACAACAGAGCAGTTCTTGAAGTTCGCAGATATCACTGGTATGGACGCGACAAAAGCTGTTCAGAGCGTTTCCAGAGCGATGGCCAACGCCGGAATTGACAGCAGTAAATATTCCGAAGTTCTTGACGAAATTGCAATCGCTGCACAGGCGTCAGGAATATCAGCTGACAAGCTTACCGAAAACTTGACTAAATACGGCGCACAGACAAGAGCGGCGGGACTTAATACAAAAGAAAGTATTGCACTGTTCGCGCAGTTTGAAAAATCTGGCGTAAATGCTGAAACAGCGATCGGCGGAATTAAGAAAGCAATGAAAGACTGGAGCGACGAAGGCAAGAACAGCCGTATTGAATTCCAGCGTGCAGTACAGGAAATCAAGGATTCACCGAACATTCTTGACGCCACAGCCAAGGCAATTGAAGTTTTCGGCTCAAAGAGCGGCGCGGAGCTTGCAGACGCTATACAGTCAGGACGTTTTGAGTATTCCGAGTTTCTTGATATAATCAAGGGCTCAGAGGGTACAGTCACAAGCACATATGAAGAAACACAGAGCGGCATAGATAAAGCTGAACTTGCACTACAGAACATGAAAACAACCGCGGCAGAGCTTGCAGACGGACTTTTGCAGAAGTATTCGCCGCAGATTGAAGAAGCAATCCAAAAAGTCACAGATCTGATTGACGAATATGCGCCAAAGGTCGAAGAAGGCATTGACTGGATGACAGAACACCTGCCGGAGATCGAAGCCGGAATCGTAGCTGTCGGTGTAGCTTTTGCGACATGGAAAGTCGCAGGCATTATCTCAGCGATAACGACAGCACTTGCCGGAATGTCGGCGGCAGAAGTAGTGGCGGCGGCGAAAACGTGGCTATTAAACACTGCTTTACTTGCTAACCCGATAGGACTTGTTGTGGCTGCGATCGCGGCACTGGTGGCGGCTTTTGTGGTCCTTTGGAATAAATCAGACAAATTCAGAGAGTTTTGGATCAACTTATGGGAGAAGATCAAGACTTCAGCTGCAGTTGTAATTGAATTCCTGAAAATTGCATTTACAACGACATGGGATGCTATCAAGAAGGTATGGGACACTGTCGGCAAATACTTTGAAGGCATATGGAAAGCAATCAAAACGACATTTTCAGTCGTTAAAAGCGTACTCACAGGAGATTTCGAAAGCGCATGGAAAGGCATCAAGGCAATATGGAGCGTTGTTTCCGGTTGGTTCAATGACACCGTCATAAAGCCTATCAGAGAGTTTTTCAGCGGAATGTGGGATAACGTCAAGAAAGGCGCAAAGGATGCATGGGACGGAATTACAGGCGTTTTCGCACACGTGGCCGACTGGTTCCATGATAAGTTTTCAGACGCCTGGCAAAAAGTCAAGGATGTTTTCAGCACTGGCGGCAAGATCTTCGACGGCATCAAGGACGGCATTGTTGATGCGTTCAAATCTGTCGTAAATGCTATAATCCGAGGTATCAACAAGGTGATTTCTATACCTTTCAACAAAATCAACGAAGTTTTGCAGACGCTTCACGATTTTGAATTCATGGGAAAGAAGCCGTTTGAAAATATCATTAACCCGTTTGACGTTCCGGCGATTCCAGAACTCGCACAGGGTGGTATTCTGAAAAAAGGTCAGATCGGACTTTTAGAGGGTAACGGCGCTGAAGCGGTCGTCCCGCTCGAAAAGAATACCGGCGGTTTGCGAAAAATTGCATCTATTCTTTCAAATGATATGGCTGCAGTTAATCCGGCAGGATCCGGCGGCGGAAGCTTCGGCGGAGCAACATATAACTTTGTTCAGAATAACAACTCGCCGAAGTCTCTTTCACGGTACGAGATCTACAGGCAGACAAAGAACTTAATGAACTTTGCAAAGGGGGTGTGATCCTGAATGTACAGTCTGAAAATTGAGAATACAAACGGCGAGATCTTCGAACTGACACACGATCAGCAGAATTATTACGTCACACAGGTTACAGGATTAACGCCGCCGCCGACTTCGATAAATTCGGCGAAAGCCGGCACCATAGACGGAACGTTTTTCAATTCAGCGTCCGTAGATGAAAGAAACATTGTCATTACAGTCGTGATGAACGGAGATATCGAAGCCAACAGGCAGCGCCTTTACAGAATCTTTCCAAGAAAGACGCCGTGTACGGTATATTTCAAGAACGCAAACCGAGACGTAAAGATCAAAGGATACGTTGAAAACATTGAATGTGATCTGTTTACCAAGCGTGAAAAAGCACAGATTAGCATTATCTGTCCGCGTCCGTATTTTGAGGACTTGGCCGTGATATATGCGGAGTTAGCGGCGACACTTGCAATGTTTGAATTTCCTTTTTGCATTGAAGTTGACGAGCCGGTGCCGATTTCAGAAGCAACAGACTATCCGGTTTGTGAAATCATGAATGCCGGTGACGCTGAATGCGGATGTATCATTGATATTGAAGTGAATGACACAATATCCGGCGTAAAGATCATCAATACAACGACACAGCAGTTTTTCAACCTTGACACTGCATTCGTTGATCATGACAAAATTAGAATCAACACAAACAGTGGCCAGATGGGCGTAACAAGAGAGCGCGGCGGCAATAAGGTCAATATTCTGAACGCTGTCGGTGAAGATTCGACATGGCTGCGTTTAAGCCCTGGAACAAACTATTTCACATACACCGTTGACGGCGGTGATACAGAAGACGTTGATATAAGCTTCACAGCAACCGTTCTTTACGGGGGTGTATAAAGCATGATTCTTTATGTATGGAAGCTTACAGACGGCGTATTTGACAGACTGGCCGTCATTGACGACGCAACAAGTATTATATGGGTACAGAGACAGAACGACGCCGGAGAATTCGAGCTGTATATCAGAGCATCAACCGAAAGACTGAAGCTGTTCAGCGACGGTGATGTATTCATTACAAGGCCGGACAGTGACATTGCAATGTACGTTCAGACTATAAAGCTTGACACAGATCAGGAGAGCGGGGACTTTATCACCGTTTCCGGCAGATCTGCAGAAATAATGCTGTCGTGGCGTGTAGTTCAGTTCATGATCTTCGGCGGAAGCACGGAAACAGCAGAAAACATCATCCGGTATTTGTTCACTGAGAAATTCATAGCCGCGGGCGTGGGTCAGATCTCATGGCTTAGCCTTGAAGCAAGTCATGGATGGGAGGAAGGCGACAATCACCAGTATACTGGCCGTAGTCTTCTTGAGATCTTCAACGGTTTATGTGTTATGCATAACTACGGATTCAAATTCCATTGGACCGGTACGGGATTTGAATTTCAGCTTTACAAAGGAACGGACAGATCATTCGATCAGAACGTCAACCCGTTCGTTGTGTTTTCGCCGCAGTTTGAAAACTTAGGCAATACAGAGTATACGAAGGACACTTCTGAATATGCCAATGCCGCAATTGTTGGCGGTGAGGGTGAAGGAACAGACAGAACGTTCGTGTCAGTCGCTGAGCAGGGCAAAACAGGCTTTTATTTCAGACAAGTTTACCTGGACGCCCGAAACAGTTCACAGGAAGATCTTACAGACGAGCAGTATAAAACACAGTTGGCCAATGACGGAAAAGAGCAGCTTGAACAGCTGAAAATAACAACTGAGTATGTCGGTGAGATCATCAACGCCAACACTTACACATACGGCGTTGATTACTTTCTCGGTGACAAGGTAAGCACTAAAAACGAATACGGCATAAAAGGCAATGCGACTATCACCGAAATAACGGAAGTCGAAGACGCCAACGGATACAGAATAGTTCCGACGTTGTCAGAATGGACGCCGGCACAATACGAGGAGGAATAAAGGAAAATGGCTATTAAATACGGATTTTTTGACAGTGTCGGCGGTGATCGTAAGTACACTGCAGACGACATCAGCAATTTTTTCATTAAACTTATTTCAGACGGCGTTTTTCCAACACCGGCGACAAACCTGCAGGTTGTCGAAGCGTCAGGAATGACAGTAAACGTCAGTGCCGGATGGGGTTTCATACGCTGTAAATACGTATATAACACCACATATGAAGCACTTACAATTGAACCGGCTGACCTTGTTCTGAATCGAATTGACAGAATAGTACTTCGACTGGATCCAAGTGTTTCAAGCAGAAATATTACTATTGCAGTGAAAAAAGGTACAGCCGCAGCGACTGCAGAGCCGCCGGAGCTGACAAGAATATCAGACGGCATATATGAATTATCGCTTGCACAGATTGACGTAAGCGCCGGAAAGACAGCAATCACACAGGCTGACATTACAGACGAACGACCGGACGGCGATGTGTGCGGATATGTTGCCGGATTGATTGATCAGATTGACGCAACAAACCTGTTTGCACAGTTCACAAGCGCGTTTGAACAGTGGTTCACAACAGTCCAGGAAACTGTGAAGTCTACAACGATCATGTACGAACTGGTTCACGAATACGAAACCAGTGAAGACGACGAGTTTGAAATTCCGATCGGAATTCCTGCGTACAATTATGCACTTGACACTTTGAATGTTTACGTAAACGGAATGAAGCTTGTCAAGGACGTTGACTACACACTTGACAGTCACCGCAATATGGTTCTTCTTACAAGAGACCTTGACGTCATCGGAACTCCGGTTGAATTTCAGGTGCTGAAATCAGTTGACACAGAAGATGCTGAAAGCATCGCAGCTCAGTTTCTTCAGTTGGCTCAGGAAGTTCAGACGCTGAGTAACCGTTTCGGCGGATTAACATTAATGCGAGTATCACAGGCTCAGTATGATCAAATGACATCTCATGATTCAAACACATTATATATCATTTCTGAGGCGGTGAGCTGATAATGGCAATCACAGGAACAGGAACAGAACTCGATCCATATATCGTTCATGACATTTCTGAATTAGAGACAGTCAGTCTCGGTCGTGGTACGTACTGGACGGTTAATCAGGTGTTTTATACAAAGCTTGCAAACGACATCGATGCAGAGGGTGTAGAGTGGCCATATCTTGCACCTTCAGGATATTATCCAAGAATGATTCTTGATCTCGATAATCATCACATCATTAATATTGGCTGGGTAAATGCGAGTGCTTGGCAGCGTTCTCTTTTTGAAGGTGATCAGTTAAAGAATGGATATATAAGTTTTAACGCGCCGGATATGCGAGGTTCAGTCTGCGGAACGGGCGGAACGCACACAGTTTTGTTTGATAATATGAAAATTGACGGAAGTATTTCTTTCGAGCCGGAATATTCATCTACGTGGTATTATAACTCAATTGAAATGTTTTTGAATTGTTCATTTAGTAATTGCACAGGTGATCTTGTTGTTAATTTTGCAGATATGCGAGGTATGACACAAACAAGATTTCACAAAGGCGGTGTGTTTTTCTATACTGAAAATTCAAACAATGATAAATTTATCAAAAACTCAGACTTTCATGTTACATGCAACGGATGCGTCAATTATTATGACGGTCATTCCGTCGAAGGAATTGTTGCAACAACTACAACGCAGAACGTTCTCGTCGAAAAATGCCGTATAACAGGAACTGTTGACGGTGAAGACACGACTTTCAATGAATTCTTAGGAAATGAGCATGTAGTATATGACACTTGCGTTATAGATCTTGATTTTTCACAGTGTTCAATGCCTTCGACATTTGACGCCGGAACGCTCATTGCATCTGATGCAACAACAACAGCAATCAATACAGATTCACTTTCTGTATTCGATGGACTGATTACAGCCGGAACAGGAATGATCCCGTGTACATACAGCGAGATCAGACACTATGATGATCTCAGAGCAGTTAATTTTCCGGTAACCAAGGCAGGCAGCACACCGCCTGCGGGTTGGAGCTGGTTTATCAAAGACGGCGCACTGCCATATCTTGAAGTTTGGCCGCGTGACGAAACAAAATCCAAGCTTTACGTAGGATCACAAATGGTCGAAGCTATCTATGTAGGTGACGAGCAGATCGCAAAAGCATATTTAGGCGATAAGTTAATTTATAAATTAGCTAATTAGCCATAACAAAACAATGATATAAGAAAAGGGGCGATTTTATGAAAAGAAGCGAATTCGTAAAACTGGCAAGTGAGAGAATCGGAACGAACGGCACGTATCTATTCGAGAAATACGGCACAAAGACACACTGGTGCATGATGCTTGTGTATGATCTCGAACATGACGTTGCCGGAATCTCAGAAATGCCGCTGACATTCAGCTGTTCAGGATTCACAAGCACAGATTTTGCAAAGAAGCGCAAAAACCACGATTACAAGACAGCAGAAGTCGGCGACATTGTCTTCTTTGAAATCAACGGCAACAGAGCCGACGGAGCGGATCACGTGGGTGTGGTTATCGAAAATACAGGAAAGTCGATCAAACTGCTTGAGGGTAACACCAACGGCGGAAGCGGCCTTTATTTCGATTCATCAACGGTCAATGTGTTTGAATATAACTACGACGCCTGTTGCTTCGACTGCATAATTGATATGAGCGACTTCTTTACTGACGATGAAGACGAAGAACCGGCAAAGCCGCAGTATGAGACATTCACAGCACATATCAGAACGCTGAAAAGGGGTTGTACAGGCAATGACGTCAAGATGCTTCAGCGCCTGCTCTATTCGAGCGGCTACAGTGTAGGGAGCGCATTCGACGACGGAGATTTCGGACCTTGCACAGAAAAAGGCCTGCGAGAATTCCAGGAAGACCACAAGCTCGAATCCGACGGAATCTGCGGAGCAAAAACATTCACGGAGATGTGGAAGCCATGATGAAAAACAGACTGTCGAACCTGTTGACCGTGAAAAGCATTGTGACCTTTGTGCTGACTGCAGTTTTTGCCGTAATGGCTATCCGTGGAGATGTTAAACCGGATATTTTCATTACGATCTACAGCACGATCATTGCTTTTTATTTCGGGACACAGCACGAGAAAAACAACAAAGGAGATCAGCGATAATGGATTATGTATCAATCTTATCAGTTGCGTCAAGCTTCGTTGCTACATTCGGCGGCATTATCGTTTCCGGCAAGCTCACGAGTTACAGAATAGAGCAACTTGAAAAAAAAGTCGAGAAATTAGCTGACATCAATGAAAAAGTCCTGCTGCTTGAAGAAAAGATCAACAATGCAAGGCAGAGACTGGACGGCATCGAAGCTGATCTGCGACGCAATCAGAACTGACATTATCTTATTTTTTGACATAGAAATTCTACCCTCCACAGAGACGTCCGCTTCAATGCGGGCGTTTTTGTGTAACTTGAAACATTCAATATTATGTGATAAGATATTAGTAATTAGACATAAGTTTTGCGGTTAATTGACAATATTCTGTTTGTAAAAGCAAAGCTCAGCTCTAATCTTCTCGAATCATCCCTGACGTTTGTCAGGGATTCTGCTTTACTTGAATGTTTTGCCATAATGTGATATTATAAAAAATGTGGACACCCGCCACACCGAAAAGCCGGCTTGCTCTTTGACCATAAAAAGAACTATTTAAGCCGGCACTCAAGGCTTTTAATTTATATTTTTTCATACACTTCTTGGATGTAGAAGAACTTGGGTACTCCTTTCTGAAATCGTCCGCCGCGGGGTAGTGAGAGCGGCGGGCGTTTTCATTTCCTGTCAAAAAACTATCAATAAACTATCAATAAATCATTCTCCGGCGGCTTCGTGTTATCATTATTCAAGGGTGATAATGTACGAAGCCGCTGATATTAACAAAACAAGAGATTGAGCAGTTCGCCAGAGCTGCCGTGCTGAATGAAGAAGAAGTGATCATACTGCAGACAAGAGCCGCCGGATGGAGCAGAGTGAGACAGGCAGATTACTTGTGCATAAGTATTGCAACACTGGATCGACGCATAGCAGATCTCAAAAGAAAGTATGCGATCACAGAAAAAGAAAAGAGCCGGAACGAATCCGGCTTGAAAGATTAATTATACTGTGATATACTGAAATTATCCAATTTATCTATCAAACTGGATACAACCATAAGAACTGACGGGACAGGCCGGACGCTGACAGGTGCGTTCGGCTTGTTTTGTTTTCGTATACGAAAGTTTCTTATACGAAAACTTCGTATAAGCGTTTGTATTTTATTCCAGTTTATACGAATTTCTACGAATATCAAAGTCATTTATCATCAACTATCATCACGTCTGATTTTTTCAAATCCCGATATTTCCGACATTTACGTCGGTAAGATAATTTACGCAATATTTCATATAAATATTGCTAAAAAAACATGAAGCGCGCAATTACGTTGTTTGAAGCACTTCTGATTTTTGTTATACGAAGTTTATACGAATTAGTTCATAAATTAAGCGATTTCCGCAGTTCCTGAATGTCGGGATGTGCGTAAACCTTACGAAGCATAGACAGATCTGACCAACCCATCATTTCCGCTATTGCAAATAAATTTTTACCTTCGTTGACCCACGTTGAAGCTCTTGTGTGTCTGAGCTCATGCGGGTTTAGATACGGTATAATTATATTCTGCTTGAAGTAATACGCTTGCATTCGGCGCATAAACATCGAATATCTGTATCTGAACATGAAAACCGGCAGCACTTTGTCGTTGCTGTTGTTGCTGATGTACTTGTGCTTAGCTTCACGCTTGATCCAGTCCGCAGTTTCCTTCGAAATAGCAATCACACGGTTTCTGTGAATATTTTTAGTTTCACCGACGAGCATTTCACCTTTGGCATAGACTGCGCTTTTGTTGATGCTGATAGTCAGATCTTCAAAATTGACGTCGTCAATGGTGATTCCGAGAAATTCAGAAACGCTCATGCCGTATGACAGCATAATGTGAATGTTTAATCCGAACGGATCCTGCTTGCAGTATTCAAGAACTTTGTCGACCTGATCGGGAGTATACACGTTCTTGAATTTCTTTTTGTCCGGCTTCAGACGAATGTTTCTGCATGGATTGGATTTCATATATCCGTTGTCTACAGCATCGTTGAAGAACGACGACAGCAAGCGCATCAGATTCTTGACCGTAGCAAGTGCAAGTTCGTTCTGTTTTTCAATGACAAACGCTTCGACATCAGATTTTTTGATCTCAGAAAGCAGGCAGTCGCCGAAGTACGGAAGATAGTGTTTATTGAAGTAAGTACAGTAACTGTTTCTGTATGTAGTCTTCTTTACACGTGTTTCCGCCGCCTTCAGGAACGGTTCAGAAAATGCCTGGAACGTCATCTGTTCCGGCTCGATCTCCTGAGATTTGGAGATCATGAAGTCTTCAGCTTTTTTCCTTGCATCTGCTTTGGACTTCTTGGAATAAAAACTTTTGTAAACGGTTGAACCGTCAAAGTTTTTGCCGACGACACACTTGTATTCGTAGTAACCGTCGTTTCTTTTTTGCTCTTTCACTCTTGGCATGATATCATACTCCTTAAACTTTAAAAGTTTTTTGATAGTTTATCAGTCGTGAAAACTGATATAATCGTTTTGGAGGATGATAGAAGATGAATGATAAAATAAAGAATTATCTTGATGCTGATCTTGAAGCACTGGCGGAACTGGTGGAGCAGTATCCGCAGTCTGTACCGATCAGCGCCGCCGCCGACTTCCTTAAAGTTGACACAGCAAGCATCAGAGCGGCCATTGAATATGACCGTTTCGGCTTGGCGTGGCGAAAACAGGGAAGTCTTCGGCACGGGTACTTAATTCCAACCGCTCAGTTTGTGCGGTGGTATCTTTTTAGGGTGCATTGAGCATCCTATTTTTTTTGAGCGATAAACTCAATGTATTTCAAAACGTCCTGCTTCTGATCTTCAGAAAGACGTTCTGCAGCATATGTTATTCTGTCGGTGAGCGGGTCGGCGTCCTTGTCGTCGTTTCCGAGCAAATAGTCTGCGGATACATCAAGAAAGGCCGCAATCGCCTTTAAACGATCACCAGAGGGAATAGCAACACCGGTCTTATAGCTTGACATCAAGCCGGAAGACACGCCCGTTGCCGTGCAAATGTCTTTTGCCTTGATCCCGCGTTGTTCCATGATTTCAAAAAGCCGTGGGATCTTAGAGTTTTCGTATCCTTTCATGCACTTCAATCCTTTCAGCAGATTCAACTGTTTTTCGTGGTATGTTTTATACAAAACATCATTTGAAAGTTTGTGCATTAATACAAAATACTCTAATATTCTAAAAAAGCCTTTACTTTCTCTAATATTTGAGTTATACTAAAACTACAGAAAAAACCAAACAATCAACCACATAAAAAACTGAATCTAAAACCATTATATCATGTTTGCAAATAAAACGCAATATTGATTTAATAATGCAACAACGAAAGTCCACGCCGTGTAAAACAAGTGTCAAAAGCTTGGCTGCGTAACTCACGTATAAGGGAGAACCGAAGCACCGAAGGGTGACGCATTATCCTAAAATTGATCATAATGAGTGAATGAAAGCTCAAACAAGTTCAGTCGGGTTAGGTACGCATAGCGCAGAACACGGGGCGGCATAAATTTTAAAAAAAGGGATTTGATCATTATGACAGTACATTCAAGACAGGAAGCCCGGGAAAAGGCTCACGCATTATTCAATTATGCCGATTATGAGCTTGAAGTCGAAAGCAAATTAAGGGCAGGATATGACATCTACAGGATGACTTCAAACTATTACAACAGAATCTGTGATTTAGGAAACAGACTTGAAGTTGTAGTCAATGAAGTTTTTACGAACATCTGGATCGAACCAAACGCGCCGGAATACACAGCAACAGGCGTGTCATTCAGATGGTTTCACTGAAAAGAGGTGTCGGACATGAAAGAGCTGACGGCCAGAGATATATTCCCGCACGAAAACGATTTTGTAAAAGCACTGGAGAGAAAAAGCAGGGATAAACATATTCCTGATCTTGAGAGATTCAAAGCAAGGGTGTCATATTATCACTATTTGAATTTGGTTGATGATCTCAAAATCGAAGAATACAAAAAGCACGATCTAAATGAAACAGTTGAAACAGAAGACGGCAACTCAACAGTTAAAGACATTATCAAAATGATTGAATCAGACGTTGCCGAAAGAATAGAAGTTCAGATGAAATTAATCTCAGTTATCATGTATTTTAAAGACGAATTGAAATAAAGGAGCGCTGCAAATGAAAAAATTAAAAGCTTATTATGGAAAACCGCGTTTCTTTTACGGAGAAGACGAATTCGGATACGTTCACAGCTTCGGGTCAAAGAGATTCCGTGATGATCTGTGCGACGAAAACAGAATCGTTCCGCTCACAAGAGCTGAAGCAATAAAAGCTTCAAAGGAAGCCGGCGGATACAAACATCATCCGTCAGACTGGTGGACGTATGTTGTAGTTGAAGGGTCGGTTGATCGCTGATGAAGGTTGACGACACAAGAACGGACCGTTACGGAAGACCAATGATTGTTTTTTCAGGCGTGAAGAAGTTTTCCGAAGTCTATGACTACTTATTCGACCATTACAACGGCTATAAATTCGGCATCGTTCTTGACTGTTCACAGGACGAAAGGCCGGAGCAGGACAACAATATCTATGTAAATTTTCTTGATGAACTGGCGGAAGAAGTCATGCTTGAGTATGGCTACAGTTACGACCGGAAATCTGATATCTATAAACACCGCTGATTAAAGGGTAAAGGGAATTACATTACAGAGAGGTGATTCACAGTATGAAAGAGTATGCAGAATGCTTACGCAAAGCGAGAGACAATGCAGAACTGACACAGGTTGACGTTGCCAAGATTCTTGGCGTGTCACAGTATGCAGTGTGCAAGTGGGAACGCGGCGAAGGTGCCGCACCTACAATCGCACGTCTGATTCAGCTTGCTGATCTGTACGATACAAGCATTGACGCACTTGTGGGCAGAACCAAGACATAAAAAAGATAACGGACGCCGTAGTCAACAGATCGTCCGTTATCTTTCAGGGATTTAATTCATACAACAAAAATACTTTGTCTATGATGATTATACCACATAGACGCGGAAAAATCAAGGCGAGGTGGCCAAATCATGAAGAAATACAGCAGAAAATGCAGGATAATTACTACAGTGATGTTTTCAGCCTTAACGGCAGCATATACAGACTTTGTTGCGTGCGGGTTAAGTATAACAACTTTACAGACCATACAGCACGTATTACGGGCGTTTTACGTACCTGTTCTGACAGCATACGTTGTTCTTTACCTGGTATCAGAATATCAGAGAGTTAAAGAACAGCAGAAAGTGCAGAAGATCATAGCCAGTGCGAAAAGAGCTGCACGCCGGCAGATCGAAATTGACCGGTACGAAGCGTTCAGAAAGGAGATTCACGGGGATGTTACGCTTTAAATGCAAGTTCGATCCATATTCTTATTGCGACATAGACGAACCTGACACGCTATGCGACGGCGACGGCTGCGAATATGCTGTATATGCAGATAAAGATGAATTCGACGAGCCGGATCCCGACAGGGAATATGAGAGATTGAGAGACGAAGGAGAACTGTGAGAAAACAGGGTTAATGGAACCATGTATGATTGATCCTTTCGACGAGTGCTTCAGAGACTGTCCGAACTGTCCGCGGTTCAGGACTGGTGAAGAATACGAAGACGAATGGACGAGGGAAAGCGAGGAAGATGATGTTTGAATCAGGTGTAAAAGGGTACATGATCGGACGGTGTGAGATCACACAGGGGTTTCCGATCGACATGAAAGATAGTTATCACGTGGCGTGCAAATACTGCCGTTTTCTTGTGTCGTCAAGAAAATGTGTTATCACGGACGAGCTTGTGCCGTTTCCGGAAATGCACATCGGGTATAACTGTCCGTTTACTTTTAACGAGATCAACTACACAGAGGAAAATGAGGAAAGCGAGGATTGAAAATGAATGCATATGAGAAACTTTCAAAAGTTCAGAAAGAACTGAAAGCGCCAAAGTCTCAGTACAACAGCTTCGGAAAGTATACATACAGAAGCTGTGAAGACATACTTGAAGCCGTAAAGCCGTTATGCGTTGAACACGGACTTGTTTTGACAATCTCGGATGATGTTGTCGAAGTTGGCGACAGAATCTACGTCAGGGCAACTGCTACGGTGTTTAATACCGAAGATCCGATTGATTATATCAACGCATCAGCAATGGCAAGAGAAGCCGCCGACAAGAAGGGTATGGACGCAAGCCAGTTGACTGGTGCAACAAGTTCATACGCCCGAAAGTATGCTTTAGGCGGCCTTTTTGCATTGGATGACACAAAGGATGCTGACGCAACAAATAAGGGAGCGGAAAAAGCAAGTAAGGGCGCAACACTGGCTGAGAAAGCCGAAGCGGCGGGAATTGCTGAGGTAGTCAAGGAATACAACTGTACAGACTGTGGAAAACCTTTTGTTCCGTTCACAGACAAGACCGGCAAGCAGTGGAACGCCGGACAGGTATACCACATGAGCCAGTCCAACAACACAGACGGGAAGGCACGCTGCAGCGAATGTATGAAGAAAGCCGGAACGGCAAAGAAGAAATAAACTGGAGGTAATAACATGAACGAATGTGTATTTAAAGGCCGTCTGGTATCAGATCCCGAACTGAGACAGACACCGAGCAACTTATCCGTGACACGCTTCACGATCGCCGTTGACAAGTATGCGAAAGCCGGTGAGGAAAAACAGGCCGATTTTATCAGATGCAATGCCTGGAGAACTACCGCTGAATTTATCTGTAAGTATTTCAGAAAAGGACAGGAAATACTGATCCGCGGTGAGCTGCACAACAACGACTTCGAGAAAGACGGCATCAAGTACCACACCTACGAAGTAACAGCGGACCGTGCGGAGTTCTGCGGAAGCAAGAACAACAATGCACCGGTTAATTCCGGCGTAGCAAATACCACTGGAAGCGGCAGTGTGGAAATCGGTGATCTCGGAGAATTCGAGGAAATTCTTTCAGACGGGGATGTGCCTTTCTGATGGGTGATTATTACTACAGCAACGGCGCATATGAAGTCTTCAGAATCAAGGACAGCAAGATCACGGCATACGGTATACGCCGCACAGACAGGCCACAGGACGGCATGATATTTTCACATATTGATCCTGACTTCTGCCGAAAGATAGCTGATGAATACAAGCAGATATTAACCAGTAAAGAGGTGAGAACATGAACGAACACAGTTTTATATTTCATGAACATTATTTCGAACTTTTAGGACTTCTCAGTGATTCCGGTCAGGTCGAAGTGCTGAAAACAGTCGGCCGGTATCTGAGAGACGACAACTTTGACGACAGCAAACTGTTTGAGGGTGATTACGACAAGGCAGAAAAGCTGTCCGTTTTCCTGGCTATCAAAAATCAGATCAAGGTTGATTCGTGGATCAGACAGGAGATCGAGAAGAATGAAAGGAGAGAAACACGGTGGAAAGAGGAAAGAAGCGGTTTTACTGGCTGAAGCTTGACAAGGATTTTTTCAAGTCAAAGGAAGTCAAGAAGCTGAGAAAAGCCGCCGGCGGTGATACATATACGATCATCTATCTGAAGATGCTTTTGAACAGCCTTGAAACGGGCGGCTATTTGTATTTTGAGGGATATTATGACGAATTTTCAGAGGAATTGGCTGATATGATTGACGAAGACGAAGTCAATGTAGGTTTTGTCATAGATTTCTTGATGAAAAAAGGATTAATGGAAGAAAAAGAACCGGATGAATTTCTTTTAACCAAATGTGCAGAGATGACAGGCTCAGAGTGCGCAAGTGCGTCGAGAGTGCGACGTCACAGAGAAAATAAAGCGTTACAATGTAACACTGAAACGTCACAAAGTAACGACAATCAGTTACAATGTGACAGCAGTGTAACGCAGTGTAACACTGTTGTAACAATGTGTAACGTAGAGAAAGAGAAAGAGAAAGAGAAAGAGATAGATATAAACACACATGATCAAGTTCGAATCGAAAATCGAAAAAATCTGACTGTTGAAAGTGTTGAAAGTCAGAGTGAACAGGCAGAGCCTGTTCGTGTGCGTGTTTCAGATATCGAATTCGAAAACTTGTGGGAGTTATATCCGAGGAAGGAGGGAAAGGCAAAAGCAAAGGAAGCATACGCAAAGGCTATCAGATCAGGCACGACGAACGAGCAGATCGAAAGCGGAATCAGTGATTACGTATCGCATATTAAACGCAACCACATCGAACGCCGGTATATCAAGCAGGGGTCAACGTGGTTTGAAGGCCAGTGTTGGAATGATGACTACACGGATGAAGTGAAACCAAAGAAAGCAAGTTATGATCTGGGAATGATAAAACCTGCAGTTGAACGAAACGGATATTTCGACAAACACGGCGAATGGGTTGAAACTTCGTATAATATCGACGACTTCAAGAAATTCGCCAACAAGTTCACGATACCTGAAAAGAAATAAACAGGCCAAAACAGTGATTGAAAGGATAATGGGAAAAATGATTAACAGGATTATATGCAAACGCTGCGGCAACTGGTTCGCAACGTCGGGAGAGAACACCATGTGTCCGTACTGTGTTTCCACAACACTGGCGGAAATGACACCAAAGCCGGCGCCGGTACCGAAAAAGAAAAAACAGTCAGGACTAATGACTGATGCAAAACAGGCCGCCGCCGCAGGTATGTCATACGGGTATTACATGGCAATCAAGGAGGGCAGAAGATGAAACCGGGATATCTTCAGATCGTCAACGATCTTCACAGACTGGAAAATCTTATTGCCAGTGCTTACATCCACAGCAACGAGATCAGCGATGCTGAACAGAATCAGATAGCTGACGAACTTGCATTTGTCACTTACGAGATCAGAAGACAGTTTGAACTGACAAGTGCAGTATATATCACTTCGGAATCAAAAGCAGAACGAAGCTATCAGAAGCAGTTCGGAGACGATGAATGAAAAATTACAAAAAATACATGAAACCAAAACCGAAAATGGATATCTACGACAGGGCGTGCAATATGCTGTTCTTTGTGATCTGTGTTGTCATGATCATCAAGGTCGACAGATCAGAGAACCCGCTGTTGTATTATTTCAGTCTTTGTTTCTCGGTTTGGTTTCTGCACAATGAGATTTTTTACGGGGGTAAGAAAAGAAAATGAAAATTACAGCTGAGATTATCCAGGACGAATACATGAAGGCAAGCAGCAAGACTGTATTCGTTAAGAAGAAAGCAGAAGAATTACAGGTGCCGCAGTCAACGGTCGTTTGTGAACTGCTAAAAAGCGGGTACAAGTTCGAAGAACTGAACAGAGCGAACGAAGCGATGTACAATGCGGCAGTCAAGAAGCTGAACAAGTGGAAAGAAAGCGGAAGTCCGCTGATTGAATACGAGATACCGGAAGCCGTTCCGGTGGCTGCGGAGATCAGACCGGCGGAAGAAGCAGAACCAGTGAAGCCGATCGAAGAAGAACGGCCGCCTGTTGATGAAACCAGTCCGGCAGAAGTGGCAAAGCTGAAAATGAGACTGCAGGAAGTACTGAAAGAAAACGCGATCCTGAAAGCAGACTTTGAGACAGCAGAGCAGAATTATCTCAAAGAATACCGAAGACTGAAGGAAGCAAAAAAAACGTCTGGCGAAAGCAGAGCAGTTCATACTTGATCGTTTTCTCTATGCTGAGAACGAAAATGACACTGAAGAAGATCAGACGGCATAAAAAATCAAAAATAAATTTTAAATTCATTATCAGACGTTCATTAAGGGGGCTGACAGGCTCAGGAACACGGGTGTAATGATTTCATAGCAAAATTACTACCCTAAATTTACACCCGCCTTAAAACGCGTTACAGACGTCAAAATGAACGTGTGCAATTTTTTCACAAGTTGAAGGAGTGTATGAAATGGAAATTGACGTGATAAATCAATCCACGATGTGTGACGGGAAAAAGCAAAGATACAGATTCAATGCGAAATCAAGTGATATGATACGTCTTTGCTATGGATTTCTTTGTTTTCAGCGCATAGCAACCGACGAAAAAGCAGAGATCAAACTTAAAGGCGAAGATAGAAGCAGCATGACTGCATGGGAAGGTCAGGTGTCGATTTATCTTGAACAGTGTGATTTTGACGCATTCAGAGCGGCATTGGACGAAACCAGTGCAGAAGTGACTGAATACACGCTTGGAGATGAAGACGAATGACGGTGGCTGAACTGATAACCGTACTGCAGAAACAGAACCAGGACGACATTGTGATCTACAACACAGCACCGATTCTTGACGCGCTTCGGAATCATCCGGAACGCCGGATGTCATGTGCAGTGGAAGTCGTAACGAGCGGCAGTGGATTCGTCGTACTTGAAGAACGCATGATGGATTATTCAGACAGGAGGGTGACTACATGAAAGCCGATGAATTAAAGCCAAGAACAATAAAAATCGAACTTACCGACAAAGACGCATTTGATTTTTTCGAGAAATGCTATTTCGACGGAACGACGCCGAAAGAAGTCATTGAGGGATTTGTCAATGATCTGATCTACGGTGATCATTCACACGGATCTGACGAACAGGATTTTGCAAACGTCTATTACGACCGTGTGGGATATCATTATCTGAACGACAACCCGACGTTTTCGCAGTGGTTAATGAGAAACTCTTGTTTTTACGATGCAATAATTCTGATTGAGGATATCACAGTCTGTGAATCGGAAATTGATTACTGCAGCAATGATCCTGAAGAACTTGAAGATCCGGACAACGCAAAACACATTGAGACGTTCAGACATGAACTCGAAAAGAGCAAGCAGGAACTGAACGACCTGTACAAAGATTACACCGAACACGTAGATAAACCCGAAAGTTTCGAAGCCGGTATTGACGGAATAGGGAAATACACGGAACTGGAGAAGCTTATCAAGAAAGGAGAATGGCCGGATGACTATACGTGAAGAACTTGATGCAGTTATGAAGTGGCTGCACAGCGAGGAAACTGAAAACAGAATCAGAGAAGCAAATCTGTCTGTATATTTCGTCGTTGCTGAAAAAAGCAAGGCAACTGAAGTCGGCGTCGGTGCAATGATAATGCAGAATTATGTCGGCAAGTTTGACGGAATGGTTGCTATTTCAAGTGCGATGCTTGAAAGCTTCTACGACAGACTTGACGGAGATCAGAAAAAAATTCTTACAATTGCAGCATTTTCGGCAATTGCTGAGCACAACGACCTTGAGAAAGGCGGGAAAAGCTGATGTATACAGAAATCTGTGCGAACTGCGGAGACTGGGAGAAATGCAAAGCCGAAGGCGCATTGCCGAACGATTACTGTGGTAAATATTACAGCTGCATGGATCTTTCCGATGTTCACAGCGTGGAGGAATACTGCAGAAAGTGGAAAAAAGAACGCCATTTCTGCAATGGCTGCAGATACAGCACTGAAAACAACGACTGTAAAGTTTTTGATGCAGTTTTCACTTGTTTTGAGGTCAGAGAGGAAGAAAAAAATGGGTAAAGTAAAAATCGCAGTAAAAAAGCCTGGATGCGATCTTGAGATCATCGAAGCCGAACAGGGATACAGGAACGACACTGCAAAGAAATTCATGGATAATGCACAGTGGGTCGAATACGTGAAGCTTACCAGAGACGGACTTCTGACATTCGGCGTTGATGAAGACGGAAAGCCGAAAGGCCTTGAAACGAATTTTTATATTTCGACAAATCATTTTCCGTCTGAAAGAATCGTCGGAACTGCAGTTTTCACGCGTGTCAAAGAAGCAGGTGACGGTGAAATATGGGACTATGAAACCGAAAATCTGACGGAAGCTGATATTGCAAGCATCAGGCAGACACTTGATCCGGCACGTCAGATCAAACTTTCCGGCCTGTATGACGGGGAGCATATTGTCTTTCATCCGATAAAATTTTAGTGAGGTGAAAACCAGTGACGATTGACGAAGAAATGAATCAGATTGTAACCTGCAGGTACTGCGGCGGAAGTACGCTTTACGGCGAAATGATGTGGCTGAGCGGAAAGGAAATGTGCCCGAAATGCTACATGAACGAACGAGCTGCAGCGGATGCAGAAATGGAACTGTACAACGGAACAGACAGCAGTTTCCGCGGAGGAAAAAGATATGAGAAAGTACGAAAAACCGAAGATTATCAGTGCGGAGGAAGCCGCCGAAATTGAACGTAAGGTCAAGCAGGAAAAAGAGATCAGACGGTCACTGAAACGTGACGGTATGACTGACGAGGAAATCGACGATTTTTTCAAGATGGTCATTGACGAAAACGAGGTTGACTGGATGTGAAGAAGGAAAAAGAACTGCCGAAGTGGCGCTTGTGCATCATCTGCGGCAGGCTTTTTTCTCCTGTATCTGAAGATCAGTACACGCACCCTGAGTGCGACGAAAAGGAGAAAGAGAAAGAAAATGAAAAAATGCAAAAGAGCGGATTTTAGTGACGAGATCTGCAAAGAATGCATATTAAACGAAGTCTGGCAACAGCAGTCCTGTTGGGTGAGAGATACCGGAGAAGATGATCTTGACGAACAGGTCACCAAAGCCGGACCGAAAATTGACGCACTGCTTATGCTTATTGAAGCACAGATCAAACATTTACCGGATATACTTGACAAGCTATGCCGGAACATCAGCCGGATGACTGAACATGGCTGCGAACACTGCAGTTTTCACAAGGACGGAAAGTGCGACGTCAGAAAGCTGATTGACGAAATGAACGGCAAAACTGTAATACACGAAGATGACAAACAACTCGGTGAAGTGATACCAGGTGAAACAGAGATCTGTGAATTCGACAGCGTGACAGCGTCGATTGTGTACACGGGTGGTTTTAGTAATCTTGAGAAAGCAGAGCTCAAATGGCGCAAAGTCGATGGAGAATACACGGGTGACATGAACGTTCTGACACTGGACGAAATTGTTGAACAGCTTCGGACGGATCCTGATTTCGACCCGCAGATCACAGTTGTCATTGACGACCCGCTGAGCGGGGAAGTGTGGAGATATGGCAACTACAACGATCACAGGTGGTACAGAGTAGCAAAAACGATGGGGTATGCATGATTAAGATTGACGACAGGAAGAAAGCAGTCGAGGAACAGAAAAAGCAGGAAATCAAGCGGCTGACATATCTGCAATTAGCCGCGGCATATGGTTCGGTGGCGATAACTAAGATCATTCAGGTGACAAGTTTGCCGCACTGGACAATCCTGTTTCCAGTGCTTTTATACACCTGTTTTTCTGTCCGAAACATAATCAGAATTGATGAACTGAAACGCAAATGAATATATTATCACAATATCTGCAAAAACTGCGAGAACAACAGAAATTAATTCCACAAGGAGAGGTAAAAATGAAACTTATTCACAAAAATTTTCTTGATGATCTGCACAGTCTTCTGAAGCAGTATGACATTCGTGAAATGTCTGTGATTTACGATACAGACAGGATCGAATTTGAATTTGACGACTGTGCTGACAGAATGAGCATTGAAAGCTATAAAGACGGCGTGTTCACTAACACCAGTGTAATGACCGATTACAAAGCAGAGGAAACAGAACTGAGCTGCAGTGCTGACTGAGGTTGACATGAAGAAAGAAAAATATCCGGCGGCTTGTTTTGCCGAAGAACTGGAGGAAGACGCACCGGAAAAGGCGTGTATCAGCTGTAAATTCAGGCATTATTTTATATACGAAGATCATAACCGGTGTTTGGTGGACGGTCATGTAATAGGCTATCTGTCATTGTGGTATCAGACGTGCAGATTTCATGAACTGGAATCAAAGGGGAGGCGATTGAAAGATGATTGAAAAAATTTTGAAAACACGACTGCACAATTACTATCTTGAATTGCTTGCTGACGCTCGGGAAAATCAAGATCCCGATGCCGGCCAGTACGTTGATACATTCGGCGTTTATTGTAAGTGCATTTCAGAAATCTGTTGTGATTTATGCGGTGCGATTGAAATGAATCTTTATGCTGCAGAGCTGAAAGAAGCTTTAAAGCATGAAGTGGAGTTTTTGGAAAAACAGCACGAACTAAGAATTGCACGTCAGAGCCTTGAAGAAATTACACAGTACCGTGGACTTGGCGAATTGCTTCCGGTACTCAGTAACAATGATCTTTTGTATGTTTACAAGCACAGTCACCGTGCGGCTTCGACTTACATTGACGATATCGAGGATTTTTATGCAGTAATCGAAGAAATGCAGATTAAATATAATCAGGGGAGCTGATAGGAATTGAAGTGTGTCATATGCGGAAAGGATTTTATAAAAAACAGGAAGAATCAGAAAACCTGTTGTGCAGAGTGCGGAAGGCGCCTGAACATTGACAGGATCCTTGCAAGCTATCACAGGAAAAAGGGGCAGTCAGTGCGGCGCGTGTGCAGCATATGCGGAAAGCCGATTGATTATGAAGCCGAACCATACGGAAGGCGGGCAAGGGTGCACGATGAATGCGTCATGCATGATCTGATCTGCACTGTAAAGGCAGGAAAGAAGCTGACGGCGGTACAGTACAACCGTATGAACCGCCGGAACGTCAGTGTCAAGGATTTAATTGAGATTATTGGAGAAAAGGAAAATGAAAAGAGAATGCAAAATATGCGGCAAGGTTTTTAAAACAGATCTGAGCCGCAAACTGACCTGTTCGCCGGAATGTGCGAACATCAACAAGCGTCAGAACGCAAACAGGTGGAACAAGATGCACCATACGGCATATCAGAGGAAACGGCAGAACGGTCATGTTATATGCAAGATCTGCGGTGCGGCGGTATTTCGTGACTATGTATCAAGGACTACAAAACAGATGCATGATGAATGCGTATACCGGGATTGTCTGAAGACACTTGAAGCCGGTGAAGCACTCGGAAAGACACAGGTACAAAGATTATATTCGAGAGGGTGGACACTGGAAGAATTCAAGAATGAGTATATGGGAAACGACAAAAGCAAAGGGGAATCTGTATGAAAAACATATGCACGATATGCGGCAAGGAATACGAGCCGTACTACGCTTACGGTGAACGTCAGAAAACCTGTTCGCCGGAATGCAGAGCAGTTATGGCTCAGCAGTACCACGAGAAAAACAAGGAGCGGCACAGAGCACTTAGCAAAATCAGATATCAGGCACAGCGCCAGGAAAACAACGGTCATGTAATCTGCCGGATTTGCGGCAGGCCGATTTATCGAACGTTTACTGTAGGTGAAGGACAGCCGCGAATGCATTACGAATGTGTTTTGAATGACTGTATAAGCACTTTGCGGAGCGGCGGGAAACTTAGCCATAAGCAATTGTTGAGACTTGAAGCGCGAGGGTATACAAAACGGGAGTTTATCGAGGAATTCGGGGGTGTGGAAAGTTGTTGAAAATCACTATTCCGCTCGAACCGAGAACCAAGAAAAACAGTCAGAAAATTATATGGCAGAAAGGGCGTCCGCTGATCGTTCCGAGTGACCAGTACAAACAGTACGAAAAGGACTGCGGGTGGTTTCTCCCGAAAGGGCAGAAAATTGACTATCCGGTCAACGTGCAGTGCGTCTTCTGGATGAAGACAAAACGAAAATGCGATCTGACAAACCTGCTCGAAGCTATTGACGATATACTTGTTCACCATGCTGTTCTTGTTGATGATAATTACAATATTATCGCAGGGCATGACCGGAGCAGGGTTTACATTGACAGGGAGCATCCGAGGACGGAAATAATTATTGAGGAGATCGAACAAGGAAATGAGCAAGAGATTAACAGAGCATCAGAAGAAGATGCAGAACATATTACGGCAGCTATCCGTAGCGCCAAGAATCATTGCGACGTATGAAGCAGAGATTGGCCTTATGGAACAGCGAATTGAACGAGCTGACGCCGAAAGCCGGAAAGCTCATGAAACCTACATATCAGAACTCAAGGAAGATATGAAGAAATACCAGGGCGATATCGAGAAAGCGAAAAAGATGATCGACAGCGTGCCTGACGGCATCGGAAAACGCATATTAATCATGCGTTATCTGCACAATCAGAGGATGGAGGATATCGCAGACGTTTTGCATTATGATGCAACTTACCTGTACCGTCTGTATTATGACACGCTCGATCTGATTAATGAATGACAAAGAAAACAAATGAACATAGCAGTAAAATGGTTGTAAAGGGAACTTTGCAGCCATTTTGCGCTTTATTGAGGTGATTACATGGCAAGGGGAAAGAAAAGCGAATACGCTGAACGTGTTCAGCCGTTTCTTGAAAAGATCTCAGAGTGGATCGCAAACGGTGCAACAATAGAACAGATATGCGAACAGTTAAATATTTCTAAGAGTGCATTTTATACCTATAAATCCAAAAACAAGGATTTGGCGGACGCCTTTAAAAAAAGCAGAGCAATTCTTGTTGATAATCTCAGAGGTGAGCTTGCAAGGTTAGCGTTTAAGCATACACTGGTAACAACCAAGACAACAACCAAGTATGACGAGGAATCCGGCAAAGAGATTATTTATGAAGATAAAACGGTGAAGGAAGTAGACGGCGACATTGCCGCAATACATCTGCTTCTGAAGAATTACGACGATGAATGGTACGAAAACCGAAAGACATACGAGCTGAAGAAAAAAGAACTTGAGCTCAAGGAAAAACAGATAGAAAAGGATGAGTGGTAATGGATAACCTGATTAAAGATAATTATTGCAAGAAATCATTGATCCGTGGTACACACACGATTGAATCTATTTCAGCAGGTGAAACACAGCTTGTAAGTCTTGAGTTTCAGGAAGAATTCAACGAAGGTGCTGTTTGTGTTTGTACCGGCAATGATTACCCGTTAAAGTGTGAGGTTTTAGCCGTCGGAAACGCATTACCAAGTGTAACAACTCACAGAGGATATGTAATCCTTAATGTGACTAATCCAGGCGAATCGGGTTTAGCTAATGTTGAATTCAATTATGTGATCTTATGATGACAAAGCGTGCGATCTTCTATAGATCAGAAAAGTGGAAGAAGTTTCTTGACAATCTGAAAGACCAGAGATGTGATGCAAGCGGAATCATTACGTGTGCGTTCTGCGGTGAGCCGATAGTCAAGAAGTATGACTGTATAGGGCATCACAAGACGGAACTGACAGACGAGAACGTGGACGACGTGATGATCTCACTGAATCCCGACAATGTCGAGTTGATTCACTTCAAATGTCACAACAAAGTGCATGATCGTTTCCAGGGCGGCAGAGGGGCATTGAAGCCGCAGGAAGTTTATATCGTGTATGGTTCACCGTGTGCGGGTAAGCGCACGTGGGTTGCGGAGCAGGCAGGAGCTGACGACATAGTTGTTGATATCGACAGACTATGGAACGCGATCAGCTTCAGTCAGAAGCCGGACAAGCTAAAGCCTAACGTCTTTCAGTTGCGTGATCTTTTATTGGATCAGATAAGGATACGTCACGGCAGGTGGCGTCATGCTTTTATTGTTGGTGGTTATCCGCTGACGGGAGAACGTGAACGCCTTGCCGACTTCGTTAATGCTGATGATATTATTTTCATTGACACACCGAAGAACGTTTGTATGGAACGTGCGACGACTGAACAGATGAAGGAATACATTGACGCTTGGTGGGAACGATATACACCCCCCGTCAACACGAATTGACCTGCTTGAAAGTACTGCAAAGGGAAAGTCTCAATTCTCGCAGAATGCAATTTTTTGAGATTTTTAGATTTGAAATCAAATTTTTTTCGGAAATTTTCAGATAGAAGGGAATAGAAGGGAGTTGAAGCGGTTTGAACCGAAAAGAAGAACTGGAAAAACTATGCGGATCTCTTGACGAATCCACACGTAAAATCATTGGCAATATCATCGAGGAGATATGTTTCATAGAGGAAAGGCTCGAAGCGCTTCGGAAACTCCCGTTTATCGAGGTTAATCCAAAGAACGCCGCACAGCAGAGAACCACACCGGCGGCGAAAATGTATAAAGAACTGCTTCAGCAGTACAATGGCTGCATTAAAGTCATGCTGTCGGCGTGCGGCAAGTCTGAGACTACGGAAGAATCACCGCTCAGAACTTATCTGAAAGGATTACGCCGTAATGAATAACACGTACATTCAGGACTACAGGGCGGCGATCCGTTCCGGTGAGATCATGGCGGGACATGAGCTGATAGACGAACTGGATAATCTTATCAGAGACATGGACGACGACAGATATATTTTCGACACAACGGACGCTGATATTCGTATACACTTCATGGAAAACTGTATCAGATTAACGAAAAGTCCGTTTTACGGGCGGCCAATGAAGCTGATGTTATGGCAGAAAGCTTTTATCACCGCCGTTTACAGTTTTAAAATGGCTGACGAAACATTTATCGACCCGTCAGGCGTCGAAAGACATACTGACAGATTCAAAAAATGTGTTTTGTTGATCGCACGAAAAAACGCCAAGTCTGAAACCTGCAGTGCACTGATGCTGACTGAAAGCATTGTCGGCAATGAAGGCGCCGACTTGGTTTGTTCATCGAACGATGACACGCAAGCCAACATCTTGTACGACGCAATTGACACAATGCGGTTAATGATCGACCCTGATCAGCGTGATACATGGAGAAATCAAAAGTGGATTAGAATAAATGACACTAATTCCAAAATATTCAAAATTTCCGATAGAACACGCAACAAGGAAGGCCGCAACATCGACTATTCTGTCGTGGATGAAGTGCATGAAATGCGTGAGAACGTGATTATTAAGTCAATCGAGCAGTCACAGTCTTTGAAAGACAATCCAAAGTTAATTGTCATCACGACGGAAGGCTTTATCGTAGACGGTGCGCTTGACGAAATTCTCAGACAGTGCCGCAAAGTCATTGCCGGAGAGGATGACGGAGCGGCGGCGGAACGTCTTCTACCGTGGTTATATACACAGGATTCTGAGCAGGAGATCTGGGCGGATGAAAGAACGTGGCAGAAAAGCAATCCGTCGTTATACACAATCAAGAAGATAACGTATTTACGTGAACAGATAGACGCCGCAAGAAAGAGCACTGCGGACCGTGCTTTTGTCCTGGCTAAAGACTTTAACATCAAACAGAACACGGCGGCGGCGTGGCTGCACTTGGAGGACTACTGCTACAATGCGGCATATGATCTTGAAGAATTCAGAGGTGCATTGATTCTTGGCGGCGTCGATATGTCGGAAACGACGGATATGACAAGTGCACGTGCACTGATAATGCGAAAAGGTGACAAGACAAAGTACATCATTCAGCATTACTGGATACCGGAAAGCAAATTGACCAGCGCCGACGACAAAGAAGCCGGCGCAAAATACAAGGAATGGGCGAAAGCAGGACTGCTTACGATCTGTGAAGGCAACGACATTGACTTGTCACAGGTTGCCGACTGGTATTATATGCTGTTTAAACAGTACGGACTTCGATTGTATAAATGCGGATATGACGTGAAGTTTTCAAAGGACTTTTTGCGACGCATGGATGAATACGGGTTTGAATGCGAGCTTGTACTGCAGACAAAACAGGTGCTGTCGAACGCGATGAAACTTGTCGAAGCAGATCTGAAAGCGCAGTTAATTAATTACAACAACAACGACATTGACCGGTGGTGCTTAGGTAACGCCGCAGTCGAGGTTGACAGCACCGGCAACTGTCAGGCCGTGAAAATAGCCGGACAGCCTGCACGGCGCATAGACGGTGCGGTGACTTTTATCATCGCATACGAAGTTTACAGACGGTACAGGAGCGAATACGCTGCTATGCTGAAATAAAGGAGAGTGAGAGCTTGAAATGGTTTGATAATTTATTCCACAGGCCGCCAAAAAACCGAAAGCCGGCGCTGACGCTCGATGGATGGTCACCGTTTTACTCGCAGTTTGGTACTGATATTTACGCCAGTGACGTAGTTCAGCAGTGCTTAAAATGCATAGTGGACGAGATGAAAAAGCTGAATCCACAGCACGTCAGAGTGTCGGGAGCAGATCCGGCACCGGTTTGGAATTCGTCGGTGCAGAAAGTTCTGAATGAGCCTAACAAACTCATGACGACTTCTGATTTTATTGAGAAAACAACATGGCTGCTATTGCTGAATTACAACGCTTTTATCGTTCCGACATATTCAACGTGGATCGACGAGAAGACAGGAGCGGAACGCCGCTATTATACAGCGCTTTATCCGCTGAAACCGTCAAGCGTTGAATTCATAGTGGATGAAAGTGACACATTGTTCGTGCATTTCTACTTCTTGAACGGCTTCGACACAACAGTCAGGTATAGTGATGTAATTCATTTACGCCTTAACTACTCAGTAAACGAGTATATGGGCGGCGATCAGATGGGGCAGCCGAACCACAAAGCAATTCTCGGAACGCTTGAGCTGAACCACGATTTACTGCAGGGCGTAGCCAAAGCAATGAAGGCTTCTTATGCTGTCAATGGTGTCATTAAGTACAACACGCTCATTGATGACGGCACAATGGACAAGAACTTGAAGGAGCTTGAAAGAAAGCTGCAGTCGAACGAGAGCGGATTCTTACCGATTGACTTAAAGGCGGACTTCACACCGCTCGAAAGGCGCACAAACTTAGTTGACAAGCCAACACTGGAATTCGTCGACGAAAAGATTCTGCGAAACTGGGGCGTTCCTTTGTGTATTCTTAAAGGGGACTATACGAAGGAGCAGTATGAAGCCTTTTACCAGAAGACACTTGAACCGCTGATTATTTCTTTTAGCCAGGCATTCACGAAGAAGCTTTTTACAGAGCGTGAAAAGTCATTCGGTAATGAAGTCCGGTTCCTGCCGAAAGAATTAGTTTTCATGACAGTGACACAAACACTTGAAATGATCAATATTTTGTCACCAACTGGTGCACTGTATGAGAATGAAAAACGTGTGGCGCTTGGTTTAAGACCATTGCCGGAACTTGAAAACAAACGCTATATGTCATTGAACTGGATTGACGCCGAGAATGCGGCGGCGTACCAAACCGGCGCAAACATAAACGTCGATGTAGTCGACGAAAACAAAACAGATACGGAGGTATGAGAACATGATTACACTGAACGGTAACGGCTCGGATTATATCGGACTTTCCGGCGATCAGAAGCCGACAACAGACATTCCGGTTAATGCACTCTTTTTAGAGCTTGACACAGGATGCCTTTTTTACTTTAACGGTACAACATGGCTTGAAGTAGGAGGTGGAGCATAATGAACCTTGCAGATCTCTTTATTGCAAAGAAGCTTGCCGGAGGTGGCGGCGGTGGTACTGGTACAGATAATTACAACGACTTATCCAACAAGCCACAGATCAACAGCACAGCGCTTACCGGTGACAAATCAGCTTCAGATCTCGGCTTGCAGTCAGAGATCGACAGCGATAACAAGATATCGGCGGATTATGTCGACGACACAGACGCAAACAACAAATTTGTTTCCAGTGCCGAAAAGCTTGAATGGAGCGGAAAGCAGGACGCAATCGACGCCGATCACAAGCTTGACGCTGACTATGTAAACGACACAACAAGCGATAACAAGTTTGTAACAGCTTCAGATAAAACAACATGGAATAACAAGCAGAATGCAATTGATAGTTCGCACAAGCTCAGTTCAGATCTTGTTGACGACACCGGCCACACAAACTTATTTGTTACATCAACAGAAAAGTCAACATGGAGCGGAAAACAGGACAAAATTGACAGCAGTCACAAGCTATCAAGCACGTTGGTTAGTTTTGACAGCTCAGAAGCCGCAGCACTTGCATCTGGTATTGATTCAACCAAAGTGTCACAGATTGCGACGAACCAAACAAATATTTTGTCGGTGTGGAATAAGGTTGGATATAATTTACTGAACACATCTAAATTCGATGGTAACGGTTCTGATGGTGGTATAACATGGTCAACTGAGAATGGCGTTATAACACTTAAAGGTACAAAAACTGTTTCAGACTCTTATAGAAACCTTGAACATGGTGAACTAAAAGCATCAACTACATATTATATTGTTGCTTCGACTACGGGTTCTCCACGTGTTTCTGTATCTGTATTTGGGTATAAAAATGGTAATTATACACGGCTTATTGATACAGCGGGAACAGCAAGCTTTAATACCAGTGATTATGAATCTATTCTCACTCGTATAGTCATAGGCGGAAGTGTTAATGATTCTGTAAATGCTACAATCTCAGCAATGATTATAACTACAGAGGCTTATAATGCAGGTTTAACTACTTTTCAGCCTTATAGTGAACCAAATTCCGATTTGACACAGATGGTTTCGGATTTACAGAAAAAGGCTGTAAAAGTTTATAGTTATCATGTTAATCCAACTGAAAGCGATCCTGAGGATGCTGTTACATATCTTGACGATGCAGTA
>Ga0310786_10001261_pt1 | contig 40734 bp, 61 predicted proteins | sample AusTroGonzalo_MG_FD_203881 | JGI IMG/M metagenome (GOLD analysis project Ga0310786, IMG submission 203881) | Bovine rumen microbial communities from tropical cattle in Woodstock, Queensland, Australia - Gonzalo_03 (v2) (version 2) | ecosystem: Host-associated > Mammals > Digestive system >... | reverse complement strand
TCTGCGAGGAATACGCTTGCGACATTTCTCTTGAAGTTCTTATAGTGGGATGGTGAGGATATTTTCATCACACCTGCCATGATAGCATTTTCAAGAGTTCCTTCCCATGTGAGGTTAAAGCCTGTACCCTCTAACTGAGAGTTAAGCTGTTCTCCGAGGTGCATACTGAAACCCTCGCCTACAAGACCGAGCATTGAGAACGCAGCCTTGTCGGTAGCACGGATGAAGTTCTCGCCCCTGCTTAATCCCGGACGTGCGCCGAGTTTAGCACCTGCCTCACCAAAGATAGAGCCTACACCTCCCATTGCCATACCCGTCACGATACCATGACGAATGCCGTGGAAGAATGCAGCACCGAGGTTAGCGGCACTTGTATCTCCGTTGCTTATAGACTGTACAACACCATTGATACCCTCATAGGCACCCATGTTGATTGCTCCATGTGCGACACCAGTAGTCATTCTTGTTGCAAGTCTCTCTGCTCCGCTTAGGTTAGCTGCCACGAAGTTAGATGCACGTCCTGCTGCTGTCTTTCCTATGGTCTTCTCAAGCGAGCCGAGTCCAACCTTTGAGATAACCTTATTAGCCAATCCTCCTGTACCCATGAATATAGGAGCATCGGCAGCAAAACCTACACCTACCCTTCCGAGCTTAGTAGCTAGGTTAGCGTTCTCTTCATATTCTGCTTTTGCCCTCTGCTGATAGTCTCTCTGTCCTTGAGTGGTAACAGCCATGTTTGCAAGCGTACCAAAGACGGAATCTGTAACTCCCTGCAAAATGTACTCGCCTGCATTCCGTGGCATATAGCGAGCAATCTGTGCCTTGTCAAACTCCTGCTCTACCTGCGTGGCAAGTTCAGGCATAACATACTTGTCGATGTACTCTTCCGTTGTTATACCCTCGTCCTTTGCAGCTTTCTCGTAGGTAGCCATGTTTGCCTTTATCATGTCGGCTGCATTTGCAGATACCTTAGAACGCACATCTTCTAGTACCTTTTCGGGGTCTATTCTGTATTTCTCAGAAGCAACTACTGCCATAGGGTCAACATTCTGACCGTATTTCATGGCTTGTAATGTTCTGCCATTAACTGCATTCTTGAAGTCATTGTCTGCCTCTGTAATAACATCGCCAACAACCTTCTGTACATCGCTACGAGTTGCTTCCTTAACCTTTGCGTTTCTATCTACACGCTCCTGCTGCAATGCTGTAAGAGTGTTGTTAGAGCGGATATTGCCCTTCTCGTCAAAGTGCATACCAGGTCCCTTGCCATTGTAAATTTCATCAATGGCTCTACCTACGGTTTCCTTTGCTCTCCTCTCGCCCTCCTCAATAGATAGCTGACCGCTTGACCTCTTCAATCCATTCTCATCCCAAAGAGACTCGTCGTTCACCACACGGCTGTTAGAGTATTGCTTATAGCCAAAGAGCTTCTGCATCTCAGGGTTGTCAACTTGCCCCCCTGCTTGTCCTTTGTTGATACTCTCTACAGTTGGCTGTGTTTGTGGTGCCTGCGGCATTTGTGCCTGAGCCTGCTCCAATGCAGAGGTCTGTGCTTTATTACCTCCGAACATCGTTTGTCCCACCTCGGCGGCTTGCTGTGTCTGCTTTGCCTTAGGAGAAGATACGCCTGTCTGTATCTTCCACACACGGAAACCGCCTTGTTCGGCTCTCTTTGCATTGGCAACAGGGATATATGCCTCTTCACCTGTATTGTCATTCTTCATGTGAACCATGTAGCCGTTGTATTTCTTTGTGAAATCAGCGTTGTGGTTCTTGTACTCGTATGCAGGAACGTTCTTCTTGTTTCCTTTTGAGTCAATCAGTTCATGACTAATATTGTTTATGCTAATAGGTTCTGCCATAACTGCTTACTTTTTAATAGTTATACCGCCAAAGTCGCTTCCTGTGGACTTCTTGTATGCCATTCTCTGTTTTGCCTCACGCTGCTCGTCATACTTCATCTGAACATTATTATAGGCATTACTCTTTGAACTATCATCAAGTTTGAAGTGATAGTTATTTACGAGATAGTGAGCCAAATGTTGCGCCTTTCCGTCATTACCCCCAACGGCATCACTAATAGCTGCAAGCATATCCTTGACAGATGGTTCTGTATAACTAGTAGAAGATGGAGAAACTTTTCCCATCCATTTCTGCTTAACAGCATAATTGTATATACTTACCACTTCGTCTTGACTGAGAGGAGTGGATTTCTTGTCACGATTAAGCGTACCATACCAACCCGAAGTGAAGGAATGAACGTTATTGTCTTGCAAGTCCTTCAAAGTCTTCAATGTTGATGCTCTATGCTTTGCTGCGGATGCGTAAGAGTTAGCCGCACTCGCTTTCTTCGCATTGATGTCAGCTTGCTTTGTTGGAGCGATCCATTTGGTTTCCTCCTCAATCTTCTTTCTCTGAGCTTCCTTGTTGGCAATACCTGCCGCCTTTTCAGCAAGTTCGTATGGATGCTTTTCTTTAGCCCTCTCTTCGGCACCTTGTTTGAGCCCATAGTTTCTGTCAGCATCCTTGTCCTTCTGTTGTTGCTGATATACCTTGAAGTTGAAGTCCCTATCTGCTTTTGCTGCATCAGCCTTATCCTTTGCGAGCTTTCTCTCAAACTCCCTCTGCTTCTCTGCCTGTGCCTGTTCAAGTGCATCATCCTGTTTCCACTTAGCTTCGTTGATGGCATTCTGGTCTGCTATCTGCTGCGGAGTAGCCTCATGTACAACACCTCTGAGGTTGGCGGCATGACGTAGCATATTGCCCAAAGCCATGATATTCTGTATGGCTCTGCGCTTGCCCTCCTTCGTTCCGTCACCGCCAAAGTTGTTCTTTATCCAATTCGTCAGACCCTTGCCTCCGTCCTTAGATGTAGGCACGGCTTTCTTCTGCTCTTCTTGTAGCTGTGCGAATTTGTCAACGTATGGCACATTCACGTTTTCCGTAGGCTCTGCAATAGGAGGTACTACGGAAACACCCTGCACGTTATTCTGCGGGGTCTGTGGTATCTGCTGATTAGGCTGGGTTAGTTGTGCCTGCTGAGGCTCACCCTCATTAGGCTGTGCCACCGATGTATCCCACATCTGTCTCTGCGGCATTGTCTCCCACATACTCAGCTTCCTCACGTTTCCGTTAGGCTCTCCGACTTGCGGAACGACTGACACACCCTGCGGAGTTGGTGGGTTTACGGGAATGTTACCCACATTCGCATTAGGCGCACCGCCGGAAGGAACAACGCTGCCGATGTTCATTCTGTTCGTTCCGCTCACCGTGACATTCGGAAGCTGAACGTTGCGGAAGATGTTGTAAGGCTGTTGTACTGGAGCCGCCATTGCGGGCTGCTCTGCAATTCCCTGAATGACAGGAAGTGGGGCAGTATCCGTCCATGCCTGCTCCGGCATATTGTCGGGCGACTGCGTTCTGCCCTGCTGATACCTTGAACGTGCTTGTGTTGTCATAACTATAAACGTTTATATTTTGGGGCAAAGTTACAAAAAAAATATAAAATTATGCAATATCGCATAACTTATTTGTCAAATTATTCGTTAAATTATACGAAAATGATTAACTTTGCAACCGAAAGAGGTTGCATTCCTCCCGAAAATCCTATAAAACAGGTCAAACAACACAAACACAAATCTATATGGATAAAGACTTCGATCTTCTAGTCGCAATGCGAAAAGACCTATTCGCAGCTTACCGCGACGTATGCTCAAAGCCGTGTCCCAAACAGGAGACGGCATGGTTTAGAACAGTCAGGCACCCGGCAAAGAGATTCTATCTCACACCGAATAAACTGCGAGTTATAGTTGCCCCGATGATGCGAGGCGACTTCACGAATTATGACAAGATAAAATACGAGCATGTGAAGAGGAAGTACCGCGACCTCTACAAAATCTGCATGGAACTGGTGCAACTGCCAGAGTACCATGACGCTCCGTTCATGAGGGTTGCGGAGAAGGCTGTCACCATGCCTGCGCCCGAGTTCTATACGACACCTGAGACTTTCAGGCAGATATATAGATACTGCAAGCGTTTCGGCATAAACTACTATCCTCACAAGGCTAAAAGGATATGCAAGGCATACACCAACCGCAAGGACGGAAAGCCGAAGGATGCGATTTTTAATGGGAAACTAAAGGCATTTACGAAGCTATGAAACTGAAAGTGATAATATCCATATTGCTGACAGTTCCTTACTTCCTCGGTTTCAAGATGGGCTACACAAGGGATAGCGGTCTAACCGAACACCTGCTTTTCCCTTTCTCCCATGCCAACATTTTCCACCTCGCCTGCAACCTATTGGCGATATGGGCAATAAAATGGAGGAGCGGCACCATCATTCCGTCCATAGTAATCGGCTTCGTGGCATCATACATGCCGACTATCAGCGACTATCCCATGCCTACAATGGGTGCCTCGGGCATCATATTCGCGGCTATCGGGATAATATGGGGCGCATATTTCACAAGGGAATACTTCAAGAACTGGGTTGAGCGCAACGTGGAAGTCCTTACGGACAATGTGAGGAAGTTCTTTCTATTCGTCATTCTCCCCATGACTATAATGCTGTTCCTGCCTAACGTGAACTTCGCCCTTCATCTGTACGCACTCTATCTGGGTATGCTGTACGCATTCTTCCACCAAGTAATAACCCACAAGTAAGCCTATGTCTAGAGAAAGTGATATTCAGTTACTAGTGGAGCAGAACAGGGAGAGGATGGATGCGATGTTCGGTCCATACGATCCCGTCACGGGGATAGGGTGCTACGACTTCGAGAACAGGGTAAAGGTCTGCATCCCCGACTGCGTGATACCCGAGATGTACGTTCCGAAGGAGTGCATGGACGTTCTGCTGTTCCGTCAGCTAGTGCAGTACGGCTCAATAGCCAAGCTGATAACGGAGGGTCTAAAGAAGCCGCACACGATAGAGATGGAGAGTCTGGTGAACTTTGAGATATGCAAGGTGCGCTTCCGTGAAGACCCCGAGTTTGCCCTGTACATGGAGGACAAGATTGAGGACAAGGCGACAGGTAATCTCATTCCGTTCCGCCTCAACTACCCTCAGAGAAAGCTCCTTCATATCTTTGAGAAGCAGAGGCACAAGAAGAAGGCAATCCGTGTAGTGGTGCTAAAGGCTCGTCAGTGGGGCGGCTCCACGCTCACGCAGCTATACATGAAGTGGATTCAGGACCACCGTCACGACGGATGGAACTCCGTAATCCTCTCGCAAGTAAAGGGTGCATCAAAGAAGATTAAGGCGATGTACCGAAAGGCTGTGGAGAACCAGCCCGGATGGACGATAGGAAGACCGGGCGACAAACTGCTGCTCGGACCTTTCGAGAACTCCGTTGACGACTTCCAAGTCACAAACGGCACAAAGGCGGTAAGGCGAAGCACACTTACAATCGCCTCATTCGATACATTCGACAACGTGCGTGGCTCCAACTTCCACATGGCACACTATTCCGAGGTGGCATATTGGAAGAAGACACCTGAGCATGACCCTGAGGGTGTGATTTCGTCTATCCACGGCGGTATCAAGGACCTAGAGGACAACATGGAGGTGTACGAGTCAACAGGACGAGGTGCATCGGGTTTCTTCTACGACAAGTGTCAGTTGGCTATGGATAAGGAGTCCAACGATGCAAACGAGTTCCTTTTCATTCCGTTCTTCGACATTGAGCTGAACCAAGACCCCGTTGAGGACGAGTACGAGTTTGCGGCATGGCTGTATGACAACCGAGACTCCTCACTATGCCCGAAGGGATGGCGAGAGGAAGGCAAGTTCTTTTGGAAGCTGTGGAGGCAGGGTGCTACTTTCAACGCTATCAACTGGTACAGACGAGAGCGCAACAACTACAAGTCGCACTCATTCATGGCTACCGAGGCTCCTGTGGACGAGAACGAGGCATTCCGCAACTCAGGCAATCTCGTATTCAACCCATACTCTATAGACGAGTTGCAGGACGAGTGCAGGAGAGAGCCGAAGTATTATGCGAACATCGAGGTTGTGCATAAGTTCGGCAAGAGGGTGGATGCTTTCGATGTGGAGACTGCGAAGAAGAGGATAATCGGTGCTTCGGAGGTGAAGCTGGTTTCAAAGAACGAGGCTTCGGAGATGAAGATATGGTCTCTTCCGAACAATCAGATACTCCGTGTGAAGAACAGATATGTCATTGCAGTCGATATTGGAGGTGCAAGCGCAACCTCAGACTACACGGTAATGACAGTCCTTGACAGATTGGGCAGCGTTCCCGGAATGCACGGAAAGGTTGCCGTTGCCGCTAGGTGGAGGGCGCATTGCCGACACGACATACTCGCATGGAAGGCAGCGATATTGGCGCACTACTACAACGATGCGCTCCTTGTCATAGAGTCCAACACCTCGGACAGAGAGCGTGACAGCAACACGGAGGGCGACCACTTCGGTACTATCATAGAGGAGATTTCGGACTACTACGACAACCTCTATATGCGACAAGCCTCACCTGAGAAAATCAAGGAAGGCAACTCGGGCACCTATGGTTTCCAGACGAACAAGCTCACAAAGAACTGGCTCATTGACAACCTCACCGCCTGCCTAGACGACAGGCTGTGGGATGAACCCGACAAGGAGATGTTTCACGAGCTGCGTATCTACGAGCGCAAGGAAAACGGCTCAATGGGCAACATTGACGGAGCAGGCAACCATGACGACGTGCTGATGTCAACTGCGATAGCCCTTTGGGTGTCAATGAACGACATGGAGAAAGCCGATTGGGAGCGCAAGAAGAGTGTCAACGCAAACGCTATAAGGTCAAATCCTAAAACAGAAGCAGATATATAGTATGGAAAATGTCAAACAGAAAATAGTCCTCCCTACGAGGGGTGTGTGCAACACCACTCCCGACCCTATCTGCGAGGACGCTGAAATGGAAGACTGCGTAGGTCTCACCTTCACGGATGATGCGATAAGACCGATTCAGGATGTGGCTAAACAGATAGAAGTGACTGACGGCACTCTTATGTTAGTCCATAGGATTAACGACGGGGAGAATGCCAACTACATCATCGTAAAGAATGACAACACTCACTTCTATTTCTATGGAGGTGCGGAAACATACGAGCTTCCTGCCGCTATCATAGACATGACGAGTGTGGGTAACACCATCATCTTCAACACGAAGGACGGACTGTACTACTATCTGTGGAAGAATAACGGATATGAATACATAGGCAACAGAATACCAGAGCCGAAGGTGGATATGATAATGAAGCGTTCAGACGGAATAGAGCATCAGACAGCACCTTATGTATTGTTCCCCGACTCTAAACTTGTTGTCAACTATGTAAACTTACACAACGTATGGAATTTCGAAAGAGATGAGTTCCATGGAGACTCCGAAGATGAAGTAAAGGATAATGAGAAGACGATGACAGACCTCATTCTCGGAGCCTATGCAGAGAACAAGAAGATTGCGGCAGAGGATAACAGGTTTGTCAATCCGTTCCTTGCTGTGTATGCCGTAGAACTCTATGACGGTACATATACGCTTATCTCCAACCCTATCCTCATGCTTCCTTCCGTCCATGAGAACACTATGTTCTTAAAAAAAATGGTCTTAGAAGGATTTGCTATGGGTCTCTTTGTTTTAACTCTTAACTCAGCCTTATACTTCAAGCAGGAAACGGACTACAGCGATTGGGCAGACATAGTAAGAGGTGTGACGATATTCGTGTCAGATGATATAGACCTATACCATACAGACAGACTGAGGGAATACATATTCTCCAATACGCATTATAGTTCCGACCCTTCTCAGCCAGATGGGTATTTTGCAGATATGCGATGCGGTGTGGATGGAATATGCGGTGTAAAGGGCGGTTTTGAGGCAAGTTATCTACGAGAGATAGGGACAAGGAAAATTTATGGCATAGGTTTTCATAATGACTTCTTTGAACATGACCAATCAGTTCATCTGGAACCTGTATTAGAAGATGAACTTAATCTTGCAGGTCATCTATTAGGACACCGCGAGGCAGACCAGATAATTGCCGACATATCCCGAACATCGAACTTCTACAAGGTTGCTGAGATAGGAGCGAAGCCTATAACGGAAATGACATCGCTCGTGAAGTTCATGCCGTCAAAGGCTTTGGCTACACTTACGACTCGTGACCGCCTTGACGTTGTTGACTTCTACTCTCATTGCAAGATATGCGCAGAGAAAGTCTATTCCTTCAACCGCAGACTCAACGTGATAGGTATAGACAGAGGCTTCTTTGAGGGTTTCAAGGCATTCTGCCCATACAGAAACAATGTTGATGACTACTCTGTAAGCAGTAACAGGACACAGGCATACAAGGTAGAGGTGACGATAACCACATCAGAGGGTGACACCCATATTTCTTACACCTTCAACTCTGATGACATCTTCTTTGAAAAGATGTGGTTCTTCTATCCCGACCCAAGAGCAAAGCACGTCAAGGTATCATATTTAAGAAACGGCACATACGTTCCAATCTTTGAGGATGACCTCATAGAACACAGAGGACTTAACGGAGCGTATAGGATAGGAAACGCTCTGCCTACAGGAAAAGAGTATCAGTACATTGTACCCGACACCGTAGAAAAAGAAGTAATAGAGATAAATCCCGACAAGGAGCATCTGCCTAACTACCTCTTGCAGTCAAACGCTGACAATCCGTTCACGTTCAGCGCAAGCAGCTATTTTAGGGTAGGGCAGGGCAGAATACTCGGCATAGCAGGACTTACCACCGCTCTCTCACAGGATGCGTACAAGGTTGCTACCACGATTGTATTCACCACGCAGGGTATATGGGCATTGGAGATTGACAAAGAGGGTGTATATAAGACGGTAAATCCACCTTTCTCACGAGAGGTATGCTCTAATCCGATGTCAATCACTATGGTTGACAACGGTATCTACTATGTCTCAAAGAGAGGTCTTATGATTATCTCTGACAATGCCAACGGATGTGTCACAACGCAGATTTGCGGAAAGAACCATCAAGACTACGACTCTTTCACGGAGTTTATCCAGAACTGCACCTGCGCCTATGACTACCGCGACTCTCAGCTATGGCTCATAAACCCTGACTATGATTTCCATTGGGTGTATAGCATCAAGTCGGGCACTCTCTCACGAAAGGAGGACGGACACAGCTACGAGGCGGTTGTCTCTGACTATCCCGACACTCTTCTACAGGCAGAGGGCTCTATCTTCTCTATGTATAAAGAGCCGAATATCAACGATGATGAAACTCTATATTCTGGCTTCTTCATCACCCGTCCTATGAAGTTCGAGCAGGCTATGGCACTCAAGTCGCTCCGTGACCTCAAGCACATAAAGGACATGAACCCCGAGGGCAGCATCACGCTTACCATCTACGCATCCAACGACTGCAATAACTGGCAGGCACTCACCTCGCTAAAGGGAAGGGGTTTCAAGTATTTCAAGTTCAGGTACGACTTTGAGAACCTAAAGGCAACCGATGCGTTCTGCGGAACGATACTATACTATACCACACGTTTAACAGACAGGTTAAGATAAGGTGATTTTTTTGCTATTATTATTGAAATTCATTAAAAAACTTGGTTATCAGAAAAGTAATCTGAATTTTCATTTATAGCTAACGTAAAGGCGGCAAGTCGTGAGACCAGCCGCCTTTTTCATTCCCTAGGATTTCTGCCTGAACAAATCCTTGATTATTATGAATGAAATGAAAAGAAGTATTGCCATCGGGAAGAACAGCCATAGCCTTATCCTATCCCATATCGTGAGTTTCTTGTCAACCTCCTTGACACTCTCCACCACATAGGGGATTGTGTCACGCTGAATGAACGTGTCTATGCTTGAGCGATAGACATACTTGTAGAGAGTCTGCACTTTATCGACGAATACCGTGTCTCCCTTGACATATTCCTTGATGAACACATCGTTTCGGACTGAATCCCTTATCGTGTCCGTGGAATGTGTGTATCGGTCCACGACTTTCTCTACGACCACCGTCTTCGTCTTGCACGAGACGAGGCATAATACGAAAAGAATAGCTATCAGGTGTCTCATAATATATATGTGTTTAGGATTTTACAAGTACCTTATATGCCCTAGTGAGGTATTTCTTCCTGTCATCCCATCCGTTAGTGCCTCCGTTTATCCTCCTAGTGATTGTTGCGAAATCATCCCTGTCTGCGAGGGCATTGAGACCCTTTTTAGACCAGAACCACATGGAGGAACGTATGGAACCCACCGGCTGACAGAGTAATTCAGGCTTGGAGACCACATCGAAGCCGCAAAATGCCTTATAGTTAGTATAGTTAGTCCGTCCTGTAAGCTGAATAAGCCCTCTTCCTTTGAATTTCACACCGTCTCCCTTGTAGATATTGCCCAAATCCCTGCGCCCCTCGTAGGCTTTTCCACTGGCAATCTCCTCGGAATACCTCATTTCCGCACTTTCGTGGGCAATCTGCGCAAGATAGTGCGCCCATCTGAGCGGAGAGTCAATATCGAACTCCTTTGCGTACTTGTTCAGCCGCAAGACGATTGAGTCTAGGGAATATCCTGCGAAATTCCTATTGCGGGAGATGTTCCCGACCACGTTAGGCATGATAGCCTTGATCTGTTGTGCCGTAATATTCATTCCTCACCTCCTTTTAAGTATTCTCCCTTGTCTCCGAAGTCCTTGAATTTCTTCATAAGGCTCTTCGGGAGTATCGGGTATATTGCGTTTGTGTTCTCCAGCACGGAAATAGCCTCCCTGACTATCATGAAAATGCAGAGATACTTCGACATCCACCCCGTAGCACCTACTGCCTCGCCCTCTATAGTGTAGTTGGCAAGCACATTTGAGAGTATCATAAGCACGATATAGACAAAAATCTTCTTTGCGAAGCCTCCCCAGAAGTCCTCGGAGGACAAATCCTTCCTTATAACGTGCTTCACCATGCCCAAAGCGGTATCCACCACCACAAGCACGGCTATCCACTTGGCGAACTCCCAATCCTGCACCAGATACTTGGTGTAGTCCGTTATTGCGGTAAGCGGTATAGCCGCTATGCAAGACATCTTAATGTTTCTCAGCTTCATTTTCCGTATAGTTTAAGTCGTCCTTCGGCAACACCTCGTAGTCCACGTCCTCTATCGGTCCCATGCGTACCATCTTCTCCACCAATTCCCCGTCCTGCTTATGCTCTACCATCTTCGTAGTGGCAAGCAAGTGAAGGTCGCGGAAATCTCTGTTGATACCCACGTTGACATTGACGTTGGACTCCTTCGGGAGTACCATCTTTGTCATTTCCACATACAATTCGGCATATCTTCGTGGATTGCCGAACCTTATCTCGTCCATGACGGCAAGGAACTCGTCCTGATGATTCATTAGGAAGTCCGCAATGAAAGCCCGATGTGCCTTTGCCGACTTGTCGGGCTTTTTTATCTTGCTGTCAAAATATAACCTTTCCTGCATTGTAGTGATAGATTTGTTTGTTTTACCTTAGAAACCCATAGGTCTGAGCGTTCTCTTCACGCTGCCTGCCCTATGCTTGCACAGATGCACCTTTATCTTCTCGTAAGCCTCGTCCGCATCCTCCTTCTTCGTCTCTGCAAGAGGGTCACGCAGAAGTACAAGGTACTCTGAGAGTACGGCATTGACGATATAGTCATGCACGGTGTCAACGAGAGGTCTCCATGCGGTATCATCCCACCAGTCGGGCATTTTCAGGAGTATTTCCTTCTCCGCCCAATCCTTGAGCTCGTCACCGCTAGCCGTGGCATACACATCGACAACGGCAAGTATAAGCCTTTCCTTGACCTTTTCCACATACTTGTTTATCCATCTGTCGAACTGATGCTTGTACCTGTCAAGCATATCAGCCTCGCTGTTGGACTCCACACCCTGCTCCTTTCTCTTGGAGTCAAGCAGCATATCCATCTGCGAGCTTATGTCAAGCATTATCTGATTCTTGTAGATGAAAAGGTGCCGAAGCTCATGCTTCCTGACACCTATCGGCTTGCCCCTCAATAGAGAGTCGCCGTCGGGCATATCCCTGAAACCTCCCTGATGCGGTCCATGTAGTCTATCCATTGTTCTCCTCCTCCGTATTTTCCTCGGTAATCTCCTCGGTATCATCAATTACTTCTTCCTCTTCCTCCTGCTCGGGAACTTCCCTCTCCTCGATGAACAGCTCAAGGTGCTTGAACACGTCGCTGTCATGTCTGGAGGAAAGCACCATGCAGCACTTGCCGCTACGATGCGCTATAATCTCCACACCGCCCGGAACGTGCCTCCACAGCCTTACGATAGGAGGCATGAAAGTCACCTTTATATCATCCTTCTTGCCGTAGTCGATGGAATACGATACGGTCTCCTTCTGCCCAACGGTCATGTTGACTATGTTTCCGTAGGTGGTGATGCTCTTGGTGTACGGATATTCGGGAACCCTAATGCCCCTCCTCACGAAAGCAAGCTCACACACCTGCTTGAAGACCGTCTCGCAGTTCTCCATATATGGGTCGGAGAACCTGCCGATTGCAGGGGCAACGCTGTTCAGATACCTAGCTATCGTGAAGTTATACACATAGCTCGTAACGGCACTCTTCAACACCTCCGTCAAGTCCATTGTAGGCTTGTCGTCTCCGTCCTCAATCTCTATAGGTGTCTTCTCTATCCTCCATCTGTCGGAATAAAGGTCAAAGCGCAGCGCATCGCCGTCGTCGAACACATACGCATCGCACATATCCTTCAACTTGGCTACCAAATCGCTCGCACCGTCCTTTACCATGTCCTCGTAGATGCAGTCCTCGGTCTGGGAAGTAGTAACCTCGCTAAAGATGTTCCTGCCCTCCCTGTCCTTCGCCCTCTTCGCTACCACCGAGAGATGCTTCTTCGCCCTAGATATAATCTCGGCTCTGTCAAGGATTATACTCAGCTTCATATCAAGTCCTCCAACTAAATAGGTTGCTTCTTACCGTACTTCTTCTCCATGCGCTCCTTCACCTCATTGTAGCCGGTAAGGGAGTCGTTCATGTTCCTCTTCAATGCCGCAGTGGAATTATAGTTCTCATTAACCAAAGGCTTCGTCAGATCATTGCTGTCGTAACCCATACCACTCACAGCCTTGCTAGTCGCTGAACTATCCGTATTCTGAGGCGCAGCCTTGGCATTGTTCGCATTACCCTTGGAGGCATTCGCACTCTCAATAGACGAACCGACACTCATAGCCGCATTGCCCATGTCACTAGCAACCTTGGCTATGTTAGCCCCCTGAGTCCTCAAGTGACCCGCCTGCTTGTCTGCATAGCTAGCATCCTCCTGCATCATAGCAGCTCCAGCCCTGTCCTGCCTAGCCGTATCCATAGCAGCCATGTTAGCTACAGTATCACCTACCATCCTATTGCCAGACTCCTTAGCCATTGCCGTAGCAGCATCAGTACCGCCACCAACCGCAGCAGCACCCTGAGCCTTCTTCCAATTCCTATCGGCATAGTCCTTAGCCTGACGCATCATGTTCTGACCCGCAGCCGTATCGGCATAGCTCTCGTTCATCTTCCTGTTCCAATAAGCCTGCTGCCTAGCATGGCTCTGTGCCTCCTTCTTCCTAGCCTCACGCTCCTTCTTGCCGCTCTCATTGGCTCCGTAGATCGTACTACCTACAGCTAAAGCAGCACCAACAGCAGCAGCTACCCAACACTTCGGACGAGAACCATAACACTCTATAGCTCCATCCCTAAAGTATCTTCCTATTTCCATAACTTACTCCTTTCCATTAATTATTCGTAGGGTAAAACGGAATCGAACCGTTAGAGCCATACCGCCAAATCTATCCAAACTCAATACAACTCAACCGCATTCCCAAATACGGAAATTACCCTAATAACAAAAACAATAATACAATTCAAACAATAGCCACATAGTACCAAATTCCCAGTACCTTTTCCCAGTACCTTTTCAAAAAACAGACAACATAACGAGACACAATGTATAGAACTCCAATTAAGAAGCAGAAGACAGATAGCGAGGCATAGAGGGGGAATAGCGCGAGTGGATTATTCTATTGTAGGCTAGAGCGCAGTACCTAAGGGGGTGGGGGTCTGTGGTATGTACACCTTTTCCCTCGCCTAGTGTGTCCGTATATCTGTGGTCTCCCTCGGTCTCGTGTCGTGGTGTTGTCTCGGTTGTTGTCCTCCCTGATTGCCTCCCTATATATCAGGTGGCGAGGCAGTTTGTTTTACCTTTGTTTTACCACAGCCTTCTAACTGCCTGATTATGAAGCTAGGTTGTGACCCCATTGAGGTCTTAACCCGATTTTTGACCGATTTTTTGACGCAAATTTTTGACAAAGAACGAATGAAGACATACGTCCTCGGGGGCAAAGTTAAGCATATTTTTTGACAATCTGCGCAACACTTCCCCTAGTGCCAATAATTTTTGAGAAAGGATGTTAATAAGTGTCATTTCAGAGCCTTTTTAACATTTGGCTGTAAAATAGGACTTTACCGACATTATGTATGTGTTAAATGTTTTGGAGTGGTTTTTAACATTGTACTATTCATAGATGCGTTTTTTACAGATGTGTGTATTATGTCGTTAAAATGCTGTTTATAGTGTTATATATGGCATTATGGAGGTTATTTTAACGTGATAGGTCGAAATAGTCATATATGCGTTATTTTGGTGTGAAAATAGGACAAAAGCGTCATTTTCTTTGTCAAAGTACGGGATTTTGTTTACTTTGTATAGGACAAAAACGGCATTGAGCTCTTTTTGGTGGTGTTGTTTTTATGGCATTGATGCGTGTTTTGTGCTATATTGAGGCACTTTTGCGGTCTTTTTCCGTCTGAAAGAGCTTTGTTTTGTCCTTTTCTGTGTCTTATCTTCTTTGTTGTCTTGTCTGTGTTGGTGTTCCTGGTCTTTGTGGTGGCTGTTGTTCTGAGGTGGGGGAAAACCTCTTGAAAACATCTGTTGTGAATATGAGCATTAATACAAATATTTGTGCGAAAAAATGTGATGATAGCGTGTTTATTCGTCAGAATTTGTGTAATTTGCTTTCTGAGAATAGCGAGGTTTGAAAATTCCCCACCGATTGCCAAGAAAATGCGAAATATTCAATTCTCAGAGCGTTAAAGCGTGGTTTTGTGCTGTTTTCAGGTAGGAAAGAGGCTGTTTGGGCGTGTTTTTCTGATGTTGTGGTAAATTGTACGGAATTGGTGCGGAAATAGATTGCAGCGTGTTTTATGTTGTTTTCGTCTTATATCCTGACACGTTGTAAGTCCGTTATAAATCCGTTCCCCGAGGTTTACCCAGAGAACGGACATATATACGTGCGTGTGCGTGCGTAGTTAATTGTACGGAACAAATTCAGCGTGTGCAATTGCCCATATTATGTTAAACAACAATAAGCCCCAAACAAAGTAAGCGCATAGTATATTGAATATCGGGTGCAATCTGCTCATAAATATGGCTATGTTCGGAATAACAAGCAAACATATTACTCCGACATACCAAGGATGATAAATAAACAAGCCTATCATGCACACCACGAACAGAATAAACCCCACGACATTTGATATATTGATGAATTTATATACTTTTGTGCTAGCTCCGTGAAAGTTTGATGCAGCCATGAAAGAACCAAACGCAAAAATGGCGTAAAGTGTTGTAACAATAATGTCGTATGTCATAAGTGTAAAGTTATTAGATTATACTTTGAAAAAATAATTGTTGTGATTTTGTGCAGTTATTAGATTGTACGCAAGTATTTATTGCGTTCTGATGTCGGCAAAAGTACGCAATAATTCTGTTATAGTCAAATTTTCAGGGTAAAAAGTGCGTTATTGAGCAAATATTTAACAATTCGGTGCTCAAATTAGTCTAAAGGTGTGATTTTATATCGCTTTCCTTGGAATGTTATTATTTCGCTGTTATCGCCTTTGTCTTCTCCAATAAGCTCAGAAATTGAAACGTTAAGATGTTTGGCGATTTCTTGCGCACGAGACAAAGACATATCACCTTGCAGCCATTTAGTTACAGACTGCAATTTTATCCCCAATTTTTGGGCGAGTTCAGTCTGTGTGCAATTATGTGCTTTTAGACATTTCTTTATTGCATCATTATTTTGTTTTATCTGTTCGCTCCTAACCATATTATATATAAGAATATAGTCTAATTTTTATTATGAGTGCAAAGATACAACAAGTTTTACAAACCGCCAAATAAATAAGCCTATTTTCTTATTTTATTAGCAAATATTCTTATTTTTGTTAATAACTATAAAACTTTCTTCTTATATTCTTAACAAAGGTTAAAAGTTAGAAGATATTTTGATTTTTTTAAGAAAATATTTGGTGATATAAGAGAATCTTCTTACTTTTGCAGTAGAAATCAGAAACAAAGTTTAACTTAAAGAAAGGAGATAAGATATGAAGAAAGAGAAAAGCGAAGAGTTCAAAAGAGACTTGAACAAGCTAACACAGAGATACAACACTCTTCTTGATTTAGTCCGTTATTTGGCAACAGATTTGAGGGAGGTCAAAGACAAGTTTAAGGATAGGAGAGTAAAGGAGAGCGAAAGAGCATTAAACGAGATATTCGTTGATTTGATAGATGCACGAGGATTTTTATTCATACAATGATTCTCAATTAGTACATTACAAAGTTTCTCAGGGGTTATCCGTAAAATCGGTCAGGGAGTAGAGAAAAGCCTCCCGCCCCTCCAACATACAAAACCATCGCAGAATAGAGGCAGCGATTCATAAACAACACTTTCGAGACGTAATGACTATGTTAATAGGTTCAACGCAGTTCTGATGAAGTTGTTATTGTAATGCTACCTTTGAACGTTCCAAGTCGTTATGAGAAAAGCAGAGGACAAAACAGATTAACCACTTAATAATAGGAGATAACACTATGTTACGTTACAATTCTACAATTATCGGTACTCTCACTTTGGTTCAGTACCAACAAGACGAGGAAAAGCCTCGCAAGTTCAAAATCCAAATTCGGCAGGGTAATTGTCTCGCAGTCTTCCTATATGTATATAAGGAGGAACACCCCGAAGATCCCAAGCGACCATATATCCATCAACTTTGCGGATTTCTCGCAGACGAGGCACATCTGAAAGATTGCTTCAAAGAGTGGAAAAGTTGGGTATTTCCTTCGTTGTTCATGTCAACAAAGGAGATTGAGAACATAAGACTAAACCTTTATTATAAGGAGGCTAAAACCCTGCTAAAGTACATGGTAAAGGACGGCTTAAAGGTACAATGTTACTACAAAGAGCCAAAGGGCAAGAAATAGAAACCAATAGGGCGAAAGGTTGAAAGCCTTGCAAGGGGTGCAAGTTCCCCACGCTCTACCAATTTATTCACTTAATCAATAAGGAGGTTTGTATGAAGACTAACAGACTATACAATAAGGAGTGCCGACTTTTTAGGAGGTTGGCACACCTTATAGACTGCATCCCCGATTTCGTTGTATATTCGGTGATAGCTGTTCTTTCGATTTTTTCAATTTTAGTTTCACTATAAAACAATTTACAACTATGAAGAAGTTATTAACAATCATGTTGTTGGCTCTCTCAATGACAGCCACAGCAGCACAGCCAAACGACACAATTGTCGTTAATCAGTCAGCCATAACAAAGTGGATAGTTGATGAAACAACCAACACCAAAGGCGCACGAGTTAAGAAATACTACGTCATTTACAATGGCGAGTTGCTAACCACTTCCAAGACTTGTTACGAGAAAGCTAGCCTTTGCCAAAAGCATGGCGCAAAATGCAATCTCATAGCAATCGGCAAGAAGAAGAACGGCAAGTTTATCGCAAAGAGAATAGCGATGATTTAACCACTATCAGGCTGAGAGGTTGAAAGCCTCGCTTTGGGTGCGAGTTCCCAAACAGCCTCCAATTATTAACTTAAAGTTTGGAGGATATAACATGAAAACTTACAGCGTATCATTCAGAACTGGCAATATGTCTAAAGCTGAGATTTGCAAAGTCATTGAAAAATCACAGAATAGATGTAATTTTTCTGTTGAATATGACAGAAGCACCTACGAGGACATTTTACACGTTGAAACAACCGATTTTTGGACGTGGTATGAAGTCAATCAATACCACGACGAATTAGAAAAACAGATTGCCGAGTTTTTTTCAGTTAAATAAATAACACTCAGGGCGATTGAGTTGTTTGTGTTGTACAAATCAGGGTGCATCCGTTCAAGCGGACGAGGCGAGGGGCAGAGCCTCCCCACCCCCTAATAATGTCTAACAATTAAAATTTACGACTATGGCAACAACTAATAACGCAGCTTTGGCAAAGGTGCAAGAGTACCTTGAGAACAGAGCGAAGACAGAGGCGGAGTTTGCAGCTATCTATGCGAAGCCAAACAAGAGCCTTGAGGAGTGTTGGAAATACATCGTATCAGAGGCAAAGAAGCAAGCAGTTGAACAATGTGCTTGTATTGCTGATGAAGACGTGTTTAATTGGGCGGTTCACTACTACACAGAGGACGAAGTGAAAGCACCCGAGAACACACCGACTGCAAAGGTGACAACCACACCAACACCGAAGATTGAGAACAAAATCGTGGCACTCAAACCAACTGAGACCCCGAAGCCTCAGAAAGCGAATAAGACAGACAAACCAATTCAGTTATCACTATTTGATTTTTAGAGCTATGAAACCGAGAAATAAGAAAGAAGCTAGGCTTTGCGAGTTGCAGAGCAAGTTTCATGCAGTATATAAGAGGGACAGAGACTGGACAACCAACCATTTCAAGGACTTGAAGAAGAAAGGATGGGTGGCTGAATACTTTGCTATCCTCGACACTTGCGAAGAGTATCAGGTTGTACGTTGGCTATTGAATAAACGCAACGGAAGACAAGCAAAGGCAGAGGAAGTGATGCAGATGTGGATAGATACAGAGCACGTTTACTACTTCACGAAGTCAAGGCAATGTTTGGGCAACTACTATATTGACTCATGGTGTTTAGACACTCCGTTGCAGTTCAGAGGACACTACGACAACCAAACGTGGATTTCACGAGATTTGAGACAGCTTTCATTTACTCATGTGAGAATACACAAGTTGCAGCCATGTTTCAAGTATGGAGGTTTAGAGAAATGTCATCTTCTGAGCGAAGCACCATACTACATTTTGAAATACTTGGCAAATCCACACTTCTGCACTATCAAGCAAAACCACATCGGTGTAGCAGGGTTCTGCAAGCGTAATTGGAACAAGTTGGAGACGATATTCACAGCGTTCAAGATTACATTGCGCAATAAGTACATGATTTCTGATGCAAATCTGTGGTGCGACTACATTCTTCTGTTGCAAAAGAATGGCTTGGATCTACACAACAGAGCTTTCGTTTGCCCTGATGATATACAGCACGCACATAATTGGGTAATGGCTTTGGAGCAAGCACGGATAGAGCGACAGAACGCAGAAGTAATGAAAGCAGAGCAAAAGCGATTCCTGGCACATCACAAGGACTTCTTGGGTATCGCTTTCGGAAGTGGCAAATTGTCTTTGCACTCTTTGGATAGCGTTGCAGCGTACATTTCAGAGGGACACATAATGAACCATTGTGTCGGTCATCTGTGCAAATACTACGAGAAGCCTGACAGCCTCATTCTCACTTGCGACTACGAGGGCAAGAAAATCGCTACAATCGAGGTTTCCATCCGTTCCCTGAATATTGTTCAGATACAAGGCAAGAACAACGACAGACCGCCTCATTACAAGGAAATCAAGCAACTTGTGGAGGATAATCTGTACTTGGTAACAGAGAGGAAGAACGGCAGAGTAAAGACCGCATAAGGCTATGAAGAGGGGGTTTTAGGTATTCCGTTAAAGCGGAGGTCGGGGGTGCAACTCCCCTGATACCTACTAATTGTTTAATTTTAATTTTGGAGGACTTAACTATGAAGAGTATTATTATTGTAACCGCTTATGGTGAGGATAACTTTTACCAAAAGCAATACGAAGATGTTGTAGGTCTTTATTCCGATGTAAACAAGGCTCTCGAAGGAGCGAAGAAAGACGGAATGACTAACAAGCAGCTTGACGACTTCCACCACCAAAACGGATGGTTGTATCTGACAAATGCTCTGATGTGCGGTAACGATTTTGCGAATGTTCAGGTGAACTACGAGGAAGAGACAGACGGCAGGCGCAAGCCTTGCGAGAGTTCCTATATGTTCAAAGTGTATAACGTAATCTAAGGAGGACAATCTATGATAAACAATATCTCAACTCTCCTGATGTTGGCAAAGACCGACATTCAGGGAGCAGCAGCACTAGCGAAACAAGCAAATCTGTTGGCGGAGTTTCTTGAAGCTCTGCCTACGGAATTGGCTTACAAGTTAAATCCAAACATCAGATAGGAGGACAGATTATGAAAAAGAGACTAGCTAAACAGATAGCGAAATTGTGGAATGAACAATTCGCAGGCAGAACAGAGGAGACTGCAACAATCGCAAAGGTAGAGGGAGACGGAAAAGAAGTGGTTATCTACCATGCAAAAGAGAATGACGGAATGTGTTTTTTCCAAATAGAAAATGTCACCGATATAACACGCATATTCAATGTAAGTGCATACGTTGAATGTCACTCGGGCAAATGTGTTGCACATCTGTTTTGATGGGAGGAACAGCCATGACCCCACAAGAGAAAGCCGAGTGGCAAGCGCAATGCGAGGACAGCCACAGACGAGCGGAGACGAGGCGGCAACACCTACTAGGCAAGCTGGCTAAGTACCGACAGAAAGGGTGGGAGAAGGAAGTTCTTCCCTACGGCATACCATTTCGGGAAGACGAGAGAACGCTGAACGAGCTTTCCCACCATATAACAAAGATTGAACGAGCGCACCGAGAACGCATGAAGGAAAACATAATGGCAGTTCTGAAACTGATTGGCATTATCCTTTTCCTTTGGTTGGTGATTAATAAATAACAATAGCCCCACACGAGAGCAATCTTGTGTGGGGCATTTTTTTGTTTATATACTTTTCTGAAACTTCCTGACCTCACGGACAACGGCTTTCATCCTGACGTGGGCATACACTCGTTGCGTTGTGTTGATATTCGCATGACCCAGCACTCGGGAAACAATCTCAATCGGCACTCCGTTGTTAAGCATTAACATTCCGGCAGTGTGTCTTGCCCAATGGGAACTGATAGGCTTATCCACCTTTGCCCTCATTGCGACTATCTTAATATACTCATTGTACTTGGCATTGCTGATAGTGCCGAAGTTCCAACCTTGACGATCCAAACAAGCCTTTGCCTGAGAAACAAGCGGAATAATATACTGCACTCCATCCTTGATGCGTTCTCCGTCTATCACCAATTCTCCATCAAATTCCACAACCTTATCCCTAGAGAATGCAAGCATATCAGAGAACGCTAGCCCCGTATAGACTGAGAAGACAAACATATCGCGCACACGCGCGAGAGTTGGCGGCAGAACGACACGCTCTATGGCTTTGATTTCCTCTGTGGTGAGGTACTTATCCTTTCGAGGCTCTGCACGCTCTACACGCACTCTTTTGGAGGCATAAGGCGAGGTTTTCAGATAAGCATCCGCTATTGCATCGTTGCAGAACTGACGGAGGTACTTGTGGTAGCTCTGAATGGTGGACTTCTGATAGCCATTCTCCTTTAACAACTGTGCGAACCTCATTAACTCTGTCACGTTTAACTCTGAGAACGTGCGGAACATTTTCCATTTCTTAATCTGACGGAGAAAAGTGTCGTATCTTTTTCGGGTTGTCTCACGAACATCTTTTAGACTAGCCTGCTCCTCTATGTATTCCCAGAACGTTTTGTTCACGCTGTCTGCCTTGATAGCAGTCGGGAGATATTCAATGTCAATGAAACCTTGCTCCTCCATCTGAAAGACAATCGCCTCTGCCTTGCTTCTCAGGTTGGTTAGCTTGTCATTAATCGCCTTTGCGTTTGGATAACTAGGGCTTACCCTCTCATTCCTAAAATAGAACGGAGGAACTTTAATACCCGTTGAAACATACTTTGTCTTGCGTTCATAAGTGATGCGCAATTCAACAATTTGAGGGGTTTTTGAGCCTTTTTCGGCTTTCCTCGTGTTAATAAAACTTAAATGTACATTAGCCATTTCTCTGTATTTTTAGTGAATAGTGATTACTATTGAAATTTGTTTTACCTTTTTTTCCCAAGTTGCCATTTGGTAAAACATTGGTAAAACATTTCGCAGTACTTAGTAGTACTTAGTAGTACTTAGTAGTACCTTGTAGTACTCTATTTTTTGTAACACTTTTTAACGTGTAACTAACTAGTTTTCAGTACTTTGAGAGACAAAAAATAAGACAAGATATTGAAACTCAATGTCTTGCCTTATCCCAGAGAAATTATTGTATGAATTTGCTTTGTGTGATCCGCTTGGGGTCATTATTTTTTGTCTCTGAAATCTCAGCAAGTATCTGTCTGTCTGTAATTTATTTGGTTATCAGTTTTCTATATGGGTAGTGATTTGGTAAATCACTTTTTCTGCATTTATAACGCATACATTTTGTGAATTATTGTATTGTTAATATGCTTTTAACACTATTTGGCTGTTCAAAATCTTTGTCATACTTTTGCATCCGTCACGAAAATAGGCTTCGTTGTGTACATTAGCGCATACAATATTACTTGCAAAAAGTTAAGCTATACAAGCTCTCGTCATCAGCCTATTTGGTGCGAGAGTTTTTTTTGTGCTTGTACCTGACCTAACGGAAGGATTCAGTTCATCCCTACCCTCTTGACTCCGTTAGTGCCACACAAAGAGAAAAAGTCTGTGGCAAGAGATGGGCGCAAGGAGCAGTCTCGACAGGCAGAAGTAATTTCTGAATATGCTCCAGCCTCCACGAATACTCGTGCGGAGGTGCGATGGAAACCTCACCGCTTCCCATGCGGCAAGACCAAACGCTAAAGCCTTTTTTATTACGCATGAAGCAGATTTTTGCCTCGCGCGTAATAGGAAGGGCTTGTGCTCTGTTTCCTACCTTAAACCCTATGGCATGACCTTAATGACATAAGATAAGACACAAGTATAAGGAAAGAAATAAACAAAGAAAGAGAGAATAATACGGAAATATATAACTTATAAAAGGAAGAACACAAGACACAAGTAAATTTTGCCCGAAAATTCCCCACGAAAAACACGATTTCAGCCGTTTTTTTATGCAAATGTGGGTAAGTTATCCACCCGAATGCCGTTAAAGCCACAGCAGGCGATTTTATGCACGAATAAACTCGTCTATGATTTTGTTCTTCTCGTCAATGACACACTCAAGCTCGTTTATCTCCTGCGCATATTGCTTGAGCCTCTTCTGAAACCTCAAGAAGTCTATCTGCATATTCCGCATGGCAACCTCGTTGTTCACCGACTTCTCCGTTACCGCATCGTGCATATCTCCCTTGCCTCTTAGCAGCCATTCTGCGGACACCTCTGGATATAGCTCTAGGATCTTGACGATGAACTCTAGGTTGAGTCTCGCCTGCTTCTTCAATATCCTATCAACAGTCGATTGCTGCATACCTAGCTGTTTAATCGCCCAATTATTAATGCTAACAACGTGCTTACGGACAATGAGTAATTTAATCCTGTCTAGCAACGCATCGCTATATAATTCATCCATACTTGTGAGTGTATAAAAGTGTTTCGTAATGTTAAATTACATAAACTACCCAAAAATACATTATGCAAAATTTGGTAGTTTATGATAAAATGGGTAACTTTGCACTCGAAGTTAAACAATTTCTGCATAAACCGAGAATTATCGGGTGCAAAAGTAATAATTATTTCCTAGATATGCAAGAAAAGAAGTATAAAAAACCTTTAAAGTTCAGGGAAAAGCAAATCCTTATCCCTAAACAACAGACTGAAAAGCTGCACAAGATGTTCGGTGTCTCGGAGGTCAGCATATACAGCGCACTCCGCTATGACATGAACTCTGAAAGGTGCGTAGCAATACGAGAGGCAGCGTTCAAGAGCGGTTGTGCAGAGGTGATGATACGCAGACCGATGGCTCAGTACGACATCTATGTTAATAAGGAGTTGGGAGATCCAATGGCAACTGCACATTCATAGACACCTTATTTATTTATAGACTAAATCTATTAGAGGGTATCACCAAAATTGGCAACACCCTAGTATTAAAGAAACAACGAACACATTTTTAGCAGGTTAAGACGACAGCTTAATTTTCAGCAGTCGTTCAACGAAGCCAAAAGTAGCTCGGTTAAAAACCACAAATCTATTATGAACAATGAAGTAACAATCTTTGGCGAAAGCCAACAGAAATTAAGTTCGCTCGAAATTGCAGAGCTGACAGGTAAGCAACACAAGGATGTGTTGAAAGCCATACGAAATATGGAGGAGGCATGGGTGAAAGTATGTGGGCGCAAATTTGCGCTGACATCCAGAACCATATCTATTAGAGTTAAAACCCAAATCTATTATGATTTCAAGCAACATAGTATTCAAAGGTGACAACGACCTCGCACTGACAAATAGTTTGTTGGTTGCTGAAAAGTTTGGAAAAGAACATCATAATGTCATTAAGGCAATAGAGACACTGCTAGGGGGTGTCGTTAAAAATAACGAGACCCCAATCGAAGATACTCAGAGAATGTTTGAGAAATCAACGTACATAAATCCGCAGAATGGGCAGGTTTATCCAATGTACATTATGAACCGCGATGGCTTTAGCCTCCTAGTGATGGGCTTCACAGGAAAGAAAGCACTCCAATTCAAACTTGAGTTCATCAATGCCTTCAACGAAATGGAGCGCATCATCAAGGAGAACAAACCAAAGCTGTCACAAGCCGAGTTTCTTTTGCAGCAAGCACAGATGTTTGTGGAAATGGAACGCAGGACTTCAAAGATTGAGAACGAGATAGCCGAGATGAAGAAAGAAAGGGAAGAAGCTACATACGCACTTCTCACAGAGCAATACTTGTCAAAGGATAGTCTTCCCGAGCTTTCGGAGGCAAAGCAGCGCAGGCAGAACATTCGCAGAATGATTAACGACTACTCGGCAGCAACAGGTCTTAGGCAGCAGGATATTTGGCACGACATATATGCGAAGCTGTATTATCAGTATGGCAAGAGCATTAATTCGTACAAGAAGCGTGACAGCGACAAGACGAAGTTGGATATAGCCGAAAGGGTTGGTCTCCTCCCACAGATACACGCTATTGTTTCGTCAATGGTTCGCTCTGTTCAAAGGGCAATGTAAATACCCAAAATTCGGGGTATTTAAATATGGAAGATTCTACATATTTAAACTCCTAACTGATTGATAATAAAGATAAAGCAAGTAATATGTACGAGAAATTTTCAGAGAGCTATCCGGGCAACTTCCCTTTCACAATGGAGGAAAAGGCAAAGCAGATGGGCTACTCACTCAGCCGATTCAAGGCCGTATATAGAACACTCGGTCTTAACTATCAGAAGATAGACGGCAGGCGCAGGGTGATGTTTGAATAACGATTTTGTTTAATCCTATTATAATTAATGAAATGTTATCAGAATGTTTTTGTTTTTCTAAAGCATTTGTTTTCATGTCGTGAGACACACGAGAAATTCATTGTATGAAATGTGAGTTACGGCGGTGACTCACAATACAAGGGCGGAGCTGGTTGCTACCTACAACACAAACACAATAGTTTCATAATTCATATTCTTCATAGTTAGTAAACCAGAGAATTTTCTTTCATGTAAGCCTTGGTAGGAGGTTCGATTCCTCCTCCGTCCACAGTTATTATCATAATTGATTTAAGACCTAAAACTACATTCTACGACTATCATCCGTGAGGATCATAGTTTGGTACGGCAGATGGTGCAGGGTATTATTGTTCGACAACAAATAGTTTTAGCAACCCTCTGTGTTCGACTCGCAGCGTACCAACAATGTTTGTTAATTATAAGAGATGATCTTGGATATAAATGGTATTTTCTTTTTGGTGTCCGTGAGGATAAGGTTTTAGAGAACAACAGTATGTAGATATTAGATTTTAGTTATTAGAATTTTCCCTGAGACTGGTTCGTGACGAATAGGTCTCTTCTTTGGAAGACCTCGGAGGTTCATGGCAGTCCGACTCTGCTATCTTCCACTATGATAAAGAAGACAACAAAACCCAGAGCGTTAAACCGCTCGACAGAGTTGAGGAAGGCAGATGAAGCGTTCTCACTCTATATACGCACAAGAGACTCGCAAGCCTATCAAGGCAGAGCGTTCAGGTGTCTTGCTTGTGGCAAGATTAAACCGATAGAACAAGGCGATGCAAGTCATTTAGTCGGAAGACAACACATGGCTACTCGCTTTTCTGAGGACAATGTTTGGGTAACTTGTAGGTATTGCAACCGCTTCGACAACGGCAACCTGATTGAGTATCGCAAGAACCTTGTCAAGAAGATTGGCGAAACAAAGGTAATCATGGTTGAGGCAGCAAAGAATACGACACACCGCATGGATGCGTATGATTTGCGAGAGATAGCACTTTTCTACAAGAAAAAGGTTAAAGAGTTTGAATATCAAATCAAATAGTTATGGAGTACAGAACTTGTAAAGTCTGCGGAAAGACAAAGCCGATGTCAGAATTTTACGGAAAGACATATACTTGTAAAAGATGTGTCTGTAAACGTAACTCAGACAAGGCTATGCAAAGGAATTTGGAGCGATACCCTGACCTCCCTAACGAGGAATGGAGATACGTACCATTCGACCATAATTATATGGTTTCCAATCTAGGAAGGATTCGTTCTATTGTTTATGGCGGTCATAGAGGAAAGGTATTAAGCCCTGCCAAACATTGTCAAGGTTATTTGCGCATACGTTTAGCACGCGGACATTCCTATTGTATTCATCGTTTAGTGGCTATGGCATTTATTCCTAACCCTGAGAACAAGAAAACTATCAATCACAAGAATGGAATAAAAAACGACAATAGAGTGGAAAACCTTGAGTGGGCAACACAGAGCGAAAACAATCGTCATGCAATAGCCACAGGGTTGAAAGTCTATACAGAAAGACAGAGGCTATCTGCTATTGCTAGAGCAAAAATCCCAGATACCTACATCTTCAAAGTGTTTGAACTACACAAGCAAGGAGTAAAGCAATGTAAGATAGCAGAACAGCTAAACATTACAAGAGCTTTTGTTTGCAGAGTGCTTAACGGCAAGACTCGCACATATACTCAGAAAGTCAAGGAACTTAAAGCAGAGAAAGGACTATCATAATGGAAGAAAAGAAGTTTGATTTGGTCTATTGCCTAGGCACAGAGGACGGCAAAGGTGTACGTGAGGCTTTAGAAGCACACGGAGGCAAGCACGTGCCCTCAAAAGATTGTTCATACAAAGGAGCTACCAACGCTTACTATATATCCCCACGCGATGGTACTATAGATGGTATATGTATCTATCCTTATAATGCTTTCGTAGAGTTCATAAAACCTCTATTCACAGAGATCGAGCCGCTAGATGGTAGAAGACGGAGAGCCTACATGGGAGGACGTTTCTGGGTAGTGCGTATGAATCCTCTTGCCATTATTGACTCTAGTATAGATGCGTACCAAAGAATTGATAATGTAATTTTTGAAAGCGGAAACTATTTCCTGTCGGAAGCGGAAGCGCAGGAATACGCAGATAAAATCAACCAACTATTCAAAGATAGACTATGAGTAAAGAAGATTTCATAAAAGACTTCATCCTCCGCAGGGCAGGATGGGCAGATGCTTCGGAGAACAGCGTAGAGAATACCCTACGGCTTGCCAACGAGTACGCTGACAGACTATTCCCGACAGACCCAAACGGCAAGCATGAGACTATATGCAAGGTACTTCGGAACTGCAACTTGCAGAAGCTAGTGACACTCCCGACAGAGGAACGCTATGCGTATCTTTCGGAAGTCCTAGACTCTAAGATGTCACAAGAGGATATGTTATTATTCACTCACCTGAAACCGAACAATGAGAAAGTTAATACAAGAAGGAACTGATGATCGTTGCTGTGGCTGTTGCCAATACTTCCTCTACGAAGATATATATGGCTATGGCTACTGCGACTTGTCAAAGAACAAACCCGAGGCACATTGTTCAGATGTATGTGCAGGGTTCAAACATGAATAGCTATGACAGAAAAAGAATTGGTAAGGCTTGCCGAAGAAAGAAGCTATAAGAATTTAGGTAGATTGTCTCCTGCGTTTGTGCAAGGATATATCAAAGGTTTCCACGAATCAGAGGAATGCCACCAACCAGTAGAGATACCACTTAAATGAATAGATATGATCTACATTCCCACCTTTGCGGAAGTTGCTAAATTAAGGAAGAAGAAATGAGACAATGCGACAACTGCGAGAACTACGCCCAACAGAGCAGCAGTTCCTCCCTATGCAAAATCAAACGTGCTATTGTCAAGTTCTGTGGCATTTGCACCAAGTATAAACCTAAAACTATTAAACAATGAATGTCAAAAGCCTAATTGGGTATGTAATCGTGCCGACAGGTGATTGCAAGACTTGCCCTAACGACAAGGAAGAATGCCGCAAGCTAACTCTCGCAGGAGGTCAGCAGATTTGTGTCAGAAACATCTTAACAACAATAATATAATTATGAAACTTACAATCAAGAACATCAAGCTAAACTGGTTCAAGGGTATAACAAACCTTGATATTGACTTCGTTGATACTATCACAACAATCAGAGGTCGCAACGGAGCAGGCAAGTCCACGATAGCGGACGGACTCTCATGGCTACTCTTTGGCAAGAACGCAAAAGGTGAGACAGCATTCGGCATTAAGACACGTGACGAGCAGGGCAATGATATTCCGCACAAGGATCACTCCGTTACAGCTACATTCCTAGTGGACGGAAAGGAAATCACCCTCTCTCGTACCCTCAAGGAGAAATGGACTAAGCAAAGAGGCTCAGACGAGGAAGTTCTTTCCTCTAACGTAACCAAGTATATGGTTAATGGCGAGGAAGTAACCAAGACAGACTACGATAAGTATGTTAGCAGCATTGCGCCCGTCAATCTGTTCTCATTACTCTCTACTCCTTCCGCTTTCTGCAATCAGCATTGGCAGGAGCAGCGCAGGGTACTCTCTGAGATAGCAGGCAAGATAGACTACGACAAGATACTCAGCGAGGATGCACGCTATGCAGCTTTACTAAAGGAGTTGGAAGACCAATCTCTTGAGGCTTACCGCAAGCACCTCTCATATCAGATTAAGGAACTCAAAAAGAGTATCGCAGAAATGCCTGTCAAGGTGCAGACACTCAACCAGACATTGCCTACTTGTGAGACTTCCGAGGAGGAACTGACGAGCTTGCTTAACGAGGTTTCAGAGCAGCTTAAACGTGTAAACGCAGAGATTAACGCTGCAAAGGCAGGCGGTGCGGACTTGTTTGCCACTAAGAACATTAAGGACAAAATTCAGTTTACTGAACGTCGGCTCCTCAACATCGAAACCTCAAAGCGCAACCTCGCAAGAGAGGCTGTCGAGCAGCACGAAGCAGAGGTGCTTGACGCATTCCGTCAGCTAGCCGATGCAAAAAACTCACTTGAGGACTTGCAGAAGAAACGCATATCAGTCTATACCCTTATCGACAAGGCTGACGAGAGGATAGAGGAGATTAAGACAGACCTTGCAATAGGCAACGCTGATTGGCGCAACCTCAAAGAAGAAAGGTTTGAGTTTGACGAGAAATTGACTGTCTGCCCAACTTGCGGTCAGGAACTCCCCGTAGAGCAGGCGCAGGAGCGTTACAAGGATGCACTCACACACTACAATCTCGCAAAGGCAGCACGCAAGGAGGCTCTGTTGAAGAAAGCCGAAAAGCTGAACGCTGATTTGGAGCAGGCAAAGGCTGTGAAACAGGAGAACATAGATATGCTTGCCATCACAGACGAGCAGATACAGAATGCCTCAACCTTTGTTCACGACCTAGAGGCTAAACATAAGGAGGTATCAGAAGCTAAAGCACCTAGCTATCAGGAATTGCTTGATGCAGATGCGAACTACCTAGCTCTCAAGCAAGAAATAACCGACCTCTACAATAGCCTAGAGCAACCAACCGAGGGTGGCAGCGTAGATACCTCCAACCTAGAGGAAGAAGCAGCCAACTTGCAGCGTGATATAGAAGACATTAAGCGCAAGATATACGATTGTCAGAACTTTGAACGTGTATCTAAACTTATCGAGGACACCAAGGCACAATGGCAAGACCTCAACAAGCAGCTCACAGCACTTGAGCAGAAGGAAGATGTGGCTATCGCACTTTCGGATAAGATGGATACTCTCCTTGAGGATAGCGTGAACTCGCATTTCTCTATCGTTAAGTTTAAGCTGTTCCGCACTCTCGTGGATGGTATAACCAAAGAGCCTTATTGCACAGCTACGCTCAATGGTGTGGACTACCGAGATTGCTCTGCGGCGCAAAAAACCAATATGTCTTTGGATATTATCAACACTCTCTCTCGTCACTTTGACACCTACGTTCCATGCTTCCTCGACAATGCAGAGGGTATTAACACAATCCTCGAAACGCAGGCTCAACAGATTAGGCTCTATGTATCAACAGACCAGGACATTGTAGTGAATATGCTATGAAACAATCAAAATTATACGAAGCTCAATGCGGTGATTCTATCGACGAGTGTATTGACTCCCTTTTAGGGATAGTAAAAGACAAAGGTGATGATGTAACCTTACGTTTTAATGGAGTTTACCTAAAAATAACTCAATGGCATACGAGACAGCAACTTTTTGAAGAATACAAGCGCGGTTTACACGAGGCGAGTCTTGTATCTATGGAGCAATGTGGAGATATTCTGAAAGTAAAGGACATCGCTGATGTTATTGCACGTGGGATAAAGAAGCTCGTAAAAGAGGAGGAATGAGTATGACAAAAACAACTAAACTTCTATCCATTCCGATTACGGAAGATATTGAGGACTTTCCAGTGCCTATATTAAGTTTTGCTATTGCTATGTGTCTTTGGATGTCAAAAAATCCAAAGAAAGAAATAGAGAAAATGTTTAAGCTGAATAAGTCTCAAAATCATAATTTTGGAATTAATTATAGAAAAAGGAGGTAGATATGAGAGCATGGGTAACAAGACATACAAATGGTATGCTGTCTATACATACGCAGAAACCACGTAAGGTCAGAGGAACTTTCTTTAAGGAATGGAGGTCTCCTTCACCAATCTACATTAACGAAGAAGATTTACCTGAAGGTGTCCATCCTCGTTATGATGATGAAGAGCCGACAGAAGTAGAAATAATCATTAAAGCAATGGAGAAATAGACTATGACAAATCAGGAGAAATTAGAAGGACTCAAGAAGTTCTTGCAAGAGAATGGATTGGAGTATATCGAGCAATACAGGTCTAGCAAGTACAACCTGACAATGGACTTGTTGGTAAAAAAACTGAGAATCGCAGTCTTTATCTCTGACGGTGATCCTGAACATGAGAAATCTCTTGTCTATGCGACTAAGCAGAATGGCAGATATTGGCTCACAAAGGTATATAATCCGTTCTTCATCCGTGAAAGCGACTCTATGGAGTTCGTCATAGAAAAGATGCAGAATACAATTATCAAACGCATGATGCAGGCACAGAAACGCTGGCAGAAAGAACAAAGGCGCAAGGAGAAAAAGCAATGATTAAAAAGAAATACAACAAGAAAGAGTACGGCACTAACAATATGTACCTTGATGCTGCACTAGAGGCTCTGAAACAGGCTTGCGAGGAAGACAAGGAGATAACCCATTTCCTTCTGCTCAAGAAAGGAGAGAAGATGATATTCTCCCACAACGGAGAAGAACTAGAACTCGGCAAGGCAATCGCTCATGTTTGTTTCAAGTACGAATGGTTCCGCACAGCCGTACTCGCAGCAAGCGACTGCATCCACACCATTCTCGGGGACGAACAGAGGCTAGCTTCCATAGAGAAGTTTGTTGACAAGATGGAGGCTTTCAATAAGGCTCTAGAAGAATTAACAAAGGACATAGACACAGAACAAGTGGAGGAATAGATTATGACAGCCAAAAAGACTTTCGACGAGAATTGTGATAAAGTTAGAAGAACTGCACTCACAGAAGATATGACCTACGAGCAGAGGTTGGCAATGTTAAAGTTGCGCTATATGTAAGCAAAGGAGGACAAGGTATGCCAACATTAAAGATGAATATAGATGGAGTAGAGCGGCAAGTTGCCGTCAACTCTTACAAGGACAGTCCTTGTAATAATTGCCCACCCGACAGAAGGTGTGACGAATGCAATGTAGGTTTATATATAGTAATAAAATGAAACGGACAGAACTACTCGCACTCAAGACCGACAAGGAGAGGATTGAAGTTCTCCCTGCTGTTGATTGCTACGATTGGGATGTAGTCGTGGATTGGGAACATGAGACTGACAATCCCGAGAACAAGGAACTGTACCGAACTTATAGATGCAGCCTCTATCACAGAATGGAACTGCACGAGGGCAGTCTATAAACGAATACACAAACACAAATAAATAATATAAATGGTACACGGTTCTTCTTTTTCGGGCATCGGAACACCAGAGATAGCAGCCGAGATACTAGGATGGGAGAACGCATTTCATTGCGAAATCAATCCTTTCGGAAGGCAAGTCCTAGATTATTATTACCCAAACGCAGAAAGTTATGAAGACATCACCAAAACAGATTTCAGCAAGTGGCGAGGAAAAATCGACGTACTCACAGGCGGATTTCCTTGCCAACCATTCAGTTATGCCGGGAAGCGCAGAGGCTCGGAAGATGACCGCTACCTCTGGCCGTATATGCTTAAGTGCATACAACAGATCAGACCAACTTGGTTCGTTGGTGAAAATGTTGCTGGAATCACAACGATGGTATTCCCCGGCGAGGATGTTACGGTGGGAAGCGGTGGGTCTATCTTCGAGCAGACGGACTACATGGCAAGAGACGAGAGATACGTCATTGAAGAAATCTGTAGCCAACTTGAAGAGTGTGGATATTCCGTCCAACCGATGCTTATTCCGGCTTGTGCCGTGGGAGCTCCCCACAGACGGGACAGGGTGTTCATCGTCGCAAGGCGAGTCGAAGCCGTTTCTGAAGACACCATGCACAGCCGACAGCTACACCGACCAGATGAAGAGCAAAGGAGTGAGCGGAACGAGCGGAACACTTGCGCAGGAGGTGGTGAACGGATATGCGGAGAAACATCGCGGAATACTGCCGACACCGACAGCAGGAACTTGGAAGACTGCGGACAGCTCGGCAAAAGCCTGGGAGAAAAGAATTGCGGACAATCGCCAAGAGGACATTTCAATGGCAATATACAAATCAATGAAGGATTGCTCCCCGAAAACAGATGGCGAGATTTTCCGACTGTCTCCCCTGTTTGTGGAAGAAATGATGGGCTTCCCTTTGATGTGGACCGCCTTACCATTTCTTTCGGAAAATGGAGAAGAGAATCCTTGAAAGCCTACGGCAATGCGATTGTAGTTCAATGTATGTACGAAATCTTTAGAGCAATAGATGAAGTAAGCAAACAACAGGAGGAAAGAGTATGAGCATCCAAGAGTATCTTTTCCGCAAGTGGCAATCCCAAGGTCTCACCGATAGGGAGAATACACTTCTCACCCACCTTGCAGAACTTAACCCCTTGTTGCAGGGGGTGCTAGAGACAGAGTGGTTTAAGACTCACAACACAAACAAATCATCATAAATATGGCAATAGACAAAAGTAAATCATGCACCTTTAACAGAGGCGGCAAATGCGCTCTCGCAATCCCTTTCTCAATGTGTGAACGCTGTATGGCTTATCACCCTAAGGAGATAAACTACGATGCGATGCGAGAAAGGTTGCACCTCGAAAGATTCGACAATTAATCACAACTAAAACTTATTAATCATGGCAGAAGAAAAAACAGCAGCAATTCAGACTGCAAAGCAAACACAATTAGTGCCTCGTCAGAAGATGGAGAACCTTCTTCAATCTGACTACTGGCAGGATGCGCTCAAGCGCACTCTAGGAGATAACGCAGGAACATTCGCAACTTCGCTTGTGGAACTTTTCTCAGAGGACAAGCAGTTGGCACAATGTGATCCTAAGTTGGTAATCAAGCAGGCTATGCTTGCAGGAGCCGTTGACTTGCCTATCTCAAAGGCTATCGGTTTCTCTTACCTTACCGTATTCAAGAACAAGGGAGTGCCTACACCTACCCTCATGATTTCAACACGAGGCTACATTCAGTTGGCACAGCGTTCAGGCAAGTACAAGCTAATCAATGCCGACACGGTTTACGAGGGGCAGATTGTTACTCGCAACTTCATGACGGGAGAGTTCGAGCTTCGTGAGGAACGCACATCAGACAAGGTGGTAGGTTTCTTTGCCTACATTAAGACCACAGACGGATTTGAAAAGACTCTCTATATGTCCGTTGAGCAGATGGCACACCACGCTAAGACCTTTAGCGCAGGCATTAAGTCTGACAAGGAGTTCACCGAGCAGAAACTTATCGACCTCATTCAGTCAACAGCAAAGAACGGACCTATACCGGGAGTTATGGGATGGAAAGGCTGTCCTATTGCAATGGCACAGAAGACAGTCCTCAAGCAGCTTATCTACAAGTACGGACCGATGTCTGTATCTGTGGCAAAGGCTATCTCTAACGATGATGATGGTTGGGAAAACCCTTCGGCAGAACAGCAGAGAGACGAGCTTAATGCAGCTCCTAAACCTGTGTTCGATGCTTCTCAATTTGAAGATGTAGAGGAGGTGATTGAAGATGAACCAAGTCCTTTCGACCAGCAGTAATCATGAAACTGATTGTCATAAATAGTAACTCCAAGGGGAATGCCTATATCCTTGAATCAAGTAGTGAGATATTGCTACTTGAGGCAGGGGTTAGGCTCCGCGAGGTGACTAGCAAGCTCAATCCTCAGAAGAATGTCGTAGGACTATGTGTTTCCCACGTTCAGCATGGAGACCACGGCAAGTACGCAGACAACTACCTCAAGAGGTTTGGCTGTGACTCTGTTACTTCCGAAAATGGGATAAGCGGTAAGACCTACCCTCTAGGCGAGTTCTATATCACTCCATTTGAGGTGTACCACGATGTCAAGTGCTTCGGCTTCCTCATTCATCATAAGGAAATGGGTACTCTCCTTTTTGCGACGGACACCTATTGTCTTCCCTACACATTCAAGGGAGTAAACCAATGGTTGATAGAGGCTAACTATGCCGATGATATTCTAGAGGCTAACCTTGCCAACGGAAGGATAGACAAGAAGCAATACGATAGAATAGTTGTCTCGCATTTCTCTTTGGATAACTGCGTCAAGGCTCTCATAGATGGAGATGCAAGCAAGTCTCAGTCTATTACGCTCGTACACCTCTCAGACCGCAATTCGGATGCAGATAGATTTCAGAATAGTGTGGCAGCAGCATTCGGTGTTCCCACCTTTATAGCAACAAAAGGACAAGAAATTAATCTAACGAAGCAATGAGATACAATCCCTCCGATCCCAGAGACATAATGAAGGCTCACCAACAGCTTGAGTATTACATTGCCAACAAGATACCCTTTGAGCTAGACAAGCTCAAGGTATCTAGGACACGCAATCAGAACAGCTACTATTGGGTGGTCTTGAAGTATTATGCCTCACAGATTGGTTTCACGAAAATAGATGCGGAAAAAGAATTCAAGGAGGTGGTAAATCCCGACATATTCGTCAGGGAGTTCACAGACAGAAACGGAAATTCCCACAAGGTTATACGTTCCTCCGCAGATATTACCAAAGAGGAAATGACCTCTGCGCTTAATAACTTCCGAGTCTATGCTGAGACCTATGCAGGTATCTGTATTCCTTACGAGGACGATTGGGCAGACATCAGAGCTTGCGAGCGTGAAATAAAACAAGTAGAAGGATATATTTAATGGAGAAATAGTATGAAAGCAAGACACATAAAGAAATTACGAGAACGCATTAAAACGTTCAACAAATACGAGATACGAAGATCAGCAAGTCTGTTCGGAGATTTCTTCGGCTGTAACCGCCTCGGTCTTGTAATGGATAACTATTACATAACCGCAGATAGTCCCGAACTTGCACTTAAAAGGTTCTTCCGTTATTATGAGAGAAAGATGAAACGTAGGCACGATAACTACACATCTAACCCCGAAGAAACCACTGAAAAATGGGGTAGAATAATGGTAAAGAATCTAAAGAGTGGATTTATGACATTTTATAGATAACGTTATGGTACAAGAAAAGAATTAATTATGGCAAATGCACTTAAAAAATTAAAGGAGTTCTTCTATCACCATCGGTCAATAGTCAGGGACTATTGGTTTGAAGGTAACAAGAATAACTACACCGAAGAAGAGGCTGTCACATCTTTAGAGGCATTGAGCTTTTATTGTTGGTTTACAGAGAAGATACAATTCAAAGGAAATAAAATCGTAAAATTACCACAATTACGAAGATAAAAATAGTTAGAACTCGTCACACCGTTAATTGGGGTGATGGAGAAGATGGAGGAGAAATCACATACGATGTGTATCATGGGTTTAGTAGCGTACCGCCATTGCCATTTTGTACTAAATGGATATTAGACAGAAGCGGTTTAACGGAGGATGAACTCATGCAATACATGAAACCTCTACTAACAATCAGAGGCTCTGTTAAAGTTATTACAAAATTATCAATCCCATATTGATGTTGTTATGACAAGAAAAGAAATAGAAGATATTTTGACAGCAGAGGGCAAGGCGGTAATCTGTGACGTGATAGTTCGACTTATGACAAAAGGGGAGATTGATATTACAGATATTAACGCTTGCAAAATCACTACACCTACGGGCAAACGTGTTTGCGAATATGTATTGAGCAACTAACAACTAAAAACAATACAAAATGACACTCAAAGAAAAATTTTACGCAATATACAAAAAAGTATATAAAACAGACAAAGAGCCAAATTCATTTGAATTGGCAAAACTGGCAAACATACTTGCAAATGCTATGGTTTGTTGTGCTGATGCGGAACAAGAATTAGGGACAGACGTTTTTAACGCACTTAAAAAATGCGTCAAAGTAAACAAACGTTCTACTCGGGTAGATATAACAGCACTAATGAAATTGTTAAATGACAAATAACGCTTTCTAAAGGCTTTTGTGGGCAAAGGTAGTGCAACATACTACCTTTCCCATAGAATGCCTTGAAAAAAGCCTAAAAAGTGGCAAATATGAAACGTGAAAAGAAAGAAATAATACAAGATATAGTCGTTATAGTTTTTTTCGTTACAATGGGCGTTTATCTTACGTGTGTTTTGGGGAGTTTTTTAATTAATAAAATCTTTTAAAATTATGGGATGCGATATTCATTTAAGAGTTGAGGCAAGAAGAAAGGTAAATCCTTATCCTAATGACCGACATGAATGGTATAATGTTGGTTTTTATGGGGAATTTAGTTCTCGTATATACGGAATGTTTGCAAGAATGGCAAATGTAAGGAGTGGTGGGGATAACTATAAAGTTCAGTTTGAACCACGTGGTCTTCCAAATGATATGACAGATTGGGCTACGTGCGAGAGTTTTTATCTACACGTAACGGATGATGAAAATGCCGCAGAGTGGGGGGGAAACTATTACTTAAAGGAAAGAGCAGAAGAATGGGTAAAAAAAGGTTATGCAAAATGGGTGGATGACAATCATCGAAGAGTCACAGACCCAGACCATCATTCATGCTCTTGGCTTACAACACAGGAGTTAAGACAATGTTTTGACGATTGCTTTAAGCAAGAAGATGGCACATACAAGCCTTATGCTGACTATATTAAATGGTTGGGATTGGTGTCCTTATGTGAGGGAATTGAATCTGATGGAATACACGAATGCCGTGTTGTGTTTGCTTTTGATAACTAATTACAAAATCTTAGAATTATGAAAAAGTGTATATTTACAAACAAGCTAAACAATACTTCAAAAGAATGTTTGGTTGGTAATATCGGTGCGTTGGTTTACAACATTTGTAATGATGTTAAGTCAATGAATGATGTTATTCGTTGGTGTAATAGCCTTTCCTTACAAGCTGCAAAAATGGCTGTTAATTATGCTGAAGCATTAGCGTATGAACTTACTAAATGTAAATGAGTTATGGCAAAATACATAATAGAACTGACCGAAACGCAGTTACGTTTGATTGCAAATTGTGTAGAAGTCGGGTTCGCCATAATATTAGCAATCCTTCTGTTTGGCTCATTAGTTGCACTCATTTGGATAATAGGCTTAATCATTAAAGATGATATACATAAGACAATAAAAAAATAGAGGAAAGAGTATGAAAAAACTTAAAGAATATTTCCTTTTAATAAAAACGCTACGCAAAAGAATGGTGGCGATAAAGATTTCAGAAATGAATCTGGAGTTTTGGACGATTGCCCTTTTCTAAAAAATAAATCAATAACAAATGTAGTAACGCAATGAAAGTAAACTATACTTGTCAGAATACAATTAAACCTACGGATAAGGCTTTTTACCTGACGCCATCTATTGCAATATACACGTATAATGGTGTCTCAATAAAGAGCTGTACCATAAGTTTTGCTTGGCTTGTTTTTTCTTTTTGCATTGATATAATTATAAAGAGATAAAGATATGAAAGCATATACAGACATAGAACAAAGCAAGAAACTTGCTGAAATACTGCCGCTTGAGAGTGCGGATATGAAATGGTTTATTCCAGCAGATGATGAAGGTGAATTTATAGAAAAAGTTAGTCTTATAGAAAATAAATCTGAGTATAACTTATTTGATAAAATCACAAATTGGGATGATACACCTTACGTTCCTTGTTGGTCTTTGGCAGCATTACTTGAAGTATATCCTATGTGCGTAGGCAGGGATTTAGGAATGTATTGCTGTTGGGTAAACACTAAAAGTATGTGTTCAAGTCATTTTGATAATCCTGTTGATGCTTGCGTAGATATGATACTTAAACTTAAAGAAAGGAACTTAATATGAAACCAACAGATTTAATGGTTGATGATTGGGTTAAATGGAAAGATAAATACGTTCAGATTGCTACAATTAGCGGTATCGTGTATTCTTTCGGGCATATAGACGTAGAAATTGCACATTGTGGTAGCGGATTCGTCGAGAGGCACGACCTCAAAAGCATTTCGCCCATCCCTCTTACTTCTGAAATCCTTGAAAGAAATGGATTTGAAACCACTCCATCATCATGGGAAATGGAAATAAATGACATAGTTATTGTCATAGTTAAGATACAAGATGAATATCTCCTGTCTATATCTGAGCCTTATTGTGATGGTATTACTAAAGGATATAAGTGGACATTTCATGATTTAACAATTAGTTATGTTCATCAATTACAACACGCATTTCGTGTCTGCGGTTTGACAGAACTTGCGGATAACTTTAAGATTGAATTATTTTATTAAAAATATAAGATAAGTAATATGGAAAATCTTTATGGAGAATTAGACCTCACATTGTTGGGGCAGATTGTAAGACAGCACCCCGAGGCTGTCAAGAAAGTGACACTCAAGGATGGTACTACCCATCAGTTGTTGAACATCAATGTCTATGCACGTCAGCAGGTGGATCAGTACGGACGTACCCACTACATCAAGGCAGGTATTAAGAAAGCCGAGCAGAAACAAGATGTGAACTATTACATTGCTAACCTCAAGCCAAGTAACAGCAACCAACAGCAGACGCAGCCACAGCAGACAGGAGCGCAGGCTTTCGCTGACTTACCAAAAGATGAATCGGAATTACCATTCTAAAGTATGGAAATAGAAAAAGTATGTCAAATATGTGGCAAACATTTCTCAGTTCCTAGTAGGCGAATGCAGGCAAAGTATTGCTCTCGACAATGCGCTTTTCAGGCTTTGCACGGAGTTAATAATCTTATCTGTGCGTGCTGCGGAAAACCTTTCCACAGAAAACAGTCGTGGATAAATCGTTACAAGAATCTCTACGGTTTCTTTTGTAGCAAAACTTGCGCAAAGATGGGAATGAGATTGCGTATGTCTGGCGAGAACAATCATCAATACGGGTTGAAAGGAGATAAGAATGCTTCTTTCAAGGGAGAGATAACATGGCATAAAAACCATAAGTTAAAGGAATTTATGTTTTATTCTCCCGACCATCCACGTTGCGATAGGAATGGACGTGTGCATTTGCACCGTCTTATAGTGGAGAAAAATCATCATTTGTTTAATAGCGATTTCTTTGAAGTTATTAATGGGCACTATTGTTTGAAGAAGAACTATATTGTTCACCACAAAGACTTCAATCATACAAATAACGAACTTTCCAATTTGGAAGTCATGACACGTGGTGAACACACAAGGGTTCATAACCTTATAAATGTAAGGAGACGTGATGCTCAGACTGGAAGATTTCTTAGTAATAAAACATTAAAGACATGACACTAAACGAATACCAAACAAAAGCGATGGGCACTTGTATGCCATCTTCTGCTAACTTCTCTTATATGTTTCTTAATCTTATAGGAGAGGTCGGGGAATTTTCAAGCAAGGTAGCAAAGGCTATCCGTAAGCAAGAGTTGCCAATTCATTGCAACGATTTAGAGTTTACATGGATGCGTGAAACCAAAGGTAGTGCTTACACAGAACAATTCCGTGACGAATTGAAAAAGG
>Ga0310786_10001260_pt1 | contig 40739 bp, 34 predicted proteins | sample AusTroGonzalo_MG_FD_203881 | JGI IMG/M metagenome (GOLD analysis project Ga0310786, IMG submission 203881) | Bovine rumen microbial communities from tropical cattle in Woodstock, Queensland, Australia - Gonzalo_03 (v2) (version 2) | ecosystem: Host-associated > Mammals > Digestive system >... | reverse complement strand
TCGAAGGCGACCAGGAAAAGGTTTACAACTTCGTCAACTCCGTCGTCGGTGGCCGTATTCCGAAGGAATACATCCCGTCTTGCGACAAGGGTTTCCAGAGCTGCATGGAAGCTGGTTCTTTGATCGGCTTCCCGGTTGTGGGTATCGAAATGGAAGTTCAGGATGGTGCATTCCACCCGGTCGACTCCTCTGATATGGCGTTCCAGGTTGCAGCCCGTATGGCCTTCCGCGAAGCTTTCGCCAAGGCTGGTGCTCAGATTCTCGAACCGATCATGAAGGTCGAAATCCAGACTCCGACCGAATTCCAGGGCGGCGTTGTGGGTAACGTTTCTCAGCGTCGTGGTGCTATCACTGGCACGACCGAAGAACTCGGCATGACGACGATTGACGCTGAAGTCCCGCTTTCCGAAATGTTCGGTTATGCAACGGACCTCCGCTCCATGACTCAGGGTAAGGCTGAATTCACGATGGAATTCTGCAAGTACCTCCCGGTTCCGAAGAACATCCAGGAAGAACTCATCAAGAAGTACGGCGACAAGGTCAAGGCTCGCGCTTAGTCCTTAAACCGAGATTTCTCGAAAGGCTTAAAAAGACCTGCAACGAAAGTTGCGGGTCTTTTTGTATAAGCATAACTCGCAAAACCGTCGGAATTTTTGCGGATTTTATATAAATTAAAACGACGTAAAAAATCAAGTTTTTTGAAAAACGTCATTTTTTACGTGAGTAAAGTCGATTTTTCGACATTTATCACGTAAAATTTTAATGTTGTATGTAGAAAATTAAGTTGTTGTCAATGATTTTGTGCCTTTTTCTTGGCAAAAAGTACGAATTTCGCTTTTTTAAGCCCCCAAAAATCCTTAAAAAGTTGAAAAATTCGCTTTTGAAGAGCCTAAAAATGTTATCTTGTACTAAATTTTACGTGAGTAAACCTCAATTTTGAGCATTATTCACGTAAAAATCGCCTAAAATCCGATTTTTGCTTCCGTACAGCTTCAAAACGGCTGAATTTTTCGCCGAAATCACCAAAAATTCCCCAAAAAGGAAGGACCCCGCATGCGCAAGCCTGCAGGATCCTTGTAAATTCGTAACACTAGTAAGTTCTACTCCACGATTCGATCCGGCTTCCCGTCTCAGAACCAGAATTTACTACTGTCACAAGCATAATATAGCACTGAAATTGTTTGTGTGAACAAAAATTTTCAAAGTAACTGCTCTTGCAAAGAACATTCTAATTTGGAATAAAAGGCGTTTACGAGTTTCAAAATTATAATGTTTAGTTGCTTGCCTCAAATTCTTTTTTATATTGCATGTTGATGAAAAAGAATTTTTTGCTCTTGGGGCTTTGCGCCCTTTCGCTTTGGGCATGTTATAGCCCCGACCCATTCGAGGCCGATTATTTGGAAGATAATTCCAAATCTGGCAACAGTTCTGAATTGGGAAAAATATTCTCTATAAACACCAATCAGCAAACTTGCAATCCTTCTGTTTCGCAAGATACGGTGAATTTCCCGGCATCAATGCTGTGGCTCAATTTTAGCGAACTTAGAACCAAAACGTCGGATTCAGGTTATGATACGAACTATGTTCGCCAGCACGATCGTTTGACGGTCTCGGATACGGCAAACAACGTGAAGTGGTTCTTGATGCGCGATACCTCTAAAGGTGAATGCCAATACCAGGACCCGGAATGGAGTACGCATCCTGATTACATCGTTTCGTTACGTGGTCGTGACCCCGATGGTGGAAAAGGTTGTCCAGATGTCTTGGATTTCGGCATTTTTGCCGTTCGCACGTCGGATAAGGCTAAGTTCTTTTTCTATGAAAAAAACATCATAGAAGAGGCGACTCCGCATTTGTGGGTGGATCCTTCGGCAAAGGCTGAAGAGGACGGCGACGTTTCGACGGTCAAGGGCTTTTTCGGTACGGATAAAGTGCGCCTTACGTATGTTGATGGCGATTCAAAGGTCAAGCAGCATATTGTTTTTGTCGATTATGCAAATGGAGGCAAGTCCAAGGCTGTTTCGTTGAAGAAACCGTCAGACCGTAGCGATTGGGGAATTGATAGTCCGTTGATTTCGCCGGATGGAAAGTTTGTGGTCTATCAGATGAAGTTGAATGAGCAGACCTGGGAATCTTATATACAGGAACTGACTAAGGAGTCCGAGCCGGTCAAGGTTCCTCGTACAAAGGATATGATGTCGGAGCCTGCGCAACCGCATTGGTTTAATATTGGTGCTCGCCTGTTTGTACTTTGGACGGAACTTCCGCAAGGTGCGCCCATATTCAATACGAATGTGCTGACTGAAAAGTCTGTTCAAGATGGCTCCGTGGGGCGGACCGTAATGCGTGAAATCCGTGTGACGGCTGGCGTCCCGAAAGACCTTGCTGTAGAGTGGGTGGGGGAAAATCGTGAAATTGCTTCTGTGCCTATGACTGGCGGACGTTCTCCTGATGGAAAGTTCTTGTCAACGGGCTACAAATACGCATATATGCTTAAGCTTCCGTGAGGTTCGGCATGAAAAAGAATTTTTTGATTGAATGTAGTTCTGTTGCCGCACTTGTTGCTGTTGCTTTTTATGCGGGTTTTAATTCTCCTGTGACGCCTTCGACTCCGTGGGAGTCTATTGGCGGTTGCGGTGCGGGCGGTTCCGGTGGCGGTTCTGGCGATGGCATCAAGTGGATTGGCCAAGGCGTTTCCGGCGGTTATCTGGAAACGGAAGTCTTCTCGAAGTACAACGTGGGGCAGAATTTCTCGGCGTTCTCGGTGACACCGCATTTTTCGATCAAGCCCACCTGGGATACGAAGGTGGGGGTGTCGATTCCGTTCATGAGTCATCGTGGCGAAGTGCAGTATCGCAGTAATCAACCACCGGTGGATCGCAGTACGGGCGGCCTTGGAGATATTTCGTTTGACTTTAGCAAGACGATTGGCAGTGGCGGTGCAGCCTCGCTTTCGGCTTCGCTCACGATTCCGACGGGGCAGTACGACATCAAGCGCGGAACGGATGCGTCAAAGGAAATCTTGCCGAGCAGTTTCCAAAAAGGTAGCGGCCTTTATTCGCTGACGCTTGGCTGGGACTACAGCCGCGATACAGATAAAGGAATTTGGCTTTACAGCTTGAGCTACACGCATCCGTTTGCGATGCACTTGTTCTCGGGAGAAAATGAATTTAACGACAGTTATTGGAAAGATATCGAGAACAAGAGCGGAGACCGTTTCAAGTACCGCTTTAAACCGTATGGCGAGAACGATCTTGGCGCATATACTCCGCCTTCTATTGGTGGCTCTATTGCTTACGGATACCGTGGACGTTCCGGCATTGTGCAGTCTTTCGGCTTGAACTTCTCTGTGCCGCTGGGTGTGGCGTGGATATCCTCTGAAACAGAAGGGAGCTATAACCCGAGACCGGACCCGGATCATCAGGCGTGGTCGTTGTCGCTTGTGTATGGCATTGAATTCTCGAACCCGGATTTCCCGGTGTTCCTAGCGTTCTCGCTCCCGATTCATGACAAGGCGGGCGGAGCCGATAGCAAGAACGAGTACAGCGAAAAGCCGATGAAAGAATGGAATGCTCCCGACTGGAGCGATATCGGCCAGCAGTGGACCATCGCCGTCGGCGTGAAAGGAAGTTTCTTTTAGCTGTGAGCGATGAGCTTTGAGCCGTGAAGGTGCGCTAAAGCGCTTTGAGGTCGCTTCGCTTATAGACGAAAGATTTTAGAATCGCGGCTTTGCCGCTTCATTATATGCACGAAGTGCCATTATTTTTTTTCGTCTTTCGTCTTTCGTCTTTCGTCTTTCGTCTTTCGTCTTTCGTCTTTCGTCTTTCGTCTTTCGTCTGTAGCCCGCGAATGCGGGCGTTCTTTCGTCTAAGCTTTAGGGAGCGTCGCGACCGAGCTCAAGCCTCATAGCTCAAAGGGCGTCTTTGGTGTCCGACCCCATACCTCTACGCTCTTGGGTGCGTTTTCTTGAATGCTTCTCGCAGGCGTTCGGCGTTGACGTGCGTATAAACTTGCGTGGTAGAAATGTTCGAGTGACCAAGCATTTCCTTGACGCTCATGATTTCGGCGCCGTTTTCAAGTAGGTGTGTGGCAAAGCTGTGGCGCAGTACGTGCGGGCTTGCTTTCCCTTCCCAGCCGATACTGCGGAGCAAGTCGTGGATGTCGTTTCTTAACGTGCGCAGTCCGAATGGCTTGCCTTCTTCGCTTAGGAATACGTAACCTGTAACGGTGGGAACATGCCCTGCTTGTAACTGCATTTGTTTGTAATTCGCGATGCGGTTGATAAAGCTTTCTGTAATCGGAACGATGCGTTCTTTGTTGCCCTTGCCGAGGACGCGGACGAGCCTTGCGCTTGTGTCTATGCTGTCCCAGGTGAGGTTCTGGCATTCCGAGATGCGCAGCCCCGAACCGTAAATCAGTTCTAGCAAAAGACGTGCGCGGACTTGCGGCAATGTCGGTTCTTTATTTTCTTCGAGTTCGTCGAGTTTGCTTTCGGCGAGGTCCTTTTGCCCGAGAACGTTGACGAGCCGCTTGGGGCGCTTGGGCATGGGGACTGCTTCGGCGGGATTCTTGTCGAGAATCTTGGAGCGGACGAGGTATTTGCCGAAGCTCTTGAGGGCGGCGAGGTGTTCGCAGATGCTTGTGGGGGCGAGCTTTTGCTTGATCTTTAAATCCCATACAAAAGCCTTGATGTTCATTTCGGAGAATGCGTCCAAGGTGGGCGATGTTTGCGGCTTTTCCGATTTCGCGATACTGCTTTTGGCGCTTCCGTTGATTTCTCTGTTCCCGGTCAGCGACATGCAATACTTTTCAAGCGATTTTCGGTACGTGATGACCGTTCTTTCGGAATACCTCCGTTGAACTTGCAGGTATATCAAGAAATTTTGGATGTATTCGTCTAAAAGCATTGTCTTTTACTGTTTCTGTGGAAAAAAATAAACATTTTTAGAATGGTTGAGTGTTTGAATTGGTTTGGTTGGCGAAAATCGAGGACGAAAAGGGCGGAAAATGCCAAATTATGCTACTAAATTGGATTTTTCCAGGGGTTTGGTATCACATTTTTATTATAAATTAAATGAAAAATAGGGATTTGCGTCAAAATAATGTTGAAAAATGCTACCAAGTATCTCAAAGAAGTGGTTTTGGTAGCATCAAATTCCTTGGTAATGTCATTTTTATTTCGTATAAAGTTGAAAAAATGCTACTAAACGAAAGAAAATGGTCGGTTTGGTAGCATTTTTGGGTAAAAATAAGCCTAAGGGCTCGCAAATTCTAGGTCTTATGCGTTTTTGGGCGAAATACGTTTGCTTTTGGGAGTTTGCCGAGAGAAAAAAATCTATCTTAGTGGTCGCCAAATGTCTTTTTTGAAGAATTTTAAATTTTTTCGGATTTTTTTCGTTGCTTCTGCGTTTGCGTCTGCGGCATACGCTGCGGATCGCGTTGTCGGGGCGAATGCGACTCTTGATACGGAACCGGGGGCGCGTTCTGCGGCTTTGGGTTCAGCGACTTTAGCGGTTGATGGCGATTATCTAGGGCTTTCGACGAATGCGTACCAGCTATCGCAGGCGAAGTATATGTGGGCGTCTTTCTCGCATACGGCTTACTACGAAGATACCAAGTACGATTATGCGTCGATGGTCATTCCGCTTTTTAACAACCAAGGCCTTGGCGTTTCGTTCTCCAGGTTCGGTGCGGATGGCATCCCTAATATTAAGGATGGTGAACCGCTGCCGGAAGGTTCTAACTATAGAACGTTTTCCATTGCGGACTGGGTGTTCTCCTTGGCGTGGGGGCGTCGTATTCTTGATCGTTTGGACTTGGGCATAGCGTTTCATGTGCTTTATCGCGATATGGACCAGAGCGGTTGGGGCTTCCGTGGTGATGCGAGTGCACGTTATCAGATCAAGGATGACTTTTACGTGGCGGGCCTTTTGAAAGGTTGGACCTCGTCTGCTGCATCTTGGGAATCTGGCGAATTTGAATATTCCTCTCCTGAATTTTATTTGGCTTTGAGCTATGGTTTGCCGGTGCCGTACCTCTATGGCAAGTTCAATTTCTATTGGCAGAGTGCAGGGCTTTTCCATCACGATTACAGGGATTTGGACTTCGATGAAGATACGCACGGTGGCGAACGCATTTGGGAAGATCCTATAGATTGGCTGTCCGGCGGTCGTGGTGGTGTCGAGTTTGCGTTTGACTTTGGCCTCAAGTTGCGTGTCGGTTTGAGCAGTTTTACGACGTTCAAGAGTGTGACGGCGGGTGCCGGTCTTACGATTATGAATTTCCTCGTCGTGGATTATGCGTTTGAATCGCATCCGGTGTTCTCTCCGGTACATCGCGTGAGTTTAAGCTTTAGCCCGTATCTCTTTGGGCACAAGCCGAGAGAGAAAAGTCACTTGAGCAAGACGGCGGCTGCAAAGAAACTTGTGACGGAGGACACAGAGGAGTCGGTTGAAGTTCCTGTGGATACGGCTGCTTCTGCAACTCCGGCGGTTCCTGTTGTTACAGAACCTGCGGATGAGGCTCCTGTGGCTTCGACTGTGATGGATTCTGCAAATGCCCAGTCTGTGGCAACTCCAGAGTCTTCCGCTAGTTCCACGATTCCGGCGAGTGCGGCGGAACCCGCAACGTCTTCGGCTCCGGCGACTACAACTCCAGTAACCACGGTTCCTGCTTCTGAGGTTCCAGCGATTGCATCTCCTGCTTCGTCTGCAACATCGGACGAGCCGACGGCTCCTGCCGAAAAGACTGCAACTCCGGCAGCTCCTGTGACGCCACCTGCAAAGCCGATTATCGAAATCGACGACGAAATATTGGAATAGGCGCGGCTCGTAGAGCCGTGAGCTATGAGGCATGAGGGCGGACCTTCGGTCCTTTGAGCAATAGGATGACACCTTGCGGTGTTTTTATAAAAGCGGCTTCGCCGCTTTCTTTCGTCTTTCGTCTATAGTCTATAGTCTTTCGTCTAAACACCCATTTGCACTAAAAAACTTCATTTTTTTCAGTATATTGCTCGAACAATAGCTTATATTTGTTTACATGACGCAGATATATACAAAAAATGTAGGATTGTTCCTCGTTCTCCCGGCCCCTCTCAACCCGATAGGAGCTTTTGATGCGGAGAGATTCAAGTCGAATTTCCGCACTATCATGGGCCATGATGCTGGTTTCAAGTTTGTCGCCGTGGATTTGTCGGGACTTGATTTTGTCTATAGCGATGCCTACAATGCCTTTATGCAGTGCCATCAGGAGCTGTCAAACAAGAATGGTGCGTTTGCGGTTATTGCTGATAAGGATTCCCTATCGAATAGTTTAAAGAAGGTGGGGCTAGAACGCTTTATTCGAATCTTCATGAACGAAGCGGAAATGGCTGCCTTTACCCCGATTGAATCGCCTAAAGAGACTACTCCGACTGGTGTGGCGTCAACTGTGGCTTCGGTGGCTGCGAATGCTTCGAAAAAGGACCCTCCGACAGCTCGCGTTGCGGTCGTGGAAAAAATCGATCCTTCGGCATACGAAAAGCCTGTTGAAAAACCGGCTCCAGTGGAACCGAAAGTCTTGGATAAAAACCCGCTTGAAGATGACGAACCGTCTTCGAAGAGCATGGTATTTGTCGTGGTCGTTCTCTTGCTGATTGCGGTTGCCGCAGCAGCCTATTTCCTCATGTAGTCGATGCCCGTAGAATTTCCGACAGAGATTCAACGAAAAAAAAAGAAGAATAACTTACAGCACAAGTTCCCGTTAGTAAGGATTGTATTCTTTTTCATTCTGATTGTTGTGGCTTATTCAAACGGCTGGATACGCATGCTTGTGGATAAGCTCCCGTTACCTGGAAACGAAGAACCCGCTCCCACGTTTGTCGAAGAGTGGATTGAAGGTTGTACGTCTTACGACGGGACTCCGTTTGAACTCAAGGATGGCTATGCCCAGTGCTCGTGGGCGATGAACGATTCGCTTGTTCTCCCGAATACGTTTTTGCGTTATGTGGGCGGTTTAGCCTCGGAAGGCGCGAAAATTCATTGGGTTGCACCCAAGAAGGATTTTGGCGAGGCTCTTCTCGTCGTTGTGGAAGATACGACTCGCAGTGTTTATTTGCACGTTCCGCGTGAAGATTCTTCAAAGGTCTGGATTTCGAGCAAGACCGGTTGCCTTTTCCCAGGGCCGTGTCCGCATGTTCCGCTCGGATGGTCTGCGCTTTCCATTGTCGATAACTTTGACTTTGAAGGTTTAGAACAACTGCTTTCGGCGGATGTCTTTAGAGGACTTGGCGAGGCTCCGATTTATCCGGTGCTTCCAGGGATTGTGCTGGAGGCCGGTCGCGATTCCTTGGGCATGTTTGTGGAACTCAATCACGGCAACGGCATTACTTCGCGCATGTTCGGCATTGGCTCGTGGAAAATGGCTCCTACAGTCGGGAGAATGCTTAGCGTCAAGGATGCGGTGGGGCGTCTCTCGCCGCAGGACAGCGCTTCGTTCTTCTTGACTTTGCGTCAAAATGGGTTGTTTGTGCGCTGGAAGGATTTCTACAAATTGACGCACCCGGTGGATTCCGCTCAAATTGCTATATTCAAGAAGCATCTGCCTTTTTGAGTGAGTCCGTATGAAGCGTAAATCCGCATTTTTTTTGTTCCCGATATTGCTGTTCCCTTTGATGGTGCTTTTCGCCGGTTGTTCGCATGACGGCGATGGTCCGCTTGATGTGATGCCGGGTGGAGAAGTTGTGGAAGGTAATGGTTTTTTTAGGGGGGCAACGCTCGATTCTGGAAAATCTCTCCACTTGATTTCGGATACGCTTTACATTACGCTTTCAAAAATTTGGTCGTTTTCGAATTGTTCGCTCACGTCTATTGACTTGGATGAACATTACGAGGATTCGCAAATTGTGATTTCTCCAAAGGTGAACATCAAGGTGAATACGGATGATTGCCCGGCTCCGATGTACCGCCCGGATACGACGTTCAAGAAGGTCCTTGACAAGGACATTCCTTCGGAGCTGACGGATATTGTCGTGAAAAACGATACGGATTCGCTAATAACTTCAATCAAGCTCCGCCGCGGAAAGATTGTAACGGATACGTTCCGCATCTTTGTGGATTCTGCTTTTGCTGTCATGGATTCGCTCCCGTTGCGTACAAAAGAATCGCCTTCGGTTTTGCGGGTGCTGGATTCGATTACTCCGCAGAAGTTTTATTGGCGGACGCTCCGTGCGAATTGTACGAGGCGCGTGGATAAATGTGGCGATGTTGTTGCCGATACGCTTTATCCTGACAGTTGGCGCCTTGACGATACGGTGCTTGTGCCGGTGCGTTATGCCTGTGCATCAGCCGATTCTATGTATTGCCTTAAAGACAAGTGGGAATACGATTCGACATCGCTTGGCAAGGTGAAGGTGCGTCTGGATACAGTTTGGCATACGAATTGGTACTATATCGAAAAAATTCCTAAGTGCGCATGGGTTGAAACATTTAGGTATTCCAATTTTGTGCTTGGCGAAAAGATGACTTTCTTGCGTTTGATGTTCGTGCCTGACGAAAATGAAATTTCTTGCGGTCCTTCGACGAAAATGGATTATTTTGTCTATAATATTTCGACAAATTTCCTTGTGCTTGAAAATAAAGACGATGAAGATAATGTCAATTTTGTAGATAGTTTGTTTGCTGTTTGGAAATCGGCAACGATTGCCCGCGATACCGTTGTGATTGATACGGTCGTGCAAGATACTGTTGTACGTGATTCTGTTAAACGCGATACTACAAAAGCCGATTCGCTCCATGCCGAAAAGAAAGGTTCGAAATGATTGAATATTCCTTTGCTGCTGAAATTCCCGAAGAAGATAAACCTGTAATTCTTGAAAGCAAAATTTACAAGCAGTGGCTTGAAGCCTCAGAGAAAAAGTTCAAGATTACGAAGGTGCATTTTGCCTCGGTTGATTATTTTAGCAAAAAACATGTGCCGCTGTTCATCAAGCTGAATGCGACGGCATTTTTGCCGGATGGCAAGCCGGTGCACGGGATTGTGCTTGTGCGCGGGCATGCCGTAGGCGTGCTTGTCGTGCTCCATTGCGAAGGCAAGCGTTACCTGCTCTTGGTGCGTCAACCGCGATTTGCCATTTCGGAAACCGCATCGCTTGAAATCCCGGCGGGGATTCTCGACTGGTCGGGCGATTTCCGCAAGGTGGCTCTCTCGGAACTTGAAGAAGAAGCGCAAATCAAGGCGGACGATTCTGAACTTATCGACTTGATGGACTTTTGGTACAAGGGCGCAAGCGAAGGCTTTGCTGGGAGCTGTGGGCTTTTGGACGAACGCATCCGCCTGTACGCTATCGAACGCCATGTGACTCGTGAAGAACTCGAAGCGATGGACGGCAAGAACCAGACTTACACCGACGAGAACGAATGGATCCGCACGGAAGTATTGCCTTACGAAGTTGCCGCTCACCAGTTCATCGACGGAAAGAATTTGATTGCACTTTTCCTGTACGAACGCTGGCTAGATGCTCGACAAAAGAACGCTGCTACGCAGCTATAGACAAGAGACGAAAGAAAATACTATGTCACCCCGGCCTCCGTGCCGGGGTGCTTTTGCATTGTAAATAACCGATGCCGGAACTGAGTCCGGCATGACAATGTAAGAAAAGACGTTTGTAATGAGTCTCACCCCGGCCTGAGCCTGTCCCGCACTAGTTGCGGGATGCCGGGGTCAGTTTTCTACATAATACAACTGATGCCGGTATAAAACCGGCATGACGTTATTCTCAACAGGCTGTCTATTTGATAGCGAGTGCTGCGTTCAGCAATTTTGCGGAAACGCCATTCGCTCGAAGATATTCGGCGATTCTCTTGTCGCGAGCAGCATTCGCCGCCTCATTTCTGGAACGTTCTTCGGCTTCGCCACGGCGGTGAGCGGTTGCAAGGCCAGCCCAATAATCTCTCTTGTCTTTCATACTGCTTACCACCTTTTTAAAAAAGTCTTCAGTCGAATTTTTTACCATCAAGCGTTCGTAGATATCCCTGATTTCAGCGGATACGTTCGAAGGAATGTGTTTAGCCTTCGGTGCGTTCTTGAATATTTCAAGCCACTGTTCTTCAAGGTCGTTTTTCCCAGAAGGAACGAACTTGGTTATATCAATAACAATATACTTCTTTTTAGCGTAAATGGGAAGGGCTTGCTTGTCGCCGAGGTCCGAATGGCGGAAAAGTCCCAAATCTTCGCGGTATCCCTTGCAAAACGGCACCGGGAAATTGCAGAGCCAGATAGAATAGACCGTAGGCATCAGATAGGGATGGTTTTCAAGCTCTTTTTTCGAAGCCTCGCCATCCATGGTGATCTTTGCCTTGAGTGCCAAAAGACAGCCGTAAAGCTCGATGCGGTCCATAAAGTCATCGTCATCAACCCGCTGCATCTCGATATCAACAAACTGCCCATTAGCAGTGCGGGCGTGGATGTCGAAACGACCAATTGCGTTACCATCTTTAGAGTCATCCAGCTTCACTGTCCGTGAAAGTTGTTCGACATTCGTGATCTTGCTTTCGTTTTCAAGATGCAAGAATGTATTCAAAAAATGGATGAGCGTCGATTTCTTGCGGAAAACTTTCTTGAAAACAGGGTCTAACGTCGGGTCGTAAAAGGTCTGTTTGCGAAGCTTTGCCTCCTGCTCGATATCGCTTAATTTTTTCGTCATGTTTAATCCTTGCCGATAAAGCGTTTAAATTCAAGAAGGCGATTTGCAAAATTGCTCTAGCTTGCCTTCCTTTATATTAACACGCTTTAGCGAGGATTTTGGACCAAAATATTCACATGTTTTTGTGTAAAATTTTGTTATCAGAGAAAGCGTTCCGTTGTAGCGTTGTCTGTACTCATTTCTTTTTCTCTGTCACCCCGCACTTGTTGCGGGGGCAGCTTTCAAGCTTATTTTCTTTATTATATTTTGTTGCTCAAAAAGGTTTGGAAGGCTATATGAATCGTTTATCTCTTGTCTTGATGTCTTCAGTTGCTCTTATGTTTGCCGCATGTGGCGATGATAGTAGTTCTGCTACGCGTCCTTCTGATGAATCGTCGTCCAGTGTCGCTCTATCTTCGTCATCATCTTCGTCTGTCATTTCTGATGTGACCGGGAACCTCTTAAAGGACGCTCGCGACGGTCAAACTTATAGAATTGTAACCATAGGTTCCCAGACGTGGATGGCGGAAAACCTGAACTATGCTTACACTGGCGTTCCCTTCAATGGTAAAGGCTTCACCTCCGATTCCTCTAGCTGGTGTTATGACAACAAAGATTTCAACTGCGCCAAGTATGGTCGTCTTTACGCATGGGCCACTGCGACAACGATTTGTCCCGAGGGTTGGCACCTGCCGGATACAACGGAATGGAATACTCTTATCACGGCTGTCGGTGGTCAATCTACGGCGGGCATGAAGCTTAAATCTACTAGCGGTTGGAATAGTAGCGGAAATGGTACGGATGATTACGCGTTTTCGGCGCTGCCTGCCGGCTACAGGTTCAACTACGGGATGTTCAACTACGAGGGTAACAACGTGTACTTCTGGAGTTCTTCTGAGTTCGATCTCGACAACGCGTATTACATAGTGTTGGGCTACAGCTTCGACAATGCGAATCTGAACGCCTATGACAAGTACACCGGTAATTCCGTTCGTTGCGTAAAAGACTAGCCAAACGCATTCTTCTCTCGTCTTTCTCCTAACCTCAAATATCCATTGGCTAATGACCTATGGCAAAAAAAGCTAACTTTCGTGCATGAAACGATTGTTTTTTGCTTTTTCAATTCTGTTTGTGCTTGCCGCGAACGCCTTTGCTACATACGTGGCGGTGCTTGAAACAGGAGTCGATGGTGTCGCCAAGGAAACGGTTTCGCTTTCGGACCGTCAGTATCTCACGAACGTCTTGCGTGAACAGGCCGTCAAGGAACTCCCGGCGGTGCAGAACTACACCATCATGACGCGAGAGAACATCCAGCAGATGCTCCCGCCAGGCAAGGCTATCGAGGATTGCGAAGGCAGTTGCCTTGTTGAAACGGGCAAGAACATTGCTGCCGATTACATTTGCCAAGCCCGCGTGGGGAGCTTTGGTACGTCATTGACGCTTTCGGCGGAACTTTACGAAACAGCAGGGAACAAGCTTATTGCGAGTTTCAACGGACGCGGACAAAACGTCGAAGAACTTCTGGATTTAATCAAGCAGAAGTCGCCCGAATTTTTCCGTGGAGTGAAAGGCAGCGGTTTTGCCGGAGTTGGCGGGTTTGGCTCCATCAGCGAGGCGGGCTCGTTTAGCTATGCGGGCAAAAAGAAGTTTATTGTAGAAATCGTTTCGAATCCGGCGGGAGCTGTGCCTACGGTTGACGGAAAGGCTATTCCCAAGTGCTTGAGCACGCCTTGCAAGGTGCAGATTGAAGAAGGCGAACATCGCTTTGTGGCTACGCTTGACCGTTATGAAGATGCCGAAAAAGTCGAAACTGTCAAAAGCAATAACCAAAAAATTGAACTAACGCTTTCGTCGAACTTTGGCTGGCTTGAAATGAAGCCGGTGATGAAAGATGTTGCTAATCGCGGCCCGCTTATCGTGACTGTCGATGGGGCTCGTAAGGATGGCCCGAAAATAGAACTTGAAGCCGGATTCCATGACGTGCAGGTAACGCATCCTTGCTTTGATCCGGTTGTATTCCGCGTATCCATTGCGAAAAACAAGACGGAAACGTTCGATAAGGAACTTGTTCGCGGTAAGGGCGGGCTGGAGCTAAACGTAGAATATAAGGGCGAACCTCAAGCCGTGCCTGTTATCATTGATGGCGAAGATGCCGGCAGTACTCCTTATACTGGCGAAGTGCCGCTGTGTGCCGATGTTATGCTTCAAGGAAACGGTTGGACTGAAAAAGTCAACGTGCAGCCCAAGTGGCATGAGGTCGTGCAAGTGACGCATAAATTAATGCATTCTCCGGAGGCTGTGGCTGTGCCGGGCGATGCGACTCGCGCCAATGCGAAAGTCGCTTACGACGAACTGGATGGAAAAAATGCAAAACAGGCGAAGGCCGACCAAGCGGCTGGTGATGTCCAAAAGGATAAAGGCGGAACGAAAATCCACTGGGTTCCGATTGCGATTTCTGGCGGTGTTGCCGTCATTGGGGCTGCCATGGCGTTAGTGTTCGACAAGAAGGCTAAAGATGCCACTGCGACACCTCCGACGAATCAAGTGGAATTCCAGACGGGGCATGACAATGCCCAAAAGTACCAAACCTTCCGCAATATTTCGCTAGGTGCTGTTTTGGGTGGACTTGTCGGTGTCGGTCTTACATTCCTATTCTAGTGGGGGCTCTATATGAAAAAGATTCTTTTGCTTTTATCTGTCGCTGCAATGTGGGGATGTACGGATTACGTAAGTCAATGGGACGACAAGTATGAAGCCGCTTTTGCGGGGGGCATTTCCGTGCAAGAGCAACTTCCTGCGGAAGGACAAGTTTGTGTCGAAGGGACGACGACTTCTCTTGCGGACGGTGATTGCACTACGAATTTTGTTTGCAATAACAATGCCTGGGTTCCGCAAAGCTCAGCATGCAATAATGTCCAACAGCAGAAAATTTGCGACGAAGGCGCTACAACGTCTGTTGTAGAAGGCTCATGTACTTCGAATTTTGTTTGTTCTAACAACGCTTGGGTTATTATTGGGCAGCCTGTTTGCACGACTCCAATTATGCCAAGCTCTTCATCTAAAAAGGTGCAGAGTTCTTCGTCCAAGAAAGTTACCACTACGTCGAGTGCTTCAAAAAATGCAGTTCTCAATGAAACTACTTATACGGAGGTAACGGGAACCGTAAGGTGCTCTAAGGCTATGTTTTGTGCAGCTTCGTATGATGATCGCGTTGAAACAGGTAAGGACGATGGGTCGGATACATACGGGTATTGGTTTACGTATGATGATGCTAGCAATGGCGGTTCATCTTACTTCTCATGGCCTTATGGAGATAAGGAAGAATTAGGTTATGATTATACGAGGTCGTTTGCGCAATTATCTGTGGAACAGGTTGGGGCAATTGTAGGCACTGCCACTATAGATGCAAATGATGAGCCGAGTGCTGGATATCTTGGACTTGGGTTCAATGTCGGTGGAGAAAAGATAAGGGGTTATGATATATCTTCATGGAATGGATTGTGTATAATTTATAAAGCCAATGCATATATGGGGTTGGAAATTCATCCGGCTAATGAAGCTACTGTGACCAAGTATGACAACCCCATTGCTACACTTTACAAACCTACCAAGACAACTTCTGCTTATATCGTGAATATTCCTTGGAGCGAATTTGAACAGGAACATTGGGGAAAATCCGTAACGACCGCGTCCGTGACTAAGGCCGCAGCGACGATTTCCTTTAAGTTTACGAACAATACGTCGTTCTCCATTTACGCCATAGGCAAATACGGAACTTGTAATTAATAGGTTATAGGTTACAGGTTATAGGTCGGTCCTAGGAAAAGTATCACGAACTTCGCTCGTCTTTATATGGTGGCGAAGCCACGATTGTTTAAATCTAATATCTAATACCTGATACCTAACCCCTAAAACCTAACCACAGCCTATTAAAATATCGTATTATTAATGGTCAGTCCTGCGAAAAACAGGATGAGGTAGCCGTACCAAAGTCCAGTCGGCACGTAGTTCCAAATACGCTTGTATTTGTTCGGCTCATCCTTGTTCTTGTCCTTGATGCGGATAATGTTCTTTTTAAGGTAGAAAGAGCAAAGGGCTAGCCCTGCGATGCTAACAAGAATGAGAAGTACGTATGCCATGATGTAAATATAGCATTATATGACTAGTAACCAATGACTAATAGCTCATTACCAATAACTAATCATTAAAAATTGCTATATTTTTTACGAAAAGTGGAGGATTTTATGGCAGCTTTAAATCTTACTGCAGAATCTTTTGATGAAGTTATTTCTTGTGGTCAACTTGTGTTTGTTGACTTTTGGGCGACTTGGTGCCGTCCGTGCATGATGATGGGTCCTGTGGTCGAAGATCTTGCTCAGGAATTTGACGGTCGTGCTATTGTCGCAAAAATTAATGTTGATGACGAAGGTGTTTCGAATATCTGTGCTCGCTTTGGCATTACGAATATTCCGAACATGAAATTGTTCAAAAATGGCGTTGAAGTGGGTAACGTTGTCGGTGCCGTGCCGAAAGCTACCCTCAAAAACTTGATTGAAAAGAATCTGTAACTAGAGCTTAGATGGCGGATCAGGTCCGCCATGACGTATCTTCGTCATTCCCCGGAATCAACCAACTAAGTTCTGCCTACTGTGGCTATGCGACCCCAACCACTAACCACTGTTTACTAACTACTGTTTACAAGCATGCTCACGAAACGTTTAATTGTCTGTTTGGATGTCCGTAACCGCAAGGTCACGAAGGGTGTAAAGTTTAAGGGGAATATCGACATTGGCGACCCGGTTGAAATGGGGGCCCGTTATAGTGATGACGGTGTCGATGAGCTTGTGTTTTACGATATTACCGCGAGTGCCGAGAATCGTCCGTGTGACATGGAGATGATCCGCCAGATTGCAAAGCGTGTGTTCATTCCGTTTGCCGTGGGCGGCGGTATCCGCAATTTGGACGACATGCATGAGGCTCTTTTGGCCGGTGCTGAAAAGGTGAGCGTGAATAGCCTTGCAGTACTCCATCCGGAAATTATTGCGGAAGGCGCGAAGGCTTTTGGTCGCCAGTGCATTGTGCTTGGCATGGACGCGAAGTTCGTGGGCGTTTCGGACAAGATTCCGAGCGGTTACGAGGTGTTTATCCGCGGCGGTCGGACTGCGATGGGCATTGACGCTCTTGAATGGGCTAAGCGGGCCGAAGAGCTCGGTGTGGGTGAAATTTGTCTGAACTCTATCGATACGGATGGCGTGAAAAACGGTTATGAACTCACGATTACCGACATGATTGCAAAGGCGGTACAGGTGCCCGTGATTGCAAGCGGTGGTGCTGGAACGCCTGACCACATTGTCGATTTGTTCCGCAAGACGAGTGCCGATGCGGCGTTGGTCGCTTCGATGGTACACTTTGGCGATTACACCGTGCCGGGTATCAAGAGTGAAATGCTTGCAGCGGGGATTCCTGTACGCAAGAAAATGAACGGCGAGGTTTAACGTGAATCCAGAAGTTGCCGTAAAGATTTTTGAAGCTGGCAAAAGTGCCGGTGCAGACTTTGTTGAAATTTTTGAAGAAGAAACTCGCAGTTCAAGTCTCGGCTTGAAGGATCGTCAGATTGAAACGGCGACTGCGGGGACGGAATACGGCATTGGCGTTCGTCTTTTGTACGGAACGGAAGTGCTGTACGGTTTTACGAGCGACGATAGCGAAGAAGCTTTGCTGAAGCTTGTGAAAACGCTTGCGTTTGGGCGCATTGCATCTGTTGCCGGTGGCGTGGGCTCTGCTTCTAAGCCGTTTGAATTTGCTCCCGAAAAACGCGTTTGCGATTTTAATGTTGCTGCTTATCAAGACCCGCGTGTGTTGGGCCAGTCGATGAAGCAGGATTTCTTGTTCCGCGCAGATAAGGCGGCTCGTGCGCTTTCTCCGAAGATTGCGCAGGTGGGCGCAAGTGTTACTGATAGCTGCACTTCGATTTCGCTTATGAACAGCGAAGGCTTGCACCTTGAAATGACTCGCGGTCGCTTGCGTGTGAATGTGAACGTGACCGCGACGGATGGCACGGAACGTTTGACGACGCACGAAGCGCCTGGCGCCCTCGGCGGTTATGAACTTTTGGCCAATTATTCCCCCGAAAAGTTGGCGACGACTTGTGGCGACCGCGTGTTGCGTATGCTTGATGCGGGTTACATTGCTGGTGGCCAGATGCCTGTGGTGATGGGTAACGGATTTGGCGGTGTGATTTTCCACGAAGCTTGTGGGCATCCGTTGGAGACGGAATCGGTTCGTCGCCAAGCAAGCCCGTTCTGCGGAAAGCTGGGTGAGGCTATTGGCCAGCCGTGCCTGACGGCGATTGACGATGGAACGATGGACGGTGTGTGGGGGAGCCTCAAGTACGATGACGAAGGAACGCCTACGCAACGCACGACGTTGATTGAAAACGGTATTTTGAAGACGTACATGAGCGACCGCGTGGGTGCTGCCGAAGTGGGGATTGCCCGCACGGGGAGTGCCCGCCGCGAAAGTTACAAGTTCGCTCCGGTGAGCCGCATGCGCAATACGTTTATCGCTCCGGGCAAGGATACGCTTGATTCCATGATTGCAAGCGTCGATAACGGACTATACGCAGCCCGCATGGCTGGCGGTTCCGTGAACCCGGCGACAGGCGAGTTCAACTTTGCGGTGGATGAAGGTTATGTTATCCGCAACGGCAAAATTTGCGAGCCAGTTCGTGGAGCAACGCTTATCGGTAAAGGTCACGAAATTATGCCGCGTATTAGCATGGTCGGCATGGACTTTGAGCAGGCCGCTGGCGTGTGTGGTGCATCGTCTGGACACGTGCCGGTGACTGTCGGTCAGCCCTCTATCAAGGTGGATCAGATTCTCGTCGGCGGCAGATAAGATTCTCGCCTTCGCGATGACGAAAAAACTGACCCCGGCATGGTTTACTTCGGCAAGCTCAGCACAGGCTTAAGCTCACCAACCTTAGACTGGGGTGACAAAAAGCAAACGGAAAAACCCTTCTAAAAGGAGGGCTTTGATGTATATGGGTTGTTGTATAAATAAAGTACAAAAATCATTTGGGTAAAACCAGAAAAATGGAGAAAAAAGAAACAACGGCATCTCGGAAGAGGTGCCGTTGTTTTGGTGTATGGGATGTTTGGTTTTGTAATTATAAGATAGTTTAATTTGGAATATATGACGCTATTTTTGGTACTTTTCTGATGTAAAGTTTTACAACGCTTTACAATATTTTTTTTGAAGGAAAAAGATTAATCCCATTTTCACTATTCATTCTTATTTTTCCTTTCTGGATCCTTCGACTTTTCCACAAAGTGGATAACAGCAACTAGGCAACAGGTTGCCAAGTTTTGTATAGCTCTGGATGACTCAAGGTGAGTGAACCTGCTGAATCTCTCTTCGCTCATATCTCATTGCTCACTGCTGATGGTTTGCCTTCCTATATGCAACGGTGTGTAGTATATGTGAAATTTAAACACTAAAAATTATAAAATTCCTTAAATTTTTTAAAATTTCTACGTTTTTGTAGCATAAAATGCTTGACTTTTTGAAAAAATACATGTATATTTTAGAGTATGAAACCGATTGTCGAATATTCTGATTTCCGCATGTACATGCGTGACTTCTACGAAGAACGTAAGCGTTGCTCCGCTTTTTCGTGGCGCGAGTTCTCGAAGATTGCGGGATTCAGTTCGCCGTCTTACATGAAAGTCGTATGTGACGGCAAAAGCAAGCTGAGCCGTATCGGCGTAGAACGCACCGGGGCCGCTATGGGGCTTACGGGCTTTGAAATGGATTATTTCCGCGAAATGGTCGTATATGGACAGGCCGAGACTGAAGAAAAAAAGATTGAGGCTTACAATAGAATGCTTGCGATGGCGAAGTCTTACAAGGTTCGCGTTCTGGAAGGGGACTTGTTTGAATATTACGAATCGTGGCGCAATCCCGTGCTCAGGGAACTAGCTCCGATTATGCCGGGCGCGACTCCGGGCGAAATGGCGAAAATGTGCTACCCGGAAGTTTCTGCATTGGAAGTCCGCGAATCTCTCGATTTCCTCACGAAATCGGGCCTCTTGAAAAAAGAGGATGGAAATTTTGTGCAATCGGAAACGTCGCTGAGAGGGACGACGGATGCAACAAGGCTTGCCATGAGGGGCATGCACCGTATCATGTCGAAATTGGCGACTCCCGCCTTGGAACTTCCTAAGGAAATTCGTAATTTTAGTGGAGTCACCATGGGACTTTCTCGCGAATCTTTCGGAAAAGTCGAGAAGGTGCTAAATGAATGCCGCCGACAGATAATCGATATTGCGGCTGAAGAGAAAAACATTGAACAGGTTTACCGCGTGAACTTGCAACTATTTCCGCTTACCAAGAACGTCAAGGAGGGCGGCGATGAAAACGTTTAAGAAATTGATGAGCCTTTGCTCTATTTTGTTCTTTGCCAGTTGCGGCGATTCTGGTGATTTTGCGGGTACTTCCGAAGATACGAATGAATTTGCAGAACGTCTTTCGTCGAGTTCGGAAATCGTCGATGAAGAAATTTCGTCTTCGAATTCGAAAACCCCAATTGTGGAAAATTCGTCTTCATCTTCCAAGAATAACGTCTTGAGTAGCAGCGGTACTTCGAAAGTTTTGACAAGCTCATCTGCTAAGTCTAGTAGCAGTTCTGCGGCTGTTTCTAGCAGCTCTTCAGAACGTGGTAACACCTCTTCAAAAATATCGAGCAGTTCAAAGATTCAGTCCAGCAGTTCTCGCGACATTCCTGGTTCGTCTGAAAGAGGTCTGCGTGATCCGGTTGAATCTAATCCCATGCCTAAAAATACGCTGGATTCTTACTTGAAGGATTTTAAACTTGATTCTAGCTCGTTTGATGGTGGGGTTTTGTCTGCAAAGCTTGATCGTAACGAGAATTTGAATGCTAGTGATCCAGTCAATCCGCCTCATTCGGCATCGGCTACGGAATTTGACGGGTCTTGGCCGCACAAGTTTGTGAAGCAGAACATTGGTGCGTTGGATGAGTTCTTCCCGATGGCGAAAAAAGAATATTCCGAAATCATCTCTGCGATAAAGAATGAAACTTTGGATGCAAATTGCGGACTTTATATGTTAAATGTCGATGGCAACGAAAATTCTGCGGGATTCGTCCTTGCGAATGTTGCCAAAGATACGCTTACGGTGCTGGATGTTCCGGTTGGCAAGTGCAATCCGACACAGGGTATAACGGTAAGGTTCTTGTTCTACTACTGTGGTGAATTGGATAGCCGTCCAGAAATTAATCATGTCCTTGTAGAAAATAATTTGTCTGATAAATGCCCTGTCTATAAAGACGAGAGAGAATGGGTAAAGGATAAATCCCGCACTCCGTAGAAAAGAATTTTAAATTAAGGAGAAATCATCATGAAACCGATAAAGTATATCGGCGTCGCCTTGGTCGCGGTCGCCGCGTTGGGAGCTGTTGCTTGCAACAACGAAAGCTTAAGCGGACCCGATTTTAACAGCACGAATTCTTCTGCTGTCGAAAAGCCAAAACTGCAATCTTCCAGTTCCGAAATTGTATCAGGATTGTCGAGTAGTGAACAAACATCGGGATTATCGAGCAGTGAACTGAAAATAACGCAAAGTTCATCGTCGGTTGCGTTGTCTAGTTCTAGCGATATTGAATCTTGCCCTAACGGCCGATGGACAACATATTGTAATGGAAAGGATTACCATAATCCAGTTTGCTGTACAGAAAAGGAAACGTGTGTTGATGTCAGCGGAAAAGTTTGTGCTCCTTGCATGGATGGTTACAAGTGCCCGTGCCATCCTTGCGAAAAAGAAAATGCAGAGGCTATTGATTGTACAACAGGAAAAAAACTTATCTGCAGCGATGGAGAATGGAGTTTTGATCTTGAAAAAAGTTCTTCGTCGGTGGCAAGTTCTTCTTCGCAGTCCAATTACAGTATTGCGGATAAATGCCAATATATAAGCTCGATGTGCCCGAAATGCAAAGGTAGAGATTGTCCTCAATCCATTCTTCCGTGCAATCATTGCGAATCAACTTATGACTTGCCTACAAGAGACTGCGAAACAGGAGTCATCTACATTTGCGAAAATAATCTTTGGCAACCGAAGCTCGATGAAAAATGCCGTGATTTTGTCAATATGTGTCCGCCGTGCGACCCTGTGTTTGGCTGTAATTTAACGAATGAACCTTGCAATCAATGCGATTCTAATGTCAACAATGCGGCACGTGATTGCGAAACCGGGTTGACGTACATTTGTACTAATCGCCTTTGGAGACCTTTAGAAAGTTCTTATGAAACATGTAAGCATATTACGGATTTCGAAGGAGCGGGTTCTCGTTGCCCCAATCAAAACGGGAGTACTGCTGTTGATTGCATTACCAAAGGCAACTACCAATGCAAAGACGACCGCTGGCAAAAGGTCGCGTGCATGAATGTCAAGCCGGACGAATGCAAACCGGGAATGGGTGGCTGCGGTTACCGCCTTTGCGATCCGAACGGCATCAACGAAATTGTGGACTGCGAAAATTCTGTGGTTTACGTTTGCAACGGTGAATCGTGGGAAGTGAAAAAGACCGAAGATAATCAACGTTGCGCACGAGGCGAATTGGAATACTGCGGTGCATGCTTTGAAGAAGGTAAATTTGAAGGACGCTATAAATGCGAAAAAGGCAAGTGGAAAAAGTACGGCACGGGTAACGAAATTTGCGAACATATCACAGACGTCAAGTGTGAATTCGGAAATGTTGGCTGCGGTGCATGTGACGCTCCTAAGAATAAAGAAGTGAGGGATTGCGCTACAGGGCGGGACTTTGTTTGCCAAGATAATTTCTGGACTGCGGTTGTTATCGATTGCGACGCGTTGACGCCTGAGTGCGGTTTTAGCGAATATGATCTTTGCATGAAGTATAACCTCACGGAATACTGCAATGGCAAATGGCTGAGCGAACCCTGCGACGGAAAAGAATCTAGCAGAGACTTGGTCGTCTATGAAAATGGGGAAAAGCTGACAAACCGAGGCGGCAATTACATCTGCGTTAATGGCAAATGGATTGAACGTTTCAGGTATTACGAATGCGGCGAAAAAGAGGATTGCGTGCCAGAATCCGTACGCTGCCAGGCAAGCCCGGCTATCGGTACCGCTTGCAATAACGAAGGCGTACCTGCCGAATTTGATGGCTGCACGCTCATTTGCAGCGGCGGTGCCTACTTGTACGCCCCACCACCGTCGTGGTAATTTTGGCTGTTAAAAGCCTAGATTTAAAGAAGCCGGACGTTTGTCCGGCTTCTTTTTTTGGGGGAGGATTAAAACTTGGATTCTTTGGGGTAGGAAATGTGCTCGATGGGCCTTGGGGTTTCATGGGGTAAAAGGCCTGGCCTGGGTTTGTCTAAATTGCCGAGACCGTTTCCCTTTTTTTCTTTGTTTTTGTTGATTTGGTTGCCCTTGGCATTGAGTTTGTTTTCGTTTAAGTTGTTCTTTGCTTTTTGCTGGAGCAAATCTTCCTGGATGTCCTTGATTTCTGCGTTTCTTTTTTCGGCTTGGGCATTCGCTTTGAGTTCCGAGAGGATTTGTTGCCTTGCTTGTTTGCGTTCTTCGCGTAAACGTAGCCAATTCTCTTTTTCGCTCTGTCCGAGGTCGGGAGCACTTTGCGTGATTTCAACTTTCTCGGCAGGGGTTGCGATGTCGGATTCCGGCTGAGCGCTAGAAACCGTCGCCAATGCCGCGATGGTCAGAAATGCGAGTGTGTTTGTGCTTGCGTTTTTCATGGCTTTAACCTTGAAAAGACCCGAAAAAGAGAGGCGACAGGTTTTTGTTCCCGTCGCCTAGTTGATTGGAATTAACGTTCCTTATTCAGCTTTTGCAGCGGTCTTTTCTTCTTTAAGATTTTTCTTATCGGCCTTCTGGGCGTCGAGTTCAGCCTTCTTGGCTTCTGCTTCTGCCTTGCGGGCTTCGCGTTCAGCCTTCAAAGCTTCTTCGCGTTCAGCTTTCTGTGCTTCAAGTTCAGCCTTCTGAGCTTCGAGTTCAGCTTTCTTGGCTTCCTGTTCAGCCTTGCGAGCTTCACGTTCTGCCTTCAAAGCTTCTTCGCGTTCTGCACGCTGTGCATCAAGTTCAGCCTTCTGAGCTTCGAGTTCAGCTTTCTTGGCTTCCTGTTCGGCCTTGCGGGCTTCACGTTCTGCCTTCAATGCTGCTTCGCGTTCTGCACGCTGAGCTTCCATTTCTGCCTTCTGTGCTTCACGTTCGGCTTTCAAAGCTTCCTGTTCGGCCTTGCGAGCTTCGCGTTCAGCCTTCATAGCTGCTTCACGTTCTGCACGCTGAGCTTCCATTTCAGCCTTCTTTGCTTCCATTTCTGCCTTGCGAGCTTCGCGTTCTGCCTTCATGGCTTCTTCACGTTCTGCGCGCTTTGCTTCAAGTTCAGCCTTCTTGGCTTCCATTTCGGCCTTGCGGGCTTCGCGTTCGGCTTTCTTGGCTTCTTCACGTTCGAGGCGCTTTGCTTCGTCTTCAGCCTTCTTGGCTTCCATTTCAGCCTTGCGAGCTTCGTGTTCGGCCTTCATAGCGGCTTCGCGTTCTGCACGCTTTGCTTCTTCTTCGGCCTTCTTTGCTTCGTGTTCAGCTTTCTTGGCTTCCATTTCAGCCTTGTGAGCTTCTTGTTCGGCCTTGAGTTCTTCTTCAGATTTCGGAGTCGGCGGGAGAACTTCCGGCTTGGCAGGCGGTTCTACCTTGAGTTCGTCCTTTTCGAGCTTGATTTTGTCCAAAAGTCCCTTGCGGGCTTCTTTGCGTTCTTTGCGCATTTTCTTGAAGTCGCTCTTTTCTGTGGTGGCGACTTCGGTTTTCACTTCAGTCGAAATTTCCGTGGAAATTTCGCTCTTGACGCTCTTCATGTCAGACGCTTCGCTCTTGGCGGATGCCGTGGCAAAAAAAGCAAGTGTAGAAAGGGTGAGGATTGCAATGAATTTGGATTTCATGATTTGCCTTCTTGAATAGGGTTAAATTCGTTCTTTGCCCTACATAAAGCAAAAACCGTGCCAACTTTTCTAAATGTGACGATTTTATGCAAATTTCGCAAGTTTTTAATGGAAATATCCAAATTACGGTTCTAAATATCGCGAAAAAAACGAGGTGATTTGACTCACTGGGGAGCAAAGTTCCGATTTTTTTAATGGGTAAAGATCGGTCGGGGGTAAGCTCTGAATCTGTGCATCTCACCGCTCATCGCTCATCGCTCACCGCTCATCGCTCACTGCTCATAGCTCATAGCTCATAGCTCATAGCATATTTGCTTTTCCCAAAAATATTTTATATCTTTAAACCACAGTTTATTATATCGTTCCTTTGATCCGTTTGTTTTATCCCGGGCAGGGGCCGCTCACTTTGATGGCGTGTTACACGCACTTTTGCACAAGATAGTGCTCAAAAAGCGGGAATGCAATTTTAGGGGGCTTTGTGCTTCGTTTAAGGATTTGGGGGGCGTTTCTCGCAATAATTTTGTTGACGTTTTTGCCGTCGTTTGCTTCTAATCGTTCTGTTGTCAAATCGTCGCCAGCGGCGGTTCAGTCTTCACCTTCGGCGGGGGCGGTGACGCTTGATTTTGTCGATGTTCCGTTGGCGGAGGTGGTGCGGACGCTTTCGCGAGCTTATGGAACTTCGATTTTGGCGGATGATGCGGGTGATGTTCGCGTGACGTTTCATCTAGAGGGCTTGAGCCTTTTTGAAGGGCTTACGGCGTTGTGTGAGGCGAATGGGCTTGCCGTGGTGCAGGAAGGGCGTGTTTATCGCATTCGCCGGGCGAGAGTGCAAGGCGGTTCTATTGCGATGGCTGATTCTGGTGTCGTCATTTCGGTCAAGAATATGAATGTTCGTGAATTTGTCCGTGAATTCGGATTGAATACGGGCTTGAATGTGATTGCAGATTACGATGTCGAGGGGACGGTTTCTGGAAATTTGAGTCATTTGGTTCCGGCGGCAGCGTTTCGTGTGTTGATGGAATCGAACGGGTTCAAGGTGCGGGGGGAAAGGGGCTGCTTGCGCGTGTCGCGACCGAAGGCGGGGAAGGTCAAGAATGAGGGTTCGGGTGCCGGAAACTCGGAATTTTTGGTGGAGCGGACGGGCGACTTGTATTCTGTGGATTTGCAATCGGTTCCGTTGAAGACGGCCATCAAGGCGATTGCGGACGAGGCTGGCTTGAATTTGGCTGTGTATGGCGATTTGAATGAAAAAGTCCAAATGTCGTTCAAGGATGTTTCGCTACTGGAACTTTTAACGTCGATTTTTCGGGGGAGCGCGTTCACGTTTCGGTTGGATTCTGCGTCGCTTTGGGTGGCGGAAAAGGGGGCGACAAAATCTCTTGCCGATTTGCGAGTTTATCCGTTAAAGCATGTCTCGCCGGAAAAGGCTTCGGCTCAACTTTCGAAGTTTATGAATGGGGCCGAAATTAATGTTTCGGAGTATCGGGAGCAGAATGCTCTTGTGCTTGGGGCTTCGCCGCAAACGCTGGAACGTGCTGTAAAATTTTTAGCGATGATTGATGTGCCTCAAATGCAGGTGACGCTTGCGTGCGTGATTGTGGAGTTCCGTAAGGGCAAGAATTTTGCGATTGGCGTACGGAGTGGAACGGCCAAAAATGTGGGCGAGGGGAATATTCAGGCACGAGGGTTCTTTGATTTTTTGGGGAAGGACGTTTCAAAATCAGGGGCGTTTGGGAAGATTGGCATTTTGCCAGACCGTTTTGAGCTGGAACTTTCGTCAATGGAAGAGAATAACGAGGCGAAGGTTCTTGCTCGACCGCGAGTGACGACACTGAATGGCAATAAGGCGGAACTCAATGTAACGAATACGGTCTATTATCTTGTGAGTCAAGTTTCGTCGGACGGCTATCCGATTACAGATTACCGCTCGTTCAATGACGGTATTTCGCTGGAACTGACTCCCATGATGACACAAGAAGGATTGATAACGCTTTCTGTTTCGCCTGAAATCAAGACGGCGGGCAGGAGCTCAGGTGACGGTCCGCGTGATATCAGTTCGCGCAACATGAAGACAACAGTGGTGCTGCGTGATGGCGAAACGCTTTGTCTAGGCGGTCTCATTCGCAAAAATAAAACAGAAGTGCGTTCGGCGGTTCCGTTCTTCGGGAGTATTCCCGTGCTGGGGAGGTTGTTCAGCTATACGTCCGAAGAAGAGGAGGAAAGCGAACTTGCGATATTTATTACACCGACGGTGGAGATTAGACGAAAGGCGGAGAAGTGAGCCATGAGCCATGAGGTGTGAGGTTGCTCGCAAGCTCGCTTTGAGTAAAATATTTGACGCTATTGGCGCAATTATTCCATGCTCAAAGGTTGCGTAATCAACCGACCTTAAAGCCCCTAACCACTGTATTAGACGAAAGAACGCCCGCTCGGCGGGCTATAGACGAAAGAGGAATAATGGCGGCGAAGCCGCTATGAGTGATGGGCTGTGAGCCTTGAGGAAAGAAGCAATGAGCGGTGAGGTATGAGCGGTGTGGTATGAGGTCGCTCGCAAGCTCGCTTTGGGTAAAACATTTGGCGCTATTGGCGCGATTATTCATACTCAAAGGCACGGAGTGCTGCGCTCATTGCTCAAAGGTTGCGTATGCAACCGACCTCAATGCCCCTATCCCCTAACCAACAATCACTAACCACTAACCACTGTTTACCAACCACTGTTTACTAACCACTGTTTACTAACCACTGTTTACCAACCACTGTTTACTAACCACTGTTTACTAATAACCAATGACCTTTTTTAATAAACATATAGCTTCTGTCTCTGCTCGGATGATGACGTGGGAGGTGACGACATCGTTTGATGGAACTCTCACGGATGCGGAACTGCGTCGTCGTTTTGACGATGATTTTCGCGATGCTTTGATTGATGAATCTGCTGAACTTCGCTGTTCAAACCATGTACTTTTTTGGCCGCTTGTTTCGTTCAATGCGTCGGATGGGCGCAAACACCGTTATCTTGTTGCAACTGCGGATGAACCGCTTGTCGCTTATCGTAAAAAATTTGACCATTGCTTGCCAAGGCAAGTCGCTTTGTATGCGATTGCGGATAAGGTTTTGCGGGGCGAGTGGAAAAATTGTGATGCTGTTAACCATGTGGGGTGCGATGAAAGCCGATTTTTTGAAAATACTTCCGTTGTTGAAAATGGAAATTTGCTGTTTGTCGCACTTTGGAAAAATGTGTTGTACGTACTCGTCTTTGTGAATGGAAGGCTATGCCATTGGTCCGAAGAGAGCGGCTATGGCGAAATTTTTGATGAACGCTGCTTAAGTCGCATAGAGCGCTTTAAAACTTTTTTGAGTACAGATGAATTGTTTGCGAATACGGGTGCATCGGATGTTGGTTTATCGAATGTGTTTGGCAAAGTTTATTTGTGCTGCGACCGCTTGACGAATATGGACGAACTATTTCAATTAAGTTCGCGTGATCCGTTTTGGCGGAGTTTGGATTTGGATGCTTGCGATACAATGAAGTTGTGCGAAAAACGAAGGTGGATGATGCGTCTTGCCTTGTTGCTTGCTTTATGTACGGCGTTGGCATTGACGTGCGGAAATTCAAGGACATGGAATCGTTCGCTGGAGTGGTTGCATTTTGGGGATTCTGGACGGACGAACTTAATAGCGAATGTGGCTCCTGTTGAACTGTCTTCGCCTGCAATTCGTGATTTGGAATTACTTGCGTGGGCGAAAGGTCATGGCGATTGGACGATTATTAAACGAAATGTGAATCGTGGTGCGTCTTTGGAAGGCTTTGTGGGGACCGTTGAAGAATCGTCGGGGCATCGGCAGAAATTTCTGCAAAATTCCCGGTGCGGTTGTGATGCGTCTGCGATAACGTTGCTTGGAATCGTGGGCGGGCGTGCGGCTCTTGTGGCTACGGCTGATGGCGAAATGAAAACGCTTTCGCAAGGCGATTCGGTTTTTGCTTACCGCGTAAAGCGGATAGGAGTGGATGATATCGTGCTGCGGTGCGGTGGAAAGGAGGTTCGTTATGCGATTCAGATGCGATGATGGGCACGGTGGTCGGTGCGGTGACGGCTGTAATTGTTGTCGTGGTAACGTTCTTCCGTTGGTGCTTGTCGTGTTGCTTGTGCTTTCGATTCTTGCGATGGTGATGCTTCGTGTGCCGGGAACGCTCCGCCGGACGGTGGAAATGGTGGCGCGAGAAACGCAAGAAATGTATTGGGCGGAATCGGCGGTGCTCTTGAAACTTGAAAGCATTCCGAGCGAGAGTTTTAGTGGACTCCCGACGGTTGAAGAAAACATTCTTGGACCGTGGACTGAATGGCGGACTCGATGGCGAAAAAAAGGGCGAACAATTAAGTTTCAGTTCGTTTTGGGAAATTCCTATGGGCGCTTTGCAACATCGGAGTGGGCGCGTTGTGCGGTACTGCTGGAGCGAAACTTGCAAGAACGCATTTTGCAAGCGGACGGACTGCGGAAACTTTCTGGGAATCGTCGTTTCTTTCAACTGGATTCGTCGATGTCGGGGCGGGTGGCTTCGTCTGCTCTGCATGTGAGCGCTGGCGATTTGACTTTGGACCTGGGCGGTTCCGATGCTTTTACCGGATCGCTTGGCGGTACTTCGGGGCGTCCTACAGGCGGTTCGTTCATGGCGTACGTTGAAGGCGATGTGAAAATTCGCGGAAATGTGCATTTCGATACGCTTAGAATTTATGCGACTGGAATGGTGACTGTGCAAGGGGATGTTACTGCCGCCTTTGTGGAAATCTTTGGCTTTTCTGGTGTGGCTGTTTCTGGGAATGCTTCGCTTGCGGGCGTTCTTTTGTCAAAGCAGAACATTGAAATTTCGGAGCGGACTCAGCTGCGGTTCCCAAGTGTCGCGGTGGCGGTGGGTTATCGCGAAAACCGGGTGTCGTTGCGAGAAAAATCCTCTTTTGAAGGTTTGGCTATTGCTCCGTCGGGAGTTTTCGAGCGGGATTCTTCGACGGTACTTCTGGATTCGTCCAAAGCGCTTTTGCCGTTTTGCATGGAATCCCGGAAGGTTGTTTTTGAGCGGAGGCGGTTATGGTGAGATTTCGTCATTCCGAGGGACTTGTTCCCGAGGAATCCTGTGCGTTGTCGAAGGGCTTTACATTGCCCGAAGTCTGTGTGGCGTTGGCTGTTTTTCTTGCCGGAATGGCTGGGATACTTGGATGTTGGAACTTCTTTAACCGCGAAGTGGCGGACGAACGCTATCGGCTTGAGCGGTATTACGATGTGCTTTCGGCCATGGAATCGTTAATTGCGGAAAAAACTTCGTGTGCTGATACGCTGGTGGTTGCGGATGCAGTGACGGTTCGCTTGAACCGTGTATCGTGGTCAGGGGGTCTTGCTTGGGCGGTCGCGGGGCAGGATGGTTTTACGTTGACTCGTCTTGTGAGGTGTAGATGAGAGTTTGCGAGGTTCGAATGCCCAAAAACGGCTTTACTCTTTTAGAAATGCTTGTTGCGATGGCTGTTGCGGCAATCCTTACGGGTGTTTCTTTGAATATTTTCGGAACGATTCACCTCGGTGTTGTTGAAACGATGGCTCGCTATGAGCTGTTTGTGGCTGAAAATGTGGAAGAACTCCGCTGCCGGACTAGTGTTGTGCGAGGTGTTCCTATGGGCAAAATGACGTGTAAAGACGTTTTTCGTGACTCCCTCATCAAGGTGCATACATTTTTTTGAATCAAAAAACAAGGGGTAAAATAAAATTTACGCGAATTTTCAGGAAAAAAATTCTATTTACGTTTTTTTTTTTTAAATTCACCGCATGCGACTCGTATATTTTCTCTTGTTTTTTCTTACTTTTTCCTTTTTGTCCAAATCAGGGGTTTTGAGAAGGACTTTATAGATTATAGAGATTGTCGCAAAAAGTTTCACAAACACAAACAAAAACACTCAAATAAGGAGTACAATAAAATGAAAAAAATGATTCTTGCTGGTGCTATTGCAGCTATGCTTACAGCATGTGCTAGTGTTGGCAGCTTGGCTGGTGGCGAAGAAAATCCTCGTGTCAAGGCTCTTGCTTCTAGATCTGATGGTCTTGTTCATGACATGGCAATTTCTTTGGATGAAGCTGCCCAGTCCTATGTTTTGGCTCTGACTGCTGCTGGTGATACTGCTAATGCAAACCGCATCACGACCGAAACCAAGGATCTCCGCAAGACCAAGGATAAGGAAAAGGTTGAAGCTGCTATGGCTTTGCTGAACGAAGTGAACCTCACTGCTCAGCTCGATGCTGCAACGGAAGTTACCGATGAAGGCAAGACTCAGGTTAAGGATGCTATCAAGCGTCTCGGTGCTGCAATCGTCCTCGATGGCGAAGTCGGTACTGATGCTGCTACTTTGACTTCTGATGCAGAAAATCTTCTTTCTAGCCTCGACGCTAAGGAACTCGCTGTTTCTACCGATGGCATCAACAAGATCATCGACAACGCCAAGTGGGTTGGCACTGCTGCTCCGGAACAGGTCAACGTCTTCACGACTTCTGCTGAAGGTTTGAAGTCCTTCGCTGAAAAGAACGGCGTTGAAATTCCGTCCTCCGATGAAATCGAAGCCTACGGTAAGGAACTCAAGAGCAAGTAATTTCTTGTTCCCTTGCGAACCGCAACGAAAATTGTGTAGCCGAAGAATTTCTCTGAGGCTGCATGGACGACGCTCCGTTAAATCGGAGCGTTTTTTATATTGTAGTAAACGATAAAAGTAAGTTCTCTTAAAAAAGCCGACCCCGGCACTGGTGGCCGAGGTGACAAAAGGCAAAAAGACGTGGAAGAAAACGGTAAAAAAATAGAGTCTCCAATTGCTCGTTGGATTAATGCGAACCGTGGAACCGAGGGTTTTGCGGATTCGTTGCGAAAGTTGCTCATGTACGCATGCGTCGAGTGGATCCGCCGCGGGACATCTGCGCTCCTCACGCCCGAAGAAGCTCTTTCGAAAATTGTCTGCTGCGCATTGCCGCAGTTCCCGGTAGGGGAATGGGCCGAAACTCCCGAAAAGTACATGGACGAGATTGCCGATTTCTGTGAAAAGGCGAAAACTTTGCCTCTGCCTGCCGCTCTCCAGGGCGAAATTCCTTCGGTTTTGGACTTGCGCGGGGTCAAGTGCCCCCTGAATGCCGCCCGTTCGAGAATCGTCATGTCGGGGTATCCAGCGGGAAAAACGCTTAAAATTTGGCTCGATGACGGCTCTCCTATCGAAAATGTGCCTGGTTCGCTCGTCGCGGACGGTCATAAAGTGCTAAATCGTGAAAAAAAAAGTAATTATTGGGAAATCTCTGTAGTCAAATTGAATTCTAGAGTATAGATTGTTTATGTGGAAAACAGAGTTTTAGTTATAGGCGATGAAATGTTCGGTTCCAAGGGCGAAGCGGCGAACCGTTTTGTGGAAGCTGTGCTTTGCAGGGAACCGAGCCGCCCTATACAGTTTTCTGTAAATGTGCCAGTGGCGGTATCGCTTTCGCAAATCCGCGCACGCCTTTCGTCTGACATTATCGGCAAGAATGCGGGCCGCATTATCATGGGGCTTGGACTGCGTGAATTGAACCATGGCGGTGCCGACGGAGCTTCGGTTGCTGCGATTTACGAAACTGTCGTAAACGAACTTGTGAACAAGACGCAAGCTAGGATTTTCTTGCTTACGATACCTTCGGAGATGTTCCCGATTGCCGTGAGCGAAGTGGAGTACCTCAATAGCGTCATTCGGGAGATTTGCTCTGCGAATGAACGGGTGACTTTGCTCGACTTTGCGAAATTCGCTGCAACGTTCAAGGAAAAGCAGATGGAACGGGGCAAGTTCGGGCGGAGTCTGTTCATGGAAGATGGCTCGCCGTCGTCGCTTTGCTGCATGCTTTTGGCACTGTATTTGCAGGATGAACTTGTAAAAGATTTAAAGGAGATATAAATTATGGGTCTTTTTGACAATCGTTTTGCCAGTAAAAATGCGGCCATGAGCCGTGCGTTCTCCATTGATTCCGACAAGGATAGGAAGAAACGGATTTCTCCGCGTGAGCCGGCTGCGCCCAAGATGGGAATTTGCGACAAGTGCCACAAGGAAGCACTGTTGCGTTCTTACCGCTCGAAGGAAATGTCCATGACGGATGGGGCCGCCAGTTTTGGTACGGTCGTAAAGCACCTCTGCGAAGACTGTGCGCCGCGTTCCAAGCGCTTCGATGCTGCGCCCGTCCCGACGATGGACAAGAAGCAGGTGAAGAACTTGATGCGCTCTGCGAAGAAAGGGCTACTTTAGACGAGAGAACGCCGCTGCGCGGCTACAGACGAAAGACGAAAGACGCCCGCTACGGCGGGCTCACAGCTCATAGCTCATAGCTCATTGCTCACGGCTCGCAGCTTTTTAGTACATTTACATCATGCTTTATCGTTTTTTATTGCTTGTATGTTGTTTCGCTGCGGCTGCGTCTTTTGCATCTGCGGAAAATTCGTCTGAAAAGCCTGCGGAAAAAGATGGCTATTTCCAGTTCGGTACGGATTTCAACATTGGTTTTAACGGTGGGCCTACCGACCCGATGTTCGCCGTCGATACAGCAGAACGCTACGGCGGCCCGAAAAGCAACTGGCGCGGATTACGGATTCCATTGGAAAACGCTCGCAGTTATGAAGAACATATTGAGCCTTTTTTCAAGCTTGCGTTTAGGGCGGGCTACAAGGATTTCCATTTTTTGCTGGAAGCTCCATTGCGCAAGGATTTGGAAGCGTGGTACAAGAGCGAACTGAAAACGAACTTTACTTACAAACCGAGTGAACTCGATATCAATGTGCCTATCAATGCCTATGCTAGATGGGATAATCCCGTGGGCTTTGTGCAGTTTGGGCGTTTCGATCCCAAAAGTTTGAAAATTTCCAAGAACGATATTTTTCTTGGCGGCTTGCCGTACCACGACGGAATCCATTGGAATTTGAACATTGGAATTTTCCGCTATGATTTTTTGCTGAGTTCCTTGAATGCATGGCTGTTTGGCGATGTCATCAATTACGAAACGGGTTGCCCAGAGGATAAAGATAGCGAGGCCTATGCGCAAAAATGCAAAACGAATTTAGTGAGCAATCAACGCAGACGCACTTATACGGAGAACGTGAAGAATATGGTATTCCATAGGCTTGGCGTTGAAACCCGCAAGTTCTGGTTTTACCTTGTGGAACAAAGCGTGATTGGCGGAAAGTCTCTGGAATTCCGTTCTTTCAATCCGTTCATGTATTGGCATGATAATTATGCGACTGGCTATACATCTGCTGCGACATCTTTTGAAATTGGCTACAAGACTTCGAACGGTGCAAAATTTTATACGCAATTGAATTTTGAAGATTTTGCTAGCCCGGTTGGCGAAAGCAAAGAAATGGGGACGACTCGCAACATTGTAAATTACATGGTGGGCTATTACCATGAACTTGAAACTCGCAAGTTCGGCAAATTTGCATGGCGGCTGGATGTGGTGCGTACGGATCCTGTTGCCAATAACAGCAAACTCCCGCTTTTGAAATATACGGGCCGCCGCAACTACCGCAGCAATTTCCGCGATCAGAAAGACAATGATTATGCCGATGCCTACTTTGTCGATTATCCCATCGGGTATCGCAGGGGCGGCGATGCTCTGGATTTGTGGTTCGACATGAACTGGAAATGGGAGGCCCATTCTGCATCGCTTACGCTTGCTTGGTTGCGCCAAGGTGACAAGGAACTTTACACAGATTACGATGTTGCTTTAAAAGCTGAAAATTCTTTGTCCGGCGTTGTCGAAAAACAGTTCCTAGTCGATGTGCTTTACGAAAGAGAAGTTAGCGACTGGTTCAAGATTTATGCGGGCGGCGGTTTTCGTGTCTACCGCAATCTTGCGCACGACAAGAACGAAGACGGCTCTGATGCCTGGATCCGTTCAGGCTTGAAATTCAGCTTCAATCCGGTGGATAAGAGATTCTAGTCTGTAGTTTATTTTACTCAAATTAGCTGGCAAATCGTTTGCTAAATTTGTATTTATTCTCTATAGAGAGATGGGAATCATGAGCAAACGAGTTGTCATATCGTTTTTTATTTGCGTTGCTTTGGCTGCGACGTTTGTCCCGTGTTTTGCGGGAGTTTCGCCTAATGCAAAAAATTTCGGATTCATGAAGGATTCCCGCGACGGTCAGGTTTACAAGACTGTAAAAATTGGCGATCAAGTTTGGATGGCCGAGAATCTCAATTACAAAACATTTGAAAGTCACTGTTACCCAGAATTAGATCGAGAGTGCGTAGACAGAATGTTTAGCATGGATTGGTTTGAAAACGGAAAAGGCGAATCTCCTTTTGATCTTTGTAGCATTGAGCTTGATAGCAACTGTACAAAATATGGCCGTCTTTACTCATGGAATGCTGCGATGGGAATTGCGGATTCATCTTGTACCGAATCTTGCGATGGCTGTAAATCGCTTGAATTTGTTTATCCTGTGCAGGGTGTTTGTCCTGCGGGTTGGCATTTGCCGAGCAAAAAAGAATGGAAAACGTTGATTAAAACTGTAGGCGGAAAGGATGTGACAAGTCAGGTACTCAAATCGACAACGGGTTGGTTTGAATGCGACGATTATGAACGATGTTATGACAGTGGCAATGGTTCAGATGATTTCGGCTTTGCGGCTCTTCCTGCTGGAGTAATACCCTCAAAAAACGATTTTGATGATTTCGGAGTATCTTATGGAAAGGGGAGCATTGCTCATTTTTGGAGTTCTTTAGAGAGGTATCATGATGGTGCAACTAATTTTCAGTTGGCTAGTGATGCTCGTTATTCGGGGTTTTTGACTTTTAATAAAAAAAGAGATAGGCTCTCGGTTCGTTGCGTTAAAGATAGGCAAGAGATAAAAAACGATAGACAAGAGGAAACAGTCTCTCCAGTTTTCGTACCGGGGGCTAATTCATCCCATCGTGTCACCCCGAGCAACGTCACTAGCACCACTATTTCTTCGTCAAATGTGCTCGCCCCTGTGGGGGAAGGGTCTCTTACAGACTCTGTATTCTCTGTCATTCCCGACTCGATCGGGAATCTCCTAGACCCCCGTGACGGACAAACTTATAGGACCGTGAAAATCGGTTCGCAAACGTGGATGGCGGAAAATCTCAATTTTAAAACAAGGTACAGTTTCTGTTACGATAATGATTCTAGCAATTGCAAAAAGTACGGTCGCCTTTATGTTTGGAATGCGGCGATAGAGCAGTGCCCTGCTGGTTGGCATTTGCCTGACACCACCGAATGGAAAACGTTGCTTTTAAGCGTAGGTGGAAAATTTGAGAGAAATGGAAAATTTAGTGATGCTGGCAAAGTTCTTAAATCGACAACGGATTGGCAGGGCGGAAATGGTTCGGATGATTTCGGGTTCTCGGCACTCCCGGCTGGCAATGCTGAGTATGAGGGATCGGTCGGCTATGGGATTGATATAATTGAAGAATATGGAAATAAGGGATTCCAGACGCATTTTTGGAGTTCTACGGAAAGTAAGAGCTATGAAGCGTTTTGTATGATGTTGGATAACGGAAATTCATATTCTAATTTATATGGAGATGCTAGCAAAGATTATGCTTACTCTGTTCGCTGCGTCAAGGATTATATTAGACGAAAGAATAAAGACGGGAGACGAACGAATGATGCTGTCATTCCCGCCTTGAGCGGGAATCTCCTCACAGACCCTCGTGACGGACAAACATACAAGACCGTGAAAATCGGTTTGCAAACGTGGATGGCGGAGAATTTAAGATATAACATGAATAAAAGCATGTGCTATAATCGTGACGATAACAACTGCATGAAATACGGTCGCTTTTATGAGTGGCTTTCTGCGATGAATGCTTGCCCTGCTGGCTGGCATTTGCCATCAGGTGCGGAATGGGATATCTTGTTTGAATCTGTGGGTGGGCGGACTTCGGCTGCTAAAGTTCTCAAATCTAAGACTGGTTGGCATACTTGCAAAAATTGGGGCTGGCAAAATGGAAACGGTACGGACGATTATGGTTTTTCTGTTTTTCCTGAGGGGGCATATTGTGGGCTTGGTGGATTTGTAGATTTAGGTTTAGAGGCTAGTTTTTGGAGTTCTACGGCACCCGACACGAGTGAAAATGGCAGTGCGGGTTACATAAAATTTTTAGCGAAATACAATTATGCAGTATATGAGGGTAGTTGTGCTAAACATTGTGCGTTTTCAGTCCGCTGCGTGAGAGATGAAATTAGTAGGAAGTAGACAGTAGGAAGTTGGAAGTAGGTAGTTGACAGTAGGATGTGGACTGTATGCGAAACTTAATGAATTGTCATCCTGAGCGGAACGTAGTGGTGCGAAGGATCTAGAGGTGTAATTCGTCATCCTGGAGCGTAGCGATAGGATAGGATCCAATGCATTTGTCATTCTCGCGGAGGCGAAAATCTCTGAAAAGGCGAGGACCGTAGGAAACAGATAGGATTCATGCTTTTGTATATTGAAGATAAAGGTTCTTATGCATAAACGAGTTGCTTTGTTGAGTTTTGTCTGTTTTCTTATGCTTGTCGCACGTGTTGCGTGCGGCGGTACAAATTCATCGCCAGAACCTCTTTTGAATCTGCCGTCTAACGTTTCTAAAGTGCCAAATGAAATGGGTTCCATGATCGACCCTCGTGACGGTCAAGTCTATAAGACCGTAAAAATTGGCAATCAAGTTTGGATGGCGGAAAACTTGAATTATGAAAATGATGGTAGCTTTTGCTATGACGACCGAATGAGTAATTGCATTAAATATGGTCGCCTCTACACATGGGATGCGTCGATGAAGGCTTGCCCTACGGGTTATCATTTGCCTACACTAGAGGAATGGAATATTTTATTAGATTCCGTAGGAGGAGTTGAGCATGCCGGAACAAAATTGAAGATTTCAACTGGTTGGGAAAATGGTTATATAAACTATGAAAAGGGGAAAGACTGTTGCGGTTTTTCTGCACTCCCTGCTGGTCGCAAAAATAAAGATGGTTCTTATATTGAAAAATTCAAAAGAACATACTTTTGGAGCGCCTCGGAAACAACGTCTTTTATGGCGTATAACATAAGTATGAAAACATCATCTGCTGCTCACCTATATGAAAGTTCAAAAAATAGTGCTCTGTCTGTTCGTTGCCTTAAGGGTGATGTCTTGCCAAAGAACGAGCGCAGTTTCTTTTCGTATCAGACTTGTGCTGCTGCAAAAGGTGGGGAATTCATAATGCTGAATGATTCCCGTGATGGAAAAATGTATAGGGCTGTACGCATTGGCGGACAAGTATGGATGGCGGAAAATCTGAACTATAAATCGGCCGAAAGTTCCTGTTATAAAGATTCTCCTGATTATTGCGAAAAGTATGGACGCATTTATTCATTGTCTGAGGCAAAGAATGTTTGCCCAGCAGGTTATCATTTGCCGTTGCCGGACGAATGGAAAGTTTTATTTAACACGTTGGGACAATTTGAAGCCGGAACAATTCTCAAAGCGAAAACGGGATGGATAAATGGCGGTTCTGGAACGGACGATTACTGTTTTTCTGCTTTTCCGGCTGGCGGAAGTGATGGAGTTGAAGGTGAAGAAGCTCGTTTTTGGAGTAATACGGATGACTCGAACATTGTTCTTTATATGTCCCTGAGAAACAGCAGTGATATGGCGTACTTGAATGATGGTGATAGAAACAGCCAGTTGTCTGTCCGATGCGTTAGAAATGGATCTATAAAGAACGGCGATTTGTTGCCGCCGCCGGAAAATGTTCAACAGCCGGAAATCCGCATAGAGGATTTGAAAGATGTTGATTTCTGGTAACTACTGACCATGGACCAATGACTCATATCATGGTCTCCAAAGTGACTCAAAATCAAGTGCTGTATAAGACTTTGCGTGTGCTGTAAAGTAAATTTGTATATTAGAATCTATGTGTAAAAATATTTCTTTGTTCTTTTTCGTGTGCGTTCTTGCGTCGGTGATGCATGTTCCGTGTTTTGCGGGTGCTTCTTCTAATGCAAAAAATTTCGGATTCATGAAGGACTCGCGTGATGGTCAAATTTACAAGACCGTCAAAATTGGAATGCAAACATGGATGGCGGAGAATTTGAATTACGAAACTCCTAAAGCGACAAAGTCTTTTGAGCGAATGATGAATGCAACGATGGAAACGGTTTGGTATGATGATCCGACTAGTTTCTGCTACAACGATGACGTTATCAACTGTACTCGATTTGGTCGTCTTTACGCATGGGAAATTGCGATGCAGGCTTGTCCAGAAGGTTGGCGTTTGCCGACGAAAGCGGATTGGGAATTTTTGATTTCTTTTGTAGGTAGAGAAAAATCGGGTAAATCGCTCAAGTCCTCTGCGGGGTGGTTTAATGGAAAGAATGGCACGGATACTTATGGATTTACTGCTCTTCCTGTTGGGATGAAGAATATTTATAGTGTCTATGGTGAAGATGAATATAGTGTTGAGGGACGTAGCACATATTTTTGGAGTTCTACGGAACTTGATAGTAGCGGTGCGTATGGCTTGTATTTGCAGTATTATAAAAATAAGGCTGATTTGGTTGCGGATTATAAGGAGTTGGGGGGCTCCGTCCGCTGCGTTATGAAAGGTGTGGGAATTGTGGGATCGGATTCTAGTCGAGTATCTTCATGGATTCTATCCCCCGGCTCGGAGGCCGGGGCTGAAGGCATAAATGGCTACGCAGATTCAATAAGCTCCAGAATGACGGGACGCATTGCATCTGTTGTCGTGTCTGATTCATCTTCTTCTGTCACCCCGGCCACCGTGCCGGGGCCAGATTCTATCCTCACAGACTCTCGTGACGGGCAAACTTACAGAACGGTGACTATCGGCCTACAGACTTGGATGGCGGAAAATTTGAATTACAAAACGCCTAAAAGTTATTGCTATGAAGATAAAATAAGTAACTGTGCGAAGTATGGGCGACTTTATGCATGGAGTAATGTTTCATATCCTGCGCAAGGCGTTTGTCCGGATGGCTGGCATTTGCCGACGGATTATGAGTGGAAGGTCTTGCTAAAGCATGTGGGCAACCAATCGCCTTCTGCGAGTAAATCTTTGAAATCTCGTATGGGATGGTTCGGCGGTGATGATTATACGGACGATTTTGGTTTCTCTGCACGTCCTGCCGGTTTTAGATATGGTAACGGTAGATATAGCATTGATGGACGTTATGCTCTGTTTTGGAGTCATAATCCTTATTTATTAAAATACAATAATGATGAATGGAATTTTATTCGTAAAAGTGATGGATTGTCGGTGTCTGTTCGCTGTATCAAAGATGTTTCCAAAGAGACGATGACGGATTCTCGTGACGGACATACTTACAAGATTGTGAAAATTGGTAATCAAACGTGGATGGCTGAAAATTTGAATTACAAAACGGAACATAGCTCTTGTGCTAGCGATGCGGATAGCGGTTGTGTAAAATTCGGTCGCAAATATACATGGGCTTCTGCGATGGGTATTCCTGAATCGTTCAATGGAAATGATGAAAAATGTAATTCTTGTGAAAAAATTCCTGTGACGTATCCAGTGCAGGGCGTGTGTCCTATGGGGTGGCATTTGCCGACGAAAAAGGAATGGGATACCTTGATTGATGTTGTTGGCGGATCTGGAGGTGCTCTCAAATCAAGAAGTGGATGGGTGACAAAATGTGAACGAAGTTATTTTGATGATGAACCTTGTTTTGTTGCAGGAAATGGCTCGGATTATTTTGGCTTCGAGGCACTGGCGATCAATGGCTATGATACGGGTTTTTGGACTTCTGTAGGTAATTATGAAAAAACGGCATATCGTCTTCTATTAAGTTATCGTGACAATAATGCGGATATGGATGTTCATGGCAAAAAATTCGTCAAACACTCGGTTCGCTGCGTTAAGGATAGAGAAATGGTGGCTGTCACCCCGGATCCTGTTTATTCTGTCATCCTATATTGATAGGGTGACATTTTTTTATGCTAATGTAAACTTTAAAAAGTTGGGAGTGGAGCGGGTAACCCGTAATTGTCATCCGGCATTATAGCCAGCCCGGGACGAAGGCACCCGCC
>Ga0310786_10001259_pt1 | contig 40755 bp, 38 predicted proteins | sample AusTroGonzalo_MG_FD_203881 | JGI IMG/M metagenome (GOLD analysis project Ga0310786, IMG submission 203881) | Bovine rumen microbial communities from tropical cattle in Woodstock, Queensland, Australia - Gonzalo_03 (v2) (version 2) | ecosystem: Host-associated > Mammals > Digestive system >... | reverse complement strand
CTGAACAGAAATTAAAAACAATGGAGTAAAAAATGTCATATAAAATAGATAAAAGTAAATGTATCGGTTGTCATTCATGTATGGCGGTCTGCCCGATGATGGCGATTTCGGCTGATTCGGACGGCAAATGCGTCATTGACTCGGCAAAGTGTGTGTCGTGTGGCACCTGTGCATCGATTTGTCCGGTTTCGGCAATCGCCCCCGATAAATAGTTATTTGAATATATACTTTTGGGGGCGCCGCCCCCATTTTTTATTTTCCCCGCAATTTCCGCCATCATGCCGTTTTTTCCCGTCACCCCGACAAAAGTCGGGGTCTCTGCGGATACGGTGATACTGAATCATCCCCTTCGCTCGCGAAGGGGGGGACCGCGGGACGCGGTGGGGTAGTGGACGCAATTGGCGCATTCGCGCTGTCGCCGATAACGGCGACACAACTACCCCCCGTCCGCTTTCGCTGCCGCTACAGCGGGACGTACCCCTTCTTGACAAGAAGGGGATGGTGGGTTCACGGTGAAACTGAATAGACCCCGACTTTCGTTGGGGTGACGAGAAAAATTGGCAGGAATTTAAGATGGCACATTTCAATCGTTCACAAACATAAAACTGTTGCAAAATGCGGAATAAAATATAATACTTATTGGCGATAAAGTATAACAAGGGGTAATATTATGCCGGCAAAAAATGTAAATGATATTGTTGCACTGTGCAAACGGCGCGGTTTCATATTCACTGGGTCTGAAATTTATGGTGGCCTTGGGGGGACATATGACTATGGTCCGTATGGCGTAGAATTGATGAAAAATATTCGAAATGCATGGTGGAATGCGATGATTTATTCACGCAACGATATCGAAGGGCTGGATGCGTCACTGATTGGCAATCGTTTGATGTGGAAATATTCTGGACACGAAGGGGGGTTTTCTGATCCATTGGTTGAATGCAAAAAATGTGGTGCACGTATGCGCCAAGATAAAATGCGCGACCAGACAAAGTGCGATAACTGTGGTTCGACCGATTTAATGCCACCACGCGAATATCAACTGATGATGGGGCTGTCGATTGGCGCGGTTGCAAATGGCGAAGTCAACGCATATCTGCGCCCAGAAACGGCGACGACGACATATATAAACTTTAAAAATGTTCTGGATGCGACACCACACAAATTGCCGTTCGGAATCGCCCAGATTGGCAAAGCGTTTCGTAATGAAATTTCACCGCGCGGATTCGTTTTTCGTATGCGCGAATTTGAACAGGCGGAAATGCAATACTTTGTCCGTCCGGGCGATGATGCAAAATATTTCGAAATGTGGCGCGCCGCGCGTATCGCATGGTGGACCGATGTGTTGGGAATACCAGCAAATAAACTGCGTTTCACACCACACGAAAAATTGGCGCACTATGCGAAAGCGGCGGGCGATATAGAATATGAATTTCCCGATGGATTCGACGAAGTCGAAGGTGTCCACAATCGCCAGGACTTTGATTTAGGTTCACATACGAAATCCCAGAGTGAATTTAAAATCGCTGCACATGTTATGGAAAATAATGACAGCACGATAAAGCTGGCATATTCAGACCCGCAAACCGGCGAAAGTTTCATTCCATACGTGATTGAAACCGCCATGGGTGTAAATCGCGCGATGATGGCACTGATGATAGAGGCATATACCGAAGAAACACTGGCAGACGGCAAGACACGCACTGTTTTGAAATTGAAACCGAAACTGGCCCCGGTCAAAGCCGCGGTTATACCGCTGGCGCGGAATGTGCCCGAATTGGTCGGCATCGCCGAAAACATTGAAAACGATTTGCGTGCGTTAGGAATCGGGCGCATCGAATTAGAAAATTCAGGCAATATCGGTAAAAACTATCGTCGTCATGACGAAATCGGAACGCCTGTGTGCATAACGGTCGACCACCAGACATTAGAAGATAATATGGTCACACTGCGCTATCGCGACACCATGGAACAGGTTCGTGTAAAGATTTCCGATGTGCCGAATGCAGTTCTGGAAACACTGAAATAGATGTAGATACAAACAAAAACAAATCCCCGCAACCGTGGGGATTTTTTATGATTTTAGATTCAATCCATCATCTGGGCTATTCTGATTAGTCTTGTAATTCGGCGCGGATGTGCGATAAATCATGTGCCCGATTACGAATAACATCATTCAAATCGTTCTTTGCTAAATCCGATGCATACTGAATCGCGTTTGCAAACGCCAGTGCGTCCGAATTTCCGTGTGTTTTTACCGCGAACCCTTTGAGTCCAAGGAATGTCGCCCCGGCATACGAACGCGGATCAATTTTATGCTTTAACCGCTTGAACACGTGCACCAAGAAAAATGCGCCAACTATGGCCAGCCACGATTTTTTCATATTTTCAGATATAACACGTTTGATAAGTTTTGCAGTACCTTCGACCGTCTTTAACACGATGTTCCCAGTGAATCCGTCTGTGACAACAACCTGGACACGGCCCGCACTGATGTCCGTAGGTTCAACAAACCCAAGGTATTCGTATGGCAATTCATCACGATGCTCGGATAATACATGATTTATACGCTGCAAGGTTTCATTGCCTTTGGTTTCTTCTTCGCCGATATTCAGCACCCCCAATTTCGGGCGCGCCATTTTGCCAATGTATTCTGCATAGACACCACCCAGAATTGCAAAATCAAACAGGTTTTCTGCGTCACATTGAACATTTGCACCTAAATCAAGTACAACAACACGTGAATCACCTGCACCCGATGGCAACATCGTCGTGATTGCCGGCCGTGAAATTCCATCAATCGTTTTTAACGCTAATTTCGACAGAGACATCAAAACCCCAGTGTTCCCAGCACTGACCACCGCCGCGGCGTTTCCTTCGCGAACATCTTTGATTGCCATGTACATCGATGTATTTTGCGCATGGCGAATAACATCACGGACTTTGTCGGTGCCATGTATCACGTCGGGCGCATTTATAATCGTCGAATTGCGCGCAACACGCGGATAGCGCGACAATAATTTACGCAGGCGCACTTCGTCACCGAATATGTGGAAAAAGGTGTTTGAATCATCATGCTGGTATAAAAACTGATTCATACCACCCATCGCAACGATGGGGCCTTTGTCGCCCCCCATCGCATCAATTGCAATAATCTTTTTTTCGTCTGGCATATTCAAATTAAAAAATGCAGAACGGCACAGAATGTGCGCCAAATCTGCAATTCATTTGTTGTTTATTATTTTGCACCACATGCCGGGCAAATATGATGTGGACGTTTCTTTTCGCCACATGTTTTGCATACACCGCATGGCATGACCGATAATGCGTCATGGCTGCGACGTTGTGCGCTGCGTGCTTTACTGGTTTTACTTCTTGGCGTTGCCATTTTTCTATCCTTTTTGTTATTTTCCTGCGCTTATTTTATTATAATATCAGATTTTTGCAAGAAAAACTTTAATCTGATATTACTTTGGCCACGAACATACCGTGATTGTGCATCAGACCAATCACTGCGCTGTGGTCATCCAGCCCCAGATAGAATTTATATCCATCTGATTCTAATTCTTTTATCTTTGCCAGTTTGTATTCAGCAGTTGTGCCAGGGTAATCATGCGGCTTGCAAAATACCAATTTCTTGATGTTTGGCAACAGATTATCGATAAACGCATCAACCTTTGCCTGGCCCATAGCCCAACGCCCTGTGATAAAGACAATTGTAAAATCACGTCCCAATGTTTCCAACACGCGTATCATATTTGTGTTTGGTTCGCCAAAACGGTCATAGTCGGCAATTGCCCATTTCTTGCTGACTACGCCATCTATATCACAGAATATTGCAGGTTTGGTGTTCATTGGTATTCGCCCGTCTCTGGTTCATTGTGCCACGGCATGGTGTACAGTGTTGGTGGCCAGTGAAAGATTTTCACCAACCACCTTTACACTTTACAAATCAAGCAATTGCTGGTTTTCACCGCCTTCGCGTGCCAATCTTTCCGCTTTTTCTTCGGCTTTGGCAATTTCACGAACACGACGCACATATGCACCCGTACCAATCGGAATCAGTCGACCAACAATCACGTTTTCATTGATACCGACCAATTTATCGGTTGCACCATTGATTGCTGCATCAACCAAAACTTTGGTTGTTTGTTGGAACGATGCATTCGATATGAACGAACGCGTTGTCAGTGACGCACGTGTCAATCCAACCAAAACCTGGGACGCGACCGCTGGACGGCCACCATCGTGAACGACACGCGCATTTTCTTCTTCGAAATCAACACGGTCAACAACGTGTCCCATCAAGAATCCTGTATCACCAGGATCAGTAATCTCGACACGACGCGTCATTTCACGAATCAAAATCTCGATATGTTTATCGTTGATGGACACACCCTGCAGACGATAAACCTGTTGAATTTGTTCGACCATAAATGTTGCCAATGCCTTTTGTCCCAATATGCGCAAGATATCTTGCGGGACTGGGTCGCCATCGACCAACTTGTCTGCCTTTTTCACGACATCGCCACTGCGCACCAACAGGTTTGTTCCCTTTGGCACCGCATATTCAACCGGCGCGGTACCATCATCGGGTTCGATACGAACGATGATTTTCGATTTGGCATCTTCCAGTTCAACTGTTCCATCAATCTCGGCCAATAATGCTGGATTTGCAGGACGACGAACCTCTAACAATTCTTCAACGCGTGGCAGACCACCTGTAATATCGCCTGTACGTTTTGCCTGGACCGGGATACGCGCCAAGACATCACCTGCGGCAACCGTAGCACCATTAGACACCATCAGTACCGAATGTATCGGCAACAAATATTCCGCAATCTTTTTCCCGCCCAGCGACAAAACATCACCTTTTTCGTTTACAAGGCGGATTGCTGGTTGCATCGCTTTTTTCGTATTTGTTTTCCAATTTATAACTTTGCGCGAAACGATACCAGTTGTTGCGTCGACTTCCTCTTGGAATGAAATATTTTCAACCAAGTCATTAAAGTTCACTATACCGTCTTTTTCTGCGATGATTGTGTTGGAATACGGATCCCATTCTGCGACTTTGACACCTTTGTCAACTGTGTCACCGTCATTGACAATCAGCATAGATGCATACGGTAATGCGCAGCTGAATAATTCATCGCCCTTTGGTGAAACAACCGCAATTTTACCATTACGCGACAAGACCACAATACGACCCGCCGAATTTTTAATTGTCTCTACACCAATCAGTTTGATTTTACCGGCAACAGGAACCTCGATATAGTGACTTTCTGCGCCACCCGATGCAATACCACCGATGTGGAATGTACGCAATGTCAACTGGGTCCCGGGTTCACCAATAGATTGACCTGCAACGACACCAACCGCTTCACCGACATGAACCAATGATTGACGCGACAAATCCATGCCATAACACTTTGCGCACAGGCCGTCACTGCAACATGTCAGAACGCTGCGAACATCAACACTTGGCAACCCAGATTCATTTATCTTGCGTGCCGCAACTTTGGTCACCAATTCGCCCGCAGGAACGATAACTTCCTTGGTAATCGGATGCACAATATCATGCGCCGCCGTACGACCCAACACAACATCACCCAATGGCACAGACAATGTGCTGCCCTGGTATACAGGTTTCGCAGTGATAAATTCAGTTGTGCCACAATCGTGTTCGGTAATAACGGTATTCAACGCCAAATCGACCAAACGACGTGTCAAGTAACCTGCCTGGGCCGTCTTTAACGCGGTATCTGACAAACCTTTACGTGCGCCGTGGGTTGATGTAAAGTATTCCGCCATTGTCAAACCCTCTTTAAAGTTTGAAATAATCGGAACTTCGATAATTGAACCATCGGGCTTTTGCATCATACCACGCATACCTGCCAACTGTTTAATCTGGTTTTTAGAACCACGCGCTTTGGAATCCGCCATCATATAGATTGAATTCCAATCATCGCCATGATTTTTACCCAAGGCCGCAAACGCCAAATCACCCAGTTTATCGGCGGTTTTCTGCCACATATCAATCAGTTTATTATAGCGTTCGCCACTGGACAGCAAACCGTTTTGATATTGATCTTCGATATCAGCCGCCGCCTTTTCAGCCTCGGCAATCATAGATTCTTTTTCTTCTGGAATCACGACATCGTCAAACCCGATTGAAATACCACTGCGCGCCGCTTGCTCGAACCCAGTGTTCTTTAACGCATCGGCCAACAGAATCATCGCTTTATCACCACAACGTTCATAAGTCACCGACAACAGATGCTCTAAATCACCGCGTCCCATAACTTTGTTCACTAAATCGAACGGCATATTGTCGGACTTTGGCAACAATTCGCCGATAATCATACGCCCCGCCGTTGTTTTGTAATTTTTACCATTGATACGCGCAACGATTGGTGTATGCAGTGTAATCGTTTTGTTTTCCAATGCCAATTGCACTTCGTCCATACCACTGAAGCGTGGCGATTTTTCGGTGTGTTCGCCGTTTATCAACGAAATATAGTAAATACCCAAAACCATATCCTGGGACGGAACGGTCATAGGTTCACCATTTGCAGGCGACAAAATGTTATTGGTTGATAACATCAGTGTGCGCGCTTCTAACTGTGCCTCTAATGAAATTGGCACATGCACCGCCATTTGGTCACCATCAAAGTCCGCGTTGAATCCTTTACAAACTAATGGGTGCAGACGAATTGCTTTACCTTCAATCAAAACAGGTTCAAACGCCAGCAACGACAAACGGTGCAATGTCGGCGCACGGTTCAGCAATACTGGGTGTTCGTGAATAACCTTTTCAAGGATTTCCCAAACGACATCTTCGCCATTTTCGACCATTTTACGTGCGGTCTTTAATGTGTTTGCATAGTCGCCCGCCATCAAACGCGCAAAGACAAATGGTTTAAATAATTCCAATGCCATCGCTTTGGGTAAACCGACCTGATGCATCTTTAATGACGGCCCAGATACGATAACGCTGCGGCCTGAATAGTCCACACGTTTACCCAACATGTGCATACGGAAACGACCAGATTTACCGTGTAATGCCCCCGACAAAGATTTCAATGGACGACGATTTTGCGAAACCATCGGGCGCGATTTGTGTTCGTTGTCGAACAGCGAATCAACCGCTTCCTGTAACATACGTTTTTCATTACGAATAATAATGTCTGGCGCGTGCATTTCCATAAAGCGTTTCAAACGATTGTTACGAATAATCACACGACGATACAAATCATTCAAATCAGATGCTGCAACATGTCCCGCATCCAGTGTCACCAATGGACGCATATCTGGTGGAATCACAGGGATAATATCAGGCAACATCCATTGTGGTTCAGTTTTTGAATCTAAAAATGCTTCGACCAGTTTCAATTGCTTGATTATCGCTTTGCGTTTGGCTTCGGATTTTGTTTCGGCCAATTCTGCGCGCAAACGTGTTCTTTCGTCGCCCATATCAAGGTTTGCGATAATGCTGCGAACACCTTCGGCGCCGATACCAACACGGAACGCATCGGGGCCAAATTCTTCAACCGCCGCGCGATATTCATCTTCGCTGATTACATCATATTGCTTTAAACTGGTCAGTCCAGGTTCAATAACAATATATGCATCGTACGATACAACCTGTTCCAATTTCTTTTGTGACAGGTTATTTAACAGTGTTGCAATTTTACCTTCACGCAGGAACCAAGTATGGGCAACCGGCATCGCCAATTTAATATGCCCCATGCGTTCACGACGAACTGACGAAGAACCAACTTCGACCCCGCAACGTTCACAAACAACACCGCGATATTTTATTCTTTTATATTTTCCGCATGCACACTCATAGTCTTTCACGGGACCAAAAATCTTTTGACAGAACAGACCGTCGGCCTCGGGCTTTAACGAGTGATAATTTATTGTTTCGGGTTTTGTAACCTCGCCATGGGACCAAGAAAGAATCTCTTCGGGCGACGCGATTGTAACGCGCAATGCATCGAATTGTTCCCTGGTTTCAATTTGTCCAAATATCTTTTGCAACATATTTGCCATTTTTCTAAGCTCCTTACTTAGTTGTTAGTGGTTAGTGGTTAGTGGCTAGTTTTTGCTAACCACTTATGCTAACACTCTAATCTATTTTCTTTGGTGTCATTGCCAACCCAAGTCCGCGCAATTCACGAACGAACACATTGAATGCCTCGGGTGTGCCAGTTTGGATATCATCACTGCCAGAAATGATAGATTCATACATCTTGTTTCGGCCTGTGATATCATCCGACTTTACCGTCAACATTTCACGCAACAAGTGCGCTGCGCCGTGCGCTTCCAGTGCCCAGACCTCCATTTCACCAAGTCTTTGACCACCCATGTGCGCTTTACCAGACAACGGCTGTTGCGTTACCAACGAATAACTTGCGGTGGAACGCGCGTGAATCTTTTCATCCACAAAGTGGTGCAATTTCAACATGTACATAACACCGACGGTGACTGGACGCGCAAACTTTTCACCGGTCACACCATCATACAGTGTGAACTGGCCGGTTTCTGGTAAATTTGCCAATTTCAGCATACGGCGAACATCTTCGGGGGTTGCACCGTCAAATGTCGGTGTTGCCATTGGCACACCATCACGCAATAACGCCGCATTTGCACGAACATCTGTATCGGTCATCTTGGCCAATTTTTCGGCGGTTTCTTTGCCGTAAATCTTGCCCATGATGGCACGCAGGTCGTCGGTCACTGCACGTTTCTGTTTGACTTCGTCCAGAACGGCACCAATCTGTTCACCAAGGCTGCGCGCCGCCATACCAAGATGGGTTTCCAAAATCTGACCAAAGTTCATACGACTTGGCACACCAAGCGGATTCAGAACAATGTCAACCGGGGTTCCATCTTCCATGTGTGGCATATCTTCAATCGGAACAACGCGGGATACGATACCCTTGTTTCCGTGACGACCCGCCATTTTATCACCAGGTTGCAGTTTCATCTTGTGCGCGATATAGACTTTGACTTCTTTCAAAACGCCTGCGTTCAACGAATTGCTTTCCGTTGCTTTTTCAATTTCACGGTCGGCGTTTTCGTTCAACTGTTTCAGTTTCACAAGGTGCTGTTCGCGCAGTTCGTCAATCTTGGCCTGGGCATCTTTGTTGGCAATAACCAATTTTTTCACATCCACAGGTTTAATGCCTTCAAAGACTTCCTGGGTCAATTTTTTACCAACGAATGGTTTCAAACTGCCTGCGCCAGATTCGATTGTGTGGCCCTCGGCGATTTGGAAAATCTGATCGGCAAAGCCCTTTTCAATAATCGCGATTTCTTCGTCACGATCTTTGTTGATTCTGTCGATTTTTTCCAATTCGATCATCTGGGTGCGTTCATCCTTTTTAACCCCATGACGGGTCAAGATGTTCACGCCGATAACGGTACCTTCTTCGTTCGGGCCAACACGCAGTGATGTATCTTTGACATTCAATGCCTTTTCACCAAAGATGTTACGCAACAACGATTCTTCGGGTGTCAGCAAAGTTTCCGATTTCGGAGACACGTGACCAACCAAGATATCGCCCTGTTTAACGCGTGCGCCGATATAGATAATACCAGATTCGTCAAGATTCTTTAATGCTTCTTCGCTGACATTTGGAATATCGCGTGTTAAACTTTCGGGTCCCAATTGTGTATCACGGACTTTGATTTCTTTTTCAACAATTTTTACAGATGTGTAAACATCATCGCGTGAAATCTTTTCCGAAATCACAATAGAATCTTCATAGTTATACCCACGCCATGGCACAAATGCGACCAATACATTACGTCCCAATGCCAATTCACCATAGTTCATTGACGAACCATCTGCGATAATATCACCCGCCGAAATACGGTCGCCTGCTTTGACCAATGGCTTTTGGTGCAGAATTGTATCGTTGTTCGAACGTTCGTATTTTTCAAGGTTGTAAATATCAACACCCGTCACAACATTACGACTGTTCATACATTTGACCACGATACGTTTTGCATCCGCCGATTCGACGATACCACTGTGCTTTGCAACTTTGCCTGTACGTGAATCGCGCGCCACTTCGCGTTCGATACCTGTACCAACCAACGGGGTTTGCACACGCATCAATGGAACCGCCTGGCGTTGCATGTTCGAACCCATCAATGCACGGTTTGCGTCGTCGTTTTCAACGAATGGAATCAATCCAGTCGAAATAGACACAACCTGGCGCGGTTCAACGTCGATTAAATCGATTTCTTCACGCGGAACACGGGTAAATTCGCCATCAACACGTGCAGTCACCATATCTTCGGATAACACGCCTTTGTCGTTTGTCGGGGTGTTTCCTTGGGCAATTTTATGTCCCAGTTCTTCATCCGCCGTCAGATATACCATTTTATCGGTAATCTTGCTGTTTTCGACGACATAGTATGGTGTTTCGATAAAACCATACGGATTGACGCGTGCGTACGACGCCAAGTGGTTAATCAGACCAATATTCGCACCTTCGGGTGTATTGATGGGACACAGACGGCCATAGTGTGTTGGATGTACGTCGCGGACATCAATGCCGGCGCGTTCACGATTCAACCCCCCAGGTCCCAATGCCGATATACGACGTTTGTGCTCTAATTCAGACAACGGGTTATATGCGTCCATAAATTGTGATAATTGGCTGGTTCCCAAGAATTCCGCAATCAACGACATCAACGGATTGACATTCACAACATCTTGGGGTTGCATTGTCGCGATGTTTGGCGACGACAAACTTTCACGAACAAGGCGTTCAATACGAACCATACCTGTACGGAAATTCTGTTCCAGCAATTCCCCAACCGTACGAACACGACGATTTGACAGGTTATCAATATCATCAATTGTATCTTTGTGATCAATGATATTCGTCAAAGTCTTTAATACCGCCAAGAAATCATTCTTGGTCAACAAACGTTCATCTTCGGGTTTTTTACCTGAATCAATCTTTAACCGTTTGTTCATCTTGAAACGACCAACCGGTGACAAGTCATAGTATGCCGTTTCGAAACCTTGGCGCAAGAACAGATTGATTGCAGCCTCTAATGTTGGACGTTCACCTGGGCGGATGATGTTATAGATTTCAATCAGCGCCTCTTCACGATTTGTCGTTTTGTCGGCAACCAACGTATTACGCATATGTGCGGTAATAGTTGTGTTATCAATTGAAATCAATGATATTTCTTTGATGCCCAGTTTTTCAATATCTGTCAACACTTCTTCGGTGATTTCGGTGCCCGATGGATATATTACCTGGTCCCCTGACATAACCGCATCAAACAGATATTCGCCAACCAATGCATCTGGCAATATACCGAACTCTTTGGATGCCGCCTGAATCTTGCCAAGGCGTTTTGCGTTCAAACGATCGCCTTTTTCGGCCATTGCTTTTTTATCTTTTGGATTTATCAAATCATAGTTCAAACGATATTTATCCAAACCATCAAACACCGATGTGTTTCCAATCCACATCTTGCCGTCTGTTTTTAACGGTATGCGTTTATAGAACACCGACAAAATTTCCGTATCAGACATCCCGCGGATTGTGGTTTTGCGCGGTTCGGCAATCCATTTCTTTTCGTCTTCGGCACAGGGCAAACAACGCAATAACACGGTTGCAGGCACTTTACGCCGACGGTCAATACGAACATAGATGACGCCTTTGGATTCTTCGAAATCAATCCACGAACCGTGGTCTGGAATTATACGCGCAGTATATGTAATAGGATTACCTGCGATTTTTGCCTCTTTGGTCGTTGCAAACACAACACCCTGGGTACGATGCATTTGGGATACAATAACGCGTTCAACACCCGATGCAATGAAACTGCCACGTTCGGTCATCAAAGGCACTTCGCCCATGAATATCTCTTGTTCTTTGATATCACGCAGAGTTTTCTTGCCGTCTTCGGCAACATCCCACAAAATCAACCGAAGTTTCAATTTTAATTTACTGGAATAAGTCATCTTGCGCGCAAGACATTCTTTCACATTATATGCGGGCTTTTCCAAATTGTATTCAACGAACTCCAGCTCTGCGGCACCGGCATAATCTTTGATTGGGAACATCGATGCGAACACATTTTGCAGACCCATATTTTTACGATTTTGGGGTGCAACATCTGCCTGCAGGAAATCCCGATACGAATTATACTGAATTTCAATTAAATCAGGAAGCGGAGTTTGCAAAAAACTTTTACCAAAAGATTTTCTAAGTTTCTGGATAACTGCCATGGGTTTCAATCCTTTTTTTTATGCACTTTGCAAACGAAACTATTACACATATTCTGTTTTTTTCGCCCGTCGCCCACCCAAAGATTAAATTCCATGGGTGGGCACGAACACCATCGCGAAAACGCGACATTTGTTTTTTGAACCTTTACCGGTTCGGATTTGAATTATTTCAATTCAACCTTTGCACCAGCTGCTTCGATAGAAGCTTTCATCTTTTCTGCTTCATCTTTTGCAACGGCTTCTTTCACGGTCTTTGGTGCAGATTCAACCAACGCTTTGGCTTCGGTCAATCCCAAACCTGTGATTTCTTTCACAGCCTTGATAACCGCCAATTTATTTGCGCCGATATCCGTCAACACAACATCAAATTCCGATTTTTCTTCAGCCGCAGCACCCGCAGCTGGACCTGCAGCAACAGCCACAGCAGCAGCGGCACTAACGCCCCATGTTTCTTCCAATGCTTTGGACAGTTCAACTGCCTCTAACACGGTCAATTTTGACAATTCTTCAACTAATTTCTGAATGTCTGCCATTTTTTTGCTCCTATTTATTTTACTGGAAAGTCACATTCCAATAATTATTGATTCTTTTTTCCATACTCTGCCGAAACACGTGCAATACGCGATCCTGGTTCGACCAAGATACGTGCGATTTTTGCGCGGATTTCCAACAGTGACGGAAGCTTGGATAATTGCACTATGTCGTTCACACCCAAAACGTCCGCATCCATTTTACCACCGACAATAGTCAGGTTCGGATGTTCTTCGGCGAATTTTACCAAAACCTTGGTAACCGCCAATCCATCAGTTGCAACCGCAACCGCTGTTGGACGTTTCATCAGGTCGGAAACAGCCGCGAAATCGGTATCTTGCAATGCCAATTTCATCAAGCGATTTTTGACGACTTTGAAAACCGAAACCAATGGACGCAGCTCATTACGCAGGCCTTCCATCTCTTTTACGGTCAGACCGTGGTTTTCGACGACAAAAACGCCGTTCGCTTCCTTTAAGGACGACTGTAACGCAGAAATCAAGTTTGACTTTTCTTCGCGTTTCATCTTTTTACCCTTACTTCTGGTTCACCCAGAAACTGTGCGAACCATTTTTTGTTAAACTTTCCATCCGATTTTCATCGGGATGGGACCATTTCCTGTCCCAAAGAATTTTCTTTGTCTATGATGGAAATTAAGCGTTTCCGCACCATCAGTCTTGGACAGAAATCTTGTTCGTGGTTCGAACCCGAACCACATTATTTTTTATTTCACATCAATGTGCAGGCCCGGTCCCTGGGTTGTTGCAATTGCCGCACCCACGATATATTGACCTTTGACCGATGCCGGTTTAACCTTTTTCAATTGTTCAATCAATGCATTTGCATTTTCGACCAATTTTTCGGTTGTGAACGACATCTTGCCCACACCTGCGTGAATAATACCATTCTTTTCTGCACGATATTCAATCTGACCCGCTTTGGCCATTGCGACCGCCGCAGCGACATCGTTCGTCACCGTACCCAATTTCGGATTCGGCATCAAGCCTTTTGGCCCCAGAACGCGCGCAACCTTTGACATCTTTGGCATCATCTCTGGCGTTGCAATAACTCGGTCAAAGTCAATTTGACCTGCGGCGACTTTCTCTATCAAATCTTCGCCACCAATGACATCCGCGCCCGCCTTTTTGGCTTCGTCTTGTTTATCGTTGGTAAACACTGCGACGCGAACCTTTTTGCCTGTGCCATTTGGCAAAGACAACATTCCACGAATATTTTGGTCGGCTTTGGTCACATCGATTGCCAAACGAACCGCAATTTCCAGACTTTCGTCAAATTTTTTCGAACAATATGGACGCAATGCTTCGATGGCATCGTTCAAAGAATATACTTTCGATGTATCTAATTCCGCCCATGTTTTTTGTCTTTTTGTAACTTTCATGACTTATTCCTCCACCTTGACGCCCATTGAACGGCATTGACCTGCGACGATATTCATTGCAGATTCAATGGTAGAGCAATTCAAATCTGGCATTTTGTTTTCTGCGATTTCTTTGATTTGTGCTTTGGTAATTGTACCGACAAAATCACGACCTGGTTTATGCGACCCGATTTTCAATTTCAGTGCCTTTTTAATATAGTACGACACAGGTGGCAATTTCATAATAAATTCGAAACTGCGATCTGTATAGACCGTAATTATGCACGGAATTGGCATACCTGGTTCTTTGTCAGATGTTTTGTCGTTAAATTGTTTGCAGAATTCGGCGATATTCACACCCGCCGCACCCAACGCCGGTCCAATTGGTGGCGCAGGATTTGCCTGTTTTGCAGGGACGACTAATTTAACAATCCCTTTCAGTTCTTTTTTTGCCATTTTTCATCCTTTTTTGTTTGGATTCGTGGTCCGATATGGCGTATCTGCCACGATTCATTTGTTTTTTTGCATGCCTTGCACATGCCCGTCGATTTTTTCAAAAATCGATTAAACCCTTTCGACTTGTTCAAAATCCAGTTCGACACTGGTTTCACGACCGAATACCAGAATCGTCACAGTCATCTTTTGCTTTATATTGTCAACGTCAGACACAACGCCGTTAAAGTTTGCAAACGGACCGTCAATGACGTGGACTTCTTGGCCAATATCGTATGTGATGTCATCTGGGACGGTGCTGCCTTCTTCTACCTGTTTCAACAGGCGACGCGCTTCTTCTTCACTGACTGCGATTGGTTTTTGACGCGCGCCAAGGAACATTACAACCTGGGGCATCAATTTTACCAACGAAAATGTTTCGTTATTCATAACCATTTGCACAACAATATAACCCGGGAAAAATTTCTTTTCAGATTTTACACGTTTGCCCGCTTTGATTTCGGTCACTTCGTGCGTTGGAACCAATATTTCACCAAAATACGCATTCAGACGCCGTTTATCAATCTGTTCCCGCAGATTGCGCGCGACTTTGTCTTCACAGCCTGTATGAACATTTACAACAAACCATTGCATTTTATCTTCCATAGTCTATGACCCTTTTTGTAAACGCGTTAGAAAATCCATCCCACCAGTGCATTTAAAATACTGTCAATTACAAAGAAAAACAGCGCAGCCAACCCCGAAAATACCAAAATCATTATTGTTGCACGAACAACCTCGGCCCGTGTTGGCCAAACGATTTTGAACCATTCACTGCGAACCCCGCGTACAAATTCCATAATTTTTTTCATACGATGCACCAATTTTTCTTTGTTACCTTGGCCGTAATGCGTCCACCCGCGCCCAACAAACTGGCAGGGGCAGAAGGAATCGAACCCTCATCCGCGGTTTTGGAGACCGATGTTCTACCATTGAACCATGCCCCTGTTTTGGACAAAAAGCCCAGAAATTCGCGCATTTGGCCCGAACGCACTACCGATATTCCCACGAAGCCTAGCACATATTCGCAGAAAATCAAGCGCAAATATTATAAATATTTTATAAATTTTATGCAAGGTGTTTTTTCGATGCTTACTTTTTTATCTTTACGATTTTTTTCAAGTTTTTAATTCCCTTTTTCAAATCGCTTTCTTCGGCGGGTTTTACTTCACCTGGAACCAGATTTGAACAACAATGCGGACATTTGGTCGCTGTGATATCGACCGTCGATTTACAATATGGGCAAGTTGTTGTCGTAACCGCCTTTTTCGTTTTCATCTTGTTTACTGTGCGAACAATCAAAAATGCAGCGAACATAGTGATGATAAAACTGATGACTGTATTCAGAAAGATTCCGATATTCAATGTTGTTGCACCTGCGGCCTGGGCTTCGGCAACGGTGTTAAAGTGTTGACCCGCGCCACCCGCAATGACAAAGAACCACTGGGAAAAATCAACACCGCCAATCAATAACCCAATCGGTGGCATAATAACATCGGCGACCAAAGAGTTTACAACACTGGTCATCACGGACCCAACGATGATACCAATCGCCATGTCAATTGCATTACCACGTTCTGCAAATTCACGAAATTCCTTCAGAAAATTACTTTTTGCCATTGTTTTGTTCCTTTTGTTTTAAATGTTGTTCTAATGCATCGATGACCTTGGTCACGGTTTTACGCAGACTTTCGTCGAACGTTTCCACGGTTATGTCCGCCGTTGCATATATGTTATACCGCTCTGCAATCAATTGAGCAAGGATTTTTTTACTATCTGTGTGTAAAAGTTGCGGACGCGTATCACGAAACTTTGTGCGTTTAACCAGTAAATCAAGGTCGGCCTTTAACCAAATGCTGATTGCGCTGTCCAGTACTTTTGTCCGAATATTCGGGGTGATAAATGCGCCTTCGCCCGTAGATAAAACCTTGGGAATCGGTGGCGTATCCAACAGGCGGGATACAACCTGTTGTTCAACACGCCGAAATTCGTGTTCGCCATACATCGAGAATATATCAACAACACTGCACCCCGCGGCACGTTCAATCTCTTTATCCGAATCGACGAACGGCACCCCAAGGTGATGTGCCAATGCGCGACCGACGCTGGTTTTGCCTGCGCCCATTAATCCAACCATAACAATCGGTTTATCTAATTTTATTTTCATGTCGGACATTCTAAAAGAAAAAAAATCATTTCACAATAAAAAAACACTGCCCATCGGCAGTGTTTTTATTCAAGGAACCTTAGAGAGAGTTTAATTTAAAGCATCTTTCAAAGCTTTACCAGGTTTAAATTTCGGCTGGGTTGATGCCGGAATTTTAATCGCAGCACCCGTCTGTGGGTTGCGACCAGTGGTAGCTTTACGCTTTGCGGTTGTGAATGTACCAAAACCAACCAAACGAACGTCACCTTTCTTTTTCAGAACTTTGGTAACAGTGTTGATAAAAGCGTCCAAGCAAGATGCAACAGTTGCCTTTGTCAATTCCACTTCGTTCGCGATTGCTTCAATTAATTGTTGTTTGTTCATATTTTTTCTCCTTTCATAAATTTATTTAAAGGTGTCCCAGCAGTTACGCGGCAATGCCATTAGAAACGAACCCCACGATTTGTGCAAGTTTTTGATACTTGTGATATCAAATCAAGCCATTTCTAAGGGCATTGCCTGAACTGCCTGACCGAATCGTAGAGAATTCCGCCCTTTAAGTCAAGATGTATTTAACAAAAATGTAAAAAATTATTTTATATGCACAGAATCGGCCCTGACAGGCTGGGCGCCAACCGATGTATTTTCGCACAAAACCCAATTGTCATCAGAGCCAGAAAGCGTGACGCGCCGATAGTGATTCGGTGTATTCAATACCATCAAAACACACACGCCCGCCCAAAATAATATCTTGGTAAACGCCCAAGGATTGGAAAAAGAATCTTTGTTAAACGAATCTTTTAATAAATTTTGATACAATGCCCATCCCCACATGAACGCTAATACAATCGCGGAAAAAAAGAATCCCATAACAATATATCGTATATATGGTGCAAACCCAGATGCCAACGCATCCCAAAACCCAGACGCCGCCGGACACACAAACAATGTCGTGCCACGCACAGATTCAGGGACAGTGATTGGCGCGGATCCATCCAACGCAAAATCAAACGACGCCATCAATATTATGATGGTCATCAGTATAATTGCAGACATCATTGATTTTTTCATCATATCCCCACTGTGTTATTACTATTATATCATAAAAAACTAACCAATTGCAATTTTTGAAAGTTTTATTTAATATTCAATTATGACAAAACGAAATATTATTGTTGCAATTACCACATTTGATATTGACGCATTGCGCATATCTTTGCCACCGTTGCGGCGATTCGGTCGGAATATAACATTGGTCATTCACAACGATAATCCAAATGTTGATTTAACATCACGTGCCGTTCGACAAATGGGTTGGCGTGACCGTGCGCATATTATAAATTCAGGCACAAACATCGGCGAATTAGAATCACGCATCCGTGTGGTGGAATTTATACGCGACAATAATATTGCGGGCGATTGGATTGTGTTTGTAAATGATGATGATGTATTACTGGGGGTTGATGTGCCCGATATATCAATTGACACCTTTGCAGTACTTTATAATGCGACGACTTTGTCCGCGCGATTTATCGATTTGTTTAAAATTTCACCGTCATGGGCATACGGTACAGAATACGGGAAAACTGGCCCGCATTTTGATATTTCTGGTACAATTGTGCGTCGTGATATTATGATAGAATATTGTGATTTATTGCGCCAGCATATCGATACAATTTACGAATTTACGAACAGTGTAAAGTACTATCCGCCATTTGGCGAAATGATGTGGGCGGGATTAAATGCATTTATGCGTGTGCGCCACAGTGATATGTCGCCGATATATATGGATAAAACCAACTATGTTGCGATTAAATTCGGACGCAACACTGTAAAGTACGGACGTCGCCCTGCACGTGGTGCGGTTGCGCGTGCGGCGATTCGCAAGTTTACTGATATAACAGAATATTTCGCCACGCAAAATATGGTTGCATGCGCATAATAATGTTCTATAATTTCCCAAAACAAATAAAGGAAAACGAATCATGACATATAATGAAATACGCAAAGTCTTTCTGGATTACTTTGAATCACATGGACATAAAATTGTACCGTCGGCGTCGCTGATTCCGAATGACCCGACACTGTTGTTTACTGTCGCAGGTATGGTGCCTTGGAAAAACATATTCCTTGGGTCTGAAGATGCGCCATCACCACGTGTTGCCGATGTCCAGAAATGCATTCGCGCAGGCGGCAAGCATAATGATCTGGAAGATGTCGGTTTTGATGGTCGCCATCACACATTCTTTGAAATGATGGGAAATTGGTCGTTTGGTGACTATTTCAAAGAAGGCGCAATCGAAATGTCATGGGATTTGTTGACGAATGTTATTGGGCTGGATGCGAATCGCTTGGTTGTGACTGCACACGAAACTGATGACGAAGCGGCAAAAATTTGGAAACGCGTTGCAGGCAAAGATGCGATTCGTTTAGGCAAAGATAACTGGTGGTCGGCGGGTGACACGGGACCATGTGGACCGTGCAGCGAGATTTTCTATGATTTTGGTGATAATATACCGGGTGGTTTGCCTGGGACGCCCGACGAAGATGGTGGCCGCTATGTTGAAATATGGAACGATGTTTTCATGCAGTACAACCGTGACGCAAATGGAAATTTGACCCCATTACCAAAGCAAAATGTAGACACTGGTGCGGGTTTGGAACGCTGGGCGGCTATGTTACAGGGAAAATTTGATAACTATGACACCGATTTGTTTGTGAATTTGAAAAACGCGGTCAGCGATGTCACCGGCGTTCGTGAAACCGACGAAAACAAAACCAGTTTCAAAGTCATTACCGATCACTTGCGTTCTGTAGGGTTTGCGATTGCAGACGGTGTGATTCCATCGAACAGTGATCGTGGCTATGTGATTCGTCGCATACTGCGTCGTGCGATGCGTCATGGGCAATTATTGGGACACAATGGTGCGTTGCTGTCGCGGTTGTATCCTGCATTGGTTGACCAGATGGGCGACGCGTACCCTGAATTGCGTGCGAATGCAACGCATGTAATTGAAATTATCACAAACGAAGAAAACGCATTCGCAGATATGCTGAATAACGGTATAAAGTTATTGGACAGCGAATTGCCCAAATTATCTGGCGCTGTGTTGCCGGGTGCGGTTGCGTTTAAGTTGTTTGACACATACGGATTTCCGCTGGATTTGACACAAATGATTCTGCGCGAAAAAAATATAGATGTTGATGTCGCGGGGTTCGAATCCGAAATGGCGGCACAAAAAGAACGCAGCCGTGCCGATACACGTGGCACGCGGGTGCTGTGGGAATCGCGGTCCGAATTACCCCAAACCATTGATGCGACAAAGTACGCACCCGATGACAATATGACATCGACGGTTTTGGCGATACTGCGCGACGGTGAATTTGTGACCAGTGCGGCCGATGGCGACGGGGTAGAGGTTGCATTGGATAAAACAAATTTCTATGGCACATCTGGGGGTCAAACAGGTGACAGTGGCGAATTGAAAATTGGCGACAATGTTGTATTGAATGTGACCGAGGCGGCGCGTGCGAATAACATCGTTCTGCATCGTGGGACAGTCGTTGGAAAAATCTCTGTTGGCGATACAGTTCGAACAGTTATAAATCGACAAAATCGTGCTGCGACGGCGCGCGCGCATACGGCGACACACTTGCTCCAGGCGGCATTGCGCAAAGTATTAAATACCGATGTAGAACAGCGTGGTTCGCGTGTTGCACCCGATTCTGTGCGATTTGATTTTTCGTTTGGGCGCGCAATGACCGATGATGAAAAAACGGCGGTTGAAAATCTTGTGAACGAATGGATTGATTCAGATATGATTGTAGTACACGAAGAAATGTCAATCGATGCCGCCAAGGCACGTGGTGCGATGGCGCTGTTTGGTGAAAAATATGGCGATGTTGTGCGTGTAATAACGGCGGGCGATGTGTCGTGCGAATTATGCGGTGGAACGCATGTAAATCACACAGGCGAAATAATGCACGCCAAGATAAATAAAGAAAAATCCATCAGCAGTGGTATTCGCCGAATCACAATGTCGGTGGGCGCATTGGCATAACGATACCCAATTTTCCCCATCACCCCGCCCTTGCGGCGGGGTCGATGAGACCGAGCGTCAGCGATGGTCAAATCGGGGGCGGGTAAATAAAAAACACAAAACCCGCCCCCGGCGCGCACTTCGTGGTTGGACCACTCGTGCTTGCCGACCCCGCCGCAAGGGCGGGGAAACGGGGGGATGGGAATACAGTTCACATTAAAATTTCATCGCCATGAATCAAAAAGTATTCGGTGGCACGACGCACAACCAATGCGCCATTGTCGTTTATACCAATCATTTCCACCATTTCACCGCGATACTTTACAGGCATATTTATTCCCACGGCGGTTTCCATCCAAAAATGACGAACTGAATCAAAATCTGTGCCGCGCCATTTATCAATATTTCGCACTAGACGCGAAAACAATTCTTTTAAATCAACATTTGCCCAGTCTGACAATTTTGTTGTCGTATATTCCGAAACCGTCGGATTTGTGCCAACATTTATGCCAATTCCAACAATAACGAATCGCCCTGTGTATTCAATCAATATGCCAGAAACCTTGTTATTATCAATCAGAATATCGTTCGGCCATTTAATTTGCGGTGTAATGCCGAACGACATAATCGTATCTGCCACTGCAACCGCAATCGCATAAGACAATCGCGGATCGCGTTCAGGTGATGCAAAAATAAAACTGGCATACAGGTTACCATGATGCGAAACCCATTTGCGCCGATATCGCCCACGACCGGCATACTGGGCATTGGCAACTATGACAGTGCCATCGGATGCTGTGCCATGCGCAATCATATCATGCGCATAATCTTGGGTGCTGGATATTTTATCAAAAGAAATAACTTTATAACCCGCCAAGGCAAAACACCCCATTGCTGTTCTTGATGAAATCATGGCCAAATAATTTCCGCAGGCCATATATTGCCGTTTCGACAGTATGGGTATCCGCATCCACAGCATAACCCATCGCAATTTTTAAATCGTTTGCGGTCATTCCACCCGTTTTATAAAGACGAACGACTATATCAGTCTGGATATCCGACAAATGCACAGGTTTTCCAAACACCGCGGCCAGAATCTTTGTATTGTCCATTGCCGAAATTATACTGGACTTTAATTCCATTGGCGGCACAGGAAAATCAATTTCTAAATCCGCCATATTCACATCTGCCATATTCGGCGACGGAACAACCGTTGCACCCAATTCAGATAAAATCTGAATCCAATATTCGTCGTCTGAAAAAATTCGAATGCCTGACAACATACCCCCAGAATAAAACATTGAAACCACGCTGTCCAATAAAAAACGATATTTAATGCAATGTGAAAAATTCAGATTGGATTTTAATTTTTTTAGTGCTAGGATACCCGATGCAAACATATAAACGTAAAAAACAAAAGGAAGGCAAAATATGTCAAAAGTAAAAGTTGCAATCAATGGTTTTGGGCGCATTGGGCGTCTGGTTCTGCGCGCGGCATTGGAATCAGGGCGTGACGATATTGAATTTGTCGCAATAAATGATTTGGCGCCGGCGGAACAGAATGCATACCTGTTGCAGTATGATTCTGTACACGGCAAATTACCAATGGATGTCAAACTGGATGGCGACACAATCATCGTCGGGGCCCAGAAAATTAAATGTGTTGCGGAAAAAGATCCAACAAAACTGCCGTGGCGCGAATTGGGTGTGGATATCGTTATGGAATGCACAGGTATCTTTACAGCCGCAGACAAAGCGCGCGTACACATTGATGCCGGCGCAAAACGCGTTTTGGTATCGGCGCCATCGGCGGGTGCAGATAAAACGATTGTATTTGGTGTGAACCAAGACACACTGACAAAAAATGACATCATTGTATCAAACGCATCATGCACAACGAATTGTTTGGCACCTGTGGCGGCGGTTTTAGATGAAAAATTCGGAATTGAATCAGGATGGATGACAACGGTGCACGCCTATACAGGGGACCAACAATTGTTGGATAAAACACACAAAGACCCACGTCGCGCACGCGCAGCGGCTCTGTCTATGATTCCGACCAGCACAGGTGCCGCCAAAGCAATCGGATTAGTTTTGCCGAAACTTGCAGGGAAACTGGACGGTATGGCGATTCGCGTGCCAACGCCCGATGTTTCTGTTGTGGAACTGGTTGTGAATTTGTCGAAAAATACGACTGTCGACGAAATAAACGCAGCTATGCGGGCGGCATCATCCAAAACATTTGGATATAACGAATTACCGTTGGTGTCGGTTGACTTTACCCATGATGCGCACAGTTCTGTATTTGACGCGACCCAGACGCGTGTGCTGGCCGACAAATTAGTACATGTGACAGCGTGGTATGACAATGAATGGGGTTTCTCTAATCGTATGAGTGATACCGCCGTCGCAATGGGTAAATTGATATAATTTCATAAAAAATTCCATAAAACCGCCGATTGGCGGTTTTTTGACTTTTTTGTTGTCATTTTGTTTTTTTGTGTTATAAATTATGCATTTGGTTAAACAAAAAAGGTAAAAAAATGAATAAAAAAACAAAATTTGCAAAACGCCATGTCCTGCACAATCCTGTGTTCTGTATTGCACTGGCTGGTGGTGTCGGGTTAGCATCAACGGTCGCACTGTATTATGCGGGACGCATTGAAGCAGAACACGACTTGACCGACGCATGCATACAATGGAATAAAAATGAAAAGGCACGCAATACCTATATGGCGACAGCATCCGAATTTGCTGAAAATAAGAAAATGCGGTCTGCTGTGGATTCTATTGCCAATCGGAATAATGATTTAATGGACAATGCATTTGATAAATACATTGCTGAATTGGATGAAAAATATCCTTTGGGTCGATTCTTTAATGCACATCAAATTGCGCAAATAAATAAAGTGTTATCGTCGCATGTACGCAAAATCCCAAAAGATTCTGTCTATAAATACATTAAATCGTATATGCCGATGAATAATAAAACACCATTGCATGTATTCGAAGACATTGTCAGCTATTTGGATATTGCGCCAATTGAACTGATGCCGTACGGGGTCGAATTTGATAATGGCGCAATTTTCCGATTTTCTGAATCGCGGGCACGTCATTTGTTCTATCGGTACTTGGATGACTATGCCGCCGCATATAATGACTATGAAAAGACAAATTACGATGTTATGAAATACGCTACGGCACGCGATGAATATGCGCACAACGCAGATAAAATTCGTAATCTGGAAACCCAGATAGCGCGCAACGATTCCATAATTCACAAAAACTTGGCGGAATTTGACGCAACGCGCGACAGTTTGGGGCGCGTAATTACAAATCTGCGCAAACGGTTAGCAAAATAATCCGGAAATCATTTAATTTGCACAGACATAAAAAATGGGGCGTTTGCCCCATTTATGTTTCAACGTGCTGTTATTGTTTTACACAGAAACTGACTGCATACAGACTTTCACCATCCAGCACAGGATCTTTTACCAAAACACGATAGCCGTTCGTTTTGTCGCCACAATCGTTTGGAACAACATTGATATAGATATGTTCTGCATCTGCGGCATATTCGGCTGGGTTCACACTGGCAAACATTGCGTTTGGTTCCTGGGATTGTACCATTTTTAATTCATCGGTAACCGGGCACTTTAATACATAATCGCCATTTGCGCCTTTCACCCCACGTTCGCATTCAATGCCAAGGAATGTTTCAGTTTTACTGCCACAGCCTGCCAAAACAGCAGCTGCAAATCCAACAAACATATACTTTTTCATTTTTTCTCCTTTTGGTTGTTTAGTTTGTTAAAGTTGATTTTATTTTCCGAATTTTCCGCTGCGTGGAAACCCAACCGGTATCGTTCGACCCTGGGTCGCGCGTTTTCCCGTCCATGGTTTCCAGTCGTCCAGTTTTGTTGTTCCACGTCCCGTTGTCCATCCAAAGCCATCCGCCGCATTAAATGTCATCACATCCAATACATATGTGCGTTCGGCGTTATATTTCTGTAAAATTACGCCTTTGCCACGAATCATTTCAGGCACTTCGGATAATGGGAATATCAAAATTTTATCATTTGAACCCGACATCGCCACAGTATCCCCAATCACAGGCACACAAAATGTTGCAGGATTTTTTTCATCGGTATTCATAACCTGTTTTCCTGTACGCGTCTGGGCGATACAATTTTCACCTGAAACGATAAAACCATTACCATGACGCGACACAACCAGATATTTTGCCGTTGCATCCAACACAAATGCCGATACTATGTTTTCATCGGCACCAATGTCCGCCATCATACGAACGGATTCACCAAATCCGCGTGCCGATGGTAAATCATTTGCCGCCAAAGTAAACATACGGCCAGATGAGCCAAACAAATTTACTTTATCATTAGACATCGCGTGAAACGCATAGGCCAGCTCGTCGCCCTCTTTGAATTTTAAATCCAGCGCATTCAAATCCAGATGGCCTTTGGCGGCACGAATCCAGCCCATATTAGACAACACGATTGTCATCGGTTCTTTTTCAATGAATTCATCGGTATCAACCACAACCTGTTCTGTTTCAGGCGACCATGTTGTGCGTCGACGCCCCAGTGCCGTCTTTTTATCATATTGCTTTTTAATATCCGCAAACCAGGCTTTGATCTGGTTGTTTTGAATTTCGGTATCGGCAAGCAATGCATTTAACTGTTCGCGTTCATCGCGCAGGTTTTTATCTTCGCGCCGGATTTCCATCTCTTCCAGTTTGCGCAATGCGCGCAGACGGGTATTTAGTATTGATTCAACCTGGATATCGGTCAATTTAAATTCAGCCATCAATACCGCTTTGGGGTCATCTTCGGTTCGGATAATTTCTATCACACGGTCAAGGTTCAAATACACCACCAACAATCCGCCCAAAATTTCCAACCGACGTTCAATATTTGCCAACCGCCAACGCGACCGCCGACAAAGAACATTTTTCTGGTGTGCGATGAATTCAGCCAAAACATCACGAATACCCATAACACGGGGTGCACCGCGCGAATCGATAACATTGAAATTCATATTGAATTTATATTCGGCATCGGTTAACGCAAACAGATGTGCCATCATTTTATCGGCGGGTATATTGCGTGACTTTGGCGTTATAACAATGCGCACATCGGTCGTAGATTCATCAACAATATCGTCAATCAATGGCAATTTTTTCGAATCAATCATTTCGCCGATTTGCTCTACCAGTTTAGACTTTATAATTCCATACGGGATTTCAGTGATGACGACCTGGTACCCACCACGTTCCAATTCTTCGATTTCATAACGCGCACGAATACGAAAAGACCCTTTGCCAGTTTCATAATTCTTTACAATAGTATCAAAATCATCGATTAAAACCCCACCCGTTGGAAAATCAGGTCCGATTATTTTCTTGCATATTTGGGCCGTTGTCGCATCAGGTTTATCAACCACAAGGGTTAATGCGTCACAAACCTCGGCTACATTATGTGTTGGAATGTTTGTTGCCATACCAACCGCAATACCCATACCGCCATTCGCCAATAAATTCGGAAATGCACCCGGCATAACCACAGGTTCAACCGTTGTGCCATCAAAATTTGGCATCATATCGACACTGTCTTCGTCAATGCCATCCATAATCAGCATTGCTGCCTCGGTCATTTTCGATTCGGTGTAACGGTATGCCGCCTGGGGGTCGCCGTCAATATTTCCAAAATTTCCTTGACCATCAATCAGTGGATAACGCACGGAAAAATCCTGGGCCAATCGGACCATCGCATCATAGACCGACGAATCGCCATGCGGATGATAATGCCCCAACACATCCCCAACAACCGTTGCGCATTTGCGAAATGCCGCCGATGGCGATAATTTTTGCCGCAACATAGAATATAAAATACGACGATGCACAGGCTTTAACCCATCGCGGACATCGGGCAACGCACGGGACACAATCGTGCTGACCGCGTATGACAGATACCGCGTAGACAACGCATCAGCCAATTGTTGTGAATCTATTTTTTCTTGAATTTCTTTTACCATAGCAATATAAAATTAGAACATTTTTAAAAAAATAACAACCGAAAAAATGGGGTTTTATTGTCCTATTTTATTTTTTATCTCGCGAATGCGGGCCAAAATCTCGCGCAGGTCGGAATCCGTAATGTTTGGGCCACTTTTATTCCGTAATTCATCCGCCAACACAATACACAGCGTCGCCAGCAAAGAAGTTTCAGGCAACGGACCGATTTTATCCAAAATCTCACGCGCACGCCTATCGACCATTTGCCCCAGTTCGATTAAACGCCCTTCTTGGCCGTCTTCACAGCCCATTGGATAGTTTTTGTTTACAATTGGTATAGAAACGACGCTCATTTTAACTTCTTTAATAAATCAATAGATTGATCAATCAATTCGGTCGCGCGCGCATTTTTTGCACGCAGGCCCCGAACCTGTTCGGTAAGGATTGCGACCTCTAAATCAGTTTGTTTACCTGCATCGGCCGCCGTCGCACGCAGACGGGTGGCAACCTCATCCAGTTTGGTCAATTCGTGAAAGATTTGATCTTTGATATCCGACATATTGTCATTTTAAGATATTTTTTATATGCGTTCAACCCTAAAATGTGATATAATTGTCCCGAAAAAGTTTGCAGGATATTATCATGAAAAGGAAAATTGTATATATTTCGGGGGGCGACGCGTTTGATATGAACGATGTCCGCGCTGCGTTTGATGAAGTACGCAGTACGTTAAATTTGGATTCAGACACAATATTATTCGGTGTACCCGTTGATATTGAAAATAATAATGCGGTCACCGATTCGGTGCACACCGAATCAGTTATCCAACCTGTCGTCGACAAGGTAATCATGGAAAAACACGATATTGCGGCCACCCCATCCCATGACGAAGTAAAAACCGAAACCCAAGATGAAACAGTTGTACCGATTCTGTCGGTGTTGGCATCAAAAAATTCAGACGATGCAAACGACATGGTTATCGATACCCCAGAACCCACAGATTTTGCCGACAATATGACCAGTGAGACAGAAACTGTTGAATTATCTAATGCAGATACCACGGACGATATTTCAGAGATGCTGGATTCAGAGGTGCCAGATGATTCGCATGAAAAAACACTGGAAGAATTGCTGGAAACCATGGAACCGCTGCGCGAAGACATTGTAGCATCAGAAAATACAGCGCCAGCATCGGATGAGACCACGACCAGCGAATCGGCGCCTATTGATTCGGCACCTATTGATGATGTTGATGCGACGCTGGAAAATTTGGCCAGTGAATTTGTGAAAAACGAAGATAAAATGCCGACACCGAAAAAAACATCGGAACGCGGGAAAATCGGGAAATTAAAGAATATACTGCCGTTCAAGAAAATGAAGAAAGACGATTCGGGGCTGATGGGTGATTTGTTTGGATGGGCCGGTATAGCAGCCAACGATGAAGATTTTTCTATTCCTGGATTCTTTACCAACGCGGCATCGAAAAAATAGAAAGAATTGAAAAGTGAATGAACTTTACAATGTTATAAAAATACTAGAAAAGTCCGGATTACGCGTTCTGGGTGCGGATGACAGTTTTGTATATATCGAAGACCCTGCATGCGTATTGCGCGCATTTGAAACATTCCTTGATTACGCGTGGGGCGCAATTGCAGTATTGACCGCAGGGTTGATTATTGGATGGGGCGTATCTATGATTCGCGGGGCCAAAAATGCCATTACCGAAAATTTCAAAACATTGATTTTAATTTTTGGAATATTGACTGCTATATGGCCAATTTTGAATGTAATTTACGGTGGAAATCTGGTCGGTGCAATGTGTCAAGAGATTCGCGTTTCAATTTCAAATGTAAACGAAATTTTGGCAGCCAGGCCCAAAAGTTCTAATTCAAATTCTGTACTTTACGAAGATATTGATATTTATGATTCGGGGCCAATTACATCATGGTCATCAAATCAAACAATGCAAAGCAGCCTGGATGCATTTATAGCGGAATTTGACACTGATGATGAAGTGGCGCCCGTCAACAAACCATCATATATACAAGGGCCATCTGCGACAGTCCCTGGGGCCGTGTCAAATGGTCGTCGCGCAGTATCTGCATATGTAAATTCGGGTGCACCAGGGGAAATTTATTTTGTTCGGGCGGATGGTTCGAAATATGTGCATATCGGGGGCAGTTTGGTATGGCGTGCAAACAACCCGGGGGCATTGCGGTCGTCAAATTTGACCAAACGGATGGGCGAAATAGGCATTACACAAAATGGTTTTGCAATATTCCCCGATGAAGCCACTGGACGCGGGGCACAAATTGCATTGTTAAAAACACCCCAGTATCAAAACAAAACCATCGCAGATGCGATAAAAATTTATGCGCCTGCATCGGATGGAAACAATCCACAATCTTATGCGGCAAAAATTGCGCGCGATTTGGGGGTTTCTGTGAACACATTTATGCGTGATTTGTCGGACGCACAATTATTGCGCGTTGCGATGTCCATCACCCGAATCGAAGGGCGACGCGTCGGTACAGAAAAAGATATATAATATATGGAGGATTTTTCATGAAAATCACATCAGGTACATGGCGAATTATTGGTTTAATTATATTGTTGCTGGTTGCGGGCGGAATTCTTTATGTCATTGGCACGACAAACAATACCATGCCACATGCAACGGATTCTGATTCACCCATTTTGGTATCGCCATCTAATACGCAATTCAGTGATGGTTTACAAAATCCGTCACGTATGCGCAATTTTCGTCCCGATGATGCTGGGGCGGGGGTCACCGAAATTGCCGAATATGTTTACGATATAAATCATGATGGCCGGCCTGATCGAATAACGCGGGCGCGTCGTGATAATGGCACTGCGCACTTTCAATATATCTATAAAATTGAATTAAATGACGGACAAAAATATTTGGATGTGACACCGCGCGATTTTTATACTATCGAAGGTCCAGACTGTGCATTACAGAAATTAAAATTTTCGTTTGAACCCGATTTTTCTGTGACGAAAATATCACGTCCAATGGGTGATGATTGGAATACACCAACACAATCAACAAAAACCGTATACGCATTGTGGGAAAATCAGATGCATATTGTCACCAGCATAGAATATAAAACGGTGTGTGATGTTTCCGAATTATAAATATCCGTATTCGTGCATACTGTATACTACACCGCCCGATACAACAAAATGATCGTGGAATTGTATATCGACAATTTCCAGTTTTTTAATCAGTTCTTTTGTTACATAGACATCGGCATTTGAAAAAGATGTCTGGGCGCGTGGATGATTGTGAATCAGCGCGACAAAGCACGCATTCAGTTGCACTGCACGTTTTACAACTTCGGTTGGATATATGGCGGCATCGTCGTTTGAACCGACGCTGTGCAATTGATCTTCTATCAATCGCCGATCCACATCCAGATATAAAACATGCATTTCTTCAATTGGTTTTCCACCCAACATCAATCGACAATAATTATCAAAGTTTTCTTTTCTCTGGAATATTTGTGGTTCGGATGCTGCTTCATCGTGATAACCATCCAACATTACCTGTTGAATGGTTTTAAGAAATATTGCAGTGTTTAAACCCATACCACGAACTTTGCACAATTCATCAATTGATGCCGACAAAATTGGATACATTCCACCAAATCGTTTAAACAGCATACGTGCCAGTGGCCGAACATCGCGACGCGGAATCGCATAACTTAATAACAATTCCAGAATTTCGTATTTTGCAAGTTTCCCATCAAGGAAATTTTTCCTCAATCTTTCCCGATGCCCTGCGCGCAAAGATAAATCTGGTTCTTTATCCGCCATTTTTATTATGCCATTTTTTCGGTGAATATTATAACGCCATCTTCGGTAATGCCCAATGTGTGTTCCCACTGTGCCGACAGCCCGCCATCGACAGTACGCGCCGTCCATCCGTCTGGGTCAATTTTACATTCTGGGCGTCCAGTATTTATCATCGGTTCAATTGTGAATACTAATCCAGGTACCATTTTCACACGATCCCACATTTTATCATAGAAATGATATATCTGCGGATCATCGTGCATAACTTTACCGATGCCGTGCCCAACAAAGTCACGCGATATTGAAAAACCATGTGGCTTTACAACCGATTCGATTGTTTTGCCGATTTCCGACAGTGGTACACCTGGGGCGCATACTGCAATGGCGGCATTCAACGCATCTTGGCACGTTTGCACCAATTCACGCGCACGCGGGGCGACATTGCCAATCATAAACATACGCGACGAATCGCCGTGAAACCCTTTGTATTCAGCGGTTAAATCAACATTCACGATATCGCCATCTTTTAATATTACATCGTCACTGGGGATTCCATGGACAATGACATCATTTACCGATGTGCAGATACTTTTAGGGTACCCTTGGTATCCCAAATCTGATGACCGCGCGCCATTTTCGCGCAAAAATTCCGCAACCATACGGTCGATTTCGCCCGTTGAAATACCTGCACGCACATACGGTGTGATATGGTCGAAACAACGTGCAACCAAATCGCCCACAACGCGCAGACGTTTAAAATCTTTTGGTGCATACACAGATGATAACATTTTAATTCCTCCGTTTAACAGACATTTTGTAAGTTTTCAATACCAGTTTCAGCGCAAAATCGCGCAATAAAATTTCAGCGGGCATCCCAGTGGTACGCATTTGCGCCTCTAGTTCATTTAAACGAATCAATACCGCGTTTATATCAGATTCAGACCATATTTTCATGGCTGTATTGAATTTGTCGGCAACTTTCCAAAACAATCGTGGCAATTGTCCATCGACAACCGCAATCAGTAAAGTCTTGAAATGACGATCCAGCATACGCACCAACATATTTGGTTCGGCATTATCGTACAGTAATCGGTCCAGCGCCAACAAAGTTTGCGAAATGTGCCCCGCCGTCAAGGAATACAGAAAATCATCTGTGTTCGCCGCCCCTGTATCTGGCAGACATTTTTCTACATCTTCGATTTCTATGGTCTTTTTATCGTCAACATAAAGCGCGATTTTATTTAAAAACCCACGTGTAATTCCACGATCACCACCAAGGTGTGACAACATATAAGTCATCGCATCAGGCGATATTTGTTTGATGCCCGCATTTGTAAATAATTCATTTCGTATCAATGTTTCCAGTGTTCGCGTATCATCGCTGTAACATGCCACTGTTGCAACTTTATCATCCGATTCGAATAACGAACGTAACGAACCCCCAGCACGCAAATCAGATGCCGTCACGATGACCATCGCATCCAATCCCGAGTGTTCAACCAAGTCTTTTAATATACGCGCATCCGAATCGCCCGCGTTTGAAATTATAACCATTTTGCGACCGCCAAACATAGATGGCGTGCATGCCTCGGCAAAAAGGGCATCTTGTTTATCACGCAATTCCGCCGAGTCCAGTGCGAAAATATTGTCTTTTTCAATTGATAACAATTCGACCGCTTTATCGCATAATTCATCAACCAGCCCAGCATCAGGTCCATATATTAAAACCGCCTTGACAGTGGATATATTTTTTACAAAATCAGATTCTTTCCATTTCATTTGTCTGTCGATTTTTCATATTCAGATACTGCAACAATCGCCCGCGTACCGATTTTATCCGCCAGTACCGTGATAGTATTTGCAACCGCGTTATTATACGATGCATTCGCCGCAACCAGATAACGCACAAACGTGTATGATTCAGATGCAACTTCGGCCCCGGTGGCAATTTTTTCACCATTATGTGTCAAAGTGTATTCTGCGCGCAGACGTATTTCTTGCCATGTGGCGTCACCTGTTGGTTCCAATGCTTTGTATTTCGTTTCAGGTAATGCCAATTTTACCGTCAAAACGTACGGCGCGTTTTCATTTTTTTGGCCACCAAATTTTGTATTCAGCGCGTTACGCAGTTCGATTCCGTTTATTCCACTGATTGCAGGAACATATATGTCGGCAGTATCACCATCAAAAACAGGTCTGAATCCACACGCACATAAAAATAAACAAATAATATATTTTTTCATACTTACACACTTTATTTAAATAAAAATTTGTTTTCTTATTGAAATTTATTCATATTTTACCTAGACTTTTATTAAATCGCAAGGGGGAAAGATGAATATTTTTCTGATTATGTTGATTTCGGTGTTTATGGCTGGATACTATATGTTCTTTGCACCGAATACCCGCGTTGTTGAACAAGAAACAGACCATGCGGTTGTTGTGTCTGATTTGCGTTCTGTGGCCGAGTGCGCATTGGCGGTGCATAATGCAAAAATTGCCGGTGGCACATTTGACGATGTGTGTGTATCACAAAACGATATTAAATCAGATACTGTGTGTCTGGATTCACGGGGCGGCATAACCCAATGTGATGCCAGTGGTTCTAAACGTTCCGTGGCCAGTTATATTATCACAACTACATCACCGATTGATATATCCGACTATAATAAGATGATGGAGATATTGGAACAAAATTTCGCCACGACGGGGTCTTTTGGTGTGTACCAAGATGGTATGATTTTGGCTGGTGGAACTACGGCAAAACGAACACTGTCTGCATCGATTCAAAAACAGTTTAATCTGGAAAATGGGCAATTGGTGTATCTGACACATTATGAATTTCCCGATTCAGCGAAAGAGTTTACATCGGGGGCGGGCGAAAATATTACGTGTCCCGCCGGCACGACAAAAACATATCGATTCGGTCGTTGGCAATGTATCGGATACAATTTTAAAACTACGTGCGGTGGTGATATGATGTGGGATTATACATTAATGGAATGCGTACCAGACGAGACGCGAAAACCACTGTGCGCAGGCAACCAGACCGCGGTGATGGTGGATACTGTTTGGGAATGTGTTGATCCGTTTGCAGATCGCCAATGTCCACCTGGGATGGTTGCGCGATTGAATTACGAATTGCTGGAATGGGAATGCGTCGACGATCCAAACAATATAAAAAAACAATCAAAATGCAGTTCGCCAAATATTCGCATCGTGCGCGGACGTGACGGCGCGACACTGCGATTGGCATCAACATCGTGCACAGATTGCGAAAAAATGTTAGTGGACGAATCAACATGCAACGCTATTTGTGTACCCGATTTATCGAAAGTAAATTCGCCCGCATGCTATCCTGGCCGCATCACTGAATGCAGCGGGCCATCGCGCGCATTGTATTTTGGTTTTCCAAATGCGAACTATGCCACCAATGTCCCAGATTTGGCGGGCATAGCCATTCCAATCGATTCGTCACATTCACAAAACCGCAAATTTAACTGTATGGATTGTGGTGGTGGGTTTATAGATGGTTCAAAATCAGTATACCCATATGTTGCGGTGTGTGGCAGCGGGGTTATCCGTGCGAAATCTGCGGCGGCCGCATCTGCCGCAGCCATGATTATGGACGCCGATTTCGAATCGGCTGAATACACCGAATCTGATACAGAATCGGGGTCAGAGCGCACTTTTGATGATACCAGCTCGCTTTAATGAGGCAAAAAACAATTCTATATATAGACACAATTTACCGATTCGGTGACTATATTTTGTAAAAAAGTACTTTTGCGAATCGATTTTGGGCATTGTCATTCAAATTTATTGACACAAAATGTTTTTTCGTGTTTTTGACAGGCATAAGTCGATGGTCTGAATTGGGCAGATTTTGAGCATTTTTAAAAGTAAAGCAAAAAAATAAAAAAATTTACATTTTGTTTGTTGTAAGAGTTATAAAAAAACTATATATTGTTGAGGAAATAACAAAACGAACACAATATGTTGTGTTTTTGACAAAAATTGGAGTTTTATAATGTCTGATACACAGAAAGAGGTTAAAATGCAAATTGCGCCAACGTTTGTCTGTAATATAATGAGTGTGACAAAACGTTCGGGCGAAACGGTCGCGTTTGATTCTAAAAAGATTTACGAAGCAATTAAAAAAGCGGCACATGCCACGAATGAAATATCTGATGAAACGGTTGCCCAAATCACAAATGATGTGTTGACCGATTTGGACAATAATTTTATGGGGCGCATTCCATCGGTTGAAGAAATTCAAGATGCAGTGATTCGCAAATTGATGGATGCAAAAGTTTACAAGACGGCGCAATCATACATTATATATCGTCAAAAACATTCTGAAATTCGCAACGCCAATGTCGATGCGGTCGAAGTGATTGAAAGTTATGTCGGTGGTTCCAGTTGGCGTATCAAAGAAAATGCAAATATTGGGTATTCGATTGGTGGATTGATTCTGCGCACCAGTGAACGCGTTATTGCGGAATATTGGTTAAATCTGATTCCGTCCGAAATTGCCGAAGCACATCGTAATGCCGCGATTCATTTGCACGATTTAGGGTGGCTGACGGGGTATTGTGCGGGTTGGTCACTGCGTGAATTGTTGTACGAAGGTTTTAATGGTGTACCAGGCTATTTACAATGTGAACCGGCGCGCCATATGGCAACGGCGATATCGCACATGGTGAATTTCCTTGGCACATTACAGAATGAATTCGCCGGTGCCCAGGCATTTTCATCTGTTGATACATATTTGGCACCATATGTTCGCATTGATAATATGTCCTATGCCGATGTAAAAAACGCGATGCAGACATTGGTATTTAACTGTGCTGTACCATGTCGTTGGGGTACCCAGACGCCATTTATCAACTTTACATTTGACTGGACATGTCCAAAAGATTTACGTGCCCAGCGTCCCTTTGTTGGCAAGCGCCAAGTTGACTTTACCTATGGCGACCTGCAGGCGGAAATGGATACGATAAACAAGGCATTTATAGAGGTTATGACCGAAGGTGATGCCCAGGGACGCCCATTTACATTTCCGATTCCAACATATAATATAACAGACGATTTTCCATGGGATCATCCGAATGTGAAACCACTGTTTGATTTGGCGGCCAAATACGGTATTCCAAATTTCCAGAACTTTTTGAATTCTGATTTGAATCCGACGGATGTTCGTTCGATGTGCTGTCGGTTGCGTTTGGATGTGCGCGAATTGTTAAAGCGTGGTGGCGGTCTGTTTGGTTCGGCGGAAAAGACTGGTTCGATTGGTGTTGTGACAATAAACTTGTCGCGTTTAGGTTATTTACACAAAGGCGACCGTGATGGGCTGTTCCGTGAACTGGAAAAACTGATGAATATGGGTCGCGAATTTTTGGAAATCAAACGTCGCGTAATTTCAAAGCATATGGAAAACGGACTGTATCCATTTACGCGTCGGTACCTTGGAAATTGGAATCATCACTTTTCAACCATCGGTGTGAATGGCGCGAATGAAATGGTTTTGAATTTCACAAATGGCAAAGAAAACATAGCAACACCATTTGGCAAGAAATTCGTTCTGGATTTAATGGACTTTATGCGGGAAAAATTGGCGAATTTCCAGGAAGAAACCGGCAACCTGTATAATCTTGAGGCAACCCCAGCCGAAGGTTGTTCATATCGGTTTGCCAAAACGGATGTGCAAAATTTCCCCGATATTATTACTGCGGGTACACACGATGCGCCATACTATACAAATTCGACCCAATTGCCAGTGAACTTTACAGACGACCCGTTCGTCGCACTGGAACACCAGGAAGAATTACAACGCAAATATACCGGCGGGACGATGTTGCACCTGTATATGGGCGAACCTGTATCATCGGGTGAAGCCGCCCAGAAAATCGTTCGCACGATATTTGAAAACTACAAGATTCCGTATATGACCCTGACCCCGACATTTTCAATATGTCCAAAGCATGGTTATTTACCGGGTGCATACGACTATTGCCCGAAATGCGATGCTGAATTAGGAATTGTACCTGATGACGCATCGAACAAGGCATAAATACAAACAAATAACACAATCAAAATAAAAAGGAGAGTAAAATGATTGCAAACACACAACAAAGAACAAAATGTGAAAAATTTTCGCGCAGCATGGGATTTATTCGCCCCGTCAGTAATTTTAACATTGGGAAATATTCTGAATTCTGTGAACGTAAAACATTCACCGAAGCAAACAGTTTGTCCGCGGGCGCACGCCATATGGAATTGCTGAAAAAGGCAGCATAGTCAAAATGAATACGATTCAGATTGGCGGGTTGGTATCGTTCACGACGATTGATTATCCGGGCAAATTGGCATGTGTACTGTTTTTGGTTGGGTGCCCAATTCGTTGTGCATATTGTTCCAACCCGCATCTGATTTCGGTTGGTGCGGGAGAATATGATCCCGAAAAAGTTTTCGATTGGTTAAAGTCGCGCGTTGGAAAGCTGGAGGCGGTCGTCTTTTCAGGTGGCGAAGCATTGATGCAGGGCGCCGCATTGTTTGATTACATGCGTCGTGTACGCGCACTGGGGTTTAAAATCGGCCTGCATACGAATGGGTTTTATCCCGAAAATCTGGCCATGGTGACCGATTTAGTTGACTGGATTGGGCTTGATTACAAGGCATTAAAATCAAAGTATGAAAAATTGACGGGCATAGATATTGCATACGAACGGATGATAAAAAGTCTGGACGTGTGGGCAAAAACAGGAAAACCATGTGAGGTTCGCACAACATGTGATCCGCGTTTCGTTACACCCGATGATTTGCGAAAAATTGCGCATGATGTCGCATCGCGCGGTATTAAAAACTTTGCTGTGCAAAAATATATTCCGCATTTCGAAGATGACACAAATGCGACAACCGCCACAATGCGCAACGCGTTTTTTAATGATGACGAATTGCGTGATGAAATAAATTCTTTGTTTAACAGTGTCACCTGGCGCGAATAATCAACATTCATAAATGAACAGTTTATGTGGCCATATAACATTGTTCCAACGCGTCGCACCATATCGTGATAAATCGACAATTCGTGTCGGATGCATTCCACGAATCGGCGCGTCCAGCGTAATCAGAACACGGAATTTATTTGCATACGGCGCAAGTTTATCATTTATCCCGGGCCCCAGATATGCAACGCCAATATCAATATGACGGCGCATAGTACGAATGTATTTGAACGCGTCAACGCGAATCGGTATACAGTTACGTATGCGCAAAATAAAGTTGGTCACCCGCATAATGTTAAACGAAAACCACATATTTTCGATTGCGTAAATCGTCGTATTTGTATGACGCGCAATTTCGCGCGCCATTCCGCCATAGCCTGCACCGATTTCCATCACGGTTTTGGCGTCTGGATAGTGTGTGCGGATTTCATTGACCACTGCGCGCCGCAGAACAGATACCGACGGCACAAACGGAATCTGGCGCAATTTAAACACGCACAGCGCGCGTTCAATATTCTGTATTGTTTTGTACAGAATAAACAGCACCATAAAAATCCACAAAATGATAACAAGCGTTTTCATGAACGGTATTGTATCACAAATTAACCGCTAACACCAATCCATAAACACTGTTGCAACATTTATTTGCGTTTTTTAAAAAATATTGTAATATGTGTCTGGAAAACTGATCTGGATGGTTGGCAGAGCGGTTGAATGCATCCGACTTGAAATCGGACAAGGTATGAAATAAGACCTTCGGGGGTTCAAATCCCTCACCATCCGCCAGTAAAATTAGACATCCCGTGGTAATTCCGCGGGATGTTCTTTTTTACCCCGTTTCCGGCGGTTTTTAGTCATGATATTACCAATGTATATCGCCATCCGCATCCAATTCGCCAAATTCCCCCCACATTATATACCTTGCCCAATTTCTCGATGCCAGTTTCTTGTTGTTTTTTGTGGATTTTATAATAATTTGTTTTAACATAAAACGACAGAAATCAAATGACACAAGATAATAACGTAATAAAATTAGAAACTTTTTCCACCCATTTCTTTACAAATGGGGCAGACAAACATTTTATAATAGCGGAAGATTATAAAATATTTATAGAAAGCATAGAACAGATACTAGCGAACATAAATACGGAATTACTGAAGGGACAAGCAAAGTACGAATTATGCATCGTTGCAAACAAAGAAGGTGGTTTTTGGAGTACTGTTGGTGTGCTTGGGACTTTAATAAGTATACCTGCTGCATTGGATTCAGAACTTATACATGGTTTCTATACAGGATTAACTGGGCACGATTATGATTTAAGAAGTGTCGGTGAAAATGTTGGAAGTTTTTTACGAGACGCAACTGTCGGTATTTTTTCTAAGAATGCGACAGAACTGTCGAAAATTATACCCCAAGAATTAAATCTAGACAAAGCGATTTATGCCAAAAATGGGTTTTATCGTATGTGTGCTACGAATCAAGACATTAGGGGTGTGTCTTTTTCTGATAGCAATGAGCCAGAAATTCAAAAGAAAGATTTTGTAAATTATATTGTGCCTGATACCGACAAAAATTTACCAGCAGAACAGTTTATAGATATTGTTACAATTGTTAAATCGGTAAATGTAAAAAGTGATGCTAAATGGTCGGTAAAAATTGGCGAAAGTACCAAACCCAAATCTGTAGAAATGTTAGATGACGAATTTAAAAAAGAATTCCTATCTGGTCGATATGCAATAAAACAGACTGAACAAGATGACACGATGACGGTTTTATTAGAAAAAAAGAAAAAATATGTCAACGGACATGAACAAGACGCAGGTTTATCCATAGTGAAAGTATATAAATTTAATGATACACAAATATTACCAATTCCATCAGATATTGTTCATAAAACACGTCGTCCAAAAATAGATTTGTTTAATTTTCAAGACGAAACAGCAATTGATTCTTCTGCGCAATCCGAAACAAATCATTAACATTAATTTTTAGTTTCCCGGACAAAATTTCATTTATTTTGTCTGGATTCATATATGCAATATCCAGATATCGATAAAATTGACGTGGCGACGTGTGCAGATTGCGGATGATATTATCAACCCCGCCATCGCGTTCATATAATTCTCGATACTTCCATGCGGTGGCAAAGGTTTTTAGAATCAGATGGTTGTTGTCTGTAACATTTAGCACACCGTTTTTGCCACGGTCGTATACCGTATTCACATGTTTACGAAGAAATACTTTTTCTGTGATTGTTATGCTATTGTCGCCAATAATGTATTCCATTTTATCTGCATTTTGATTTACATAATTTTTTGTGACAAATGGTTGTAATTTGATTGTATCAGTGGTCAATGTATAAATCAGCTGTTCTTGCGAATACACAACTTTTTCAACCAATGATTGAATCAAATCGCGTTTTTCTGCAAAATTCATATTTGTTACATCAATTCGTTTTAATACGGTGGCCAAGTTGATTGGCAGGTTGGACATATCGCTGTTTAGAAATTGTGTTATAGTTTTGACTACAATCTCATCTACTCGTGCAGCGGTCAGATAAAAACCTTTGGTCGCATAATAATGCACGGCCTTTTTGTTTTTGCCACTGGTGCGTTGGTTGATGAATTTTGTGCCATTGTGATTAAATAGTTTGCCTGTCAATATATTTGGTGCACATGTACTCGTTGTTTTATTATTTGAATTGTTAGCTAACGCAACTTGTACACGCTCGAACAATTCTTTTGACATGATTGGTTCGTGTTCACCTTTTGCGAATGTACCTTCTTTTTTATTTTCAATTTGACCAATATAGATTTTATCACGCAATATACGATGCATACTCATTTTAGCAATCGGATTACCACCACGCATCTTTCGCTTCGCCGTTTCCCAACGTTTACCATATATACCTTTTTGTTGTGCGTATTCGGTCAAATCATTCACAGATTGCAGTTCCAAATACTTTTCAAACAGGTGTCGAACTTGTTCTGCTTCAGTTGTGTTCACTACCAATTTTTTATTTATCAAATCATAACCTAA
>Ga0310786_10001257_pt1 | contig 40757 bp, 33 predicted proteins | sample AusTroGonzalo_MG_FD_203881 | JGI IMG/M metagenome (GOLD analysis project Ga0310786, IMG submission 203881) | Bovine rumen microbial communities from tropical cattle in Woodstock, Queensland, Australia - Gonzalo_03 (v2) (version 2) | ecosystem: Host-associated > Mammals > Digestive system >... | reverse complement strand
TCCACCGGAACCCCGGTCGTAATGCCCTACACGCTCGCCGACCTCACGCAGTGGGCGACCTGCATGGGCCGCTGCTACATCATGGCGGGCGCGAATCCCGGCGATACCTGCCAGATCACGCCCGGTTTTGGCCTCTTCAACGGCGGTTTCGGCTGTTACCACGGCGCACGCGAGGCCGGACTCTTCGTCGTCCCGACCGGCGCGGGCAACACCGTCCGCCAGATCAAGCTGGCGCGCGACTTCCAGACCCGCGTGATGGTTGCCGTCGTATCCTACTCCATCCGCATCATGGAGATCCTCGCCGAGACCAACCAGTCCCTGCCCGACCTGAAGATCGGCATCTTCGGCGCGGAATCCTTCTCCCCCGGCATGAAGAAGCGCATCCGCGACGGACTCGGCATCGACGCGTTCGACATCTACGGCATGACCGAGACCGGCGGCATCGGCAGCGGCATGGACTGCCCCGCCCACGAAGGCATCCACATGTGGGAAGACGAGTACATCGTCGAGGTCGTCGACCACGAGACCGGCGAACCCGTCCCGGATGGAGAATTCGGCGAGATCACCGTCACCAGCCTCACCCGCGAAGCACTCCCCGTGATCCGCTTTAAGACCGGCGACCGCGGCCGCATCCTGACCCGCGAAAAATGCGTCTGCGGACGCACCCACCTGCGCCTCGACACGATCAGCGGCCGCCTCGACGACATGCTCATCATTTCCGGCGTAAACTTCTTCCCGAACCAGGTGGAACAGTCCCTGCTGAAGATCCCGGGCGTGCTCCCGAACTACCAGATCATCATCCGCGACGACCACGGTATCAAGAGCCTCCGCGTGAACGTGGAGGCCGAACCCGGCGTGACCGGATACATGGTCGAAAAACAGCTCAAGGAAGACCTCGGCTTCTCCCCCGAAGGCGACATCTACAAGCCCGGCGAACTCCCGCGCACCGAAGGCAAGGCCAAGCGCATCTTTTATGAGACCGTCGGCGAAGAGAACAAAAACGAAGGAGCAAAATGATGGAAAGCGTAGTTTCTCCCGAAATCCTCGGTTACATGGAGCATTCCTCCTGGATCCGCAGAATGTTCGAAGCGGGCATCGAGCTCAAGAAGAAATACGGCGACGACCAGGTCTACGATTTCAGCCTCGGCAATCCCGATATGCCGCCTCCGCCCGAAGTGAAGGCCGCGCTGCTCGATTTCGCGCAGACCGCCGATCAGCCCTACTCCATCGGCTACATGCCGAATGCCGGTTTCGCCGACACCCGCGCCGCCCTCGCCCGCAAGGTCTCGCAGGAACAGTCCGCCGAGATCGACGCCTCGCACGTCATCGTGACCTGCGGCGCCGCAGGCGGCCTGAACGCCGTCTTCCGCGCCACGCTGGAGCCCGGCTGCGAAGTCCTCTGCCCCGCACCCTACTTCGTCGAATACGGCTTCTACGTCTCGAATTTCGGCGGCAAACTCCGTCCCGTGCCGTCGCATCCGGAGGATTTCTCGCTCGACATCGAGGGTTTCCGCGCCGCGCTGAGCGACAAGACGCGCGCCGTCATCATCAACTCCCCGAACAACCCGACCGGGCGCATCTACAACCGCGAAGAGCTCTCCGCGCTCGCCGACGCGCTCCGCGAACAGTCCGAGAAGAACGGCCGCCCGATCCTGCTCATCTCCGACGAACCGTACCGCTTCCTCAATTTCGAGCATCTGGAGATTCCGTCTCTCTTCTCGCTCTACGACGACTCCATCGTGATCGGTTCCTTCTCGAAAAACCTCTCGCTCGCGGGCGAACGCGTCGGCTACGTCGCCGCCGCCCCGGATTTCCACGGTGTGAAGGAGTTCATCGCGGCGATCACCATGACCAACCGCATCCTCGGGTTCGTGAACGCCCCCGCGATCGGCCAGAAGGTGCTGAACAAGTGCATCGACTGCGAGGTCGACCCGGTTCTGTACGGACGCCGCCGCGACATGATGGCTGACGTCCTGCGCGAGGCCGGATTCGAGTTCTACCTCCCGCCCGGAGCATTCTATTTCTTCCCGAAGACCCCGATCGAGGACGATGTGGAATTCGTCCGCATCCTTCAGGGCGAACGCATCCTCGCGGTGCCCGGCGTCGGGTTCGGCATGGCCGGGTTCATCCGCCTCGCATTCTGCGTGCCCGAACGCACCATTACGGATTCGCTTCCGTCCTTCAAGCGCGCCGTTGCTGCGGCGCGGAGGTAATCCCGCATGCGTCTGCTCCTCACCGGAAACGAGGCCATTGCCCGCGGCGCGTGGGAAGGCGGCGTGACGGCGGCGTTCGGATACCCGGGCACCCCGTCCACCGAAATCCTCGAAAACCTCGTCAAATACGACGGCGTCTACTGCGAATGGAGCCCGAACGAGAAGGTCGCGCTGGAAGCGGCCGCCGGGGCGTCCATCGGCGGCGCGCGCTGCATCGTGACCATGAAGCTCGTCGGGCTGAACGTGGCCGCCGACCCGCTGATGACGCTTTCCTACGTCGGAGTCCGCGGCGGACTTGTGATCTGTGTGGCGGACGACCCCGGCCAGCATTCCTCCCAGACGGAGCAGGACACGCGCCACTACGCACGCCTCGCGAAGATCCCGGTGCTCGATCCCGCCGACGCCGTCGACGCCCGCGCATTCATGCTGGAGGCGTTCGAGCTGTCCGAAAAATACTGCTGCCCTGTCATCCTTCGTACCACGACCTGTGTGGGGCATTCCCGTGCGCTGGTCGAATGCGGCGAGCCGCGCCCGCGTAACATGACCGAGTTCAAAAAGGAGCCGTCGCGTTTCGTGCCGCTCCCGCTCTGGGGCCGCAAGCTCCGCGTGAAGGCCGAGGAACGCCTCGACGCACAGGCCATCGACGCCGCTTCGCATCCGACGTTGAACCACGTGCTGCCCGGCACAAGCGCCGATCTCGGCATCGTAACCTGCGGCATCACCGCGCTCTACTGCCGCGAGCTCATGCCGGAAGCCCCGGTCCTGAAGCTCGGCTGGCCGTTCCCCTTCCCCGACTCCATGATCCGCGAATTCGCCGCTTCCGTCAAACGTCTCGTCGTAATCGAAGAAGGCGACCCGATCCTGGAGGAACACGTCCGTTCGCTCGGCATCGCGTGTTCCGGCAAGTCCGACGTGGTGCCGCGCTGCGGCGAGCTCACGCCGGACCGCATCTTCGAGATCCGCGAGAAACTCCGCGGCTCCGGAGGCGAACTGCCGAAGCCGTTCCCGCAGGCCGACGGACTCCCGATGCGGCCCCCGGTCTTCTGCCCGGGCTGCCCGCACCGCGCCCTCTTCTACGCGCTCACCAAGTTCGACGTGATCGTGACGGGCGACATCGGCTGCTACAGTCTGGCGGTCTTCCCGCCGCTGGAACGCACCGACGTCCTCATCTGCATGGGCGGCGGCTTCACACTCGCGCACGGTCTCGACAAGGCAGGAGAAAAGAAAAAGGTCGTCGGCGTGCTCGGCGACTCCACATTCTTCCACTCCGGCATCACAGGCCTGCTCGACGTGGTCTACAACGGCGGCACGTCCACGCTGATCGTGGTCGACAACTCGACCACAGCCATGACCGGCCACCAGGAACACCCCGGCACCGGCCACACCATTTCCGGCGAGACTGCGCCCGCGGCGTCCATCGAGGCCATCGCACGCGCCTGTGGCATGAAGCGCGTCACGGTCTGCGACCCGTTCGACCAGGAAAAGCTTCACAAGGTTCTGGCGGAAGAGATCGACGCGAACGAGCCCTCGCTCATCATCTCGAAGGCCCCCTGCCCGCTCAAGATACGCCGCCGCACCGGTCCCGTCCGCACGATCGACGCCGCGAAATGCAAAAACTGCAAAGCGTGCCTCAAATGCGGCTGCCCGGCCATCGTCGTCACATCCGGCAGGCCGTCCATCGCCCCTGACCTCTGCGCCGGCTGCCGCCTCTGCGAATCCGTCTGCAAGTTCGGCGCCATCACACCCGTCCCGGCCGCGCAGGAAGGCTGACCCGGCATGAAGATACTCGACCGCACCACGATCGCTTCCGGCGGATGGATTTCGCTCCAGAAGATCCGATACCTCGGCCATGACGGCAAGGTCCGCACGTGGGAATCCGCTTCCCGCATCAATTCCCAGGGCGCGGTCATGATGATACCCGTGACGCGCCCCGGCGGCAAGCTCGTCATCATCCGGCAGTTCCGTCCTCCGACCGGCGGCCTCGTCTACGAGTTCCCCGCCGGACTCATCAACCCCGGCGAAGACCCGGTGGAAGCGGCTGTGCGCGAGTTGAAGGAGGAGACCGGCTACGTCGGCAAAGTGGAATACTGCTCGCCGCGCGTCTTCACCTCGCCCGGGCTCTCCTCGGAGTTCGTGCACCTGGTGGAGATGTCGGTCGACCTCGAGGCGCAATCCGACCTCGCCACGCACTTCGACGAATCGGAATACATCGAAACGTTCCTCGTGGGACAGGACGAGCTGGCGGACTTCATCCGGCAGGCGGAGACGGACGGCTGCGGCGTGGATACGAAGATCTACATGTGGGCCATTTCGCGCGGGCTTTTGCGGCAGTGAATCCGCTTTTCCTGTCAAAAACGCGCTTTTTTTGGAGAAAAAAACGTTTTTCATTTGCCATTTCCGGATTTCATGCTATATTCTTACAATAATTTTTTCCAACACATGGAACTTTCAACCAGGAATCTTCAACCATGGGCAATCTGAGAAAAAAACGCCGCCGCAAAATCGCTCAGCACAAACGCAAAAAACTGCTGAAGGCCATGCGGCATAAGAACAAGTAAGCGGTCTCCCCGCCGACTTGTCGCCCGGCAACGTCCGGGACGAACGGAACGCGCCCGCAGTGCCTGCCCGGCACTTCAGGCGCGTTTCCTGTTTTCCGCAACCAGTCAGGAAGGCTTCGCACCGGCATGACATCTTTCCTTTCCACCAGATTCCGCATCCTCGCGGCGGCGTTCGCGCTGGCCGCCGCGGCTTCTGTGCCCGCCGCCCATGCGCAGGGCGACATGGAACCGGACTGGCTGCCGAACACGACGCTCTTCTTCGACGAACTTCTCCCCGCCCCCGAAGCACAGGAGGAAGCCGAAATACTTGCCGACCTGGGCAGGCTCTTCGACCATCCGCTCCTTGCAGGCAAATTCGAGGAGAAGCATCTTGACCGGCTCTTCGAACTGGCCTCGAAACACCCGGACGTCGAGGCGGTCTTCTCGCCGCTCGTTCAGGCAGTCACGCAGCCGGACCTCCACGACAAGGTGCTCCCCCGCTTTCTGGAGCTCGTGGACAGGAACCCCGATTCGCGCGAACTCAACCTCACGGCAGGCGAACTGCTCGTGCAGGAGAAACGCGTCGACGACGCCATCCCGTACTTCGAACGCGCGTTCGAGGTCGTCCGCAAGGACCCCGATCCGCCGTCCGAACGCCGACGCGAATACAACGCGAACATCGCGTCCAAGCTGATTCTCGTCTACTCGGACAAGGCGCTCGACAAGAAGCGCCGTGAAGACCCGGCTCTCGCCGACGAGATGAAGGAATGGCGCGAAAAACTCCGGGCAACCCGCGCCGAAGTCGCCTCGATGCATGTCTTCGATGCCGCGCCGCAGGTGCGCTCCGCGCTCATCGTCTCCTGCGAGGGCGACATGGAAGCCGCCGACGCGAAATCCCCGCTCGCCACGTCCGTGCTCGTCCCGTTCAATGCCGAGGCCTGGGCGCTGCGCGACGAGATGCACGGCATCGTGGAGACTACGCTGAACTGCCTGCTGAACCGTCCGAAGGAGACCGAAAACCCGGAATTTCCCGCGCCGTTCCGCGTGCTCTGCGAACTGGGCTACGGTTCCCGCGTCATGTCCGCCGCGCTCGCCCGCATCGCCGAGGCACCGAACGACACCGAGGCGCTGTTCGTCGTCGCCCTGCTGGCCGACGAGCAGAACGACCCCCTGCTGGGAGCCCGCGCCTGGGACCGCATCTTCGCCGTAGTAAAGGCTCCGCAGCCTGGCATGTTCGCCATCTGCGTCGGGCTTCAGATGAACGCGAAGCTCTACGACGAGGCCGAACGCACCTACAGGATCCTGGGCATGCACATCGATGCGCCGGAGACGATCAACGCAAACCTCGCCCAGATCGAATTCGAACGCGGAAACTACAGAAAAGCGCTCGATCTGCTCCAGCGGGCCCCGCTCAACAGCGAACGGCTCCTGCTTGAGACCGACTGCTACATGCGCCTGAACAACTACTCCAAGGCGCTGGAGCGTATCCGCAACGCCGCCCGCATCACGCCGTCCCTGCTCCAGGGCCGCAGATTCCGCCTCATCAGCGCAAACATCGCGGACAAGGCGAACGACATGCGGTATGTGGAAGAGATGCTGGCGCCTCTGCTCACGAGCCGTCCGCCGGCCGGCGGCGACGACAGCATTCCCGAAGCCGAGATCTACAACGATATCGGCTACATCTTCGCCGATCACGACTACAAGCTGCCCGATGCCCTGCGCTATCTTCAGAAGGCCGTCGAACTCGACCCGAAAAGCGGAGCCATCGCCGACAGCTATGCCTGGGTCCTCTTCAAGCTGAAACGCTACGAAGAGGCGAAGAAGGAGATCCTCCGCGCGATCGAACTCCTCGGCGACGACGTCGACGCCACCATCACGGATCACGCAGGGGACATCTTCAACGCGCTCGGCGACCGCGCCGCCGCACGTTCCTACTGGGAAAAGGCGCTATCTCTCACCGGCGACGTGGACTACGACGCCATCGAACGCAAGCTCGCGTCCGTTCAGTGATCCGGTCCGACGGACTCCCGTTTCCCGGTCCTCCGCCTCTGTTTTCGTCCCGTAAAAAAATAAGTTCCTTCACAATGTTCTTTATCTTTTTTCCCTGAATGATTTGAATTCATCGCGAAACAGGTGTATCTTATTATATAGGCTTTGCAGTTCTTGGAAAGGGCCGGTATCAAAAACATGGATCAAACAAGCTTCTCGAAAGATTTTGTCGTCGGCAATCCCCTCGGGATACATGCGCGGCCTGCGTCCGTATTTGTGCAGGCAGCCGCGGGATTCGAGTCCGACATCGCGGTCACGAACCTCGATTCCGGGAACTCCGCCGACGGCAAGAGTGTCATGTCCATGCTCATGCTCGCCGCGCCGCAGGGCACTCACATCCGCCTTGTCGTTGCGGGACCGGATGCCGCGGCCGCCATGGAAACCCTTTCCGACATCATCGAAGGAGGCTTCGACGAAGAATGATCGACACTGCCTCCTCCACTCCCGATCCTCTTCCGTCCGGACCTTCCTCCGCCGTGCATCCGGTTGAAAGGAAGGAAGTCCTCTTCCACGGTTTCCCCGCCTCTCCCGGCATCTGCCGCGGGCGTGTGCTCGTCTTCGGCGCGGCCCACACCGACTTCAACGAGATCGACCCGATCCCGATTGAGCCGTCCGAAGTCGAATCCGAGGTGAAACGGTTCCAGACCGCGCTCGAAAAGACAAAAACGGAGATCAAGGCGCTCCAGAACAGGATGCAGAAGACCATCGAGAAGCGCGACGCGAAGATCTTCGACGCGCATCTGCTGATCGTGGAGGACAAGCTCCTGCACAAGGAAGTCGTCTCGCGCATCCGCAGCCAGCTCTGCAACGCGCAGTCCTCCTTCCTGCTCACCATTCAGAAGTACATCAACGCCATTTCCGGCACCAACGACACCTACCTCCACGAACGTGCAGGCGACATCCGCGACATCGCGAACCGCATTCTCCGCAACCTCACAGGCGACAAGGATGTCGGCCCCACGCTCGACAATCTGCCCGAAAACACCGTCGTCATCGCGCACGACCTGACCCCTTCCGACACCGCCATGCTCGACCGCCGGAACATCCTCGGATTCGCCATTGAGACCGGCAGCCGCACCTGCCACACGTCCATTCTGGCGCGGTCCCTGCGCATCCCCGCGGTCGTCGGCATGCGGAACATCGCCGGCAAGTTCGCAAACGGCGACGAAGTCATCGTGGACGGATTCCTCGGCATGGTCATCCGCAACCCCAGCAAGGAAACGCTCGCTTTCTACAAGGAGAAGATCAGCCGCAAGGACGAGCTTTACAATCTCCTGCTGAAGGAAAGCTCCCGCGCCGCCGAGACCACCGACGGTTACCGCGTCAAGCTCTGCGCCAACATCGAGGGCGCCGAGGACCTCGACCAGGTCTTCCAATGCGGCGCCGAGGGCATCGGACTCTTCCGCACCGAATACCTTTTCATGAACACCCCGGTCGCGCCCGACGAAGAGACGCAGTTCCAAATCTACTCCAAGCTGCTCCGCGCCATGCACGGCCGCTCGGTCACCATCCGCACAGTCGACCTCGGCGGCGACAAGCTCGATTTCGCCTCGGCCTCCGCGATCCGCGAACCGAACCCGTTCCTCGGGCTGCGTGCCATCCGTCTCTGCCATGAGAAGCCGCAGCTCATCCGCACCCAGCTCCGCGCCCTGCTCCGCGCCGGCGTGGACGGCGACCTCCGCATCATGTTCCCGATGGTCTCCTCCCTCTCCGAGATCGAGGAGCTGCTGGACATCCGAAACGAGGTCATGGACGAGCTCAGGAGCGAGAACATCCCGTTCGACCCGAAAGTCAAGATCGGCGCGATGATCGAGATCCCGTCCGCATGCCTGATCGCCGACGCGCTCGCCGCGAAGGTCGACTTCTTCAGCATCGGCTCCAACGACCTCGTGCAGTACACTCTCGCCGTCGACCGCCTGAATGAACGCGTCGCCTACCTCTACCGCCCCAGCCACCCCGCGGTCATGGAGCTGATACGCCTCACGGTCCAGGCCGCCAAGCGGCACCGCATCCCGGTCTGCGTCTGCGGCGAGATCGCTGCCGATCCGCGCTTCACGCCCATTCTGCTCGGGCTCGGCGTTCTGGAGCTCAGCATGAGCCCGAACGCCATCGCCGAGGTCCGGGGCGTCATTCGCAAGACCTCGATGCTCGCGTCCGAAAACCTCGCGAAAATCGCGCTCGCCGCCTCCGACCCTGAGGACGTCATGGTCCTCGCGAAGGAACATATCCAGGCCGTCGCGCCTGACATCGCGTCCATCCTCGGCTGACCGCATAGGACGAGCTTCCGAAAGGCCGACTGAATCATGCCCGTTTCCCTCCCTGCGTGGCTTCTGCCCGTCCTCGGTTCCGCGTTCGCTCTCGGCTTCTACGACCTCTCCAAGAAGCACGCCGTGGACAAGAACTCCGTCATGCACGTGCTCTTCTACGCCACGCTCTGCGGTTCGGCGTTCTACCTGCTCGCGACTCTTCTCTGGACCGGTTCGCTCGCCGACGCCCGCTGCTCACCGCGCGATTTCGGCCTGCTCGTCCTGAAGTCCATGCTCGTTTCGGCAAGCTGGACTTGCGTCTACTACGCCATGCGCGACCTGCCGATCTCCATCGCCGCACCCATCCGCGCCAGCAGCCCGGTCTGGACATTCCTCGGCGGACTGCTGCTCTTCCACGAGGTCCCGACTCTGCCGCAGGGGATCGCCATGCTCCTCATCTTCACGGGCTACTACCTCTTCTCCGTTTTCGGCAAGCTCGAGGGAATCTCCTTCCGGCATACCAGGGCCATGCACCTGATCCTGCTCGGAACGCTCCTCGGGGCAGCTTCCGCCCTCTATGACAAATACCTCCTGAACACGCTCCACATCCCGCGGGGCACGGTCCAGTTCTGGTTCTCCGTCGACCTCGTCGCGATCCTCGGCGCGGGCTGTCTGATCCGCACGAAATGCTTCGGCGGCAAACACAAGTTCATCTGGCGCTGGACGGTCCCACTCACGGGCGTCCTGCTCATCATCGCAGATTTCCTGTACTTCTATGCGCTCAGCCTGCCGGACATCCACATCTCCATCGTCTCGCTGGTGCGCCGGTGCAGCTGCATCGTCTCGTTCGCGGCCGGGTCATGGTATTTCCGCGACGTGCATGTGAAGAAGAAAGCCTGCGCCCTCGCTCTGATCCTGCTCGGCGTCGTCATCCTCGCCCTCGCGAAGTAAGCCAATTATTCAAAACAGGCGAAGTCCATCCCCATCCCCGCCGCAAAGCCATCCGGCAGACCACACCACCCTCCCCCTGTTCGTCCGTACATACGGCACGCGCGCACGGTCTCCCGGACCTCCCCGCTCCGCCCTCCGGCGGCGTTCCATGAACGATCGGGATGTCGTTTGCGACATCCTTCCGGGCGAAAAAAACTCCGGCGGACTTTTGAGGAGTTCGCCGGAGCGGATCGGTTCGGAAGCGCGGCCCGGAAACCGGGCGACTTACGCATGGAATAGGTATCGTTCTGCCGGGATTATTTCCACATCTGCTGATCCCAGGTCCAGAAACCGCTGGCATCACGCCCTGTGCTACCCTTAATAACGGTTTCCTCGGGGCGCAGGTTCTGGGCATGGCCGTCGATGAAGGAATAATTCCAGGACTTACTTACGTGCCAGGGTTCCGTTTCGCCGGACAAATTATTGAATTCGGGAGCGAGTTTACCTTGGTCCCAGGCATGGCAGAGGCTGCCGGGCTTGATCGAGGACCATTCGGGGTGAGGCGTGGTGCTGTAGAGCTGTCCGGGAGCGTTCGACTTGTTGGCTTTCATGTTCCAGGAGGCGTCGCAGACATAGATCATCTGGGACGGGATTTTGAACTTGGTGGTCTTCAGGACGGGGCCCTCGGGAATGTTGGCGGCCTCGCTCTTGCTCTTCATATTACGGACGGCGGAACGGTTGAGGCCGTAGGAAAGCTTGGGGTTCTTGGGATCAAGGGCCTTGGATGCTTCATCCGCGGGGCACTCGAAAAGCTTGCTGGCTTTCACGGCGGTGATCCATTTGTTCTTGCCGGTTTCCGAGAAGGAGGGATTTGCCGAATCGCTGCCCTCGGTGGCGGATTCCGGCATCAGGATGGTGCTGCCGATCTGGTTCCAGAGGAGGGCAGGCCAAATGTTGACACCGTTGCATCCCGTGTTCGTGATGGGGGTCACAAACCCGTTGTTTGCGGAGGCATAAATGTGGTTTGCCTGTGCAAACTGCTTGCAGTTCGAGGTGCACTGTGCCATTCTTGCCGTCCTTCTGGCGCCTTGAAGCGCGGGAAGGAGCATCGCAGCCAGAATCGCGATGATCGCGATCACGATCAGGAGCTCGATCAGCGTAAAATGAGCTTGACTCCGGGAAATTCGGGTTTTCATTTTGGGGTGTCCTTTCAATGAAAGTGTTATAAGATGTTTGTGAAAAGCAGTCCGATCCGCGCCCGCCGCACGAATTCGCCTCGGGCAAGGCGATATTCCGCGGTTTTCGCGCATGTTAGCACTAATATAATATTCCTTTCGCGATATTTCAAGCCTTTTTCCTGAGTTTTTTAACGTAAAATTCATTTTTTCCCGGGACGGCGTCTTTTTGCCCGGAATCGCAGCCCGAAAGAAGAAATATTACTTTTTTTTCCGAATCCTTCCGCATTCCTTCCGCTTGACTTTGTTCCGCTCCGGGGATATAGTATTCCGGATCGTCGAACAACCAATAATCACGGCGGGAAGTTTCCCTCCGCCCCTTCAAACCGCAAGGAGTCCCCATGACATTCCGTTCCTTCCGCAAATTCGCCGCCGCGGCCGCCGTCTGCTGCGCCGCAGTCCCGCTCCGGACATCCGCCGCGGGCGTCACCTCCGATGGCAGCATACTGCTGCAGGGCGTTTACTGTCCGATCATCACGCTCGTGGACAACCGGAACGCCTCGACGCTTCAGATCATCGTGGACGACGCCGACTACGAATGCGTGAAGAAAGCCGCCGAAATGTTCTGTTCCGACCTGAAGGCGGTCGCCGGACGCGAGGACGCCGCCGTGCTCGGGAATGCGATCGAACCGGGCAAAATGAAGGAGAACCTCGTCATCGCGGGCACGCTCGGGCACAGCCCGCTGATCGACAAGCTCGTCGCAGAATACGGGATCGACGTTTCGAAGATAACCGGCAAGTGGGAACACACCCTCTTCACGACAAAAGGCAAAACGAATGACGACTCGACCGGATCGATCAGCGCGAACAGAGCGGTCTTCATCATCGGCAGCGACCGCCGCGCCACCGCCTACGGCCTTATGAAGCTTTCCGAGGACTGCGGCATGTCTCCATGGAACTGGTGGGCGGACGTCCCGCCACGCCATGCCGACAGGCTCTGGTTCCTCGGTCCGTACAACGATGGGAGCGATTTCGGACAGTACATCGAGGCGCCTAAGGTGAAATACCGCGGCATCTTCATCAACGACGAGGACTGGGCGCTTCACGAGTGGGCGAAGAACAACTTCGAGAAGGACGGCTTCGGGCGCATCGGGCCGAAGACCAACGAAAAGATCTTCGAGCTCATGCTCCGCCTGCGCCTGAACTATTTCTGGCCCGCCATGCACGACGTCAGCGTCGAGTTCGGCGCGGTGCCGGAGAACCCGGTCCTCGCCGACGAGTACGGCATCGTGATGGGCGCGAGCCACTGCGAGCCCATGCTCCGCAACAACTGCCATTGGAAGAAAGAGGACGGCGAGTGGAACTACATCACGAACCAGGCGAAGATCGACTCCTACTGGAAGGAAAGCGTGGATCAGCGCGGCGACAAGGAGGCCGTCTGGACGCTCGGAATCCGCGGCATCCACGATTCCGCCATGGCGGGCGCGAACACCATGGACGAGAAGAAGGCGCTCGTCTCCAAGGCGATCACGAACCAGCGCGCCATGCTCGACGCGGGCGTGAGCAAGGAATGGGGCCCCGTCGCACAGTGCTTCGTGCCGTACAAGGAAGTCCTCGCCATCTACGACGCCGGACTTGAGGTCCCCGAGGACGTCACGCTCGTCTGGGTCGACGACAACTACGGCTACATCCGCCGCCTGAGCAACCCGGAGGAACAGAAACGCTCCGGCGGCTCCGGCGTGTACTACCACATCTCCTATTACGGCGGCCCGCACTCCTACTGCGAGCTCAACACCACCCCGCCCGCGCTCATGCAGCTGGAACTCCGCAAGGCGTGGGACAACAACGCCCGCGACCTGTGGGTGCTGAACGTGGGCGACCTGAAGCTCATGGAGGTCGGCGTGGACTACTTCGCCCGCCTCGCGTGGGACCCGGTCAGGACGAACAAGGCACTCTCACTCCGGGACGACAAAATCCCGGAGGCGCCCCTGGGCAAAACGGGCAGGTATTACGTTGAAATCGACCAACTGGACCAGGGCGCTTTCCTGGCGGATTTCGTGAAAAGGAACTTCGCGAAGGACACGTCGAATTCGTACCGGACGGAAAAAGCCGACGCGGTCTGGACGCTCATGGATTATTTCCAGCTCGGCGCGTTCCGCAAGCCCGAGGAAATGTCCCGCGCATGGGCGCTCGATCTCCGCGACGACCAGATCGAACCGCTGAAGAAACAGTATGAGACCCTGATTTCCGAGGCGAAAAACGCCGAACGGCAGATGGAAACGCCGGAGCTGGCGGACGCATGGTTCGAGATCGCCGGATATCAGGCGCAGTACCTCGGCAACGCCGGACTCATCTTCCTCGCCTGCCGCGAGGCCGCGAAGCAGAACAGGGACCTCCGCGCCGCCGCCGAACCTTATATTCAAGCCATCGACGCCAACCGCGAACGCTTCGGCAAGCTCCATGACGGCAAGTGGGCGGGCTTCCTCCCCGACACCGTCCGCAACCGCACGACCAACAACGAATGGTGGACCCACATGCAGTGGCCATGGAACGATGGCCGTGGGTGGCACTTCGGCAACACCGACCACAAGAAAGGCTGGTCCGCCGACCTCATCCGGCAGGGCGTGCCAAAAGACAGCAACAATGACAGGTCGTTTGCGAACCCGAAGCCGCACTGGGCGGAATTCCGAGGCATGGAGAAGCCTTACGACGAGCCCGTTGGAACCGGCTGGACCAGGGACGACGAAGACGCGTCCTACACCCCCGGCGGCAGCTGGGCGCTCGTCCCCGCCTCCCCGGACGTCGCTTTCGACGAAAAGGATGAAAATGCTCCCGGCCTCGAGTTCGCGTTCGAAACGGACAAGTCCGAAGCGAACGCCCTCATCGACTTCATCCCGTCCTACGCGCTCTACCCCGGCAGGCAGACCCGCGTGTCCGTCTGGCTCAACGGCGAATTTCTTCAGGCCGTCTCCGTCCCGAACTCCGACAGCCTCAAAGAGGAGAACGGCCCGCGCAGCACGCTGATCCTCGACAACTTCGCCCGCGTGGTCGTCCCGCTGAAGGGCCTCAAGAAAGGAAGAAACGTCTTCACGGTCCGCGCCGTCGACCCCGGCGTCTCCATCCGAGCGGTCTACCTGCCGAAGAAACCGGAGTGATTTCAAGCAGCATTCTCATCCATCTTTCCGGCCGGCATTCGCATTTCACGGGCGCCGGCTTTTTTTCCGTGTCCGGTTTCCACGACAATACGCGAAAAACCGTCAAAAAAGCGTAAAAAGTCGCGCCCATGCGCGAAAATATAGAAAAAAGTCAAAGAAAACCGCGTTTTCAGGTTGAAGAAATCGCAATATGGGGATATAGTTAGAGTTAATTTGAAACATCCTGGAGTTTGTCTCATGTTCTGGTTAATCACTGGATTGCTGTTCCTGCTGCTCGTCGTCGGGCTCTTCGCTGTCTATCAGCGGATCAAGATCGCCCTGCTCCGCAGCAAGCTGGAAAACGCCATCCACACCAACGCCCAGACCAACACCTATTTGAACATGTTCTCGCGCGGCGTCCGCCAGACCGAGAACAAAGGGGAATGGATGAGCGTCACGGCGAAATATCTTTCCGACCTCATCCAGGCCGATTCCGTATGCGTCTACCTTTACCGCGACGGCGCGTTCTTCCCGTCCGGCATGACCCCGCACTACCCGCTCCAGCTCTCGCGCCCCCTGCCCTGCGACCTCGACGATCCCGAAGCTGTGGAAGCCGCGAAAAAGGCCGCCCCGCAAGATCTGGCGGGACTCGTCCTCTCCACCGTGCTCGCGAACGAGTCCCTGCTCATCGCCGACCCGCGCCACCCGCTCCTCATGAAGATCACGCACACCGAGACCGTGAAGACGTTCATCGCGGTCCCGATGGTCTACGAAAAGAAGCTCATCGGCGTCATCTGCGCCTCGAACAGCTCCGCACCGCACCGCCGCGTCTTCACGCAGGAGCAGGTCAACCGCCTGAGCATGCTCACAGCCCCGGTCATCCTCGCCCGCAACATCCTCGAGATGTACGACCGCATCAGCCAGCAGCAGCGGATCTCCCAGGAGCTCGAGTTCGCCCGCACGCTCCAGAGGTCGCTTCTCCCGCCCGACTGTCCGCAGTGGGGCGGCTTTTCGATCCAGGCGGTCTCCCGCGCGGCGAAGGAGGTCAGCGGCGACTTCTACGACTTCGTGGAAATCGACTCCGACCGACTGCTGGTGGTCATCGGCGACGCGTGCGGCAAGGGCATCCCGGCATGCCTCATCATGGCCATGACGCGCAGTTTCATCCGCGCAAACATTCCGCACTTCACCACGCTGAAAGCCATGCTCTTCGAGCTCAACGACAACCTCTTCCGCGACATGGGCGACGGCCGCTACATCACGCTTGCCGTCTGCCTGCTGAACAAGAAGGAAAACACGCTCGAATACGCCCGCGCCGGACACACCGAGCTCATTTTCTACGTCCGGAAGCACATCCGCAGCATCAACCCGAACGGGGCGGGCCTCGGCCTCTTCCCGTCCGAGCTCACCGAATACGACACCTTCACCACGCAGTTCGGCCCGGAAATGTCCGTCATCATGTTCACCGACGGCATCAACGAAGCGGAAAACGCGGAGGGCGAACAGTTCGGCGTAACGCGCATCAAGGACTGCTTCATGGCTTCCTGCCTCGCGCAGGATCCGCCCCGCCAGGCCGTCGCCAAGATCATGGACGGCGTCGACCGCTTCTCCCCGCCAAACGGCGAACAGGACGACCGCACCGTCGTCGTCATCTCGCCCCTCATCTGAAGAAAGGAACCACAACCATGACAATTGCCTCGAAATTCGCGCTCCTGATCGTCTCGGCATGCGCGGTCTCCTTCCTCTGCGCCTCGTCCTGCGCGTCCACCGAAGCGAAGAAACAGCAGCAGATGGCGGAACTCACGCCCGAACAGATCGCGAACATGACCCCCGAGGAAGTCGCCGACTACTACGCCCGCCGCGCCGAACTCCGTGCGCAGGAACGCCGCGAAGCCGAGGAGGAATACGGCGGAAACGGCTTCTTTTCCAACGTGCACAGCGTCGAGAAACGCGAACGGCTCGGCAACGTGAACGAACGTCTCCGGGACGATGCGTCCAACACCGTCTTCCCCTGGCAGGCCAGCGATCCACGCCGCAGCGAAACGCTCCTCGGCCGCGGCTCCGCCGTCTACAACTGGTAACCACATCCACGCATTGATTCTCTCCTCATGAGCATCGCAAACACGCAATACATTGTCACGGGCGCCGCGGGATTCATCGGCAGCGCCGTCGTGTGGGGGCTGAACCGCGAAGGGATCGACGACATCCTGATCGTCGACCACCTCGGCGAGTCCGACAAATGGAAGAACCTCCGCGCGCTCCGCTACGCAGACTACATGGAGAAGGACGACTTCTTCCGCCAGCTCGCAATGGACGGCCTGCCCGCATCTGTGAAAGCTGTCATTCACCTCGGCGCGTGCTCCTCCACCACCCAGCTCGACGCGTCCTACCTCGTCCACAACAATTTCGAGTGCTCCAAGCTCCTCGCCACGCTCTGTGCCGCGCGCGCGGTCCGCTTCATCTACGCATCCAGCGCGGCCACCTACGGCGCGGGCGAGCACGGCTACTCCGACGACCATGCCGGGATCCCCGCCCTGCGTCCGCTGAACATGTACGGCTACTCCAAGCAGATGTTCGACCTGTGGGCCATCCGCAACGGCCTCGTCGATTCCATCGCGGGCATGAAGTTCACCAACGTCTTCGGCCCGAACGAACGCCACAAGGGCCCGATGCGAAGCATGGTCTGCCGCGCCTTCGAGCAGATCCGCGACACCGGAAGCGTGAAGCTCTTCAGGTCCTGCCGCCCCGAATATGCCGACGGCGAGCAGAAGCGCGATTTCGTGTATGTGAAGGACATCGTCGACATGATCCTCTTCCTGCTCGAACGCACGGACCTCTGCGGCATCTACAACGCGGGCAGCGGTCTCGCAGAAACCTGGAACGAGCTCGTTTCCGCCGTCTTCGCCGCCATGGGGAAACCGTGCAGCATCGAATACATCGACATGCCCGAGATCCTCAGGGGCAAGTACCAGTACTACACCTGCGCCGACATGACCAAGCTCCGCTCCGCGGGCTTCACCGGAGGCAGGACTCCGCTCGCAGACGCCGTCGCGGATTACGTCCGCGGCTATCTGATCCCCGACAAATTCCTCGGCGACGAACCCTCCAACTGAAAACCGTCCACCACCTACCACGCGGCTACCGCAAGGAAATCTCCCCAATATGGCAAATGAACCTAAACTGAAAGTCGGCGTCGTCGGCACCGGAGTCCTCGGCAAATATCACACCAACCTTTACCGCACCGCGCCTCACGCCGACCTCGTCGGCATCTACGATTCGGACCCGAAGGCCGCCGCGGACGCCGCGAAACAGTTCAACGTGCAGGCGTTCAACGATCTCGACGAACTCGTGGAACGCTGCGAAGCCCTCACGGTCGCCGTCCCCGCCACGTTCCACTACGACACCGTGATGCCAATCCTTTCGAAAGGCCGCCACGTCCTCGTGGAGAAGCCCATCGCGTCCGAGGTCGCGCAGGCACGCGAAATGGTCAAACTCGCCAACGAGAAGGGACTCGTGCTCGCCGTCGGCCACGTGGAACGCTTCAACCCCGCCATGGATTTCCTGGAGAAGAACCGCAACAACACGCTCTTCATCGAGGCGCACCGCCTCGCGAAATATCCCCCGCCGCGTCCGGGCCATCTCCGCCGCGGCACCGAGGTCAGCGTGGTCTTCGATCTCATGATCCACGACATCGACCTCGTGCTCACCATGGTCGGTCAGGAGATCGAAAAGTTCGACGCCGTCGGCGTGCCCATCCTCAGCAATACCGAGGACATCGCGAACGTCCGCATCAAGTTCGTGAACGGCGCCGTGGCGAACATCACCGCCAGCCGCATCAGCGCCACGCCCATGCGCAAGTTCCGCGTCTTCCAGACCGACTCCTACATCTCCATGGACTACGCCAACAGCACCGGCGTCATCTACCGCAAGGGATTCCTCGGCGTCGGCAAGAAGGACATCAAGTGCACGAGCACCAACGCGCTCGCCGACGAGATCAACGATTTCGTCGACGCCGTGATCGCCACGAAGGCCGCCGGAAAGATCGTCCCGCCGAAAGTCACCGGCGAACAGGGTCTCCGCGCGCTCGAAGTCGCCGACGCCATCTGCCGGGAAATCCACGACTACAACTGCAAGTACGGCCTGTACAAGTTCAAAAAGTAAGCGATGCTGACCTGCTCCAAAGTCAATCTCTCGCTTGCCGTTACCGCGAAACGCCCCGACGGATATCACGACCTGGACTCGCTCTTCTATCCCTTCCGCGATCCGTCCGATGAGATACGGCTCGAAGATACGCCCGCTGGATCCGGTGTGGCCATCCGCTGTGACACGCCCGGCGTCCCGCTCGAACCGGAGAAAAACCTCTGCGGCAAGGCGGTCTATGCGTACTGCAAAACCGCCGGAATGGACGTCCCCGGACTCGTCATTCATCTTGAGAAGCATATCCCCGTCGCCGCCGGAATGGGCGGCGGGTCCGCCGACTGCGCGACCGTGCTCCGGCTGCTTCAGGAACGTTTCCACGCGCTGTCTGACGCTCAACTGGAAACGGTCGCGTTCTCCCTCGGCGCGGATGTGCCGTTTTTCCTGGATCCGCGCCCGTCCCGCGTGACCGGGGCGGGCGAATACATCACTCCCGTCGACGGACTGCCGGAACAACTCCCGCTCCTGCTCGCCGCGCCTCAGTTCCCGGTCAGCGCGGCCTGGGCGTATCAGCACATGGACCGCGCCCGCGCCATCGCCGAGCCGCCGCGCACGAACGAGCTGATCGACGCGCTCCGTCGCCGCGATTACGAATCCGCCGCGCAGTTCATGCGAAACGACCTGGAGCACGCCCTGTTCGTCAAGTTCCCCCTGCTGGTCCTGCTCCGCGATTTCCTGCTGAATAACGGCGCGCTCCGCGCCATGGTCAGCGGCAGCGGCCCGACCCTCCTCGCGCTGTTCCGCGACGATGCCGCCGCGCAGACCGCCCACGCCCATGCTGCCGCAGAATTCGATTCATCTATACGCTTCCTCCTCCCCGCGTAAAACACGGGGTTAATCTGTGAAACAGCATAACAAGCACCCCCAGAGCGCAAGATGAGGAATATCGCAGGACTTCTGTACTTTTACATGGTCGATCCTCTGTCCGCCATTCTTACCGTGACCGGCATCGTCGTCTCGGTCGTACTGTTCGTCCTGTTTGACCGAAACCGGAAACAGGACATCTTGACGCGGCGGCGTTTTCTGCTGTTGTCCGTTCTGACGCCGGTGCACACGGTTCTGCTTCCGCTGGCGATCCTGTTCGAATCCGACGCGCCAGCACTTCTCTGGCTATACCTCGTCCCGATCCTGATTTTCGTGCTGATCCTCTACCGGTTCCATTATCGCAAATGGGAGAATCGCGATCTGCGGGTCGCCACAATGGCGTTTGCGTTCTATACCGTCTATCTCTTTTTCTGCACGTTTCTCATGTTATTTTCGGGGCGTGACTGAACCGGACTTTCCGCCGCATTTTTCTTTGATTTTTAAAGTATTTCATTTGCTTTTTGCGTCCGGCGGGGGTATATTGTTTCGTTCTTAAAATTTAATTCACCTCAAATCGGCATTTTTTCGCCGACCGCCGTTCCGTAACAAAACACCATTTCCCTGCTCAGGAACCCCCCATGAACAAAGCCATGAAACACTGTCTCTGCATCTCCGCTGCCCTCGCCTCGTCCATCCCGTTCTCGTTCGGCGCCGGACGCGCCGTCCCGTTCAAGTTGAACGAAATCGAGCTCCTCGACAGCCCGTTCCTCGCGAACAAGAGGCGCAACGCGGATTTTCTGCTCGCGCTGAGCCCGGACCGCCTGATGGCGCGCATGTACGAATACTGCGGCGAGCCGCCGAAGGCCCCGGTCTACGGCGGCTGGGAGAGCAGCGACCTGTCCGGGCACACGCTGGGGCACTACCTGACGGCGCTTTCGCTGGAATACGCCACGACCGGGGACACGCGGTTCAAGGAGCGCGTGGACTACATCATCGGGGAGATGGCGCGCTGCCAGAAGCTGTACGGCGAATCCGGCTACATCGGGTGCATGTCGCGGAACGCCCGCCGCGCGCTCGAGGCGCTGAAGGAAGGCGACGTGGAGACGATTAACCGGACCTGGGCTCCGTGGTACACGCAGCACAAGATCGCCGAGGGGCTCTACGACGCGTGGAAGGTCGCGGGCAACGAACAGGCGAAGGACGTGCTGGTGAACTTCGCGCGCTGGGTCGACGGCCTCACGAAGGGCCTGGACGAGAAGAAGTGCCAGCGCATGCTCGACATGGAGTTCGGCGGCATCGGGGAAGTCTTCTGGAAACTCTACGCCGAAACGAAGGATGAGACACACAAGGCGCTCGCGCAGAGGTTCCGCCACCACTGGCTGGTGGACGACCTCGCGGAAGGCAAGGACAACCTCGCGGGCAAGCACGCGAACACGCAGGTGCCGAAGGTCATCGCCGAGGCGGTCAACTACGAAGTCACCGGCGACGAGTTCGCGCGGAAGGTCAGCAAAAACTTCTTCGACATCGTCGTGAAGAACCACACCTACTGCACCGGCGGCAACAGCGACCGCGAGCATTTCTACAATCCCGCCGAGGCCGACAAGCACCTCTCCCCTGCGTCGGTCGAGTGCTGCAACGTTTACAACATGATCCGCCTCGCCTGTCTCCTCCAGTGCCAGGAACCTGAGAACACCGCCTACGGCGACTACCGCGAACGCGCCCTGCTGAACCAGATCCTGCCGTCGCAGGACCCGGAACGCTCCATGTTCACCTACTTCGTCTCGCTGAAGCCGGGCCAGTTCCGCGTGTACAGCTCGCCCGACCAGTCTTTCTGGTGCTGTTTCGGCACGGGCATCGAGAACCACACGAAGTACAACGACGCCATCTATTTCCATGACGACGACAATCTCTTCGTCACGCTCTTCATCCCGTCGAAGCTGAACTGGGCGGAACGCGGCCTCGAGCTCACCATGGACACCGAATACCCGAAGAACGGCGATGTGGTCCTTACGTTCGACAAGGCCCCGGAGAAGAAGCTCGCACTGAACGTGCGCTGTCCCGGCTGGACCGACGGGCCCGTGACCTTCACGCTCAACGGCACCCGGATTGCGACCGGCAAGCCCGGCGAGAACGCCGTGCTGAACGCCGACTGGAAGACCGGCGACAAGCTCGCGATCCACATCCCGATGAAACTCCGCACGGAGCATCTCCACGGCGGCCACACCGAGCTGAACGCGTTCTTCTACGGCCCCACGCTCCTCGCGGGCGACCTCGGCGAAGTCGAAAATTATCAGAAGCGCATCTACCTGCGCGACCAGCTCGACCTGCAGAACGCCGCCTGCAAGCCCGTCCCGATCCTCCTCGGCAGCGACATCGCCCGGATCACCGCGTCCGCGCAATCCGTCGCCGGTTCCGACCGCGCGTTCCACCTGACCGCAACGGACGGGACCAGTGTCCTGCTCCGCCCGTTCAACCAGATGCCCTATCAGCACTACAACGTCTACTGGCGGAACATGGATGAAAAGCAGTGGGAGGAGAAAAAGGCCGAGCTCGCGATCGAGGCCGCACGCCAGCGCGAACGCGCCGCCCGCACCGTCGACGAGATGAACTTCGGCGAACAGCAGCCGGAGACCGACCACGAGCTGAAGGCGGAAAATACCCACTCCGGACGGTTCAACGAACGCGGCTACCGCGGCACGTACCGGGGCGGCTGGATGGAATTCCGCATGAAAGTCAATCCGAACGTGCGGAACATCCTCGCCTGCACCTACTGGGGCGGCGACAGCCGGACGGAGACGGCGATCCTCGTCGACGGGCAGCAGATCGCGGTTCAGAGACTCGCGGCGGAGCATCCCGGCGAGTTCTTTGAGGTGGAGTATTCCATTCCGCAAGAACTCACGAAAGGCAAGGACCACGTCGTGATCCGGCATCAGCCGGTCAGCCGCGGCGGCATCGGCTCGGTGTACCACGCCGCCATCCTCGTGCCGGAAGGCAGATAAGCCCCTGCCCTTTCTCCTCAAAACGATATTGCCTCTGTTCGCATTCAGCGGCGGAGGCTTTCCTTTTCATGCCGGACAAAACTGCGGCGCGGGTTATTTCTTTATCGACGGGTCATCGGACCAGCTGCCGCCGGTCGACTTCTCATAGAACTGGTACATGGAGCTCATATCGTGCGTGCGGACCGTCGCCAGGACGGGGCGTACAAGCACATGACCGTCCAGGTACAGCAACGGAACATTTCCCTTGTGGATGGTGTCCCAATCCTCGCCGGCGGCGTCTCTTGAGGTCCGGTTGGCACGGAGATGCATCGGAGCGCAGATTTCGTACTGCTCTTCCCACTTGGAATCGGAGAACGACTTGAAGTTGCTCCAGCGTTCCCCGAGGATGACCAGGTCAGAAGGCGTGTTGATGCTGGTGATGCGGCTGCGGCAGACGCGTCGGTTGGGATCCGCCATAGTTCCGAGCCCCATCGGGTCGTTGCGCCCGTAGCTCTGCTTCCCCCGCGTAATGTCGCCCGGACACCGCGCGACCTTCAGAATGGTCCGTGCGATGGCGTCTTTTTTTATCTTGTCTTCCTCGAACAAGGCCGGACCGTCCCCGAATTCATAACGGCTTCCGGCGGTCTGCGCAACACGCCCAAGCCAGTTGTCCCACTTGCCGAGCAGCCCCGTTATGTCGTTTCTGTTTTCCATCGCGAACTGGTGAATGTAATGCCCGAAAGTTTTCTGGTTGTTGATGCAGGAAGCACGTTTCGCAGTCTCGCGCGCCGAACGGAGCGCGGGCAAGAGCAATGCGGCCAGGATCGCGATGATCGCGATCACAATCAGGAGTTCGATCAAAGTAAAGTCAGCGCGAAATCTGCGGGCATTCGGAAAAAAAGGTGTCACAGCAAGGAGGCTCCTGCGGGATAGATACGGTTGACATCAGCGGTTGGATGCTTTCATTTTTTACTATAATTCGCCCTTTTCAACAATGCAAGTTCGCTTCCAAAGCAACTATGAAAAATGATAACAATTCACAAATCGTTTAACGTTAAAAAAGCAAAGAAAAGACAAAAAGCGGGGAAACAATGACTTGGGGTTCACGACCAGCGGGCTCGGAGCGCGTCCCAGCCGCTTTCGCGGGCGTCGCGGAACTCGTCGGAATCCGCGCCGAACGCCATTTTGATGCACTCCAGAAACCAGTTTCTACCGCGTTTCGTGGAGTCGGTGCCTTCCAGCAGAAGCCGCAGGAAAGCGGTCTTCTCTTCGAAGGAAACGGGTTTCGTGTCGCCGGTGAGGATGCGCCGGACCAGCCATGGATCGGACAGGAACGCCCGCCCCACCGCCACGCCGGCACAGCCGGTCTCCCGCACAAGTTCGTTAGCTCCGCAGCTGTCCGCGACATCGCCGTTGCCGAAGACAGGCACGGATCCGGCGGCATCCACGGCAAGCGCGATCCGGCGGAAACGTTCTGGCGCATCGACCGTACCGTATCCTTCGGCGGCGGTCCGGTAATGGAACACGATCCAGTCCGCCCCGGCATCACACACTGCGCGGACGATCTCCCGCACGGAGTCCGGGGAATCCCACCCGGCGCGGAGCTTCACGGACACGGAAACATCTCCGGGCACGGCATCGCGGACGGCCTGCGTAAGCTCGCCGATCCGGGCGGAGTTCTTCAGCAGGGAGGCGCCGTTTCCGCTCGCAGTGACGGTCTTGCTGGGGCATGCGAAATTCAGGTTGATGCCGTGGACGCCGTGCTCCGCGAATCCCGCGGCGGTCGCCGCGAGGGACGAAGCGTCGCGTCCGATCAGCTGAAAGATAAGCGGCAGATCCGGGCGGACGCGGTAGGGCGCGAGTTTCCGGCGGATGGCGGCCTGCTTCGGTACGGAAACGCCTCCCGTGCTGAAAAAAGGCGTGAACCAGCAGGGAATCAGGTCAAGGCGCGCTGCTGACTGGAAAAATGTCCGCGTCATGACCCCCTGCATCGGGGAAAGGACGGCGCGCCCGGGGAGCGTCAGGCGGCCGGACAGGTGCAGCGGCGCACAAAAATCGAAGGGACGTGCGCGATCCGTGTTCGACGGCACGGATTCAGGTTCAGCCGATCTTGACGACATCGCCGGACGGGATCTCGAAGGCATCTTTCCCGCGCATCAGCCAGACCGTCTGCGCGGACGGGTTCTGCACGCAGCAGCAGTCGGCGGTGAACCGGAGCGAACGGAACGCCTGCATGTAGTCGTAGATCTCCATGTTCGTGGCGTACCACACGGAATCTTTCCCAGCCATCTGGTCGGCGAACCGTTCGATGACATCCCAGTCGTTGTTGCGGTCGAATTCGAAGGAATGCCCCCAGATGTAGCAGACCGTGCCGCGCGGATAGCGATTATTCAGGAACCGGTCGCCGATCTCCGCGATGTTCTCGCTATGGTGTGCGGTCGGGTTCCACTCCAGGAAGTCGTCAGGCAGGCGGAACTGGTGTGTGCTGTTCACGGTGCGGGAATACAGGATGCCGAGTTCGCGGAGCTGTCGTTTGAGCGCTGTGGTGAATGTGCCGTAGGGATAGGCCATGCCCTTGACCGGGGCGTGCGTGATGGACTCCAGGCGTTTCCGGTTCTCCATGATGTCAGCGATCACGGCCTCAAGCGGCATCATGTCCTCGAACGCGTGTTCCGCGCCGTGGACGGCGATCTCGTGCCCGTGCTTCAGGTAGACTTCGTCCACGTCAAACGACGGAAACGTGCCGTCGTGCGGGCCGTTGTCCGCGCAGAAATTGAACGTGCATTTCAGGCCGTGGTCGGAGAAGATGCCGGCGAGCCGGATGTCCGCGTCAAGGGCATCGTCGTAGCTGAACGTGAGTGCGCGGTCGCGGCAGCCGGGAAAAAGCGGATAGATCATCATGGATTGGCGGCCTCCTGATCCGCCGCGGAGCCGGACGCGTTCGCAGCACCGGCCTGTTCCTGCTTCTTCAGATCCTCCTCGAGTTCGGCGCGGATCCGGTTCGCGATCTCCGGAGGATAGTTTTCGATGATGGCGCGTGCGGTCCTCGCCTTCATCTCGTCGAAGGACGGGAGAGCCACACGGTCGAGGTCCTGGTGCTGGCGCACATAGGATGCGTAAACCCTGGCGGCAAGCGCGAGATGGTCGGCGGCGGCATCGCGGTCGCCGTAACCGATCAGCAGGCAGGCCGTGAACAGCAGGCCCTCGAGCTCGTTTCCGATCTGCTTGAAGTCGCCGGTGGTGATGTCGTCCTCCCACTCGTTGAGCACGAACTGGTCAAGCGTCATCGTCCGGGCGTTCTTGTTCTTCGTCTCGGTGCGGAGTTCCTTGAAGAGCTGCGCGGCCGCATCCTTCTGCGAATACGTGTAAAGCGTCACGATGGAGTCGATGAGGAAGTTCTCGTAAAGCGACTCGAACGGAGAATGATTGTATTCCGGCGATTTCATGACTTTCTGGTACAGCGTGCGTGTCGCGTCAATCACGCCCGTGTTCGGCACCAGCAGGAAGAAATCGCTGATCTCGTTTTCCTTCGGCAGGAGCATACGCCCGTAATTGAACGTCGCCACCAGCGAGTGGAGGATCAGGCGGGTGAGCGCCAGGTTGTCTCCGGGCGTATGCGCCAGGCCTTCGTGCCCCCAGTAGATGGCGTAGGATTCGGGCAGGAGCCAGTCGAGCTCGCCGTACTCCTTATCAACGGCTAGGATCTTCTCGGCATCCACGTTCCATTCCTTCTTCAGCCATTTGCGGCGGAAATAGGAATCCAGGACGGATGCGTCTTCCGGCGACAGCTTGTCCTTCAGCTCCTTCGGCAGGTCGCCGTTCATCTGGAATTCGCCGAAAAGGCGCGCCAGATCGCCCTGGTTGTACTCCAGGATCGCGAGCCAGGCGGGATGGTCGGCGGGGAACCGTTCCAGGAGAGCCGCCTCCGTCGCGGGTGCGGCGGCTAACGCGTCCCAGTCCGGGTAATGCTTCCCGTAAATGAAGATCAGCTGGCGCGCCATCGTTTCCTTGTAATATCTCTGGGCGTCGTCCAGCACGTTGCCGAGCTTGTGCTGGTAAATCCAGGCGAGCTCGTGATAGACATTCGGATCGTTCGGGTTCATGGTCACGGCTTCCTGCATCAGCTGGATGCCGCGGCGGACCCAGCGCCAGCGGTCTTCGGGACGCTTGCACGCCACGGAAACGTTGTAGGCCATGTTCCAGCCCATATGGGACGCGGCCGTGGAAAATTTAGGCTGGAGCTTCAGGATCCAGTCGGAAAGCTGGACCAGCTCGTAGTACTGGCCTTTCTGCTGCAAATCCCCGGCGCGTATCCACAGGATGTCCGCGATGAGCCCGCGGAATCCGCCCAGCGCCATCGTCGAAAACGCCACGATCGGCGGTGTGCCGTCGGCGGCGAAGCTCTCGTCGACCAGCTTGTCTTCCTTCACGATCACGGCCATGCGCTGCTGCACGAACACGTTCGCGAACAGCAGGACCACGGTCCCGGCCAGCAGAGCGAAAAACAATGCGTAACGGTTCTTCATGTCCGGGCTCCTATCCGCGTTTTGAGACCAACGCCAGTTCGCGGCGCGTGTAAATCCAAGCCCCGAGCAGGAAGACAGGGAGCATCCGCAGGATGAAATCCTTCGCAAACAACAGGCCGATGAACGGGAAGCTCACGAGCTCGCCATTCGCCAGGTACCCGGTCACGAAGAAATCCTGAAGCGGCACGATCAGGTTCAGCATCAGGTCGCCGAACCGGTAGCCGAACGTGACCTTGGTTTCCGCCTGGAACTCCGTGACGTTGGGAAGCGAGGTCACCATGTAGTTTGCAAGAGCGCCCACGAGCATGTACGCCGCCGTGGCGAATATCGCGATCGGCAGGGACATGCATGCCGCGACAGCCGACGCCAGCAGCGTGATCGACAGGATCCCGATAGCCATCACCAGGATCGCGCGGCAGTAGTTGGAGAAGAACCCGGTCTCGCGAACCAGCAGGAACGGTCCCCTGCCCTCCTCGAAATTCAGTTCGCTCGTCTTCGTGTCCTTGTTCAGGAACCCGACTTCGGCCCGGCCGTCGTAGACAAAGTAGGAAGTGCGGAGGGGCACGACCATCTCGTTCTGGGCCGCGGTCAGGTAGTCGTCCTCGGGCATCGCCACCAGGTCGGTGACGACGTTCCCGTCGTCGTCGGAACGCACATAGGTGGCAGCGAACGCCCACTGCCCGCGGACGGAGTTCTGGTCCTGGATGTAATATCTGTTCACATAGATCGTATAGCGCAGGAAAATCACGTCATCGTCGTCCAAATGCTTCGGCAGTCCCTCGAACTGCCAGAACAGCGACTCGTTCTCCGAGATCAGGCCGTATGTCGCGATCAGTTCCTTGCGGATTTCACGGAATGCCTCCTGACGGCCCAGGTCGTCGCGGTATTGCACCACGTCCTGTCCATGTCCTTTCGCTTCGGCGATGCGCCGGTCGAGTTCCTCCTGCGCCATGGCGTTGAAATCGGGTCGGACAGGCCGGTAAAGGGCGCGGGCGGTCAGCACCTGTTCCTGAAGCATCGTACGGTCCTGTTCGGAGATATCCGACGTCGAGAGGCGGAACGACAGGAAAACGTAAACCGCGACGGCGGCGATCAGCAGAAGAAAGAGATGGATCAGCACCACGCCGGCGTATTTTCCCAGCAGGACCACGGCGCGGCGGACAGGCTTCACCACGATCATATGGATCTGCGCGTTTTCGACATCCGTGCTGATTTCCGAACAGGCCAGCCACACGGACGACAGGCACAGAATGAACTCGGCAAAACCGAGGCAGTATTGCAAAAAGATCTGCACCTCGCCCTTCGGCGTACCGTCGCCCATCAGGGTGAACGGAAGCAGAAAGATGCTCAGAAGCAGCAGGATCAGAAGCAGACGGAAGATATGCGACCGGACGGCCGATCGGATCGTCAGCTTCACTATGGCAAGGAACGCGGTCATCGTGCGTCAGTCTTTCTTTCCGCCGGGGCTCTTCAGCAGGTCCTTGAGCTTGCGGTTCGCCTCCGACATCTTCGCCTCGATCTCCTCGCGTTCCTGGCGGGATTTCTCCTCCCCGGAAACCGGATCCGACGCCTGAAGCGAGGCAAAAAGCTCGTCCTGCTTCCGTTTCGCGGCGTCCGCGGCGGCCTTCGCGGCGTCCGCTTCCATTTTCCGTTCGAGCGTCTGCGCCGGGGTCTCCTCCTCGCGGGTGAGAGAGTCGAGCACTGCCTTCGCGTCCTTTTCCTTGTCCCCGGTGAGGTACTCGGCGATCGCGCCGCCGGAACGGGAACCGGAAGTCTCAAGGCTTTCCTTCTTGGCCTCGTTCACGATGTCCACGAAGAAATCCTCAAGCGACATATGAGGATGCCGCACGGACATCTCGCCGTCCGGGACGCTTTCCCGGACGATTTCGCGGATACGGGCCAGGGCGTCTTCGGGCAGACGCGGCACGGTGATGGTGTCGTTGGTACGAATGGTCAGCAGATCCTCCATGCCGCCGTTGGCGCGGATGCGTCCGCCGTACAGCACGATGATGCGGTCACAGACCTCCTCCACATCGCTGAGCAGATGGCTCGTCACGATAACGGTCTTGCCACGCTTCTTCAGCAGCTTGATGAGGTCCTTCACTTCGCGGCAGCCGAGCGGGTCGAGCCCGGACGTCGGTTCGTCGAGGATCAGGAACGCGGGATCGTTGATCATGGCCTGCGCCAGGCCGATGCGCCGCGCCATACCCTTCGAAAACTCGCCGACGGGGCGGTTGCGGGCATGCGCGAGGCCGACCATATTGAGGAGCTGATCGCACCGGCGGGTGCGTTCCTCCTTCGAGAGGCCGAAGAGCGAAGCGAAGAAATCCAGCGTCTCGAACGCGGTCAGGTATTTGTAAAGGTAGGTCTCCTCTGGCAGATACCCGATGAGCTTCTTGTTCTCAACGTCCCTGGGCGACTTGCCGAACACGGTCAGGCGGCCGCCGGTCGGGTACAGCAACCCCAGAAGCATCTTCACGGTCGTGGACTTGCCCGAGCCGTTCGGTCCGAGCAGGCCGACCACTTCGCCTTCGCGGACCTCGAAGTCGATGTCATTGACCGCTTTCGCTTTCGGGCGGTTCCAGAAATCGCGGAAGACCTTGGTCAAGCCAACCGCGCTCACCACCACCGGGCGGTCCGGCGCACTCTGTACCGGTTGTTTCAATGCCTCGGCCATAGTTTATTCCTCTTCTCCGCTCTTTACGGCGGCGGCGCCATCCGACGAGGAGAGGTTCTCGCCCGTACGGACCAGGCGCGCACTGTTGAAGATCACGATGAGCGTACTGACGGTATGGAGCACCGCGGCGGCGATCGGGTTCATGCGCCCGAAAACGGAAAGGATGATGCCGCAGAGGACGAACGTCAGGCCGAACGCGAGGTTCTGGTACATGATGGCGCTCGTCTTGCGGGAAAGAACGATCAGGAACGGCACGCGGCGGAGATCGTTGGTCATGAGAGCGATGCTGGCACTGTTGATGGCCACGTCGCTGCCGATGGCGCCCATGGCGATGCCGAGGTCGCCGGCGGCCAGGGCGGGAGCGTCGTTCACGCCGTCGCCGACCACGGCCACGGTCGAGGTCTTCTTGACCTCCTCGACGTAGGCGACCTTGGTTTCAGGCAGGCAGTCGCTGCGGATGTCGTCGATGCTCAGCTGGGACGCGATGGAGACGGCCACGCTGGCGCGGTCGCCGGTCACCATGGCGCAGCGGGTCACGCCGATGGACTTCAGCTCGTTGATGGCGGCGGCGGCTTCGGAACGGATCTTGTCCTTGAAACCGATCCAGCCGATGACCTTTTCGTCCACGGCCACGAACACCACGCTCATGCTCTCGTGTTCCTTCGCGTCGATGGCGGGCAGCGTCACGCCGACGCTCTCCAGCCACACCTGGCGCCCGACCAGAACGCGCTTGCCATCCAGCATGGCGACAACGCCCTTGCCGGGCACTTCCTGGAATCCGGAGACCTGTCTGGCGGGGATGCCGACTTCGGCGGCGAGGCGCTGCAGCGCCTGCGCGGTCGGATGGTTGCTGTGCGCCTCCAGCGAAATCGCGGTCAGGAGCAGCTCGGCGGGCTCGACGCCCTCCGCCACCGGATTCAGGCGCGCCACGGAAAGTTCGCCCTCCGTCAGCGTGCCGGTCTTGTCGAAGACCACGGTGCGTATCTTGCTCGCAAGCTCCAGGTGGTTGATGTTCTTGATGAGAACGCCCAGACGCGCGGCGGCGGCCACGGCGGCCACGATGGTGGTCGGAGTCGCCAGCACAACGGCGCACGGGCAGGAGATCACGAGCAGGGAGATCACGCGGTCCATGCTCCCGCCGGGGAGCCACCACGTGATGATGGCGAGCATCAGGATAGTCGGCGTATAATAGCCGGCATAACGGTCGATGATGCGGACGAACGGCGTCTTGTTGCGTTCAGCGGACCGGATCATCTGCTCGACCTTGCCGAGCGTGGTGTCCTTGCCGAGGCGCGTCACGCGGACTTCGAGGCCGCCGGAGATATTCAGCGTGCCGGCGTACACTTCGTCGCCCTCGTTCTTGTCCTCCGGCATGGATTCGCCGGTGATGGACGCCTGGTTCACGGCGCTTTCGCCGCGGACGATCACACCGTCGACCGGGAAGTTTTCGCCGGGACGCACTGCGATGATGTCATCCAGTGCCAGATCGCTCACGGAAACATCGGTCTCACCCTCCTCGCCTACCTTGTGGGCAGTGCGCGGAGTCAGGCGGATGAGTTCCTCGATGGAACGCTGCGCGCCGCTCGCAGTATGGGATTCGATGATGATCGTGACGAGCAGGAAGAACGCCACGAGGCCGGCCGTGCGGAAGTCGCCGGACGCGAACGCCGCGAGGATCGCCAGCGCCACGAGTTCGTTCATGTACACGCGTCCTTCGATCAGGTCGCGGATGGCGGTCACGACGATCGGCAGGGCCAGCGTAAGCGCACCGATCGCCGCGCTCAGCTGCGATGCAAACACCTCGTCCGGGAACAGCAGCGACAGCAGGTAGGAGTTCACGATCAGGAAACCGCCGACGAACGCGAACGACGCCCGCCCCATGGAACGGGAATGTCCGACGCCTTCACCGAGGGGCGCGCCGCAGGAAATGCAGCGCGTGGGCTCATTCGGATCGGCATCGTGGTCGTGTCCGCAACCGCAGCCGTGGTCATGATGGTCGTGGTCGTGATGGTCGTGATGGTCGTGGTCGTGATGATGGCCGCAGGCGCAGACCGTCTGCGCTTCCGCGGCGGGGGATTCCATTTTCAGTTCGTCTGCCATGGTCACATCTCCTCCCCGGATCCGTTATCGGTCCCGGTCTGCGCGCGCTGCTGCAGAGGTTCCTGGTTGACTTTCAGCCAGAGCACGGACTGGCCGCCGCCCTTCACGTCCATGATGAACTTGTCCTGCACGGGGGCGATGGCTTCGGCCAGCGTGTCGGAGAAGAGCGACACGAGGGTCGCCTGCCTGTTCTTGCTGTACTGGGCGTAGATTTCATTGAAGTACGAGGCATCGGCCGCGACTTCCTTCACCACGCGGAGCTTGTACGCCTCGGCGTCCGCCAGGATCTTCGCGGATTCCGATTTCGCCAGGTTCTCCTGTTCCACGCTGTAAGTCCGGGCCTCTTCCACCACGCGTTCGGCGTCGGTTTCGGAGAGGAGCAGCTTCTGGAAGGAGGGGATCGTGACAACCGGGGGCGCCGCAATCTTGAGCGTGAGGTTTTCGAGCGTAATGCCGAAATCCATGGCGGCGATGCGTTTCACGAGCGCGTCCTTGACCGTGTGCTCGTACTTGGCGCGATCATAGTAAGTCGAATCGAGGTTCAGCACCGCGCTGGAGGAGATCACCACGTCGTCGAGCAGGTCCTTCAGCATCGCCCGGGCGGGACCGAGCGATGCCACCTGGCCGCCCGATGCGTCGCCGGAGGGGACGACGGCATTGTCTTCGCCGTCCGTGCTCAGGCAGGTCAGATAGAACTTCTGAGGATCGGTCACGCGGTAGGTCATGACCCACTCGCAGTGCAGGATGGAGTTGTTCCCGAGCAGGACATAGCCGTCCGCGCCCGGGGTCAGCTTCTTGTCCGTCTCGCCCGGCTCGGAACCGTCGGCCTTCACGCCCTGGTAATACAGGAATTCCGGCTCCAGCGGCATAAACGCCGCGCTGGTGATCTCCTGCTTGTTGATGGGGACGCGGACAATGCGGTTCACCGGGGACGGCAGGAACCAGTGCCATCCTTCGCGGCACTCCTGTTTGAACTTGCCGAACTGAAGCACGATCACGCTCTCCGTGGTCGTATCGACGATGAACGAGCCGCCGAAAATGAGGAACCATCCCAGCGCGACGATGATGAACGCCGCCAGGACGCCGAAAAACATCTTCAGGGCGCGGGAAAGGAAATCCACGCCCGTTTTGAGCTGGCCTTCCCCGGGTCCGCCGGATGCAGTCTGTTTCAATTCTTCCGCCATATCGCGACGAGCTCCTTATTTCTTCTCCGAAGCGAACGAAGCGGACGTGCCGTTCAGGACGTCGAACGGCGCGGATTCGGTGCTGAGGATCAGCGTGGACTTAGATGACAGGATCTTCTTCATGGCCTGGAGCTTGCGGAGGAAGGTGGCAAGTTCGGGCTCCTTCGTGAACACGGCATAGTAGGAAGCCGCCTCGGCGTCGCCCTCGGCCATCAGGGCTTTCGCCTTCGCCTGGGCCTGCGTGATCATCTTGCTCTTCTCCGTGTTGGCGAGCGTGCGGATCTCTTCCGCCTTCGTCTTGCCCTCGTCGCGCTTGCGGGCGGCCTCCGTCTCGCGTTCCTGCTTCATGCGGCTGGCGATGGCGGTTGCGGTCTTCTCCGGGACGCCGATGGAGGAGAAGAGGACGTCGCTGACCTCAAGTCCGTACTTTTCCATCACGTCCGGCGCGATCATTTCGAGGATTTCCGCCCGCATCTGCTCAATTTTCATCAGGTTCGGGTCGGTGTTGATGAGCTGGTCGTAGTCGTACTTGCCGATGACGGCGGCCTTCGCAGTGCGCATGCGTCCGCCGAGGTAGCCGAGCGCGGTTTCAAGCTTCGGCGCGGCTTCCTTGAACCGTTTCAGGTCCTTGATGCGGTAGATCACGTTCAGCCCGATCACGACCTGCTTCTGGTCGCGCGTCGTCGTTTCCTCCAGATGTCCGATGTTGCCGTCGTACGGGCGCTTCCGGATATCGTAGCGGATCACCTGCTGGAAGGGAAGCGGCAGACGAAGGTGCAGGCCGGGTTCGGCTTCCTTCGTGATTTTGCCCATGGTCAGCACCAGGGCGCGTTCCGTGGCAGGCACCTGATAGGTGAAGATCGCCAGCAGGAATATTGCCGCCACAATGATGCCGAGGAGGATAGTGGGAAGATAGTAGCCTTTTTTCTTTTCAGGCTTCGGTGCATCTTTCATGATCCGGTTCTCCGTTCCAAGTTGTTGTTATGTAATTAATTGTTGATCAAATCAGGTTTTCGCGCGGGCGATATAATAAACGCCCGCACGCACGAGAGCATCTTATAATGTAGCCTCTTTTTCCATTTTTTCAATCTCACGCTTCCTTTTTTTTGAAAAAATCCGGGATAAAACCCGCTTAATTCCGCCTCATTCAAAGCGCAGGCACGACGCCCCGACAACGTCTAATTGAAACGTCTTCGAAGAGTCTTCTTCGAGGAAACACGGAAAACGCCCCGCCGGGACAGGCCGGAACGGGGCGCGGAAACATCGAAGAATCCAAGTTCAGCGGGCAGGTTCCGCCACGGTTTTTTCCGGGGATTTCACCGGAAGAAAGACCTGTTTCGAGGTCAGTTCGTAGTTCTTCGGGTCTTTCAGCATTTCCAGAATTTCCTCCGGCGGATTCAGGACCGTACCGTCCTTGTCGATCTGCGCCTGCTCCGCGATCTTTTTGACCTCAATGGCCCTGGCGAACTGCACGAACCCGACCGCCCAGCCGCCGTCCTTTTCTTCGGCTTTCAGGATGTACGAATACGGGCGCATCATGAAGATATACTGCGGATTGAGCTTTTCCTTCTCCAGGATATACATATTGTCCAGTGCGAGGAAGAAATACAGCGAGCCGTCCAGACGGAACGGCGCAAGGACAACAGGCAGCCACGTTTCGACCGGACCTTTTTCCTTGTCGTCGTTGTCGATGATCGTCATCATGCCGCGCACGAGATTCGCATCAAAACCTTTTTTCGGGGCGGAACCGTCCTTTTTTCCGCCGTCCTTGTACTCGCTGAATTCTATTGTCACGTCTCCGTCTTCCGTCTGGAAACTGCCGACTTTCAGAAGGGATGCACTGACCTCGGGCGCAAATATCTCCTCGGGTGACTTGTCGTCGACCGGGGGGTAATAAAGCGGCGTGATGCCGCAGGACGCGAACAAAACGGCGCAACACGATGCGGCGAGAATCCGGCCGCAGCGGACCAAAGAATTCAGCATGGGAAAACCTTTCTCCTGGAGGGTTCAGTTTCCGGCGGATGACAAAAAACGTCCGCCGCCAAGATCATTTGACCGATTTTCCGTGCGATTGTTCCAGGATTTATGCCGGTTTCCGCGAAAAAAAGGGAAAGGATTTCAGTATTCCTTCATGTTCAGCACCACCACCGGGGTCGTAACGCAGACCGACCAGTAGATACACATCACGGAGAAGGATTTGACGATACTGGACCAGTCGATCTCTTCGATGGTGAACATCTGCGTGTAACCGTCCATCACGCGGGTAATGAGGAACGGCTCGATCTCCTTGGCGTACTGGGCGAACACGAATTGCAGGATGAAGCTCACGAAGAAGAACACCATGCCGCCGGTCGCGGCCACGCTCATGCGCTTTACGAACACCGAGATCATGAAAGAGATCGAACTGATCGAGGACAACGCGAATGCCGAGTACAGCGCGCCCGAGAAATACGACACGATGGCCTTTTTCGCGGAGACCAGTCCCACGGTCGACGGGACTTCTCCCGGGGGCCCCATGAACAGCGTGATCTGCATTTTCGAAAGCCCGAAGAACGCGATCCCGATCAGCATCGTCAGCGCCGCGAAGGCCATGGTATAGAAGAGGATGATAAGGAAGACCGAGATGAACTTCGCGAGCACCAGCCGCGTCCGGGAGAACCCGCGCGACAGATACACGCGCAGCGTGCCATCCTGTTGCTCGCTCGCGATGGATTCGCCCGCAAACATGAAGGAGAAAATCGGCATGACGACCCAGAACAGGATGAATCCTGTGAACCGGGAGAACATGAGCCCATCGCAGAGTTTTGCGGTATTCGGCACAAGGAGCTGAAGATAGAACGGCATGCCTTTCACCATTTCGCCCGACATCTTCTGCAGATCATCGCGGATGTGACGGAAGACCAGGACCATCAGGAACATCAGGAACGCGAACCCGATCAGCATGATGTAATGCTTTTTCTGGGAAGTGAGCTTCACGACTTCGTGGTAGATGGAAAGGATCATGACTGCACCTCGTTTCTCACGCCGGATTCCTTCCCGGTCAGCTCCAGGAAGATGCGCTCCAGGCGGTCCGGCTCGTTTTCAAGCATCGAGACGGCGAACCCGTTCTTCACCAGCGTTTCGTTGAGTTCGGCGGCGCATTCCGATTCCGTTTCCACGCGCAGGATGCCCTTCTCGTCCTCCTTCCGTTTGAGGGAACGGATGCGCGGCCCGAACGTCTCCTTCAGGAGTGTTTCGGCGCGTTCGGGGTCGGTGGTGCGGATGAGCGTGACGGGCGAACGCCGCAGGATCTCCTCCATGGGTCCCTGCGCAGCGATCTTGCCATGGTTCAGGATGGCGAGGTTGGAGCAGATCTTCTCGATCTCGCCGAGCATGTGGCTGGTGACCAGCACGGTCGTCCCAAGCTCGGCGCCGAGGTTGCGGATCAGGGTCCGGATGTCCACGATGCCGTTCGGATCGAGGCCGTTCGTCGGTTCGTCCAGGATCACGAAATCCGAATCCGGCAGCAGGGCCAGCGTGATCGCCAGACGCTGCTTCATGCCGAGCGAAAACTCCCGCACGCGGTGATTCATCCAGCCGGCGATGCCGGTGTATTCAGCCAGTTCCTCGCGGCGGGCGCGGTAACGCTTGCCGCAGCCGCCGCGCGACAGGATATCGAGGTTGAGGCGCGCGCTCAGATCGGGGTAGAACGCCGGAGAATCCACGATCGCCCCGGTCCCCGCCAGCGCACGTTTCGGGTAGGCTTCCACGTCGATGCCGTTCACCGTCACGCGCCCGGAATCCGGATGCGCCAGCGAGGTCACGATGCGGAGAAGCGTGCTCTTTCCGGCTCCGTTCGGACCGATGATTCCGAAAATGCTGCCTTTCGGAATACTCAGCGACGCTCCGTCGAGCGCCTTGAACTTCCCGAAGGATTTCACCACGTTTTCAACAGTCAATACATAGTCGCTCATTTTGAGTCTTTCTCAGCGGCCGGCGTTTTCGCAGCGGCCGGAACTGCATTCAAATGGAAAAACCGGAGCAGCGTCCGGTTCTTTTCCGGGGATACTTTTCTGGGGTCGGAAAGATAGATCTCGCGGTGCGCCTGCACCGTGCGGGCAAGTCCGCGCTCCCGCATGAACGCGTTCATGGCGGCGAACGTCTCCGGCTCCGTGTCGTAGGGACCGATATGGATCATCTGCACGGACGGTCCATCGGCAAACGATTCGAATGATGCGCGTTCGAGCAGGTCCGCGGGGACTTTCTTCCGGGCGGATTCCATGGCGCGTCCGACCACTTCGTCCGTCACGAACCACGGCTGCCGGATCATCAGCTTGTACCGGAACTTCGTCTTGTCGAGCGAGTCTCCCTGCCAGGCATCCGTGTCCATCCACCAGACGCCCTCCAGAGGGAACACCGTGTATTCCTGATAATCGGGGGGCGTCCAGCCGCTTTTCGGCATCATGCGGATCGTGTAGGAAAGCGTGTACAGCAGCCCGACCCGCGCCTGAAACTCCTCATCCGCGGGCGATCCGGCGCCATCGACGATGAAGAACTTCATCTCCGGCACGTCGATTTGAAGCGGTCCCTTCTCCTTCGGCAGGTAAAACGCCTTTTCCGTCTTGCGCCACTCGTACTTCGCGGCGGCGGGCTTCTTTTCCGTTTTCTTCGGCATGGGATGAACTTATATCGGGGAAAGGATCACTTTCTCGGGATCTTGAGCTTCTGCCCGATCTGGAGCATGTCGCTCTTCATATTGTTCGCCTTCTTGATGTCGTCAACAGTCACGCCGTACGCCTTCGCGATCACGGACAGCGTCGCGCCCTTCTGCACCTCGTAGACATCGTAGTCGTCCGCGACGGAAACGGGCGTCGGGACCGTGGTCGGGACCGGGGTGGCGGCGAGCTTGTCGATCTTGGAGAGAATGGCCTTCATCTGCGCCTCGCGGGCATCTGCGTCCGCGGCGGACTGGCGTTTCACTGCGGCGACCTCGTTGAGGAGCTTCTGGTTCGTCTCCTGAAGCGCCGCGAGCTTGCGTTCCAGCTCGATCACGCGCGTTGCCAGTTCGGCGTTCTCATCCTGAACGGCACGGAGCTGGGCTGCCGTGTTTCCCGCGAGTTCCTCCACGTAGGACACGATGTCGCGGCGCGAACCGGACGAGGCGGAAGCGGTCTGGGAAGCCGTGCCGGCGGATTGCGCGGTTTGAGCGAAAATGATCGGGGCGGCGAGCATGGCCGCGGCAAAAAGCGATATCGCGGATAATCTCATGGGAAAACTCCTTCGGTAACAGGGTCAAGATTCAACCACTATACTTTAACGCGTAAACGCGAGAATGCAACCCGTTTTCCGGTTTTTTCGGGCGTATTTTCGGAAAATGATTTGATTTTCGGCATTTTCGCGGTAACGTAATTCATTTACTTTTCACAAGGAGACAGTGCTTATGTACGACCGCACGATCAAATTCTTCAATGACAACGACCATTTCGCCAAGGAAAACGGCATGGTCATCACCCGCCTCGAAGAGGGTGCCAGCGAAGCTGTTCTGACCGCGTCCGAACGCCATTTCAACGGCATGGGCATCATCATGGGCGGCGCGCTCTTCACGCTTTCCGACTTCGCGTTCGCAGCCGCGATCCACACCTTCGGGTTCTGCGCAGTCGGCATGAACACCTCCACGGCGTTTCTGAAGCCCGGCAGGGGCGTCCCCGGCGCAAAGTTCACAGCACGCGCCAAGCTCGTTTCGAAAACGCGCCGCACCGGCGTCTTCGACGTGAACGTCTACGACGAGGAAAACCGCCTGCTCGCCCACAGCCTCATGACCGGATTCATCACCGAAAAACCGCTCTTCGACGACTGAACTCTCTTCAGATTCCACTTCAAACAATCAACGGAGCACGCCATGACACCGTTCGACCCGCTGAATCCTGCTGAGCAGATCGTCGCCATCATGAACCGCATCTACGAAAACGGCATGACCACGACCAGCGGCGGCAACCTATCCGTGCTCGCGCCCGACGGCGCCATGTGGATCAGCCCCTCCGGCATCGACAAGGGCGCACTCCGGCCGTCCGACATCATGCGCGTGGACGCCTCCGGTCGCATCACCGGCCCGCACAAACCCTCCTGCGAATACCCGTTCCACAGCGGCATCTTCAGGATGTGCCGCGACGTCAAGGCAATTCTTCACGCACATCCGCCCGCGCTCGTTTCGTTCAGCATAGCCGGGCTCGTGCCGGATACCGCGGTCTTCCCCCGGACGAAACTGCTCTGCGGCGACGTCGGCTTCGCGCCGTATGACGTACCGGGCAGCGACGCGCTCGGCAAAAAGATCTCCGCCGTCTTCGCGCAGGGGCCACGCACGGTCATACTGGAAAATCACGGCGTCTGCCTCGGCGGGACGTCTCTGCTCGAAGCCTATCTGCGGTTCGAAACGCTCGACTTCTGCGCCCGCACCATCTACCAGGCGTCGCTCCTCGGCGGCGCAAAACCGCTCTCGGACGCGCAGATTCAGGCGTATTCCGAGGACAAAAACACCGCGTTTACGGATTTTGCTCCGGGACCGAGCTCCGCTGCCGAGCTTGAGCTCCGCGAAACGACCGCCGCGTTCGTCCGCCGCTGCGTCCGGCAGAAACTCTTCACCGGTGCGTCCGGGGCCTATGCGGTCCGAATTGAGGGAGACAAATTCCTCGTCACACCTGTGAACTGTGACCGCGCGAACCTTCAACCGGACGACTTCGTTCTGGTCGACGGCACAAAATACGAGTCGGGAAAAACGCCCGATCCGCGCACGTGGTTCTTCAAAATGTTATTCGATGCCCAGCCCAAGGTCAGCGCCGTCTGCGCCGCGAATCCGCCCGCCATCGGCGCTTATCTGATCGCCCGCGCCGAGTTCAATCCGCGCGTGATCCCGGAAAGCTTCATTCAGCTTCGCGAGACGCCTGCATTTTCGTTCGACGATGCCCTCGTCTCGCCCGAAACAATCGCCCGCACGCTCTCGCTTCGTTATCCGGTCGTGCTCGTGCAGAATGACGCCGTCCTGACCTGCGGACGCACCCCGCTGGAGGCGTTCGACCGCCTCGAAGTCACGGAGTACAGCGCGAAAGCGACCATCGCGGCGCGTTCCTTCGGCGGCCTTCGCCCGATCACCGACGCCCAGGTCGAAGACCTCGTGGAAGCCTTCAACCTCCCCCGCGAATAACGCTTGCTGGATATAAGACCTATAGGTCCTATTTTTCCACCTTGTGGGATGGGTTTCACAAAGACGAAAAAGCCCGGAGCTCCGTTGAGGGAACTCCGGGCTGAAATCCGTTGTGATCGAAACGACCGATTGCTTGATCGGTTGACCTTTTGCAGTCGAGCCGGTCTGTCGGCCGTTTGACCGTCGGACGCTCGATCAGATGCCCTGGTCGATCATGGCGTCGGCGACCTTGCGGAAACCGGCGATATTGGCGCCGAGGACGTAGTCGATGTAATCGCCCTGCGGGCCGTATTCCTTGGCGGCCTCATAGGCGGCCTTGTGGATGCTGACCATGATGCCGTGGAGCTTCTGGTCGACTTCCTCGGCGGTCCAGCTGAGGCGCATGGCGTTCTGGCTCATCTCGAGTCCGCTGGTGGCGACGCCGCCGGCGTTGGAGGCCTTGCCCGGGCTGAAGAGGAGCTTATTGGCCTGGAAGCAAGCGACGGCTTCCGGCGTGGACGGCATGTTGGCGCCTTCGCCGACGCACTTGCAGCCGTTCGCGACGAGTGCCTTGGCCTCTTCGCCGCTGACCTCGTTCTGGGTCGCGCACGGGAGGGCGATGTCGCAGGGAGTGAGCGTCCAGGGGCGCTTGCCCTCGAAATACTCGGCCTTCGGGAACTTCTCGACGTATTCTTTGATGCGGCCGCGGCGGACGTTCTTGAGCTCCATGATCCAGGCGAGCTTTTCTTCGTCGATGCCGTCCTTGTCGAGGATGGTGCCGTTGGAGTCGGACATGGTGAGGACCTTCGCGCCGAGCGCGGTGGCTTTCTTGACGGCGTACTGGGCGACGT
>Ga0310786_10001256_pt1 | contig 40778 bp, 26 predicted proteins | sample AusTroGonzalo_MG_FD_203881 | JGI IMG/M metagenome (GOLD analysis project Ga0310786, IMG submission 203881) | Bovine rumen microbial communities from tropical cattle in Woodstock, Queensland, Australia - Gonzalo_03 (v2) (version 2) | ecosystem: Host-associated > Mammals > Digestive system >... | reverse complement strand
CTTTCCGCAATCCGTCCACGAACGTGCGATATCTCTTTGTAGGCATCCCCCATCGCAGGATCGACCCTTGGGCGCACGACAGGCAATGCCGCCTTGTCCACGATGCAGCCGCGCCTGCGAAGTTCAGCGAGCATGGTTGGCACATCAACCTTGCAATTCGCCGCGCCGCCGGCTATCTGCCGCGCTGCAACGCCGCACGCCTCGCCCATTGCCATGCACGGCGCCATGACGCGCAAGGGGCCCAGCACATCGCGCTCTACGCTTATCGCCCTTCCCGGGCAAAGCAGGTTTGAACATCCACGCGGAACCATGACGCGGTATGGAATCGGCGTGACGAGCTGCTTCTTCGCTTTGTTGACGAACCCGCCGCCGGTTTCATCCACCATCGGCTGAACACTCGGTTTTTTCGGATCTGGCAAGTCCCAACCGTACATGGAGTACCCTATCGTGTCAGGGAACTCTGCGCCTCTCCGCAAATCTTCGACCATCAGCTTGAATTCGCCGTCAATCCGCCGCGACTCGCGGACTCCAAGCATCGGCGCAATGGACTTCATCTGGGCGTTCTTGAAGCCTGGGAAATGCTTACGTAGAATGTCTAGCAGTTGATATGCTTCGCGCCGCCCTCGCACATATCCCTTCGTGCGCGATTCCGCGCTCGTGCCGTCGATCTCCGTCAGCCGCATCGTATTGATCATCACCTCGTCTTCGGCAAGGCCCTTTACCGAAATGAAGATGTCGTATGGAAACGGCCACTCGCCCTTGCGCTTCAATTCCTCAATCAGCGGACGGAACTTCGGCTCGCGCGTTCGCTCTATCTCATCCCAAAGCGCCTTGCCGTCAACATGCGTTAGATGAAACGTGAGCGAGGCCGGCGTCATCAGGTGGTCGCCGTCGCGCCCCACAAGAACGGGGCATCCCGCAAAACTTGCAACATCCGCATCGCCGGTTGCATCAATGACGACCTTCGCGGGAATGCGGCGAAATCCGTCTTTCGAGTGCGTGATGACATGCGTAATCCTACCCGCAGACTTCTCCACGCCGACTGCACACGTCTCTAAAAGGACTTCTACGCCTTCGTCATCCATCACTCCGTCGAGCATCATGGCCACGCGGTCGGAGTCGAGAACTACTCCATGTATAAACCACGGCAGCCATGCATACGGCTGATACGTCTTGCCTTCAGGGTGCTTCGGCAGAATCGCCGCTCCCTCCTTTTCTGCGCGGAGAGACAGCTCGCGGAACAAGCCGCCGACAACCCATTCGCCAGCGTCGTTGCGCCCGCCGAGCCAATGCGAGACGCCGCCGCTCGTCGCCGTACCGCCAAGCCGACTCTGTGCCTCGACGAGCAAAACACTCAGTCCCGACCGCCGCGCCGCTATCGCCGCCGCACATCCCGCCGGTCCGCCGCCGCAGATCACCACGTCTCGCCGCGGCATGTCCTCTGACGGCAACCTCACCTCCGACACTCCCGGACGAGCACCGCCGCAAGCTAGAAATAGTATGACTAAGATTTTCATTACGGTATCTTTCATCTTGCCCCCCTACTGACACAACTCCGGGAACAATTGTTCCATTCGCCCCAGTTTCCAACGTATCTGGACAGGACCACCTACATACTCCATAGACGGCTCCCAGCCAAGACGTGAATCCGCCTCCACTATCGGCAACGCGGCCTTGGCGTTTGCGTACTCACGCTTTGCCCACTCCAATACCGCCGCCTTGTCTCCTGCTCTGTGCGCGATCGCGCCGCGCTTCACATTGATTGCCGTGATTACCGTGTGCTGCATGAACCTGCCGAGTCCTGCCATGCGCCGGGCTTTATCGCAGATCCTCGGATGCGAAGCCTCCTTCCCGATAGCATCAAAAATGTCAGCGCCTCTACCAAGCGCCACGCGCATATCCTCTAAAAGATCCAACTCCTTCTTAATCGCCTCCAGATCCAATGCCCCCACCTCGCCAGCCTTTGGATTGTAGGGGCTTATATCAAGATAGTTGAGCCGTGCGATGCCTACGCCGAAAGAAGCGTGTGGCGGGCACGGAAACTCCTTGTTTTCGATACGCTTGCCCCCGAAGCTGTATGGATAGGCCGGTCCAATGCGAAACGGACCATACTGGTTTTCATTGCTCGCCACATAGTCTCGTGCCGCATCGCTCCATAGCTTCCAGGCATCCAACACGCGGTCGGCGTTCTCCGCTCCGAAGTCGCGGACCGCTATCTGGCGCAAATGGATCTCGAACGATATGCCGCCATCCGTGAACGCCTCCTTCTCAAGTTCGCTTATAAATGATGGCCACCAGCCGTAGTGGTGACATTCCATCAGCCCCGAAAGACCCCAGTCTCGACGAGCCCTCATGATGCCGTCATAGCGACGCTTCCATTGGTACGGACACGGCTGGTAGGGAATAACTCCGTAGTCCCAAGTAAGTCCACCGGTGTTTGACATGGTATAAAGCCGCAGGCCTCTCTTGTGCGCCCGTTCCGCTTCTGAAGCAAAGTAATGTCCCGGACCTTCAAAAGAAAGAGAATAGTCGCCCCCCTGCGGGGCAAGCCCGTTGCGCTTCACCTGCGGTTCAAACATCTCGAACGTTGCCATCAACGTTACGTCCCGCGGCAATCCGTCTATCAGCTCCATACGAGGTTTGACAGGACGTCGACCCCAGTTGTATGTCCAGAACACGATTTCCATTTTCTTGTTGTGCGCATCAATTGTCGCCTTCACCGCCCGCACCCAGTCTGGATAGTCGAGGCACGGCCACCAGCCAGCTGGCGGACGCGCATCTCCCGGAATTTTGTCATTCCATTTGCGAGGCTGCGCCCTCGTATCCTTCGTCGGGAACTGGCAGCTTTCGCCGACAAACACAATCCCCTTCGCCTCGGGATAGGCGGCGGCGACACGTCCGTAGGTTGCATCAAACTCTGCCTTGGCGTTCGGATCATCAGGATGGACAAACGCCACGATGTAACTATAAAGATAGGTATCGAGACCATGCCGCTTCGCCCGCCGGATCACATCATTGACATCCTGATAGGCCGCACCTTTCGTCTTGTCGACATCTTTGATGAATATGACGATCGCATCCATTCCCGCATGGGCGATTTGCGCAAGATGCGCATCGGGGAACACGTCAACTCCCCAACCCGAGTGTGTCATGCGCGGCGAAAAAAGCGAGCGTCGGTTCTCTACGCCCCTCTTCAGAAATGGAGCGCGGCGAAGGTTCATCAGATCCTCAAGGTGATAGAGAGCCTGTGCCGCCGCACGCGAATCCGCTGCCACCACCATTACATCGTCACCCGTCTCGATGCGGTAGGCGCGAGCAAGAAGAGATCTGTCGACTGCGACATCGACAATAGAGGCACGCATGCCGCATGAAGGCATGCACCTGCACCTGCCATCACCCCGTGCAAACCGCGCACTCACACCCATCGAAACATCTAGATAGTCGCAGAAGTCCTTGGCGGCAGACACCATAACCTCATCGGCATCCGGCGGCACGCGCACAACCACTCCGTCGGCAAACACGAACTCGTCTGCATTAGGCTTGACGTCAACATCACGTAGCCCTGGCTCATGCACGACCTCCAACCGCGTGCGGAAGTCGTATGGCCGCTCGACACCCTGAAGTTCACCGCCGGAAAAGACCGATCCCGCCAATGCTACAGAAATGGCAAACCGTGCCGGGCGAATCATCACCATATATTGCACTCTTCAGCTTTTGGCGAGCATCCGCGCTCGTTTCACGGATTCGGCGGCCTTCAAGTTGCGATTCCTGAAATAAGGCCCTATCCCAACCCATGGCGCACAAAGGTAGCCCGGAATAAGCGAACGGTCGAAATGCTCCTCGCAATACGACACCAGCAGCTCCATGGAATCTTCCGTGAAATAATGGTTCGAGCCGCATGGGATCATCTCAAAACCGCGTGCGTTCAGTTCATGCATCGCCTTCACCTGCCACGTCTTGTCCTTGTCGTACACCTCTTGATAATACCAAGGCGACAAGACCACGGACTTAGGGAGTCTCTCGTATGCCTTTGTATGTTCGGATTCCTTGGCTATGTGATCCACCCACATCCATGTGCGCGCCCCATGTCGACTCACTTCGTCGATGAAGAACTGCAGGTCGTGCCACCACAGCTCTCCCTGACGGGCAATGGCGATTGGTTCGCAGTGGTGATTGCGTATCTGCTCCTCGTCGAAGCCGATATGGAAAAGGCGCGGACTGCCGAACATCTCGCAGACGTCGCGTATGACATCCGCGCAGACCTTGTAGTATTCCGGCGTCGAAACCATCAGGTGATACTCCTTGAGCCACGCATCGTGAGTAGTCGAGAAGTTCAATTTCGGGACAACCTCGAAACCCATGCCGCGCAGGCGCTCCAGCTCTTCCCTGAGCTTCGCCGGAGACCAAGCCCCCTTGATCGCCAATTCAGGATGACTCGGATAGACAATGGCATTGCGAAGCCCTAGAACAATCGTGTTCACCCCGGCATCGGCATAACACTTCGATATGAATTCCCACTCCTTCTCGTTAAACCGCATCTGGTCCGACACCTGACAGCCCCTTCGTATGCGGTTCAGAAACTCGTCGTCCGGCCACTTTGCGCGAATTCCGTCGCGCCTCATGTGCTGCATCGTGCATCGGTGGTCTCCACCATGCAGCGCAACATACATGGCCCACATGAGACTTCTTTCGCTCATCTTTCCCTCTCCTTTCTCGATGACCCCGGACGAGTCTGGAATACGCCTATGTTGCCTTCAGCGATAGATCAGCAACATGCCCCAGGCCTGGACCTCCACCGGCACACGACGGGAATAAGTGGTCCGCTCGCCGTCGGTCGCGACCAGTTGCAGAGCGTAGCTGCCGGCCTTGTCAAAACGCACTGTCGTCGTAGCGGATGTCGCGTCGGCGAAGGACACATCGCCGGTGCTGCCTGAAACCACCTTCCACTCGCAGCTAAGCGTTCCGCCCGCAGGGAGTCCGTCGTCATAGACGCCAAGCGACAACGGCAGATCCTCGCGAACCATGGCGCGCAACGGCAATGCAACTGGATCGTCAACCGCCGGCGCCAGATTGCGCCCCGCATCGCGCTCTTTCGCGAGCGCGCGGATCTGGGACGCAGACAGTTTTGCGGAATAGAAGCGCACCTCATCAAGAACCCCTGGGAAGGTGGACGACCTGTAGCCACCATCCACGCGATTGGTGGCATTGGCGAAAAGATTGTAGTTCGCAGTAATAACCGAACCATATCCACCAACATCCCAGCCAGATCCCGTATCCCTTCCCGGACGCGGGAAGGTGCCATAGCCAGAAACTGCCGTAAGCGTACGCTTTATGCCATCGATCCAGATTTCAAAGTCGTCTTTTGCGCCACTGACGCGCGGCAATATGGCGCACACATGTGTCCATCGGCCCGTTATTGACGGCAAACCAGCAAAGTCGCATGTCAGCCCTGACATACTGGCTCCTCCGCCGTTTTGCTGACACAAAGTCATTCCCTCGCCACCACAAACGATTCCAGTAGAGCTGTTTCCCACCGCGCGCCCCATGCGAAGACAGCAGGAATTGTGGTTTATCATCACGAAAGGGAGTTCCGAACCGTTCTCATCGGAATCAGGATCGTATTTCATCCAAGCGCTGAAAGTCAGGTAGTCGGGTGTTGTTATCTTGTTGCCAGAATCCTTTGTTTCCCAGGTGCTTGAAACTTTCAAAGAAGCCTGCGAAGGCATAACCCTGAAACCGAACGCCTTAAGACCTGGAACCAGTTCTGCGGCTGTTCCGCCCAACTGCGTCAGCTTGGTACTGAAATCAGTTCCACGCACAGACTCCTTCCATACTTTATTGGTGTTGAACGAAAAGTGCAACTGCAGATTGTCGGAGGGCACATCGACAACATCACCGGATTCCACGGTGACAGACACCTCGCCCGAGGTGATTTCGGCGGCGTTTGCCGCATTGCAGGAAAGGACGTATGTCCCGGCAGCTGAAAATGACACGTTTCCGTTTCCCGCGCCATCGACATCAAACCATACGCCCCCGGACCAGACACCTTGCTCCACCAGACGCTTTCAGCATCTGCGGGATTGGCCTTAAGCCACCCTTTGAGCGGCAACGTGACGGTTGATTGCGCATACGCCATCACCGTCGGGGCTGAACCGGACGGCGAAGAGACGCGGGTCACGGTTACATCGTCGTGTCTTACGAATCCTTCATTCGCCACCGAGAGCCTGAATACGTATTCGCCTTCCACGGGGAGCGTCACTTCCGTTTCTGGGTTTGCGCCTCTTGTGAACACGGCAACCTCGCCGCCTGCAGGCGCGGAAACGAGAGACCACGCGACATCTCCGTAGTGTCCGCTGCGGAATGAATCTCCGGTGTCAGAACCGACGCTTCCGTGCAGCACGGCCATGTCGCCCGTGGTGGAGAAATCTGTGCCAGCGGAGACTGTCGGCACTCCTGAATAGATCGCTGCTATCCGTTCTGCGGAAAGAACACCGCTATATACCCGGACTTCATCACCAAGCGCATCTATCGGACGACTGCTTCCGTTGGAGAAGAAATACAGCTTCTTGCTCACATCAAGAAAAGGTGTGGATATGGCGATGTCCGTTCGTTCTCCACTCTTAACTCCATTCACGTACATGATGACATCCACCGTGAATGTTCCGTCGCTCTGGCGTCGGGTCTTTCTGACCAAAGCAAGATGAGTCCATGCACCCTTTACAGGGCACCACGGCTCATTTCCGCCGTCGAAGGTAAATGCAGACGACGCACACGGATCCTTGACCGTAAGTGAGAAATTATTCGCCACTGGCTGCGCGTGTGCATAACCGCCGCCAAGCCCGTCTAGTATACGCGGGCCAGTTGCGGATGACACGACAGCCGGATTTATCCACAACGAAAAAGTCATGTCTGAAAGAGGTTCGGTAAAATCGGTCCTCCCCCACGATGAAGAATTATTTACAAAAGAAAGCGCATTTCCCTCGACAGCATCACTAGTAACGGTGACGGCTGATCCAAGTGTCAGCGGATGCCGCCCTGTAGCGGACTTGTCGGCGACTGCGCCGTCAGTGATGCCGTCCATGTCCCAATATGCAAGGAGCGTGCCCGGACTGTCTGCCGCCGTACGTTCATATTCCGCAAACACTTCTTCGTCGGAAATGACACGGTTCCATACACGGAACTCGTCCATTTTAAACATTGGCGGCCTGTCACCGGCAGATATGTTTCCCAAGAGTGTTGTCGTGGCAGACGAAGTGGGCTGCGTACCGTTAATCGTCTTGGTGATGGCAAGATACAGATGGCCGTTTATGTACAACTTGCCTTCCACGGTAGAGCTGCCCCCTTCGCGCGAAAGCTCATTTACGGAGAAAGCATAGTGCATCCACGTTGCGGGCATGGCTACGTTGTTTGTTGTTGCGATTGTGGCCCAGTTCCTGTCCAGAAATGTGATGTTGCGGTTGGAATGGGGCGCATTGCAGTGCAATTGCCCCAAAGAGGCAAAGATGTACGGGTTGGCGGTATTGTTCGCTTCCACGTATGGACCATCATTCTCGCCTCTCCTGTACCAAAACGAAACCGTGCAGTTCGGAAGCGCGGGACTCTTGAATGTGGCCATCTGGTTCAGCGCACCGGCAAAAGACAGCGAAGCACCGCCGATTGCATCGCTGTAATCAAGGGTTGCGCCCGAGACGATGCTCAATGGACGTTCTGCCGACGCCTTGTTCTCGACCTTCCCGTTTGAATCAAATCCGTCAAACGAGAACCATGTGACGAGACCGTTGTCAAGATCGACCGTCGCCTCGGTTGTACATGCGAGAAAAACCGCTATGCCAGAAACCAGTGAAGTTAACGCATTTTTCATGACTTGTCCTTTCTTCTTAGAACTGTTTTCGATTTACTATATCGGAAAGCATTAGTCTAGTACAAACGACTGAATGCGCCTTGTCTTCTGCACGATACTGGAGATACGAGGTGCACAGTATCGTTCCGTCGTGCAGAAGCTCCACCCCTGAATAGCCGGTGTCCCACACGTTCGCCGCCATGTTTTCCAGCAGATGTACGCGCATGTCGCCAGGCTTGCCCGCACGAAGGTCGGAATACGAGCCAACCCAGGCAACATAATGACCGTATGTGGACGAGCCTAGCGCTCTGTCGCGGAAGGCGACAAAGAGTCGGCCGTCTGGCAGACAGACTCCCTCGTGCCTGTCGCCTGAAAGGCCCCAGCATGTATTTTCCGGCGTCGTCCATGTCTTGCCTTCGTCGCGGCTGAAGCACATCATGCTGTTCGCCGTGTGGCGGTTCTCGCGCATCAGAAGGCAGAGTTCGTTCCCGTCTGGCGAACGGATGCAGAACGGTTCACACAGATTCTTCTGCGGAGCGGTGGCCACAATGCGCATCGGACCCCATATCCAGCCACCGTCCCTGGAAATGCTCATCCATACGGACTGGTCGTCTTTCGCGTGGGCTGTCTTGACATTCGGGTCGTTGCGAACCTGGCCGAAAAGCGCGGCCGTACCGTCCTTGAGCATTATGAATCCCGTCGGCGGCATTCCAGCCGAAAGCTTCGCCGTCGGTGCCTCCCTCCACGACTTTCCGCCATCCTGCGAAATCACGATGCCACAACCTCCTTTCTTCGCGGAGAACACTACGAGGTTAGTTCCTCCGTCGGGGCGGACGATACTCTGCAGCGTAGGGCAGTTGCGGTGCGTCTCACGGTAGACTGAAGGCATGATCTCGTCACATCGAGACCACGTCCTGCCACCATCCAACGATTTAGCCATTGGTCCACAAGGGCCTCCGTGATTAATCGTCCATACGCAATACACCACTCCATCCGGTGCGACAGCCGTAGTGGGATGCCCTTGGTAGATACCGTCCGCACCAGAGGCGATCACCGTCTGGCGAGACACATCGTGCGACAAGTCGACAATCGGCAGTTCGTCTCGATACTTCTTTGCGTATGGTGTTGGCCGCTTGCCATCCGGCCCGACACGTGCGAGATCGGCGACCTCCGATTCGGAAATGGCCCGCGCCTCAAAACGGAAGTTTGCAAGGCTACCAGACAGCGGCCTGTTTCCGCCTGGCGAAATATTGCCTATCGTCGCTCTGCCGCCGGAGTAGATTGCCGCAAGCTCCCTGACGGGCGCATGGACCTTGACACGTACTCCGTTCAAGTAAAATTCAGGAGCTCCGCGTCGACCCGCTCTAAGCACTATTGCGACATGTGCCCACTGCCTTAGCGGCAGTGCTGCGTCAAAAGTCCACGAACTCTTCCCCTTCGGCACGACATTCGTGGGCACGTTGATTGCCAGCACAACATCCGCCGCATCGGGGAAGCATGTGTTTCGCGCAAGATGCACATACCCGAACGGCAACTGCACGATGCGCGGATAGGGGAATTCGCCAGACCCGGCAATTTGCGCATTTACCCACGTGGAAACCGAGAACTCCCTTGCGCTTGGCACATCCACACACACACCAGAATCGGCCTTGCCCAGAAACATTTTCGGTTGCGACACTGCGCAGACGGGGGCGACAAGCGGCAACGCGTCACCCGCGCGGACGAGTCCGCACGTTGCGAACAACGGCAAACCGTCATCGACCACGCCTGAACCGGTACAAACGACGGCGACGCACACGACGGCGGCGAATGTCATTCGGATTTTCATCTAACCTTTCCTAAACGTTATGTCGGAATAATACCACTTTTTCCGCCGCCGAATAGACCTGCTTGCGCTCGTCGGTCGAGAGAAGCCACCATTCGCCCGTCGTGCCCGTGAGGTAGAAGCCGCGAAGCCCGTTTGCATAGCCGTAGTCCATGATCCGCGAGATCGTCTCGGAATCCACCCGGCCCTTCGCGTCGTAAGGCGTGAACAGCGCCGCATACGCGCCGGACATGCCTTTGAAAGTTCTTTCCCCGTTCATCGCCGCGCATTATACCAAACCGCCGCGCGGTGTCGCGGTCAAAATTCACTTTTGCGGTTTTTTGACCATGCCGCGACCTCTATTTATGGGCGCGCCATTCGCTGGGGGTCTTGCCGGTCTCGCGGCGGAAACGCGCGGCAAAGTGCTGCGACGAGGCGAAGCCGAGGGTGATGGCAAGGTCCGTTATGCGAGCCGACGAATCCTTCGAGAGGATGTCCATTGCCTTCCTTATGCGGCAGGTAACGAGGAATTCGTGCGGGGTCTGCCCCGTCTCGCGCTTGAAAGCCGAAGCGAGCGAGGTCTCCGACATCTGCGTCTCCGAAATCAGCTCTTCTATCGGATAGTCCTTCTCCGGTGCACGTCTCATCTGCAGCAGAATGGACTTTATGCGGCTTTTGGGGAGCAGCTCGTCCTGAAGGGGGCGGGAGTCTATGACGGACAGGAGAAAGCGTATCGCGTCAGTGCGAAAGCGCACGAGGCGCATGTCGGCAGGGCTGTCGGTGCGGTTGTAGTCCTTGAAAAGCTCGCCAATGAGGTACATGTCGGTCGCCGGGATTAGATAGAGCTTCTCGGTGAGAGACTTAAGGCGGCTCGCCATGATTGCCGAATCGGCTTTGGAAAGCCCGAGAAACGTCTCCCCGTCTTTCGGCAAAGCGACGAATATCCACCTGAGGACGCTGCCGCGCACATTCGACCTGAGGCGGTGAACCGACCCCGGCTGAGTGACGAACACAGTTCCCGGGAGAAGCGCCCACGCGCGCCCGTCAGCATCAAACTTGACCGCGCCATGTTCGCAGACGGTAATCTCCATGCACGTATGCCTGTGCAACTCCGCCCCGGCGCTCATGTTGCGCGCCTTGTTTACGCCGAGAACGGGAATGCCGCCCGCGCCGATGTCCTCGGGGTTCACGACAATCCTGTCGCGCGTCTTTATGCACGGACTCCACGTCCACGGAACAACCGTCTTGTCCAAGCCGCAATTCATGGTGATCAACATTATACCAAATTTCCCGCCTCCAAGTCTTTGAGGTGGCGGGGCAGACATCGCAATCCTATGATTGTTCAGTCGTTGAGCTTCTCGTCGGCATCGAGCCGCACAGAATCGACAATGCGGAACTCGCCGCCCTTGAGCGTGATGAACTCCTTGTCGCCGAACTGCTGGAGAACGCACTTGCGCTCGTGCTCGTAGTCGAGGTTGAGTAGATAGACCTTGCCCTCGTCCGGGAAATACGAGTAGAGAATCCAGCCGCAGTCTTCGTCGGGGTTATCGAAGTCCGGCCCCGTGATCCAGACGTTGCCGCGGCCGAGCTTCGCGCAATGCCGGTAGAGGTAGCCGACCATCCCTACGTCCTCAAGCTCCGCCCCGCAGCCGACGTCCATGTTCGCCGCGGCGGGATACGCCCACCAGTTCATGAAGAATACCTCGCCCTTGCCGCGTTTGCAGCGGAGGATGAACGGCTCTGCGTCCTCGTCGTCAACGGCAAGTTCCTCGAATGTCTCCGCCGGAGCCGCGAACTCGAGCTTGCCAAGCGGCAGGCACATGTAGCCAAAGCGCCTCCGCGCGGCAAAGCCAAGGCAGTTTTTCTCCGGCGACGGGCCAGTCGCCCAATACTTGCGAGAGGTCTCGCCGATCACCTTGAAGCCGCAAAGCTCGGTGAAGTCGCCTCCGTTGACAAGCTTCTCGACCGAGGGGTTCGTGTAGTTGCGCCTGTCGTCGGTGGAAAGGTGCGCAAGGCCGATTACAAGCTTTCCTCCGCCCTTCACGTAATCGCAGAGGACTTGATACTGCTTCGGCGAGCAGGTGTTCCATCCCGCGAACATGACGACCTTGTAGTTCCGCAAAAGGTGCTCTGCCGTCACGTTGTCGCAGGCGAAGGAGACAATGTCGCAAAGGCCATACGGCGAAGCGGAGAAGTGGATGTTCTTGTTCGGGGCGAGCATTGGCGGCATCGGCATCACCGCCTTGCGAACGACCTCCCAGCTCATCTCGGGAACGCCGCACATCCAGTTTGCGCTGGTCTTCGCAATGTCATACGCACCGCAAATGGCGCTCCCCGGAATGTAGCTCGCGCCGCCAAGGTCGAGATTGCCCTTTGCTATCGCCCACGTTGCCTCCGGCTGGCCCCTCGGCGCGGGATGCTCCTTGCAGAACGCCGTAAAATCGCTGATGGCCTTGCGGTACTTGCGCGACACTGGAGAGCGGTAGTCGATGGACGGGAAAAGTTTCTTCGCCTCTGCGTACGCCGACTTCTCCGCCGCCGCAAGCTCCTCCTTCGTTAGCCCTGAGTTCAGCTTGCGAACAGGCGTTGGCATGCGCGCCATCGGCGAGTCTTCGCAAAGCGAGCTTTGAAGCTGCCAGTTGCCGCTCTCGTTGATGACGATCTTTGCGCCAGTCATGTACTTGAGGTAAAGCGCGGTCTCCAGAGTCTTCATCTTGTACGGGTTGCGGTGCGGTATCCAGCTGTACCACTCGTGCGCAAGATGGCTGCCCCAGAGCGGCAGGTCGTACTGGCGGTAGAGCCCGCGCGAAAGCGCCGATGCAAGCGTCAGGTCGCCGAACGGGAAGTCCTCGGTGCAGGGGATCTCGACCCCTGCCGCCACCTCGTAGTCGAGCGAGAAGTTGGCCGATGTCGCCATCACCTTGCCCCAGCCCGCCGCGTGGAGGTCGCCTATGTGGCCGCGAACCCGGGCCACGTAATCGTCGGCGAGAGCGCGAAGCGTTGCGCCGCAGCTATTAAGCCCGCGGCAAAGCGAAATGCTGTAGCGCTCGCCGAAGTCATAGCCGATCCAGAAGTCGCCAAGGCTGGATGTGATCTTACGCGCGAGCCCATTAGTGGCAGTCGAATAGATGCAAGTCGAATATAGCCCGCGCGACTTCGCCTTCCTTGCGAGATCAAAGAGCTGCTCGTCGTTCTGCCAAAACTGGAGGGTATTGCCAACTCCCTCCTTCACGCAGAGGTCGATAAGCTCGTCAAAGTTCAGCTTCTCCGGCTCCCAGTAGGTGAAGCAAAAGCCGCCCATCTTCAGCTGGCCCCCGTTTTTATAGACCCCGGAGCCAATGAATATGCGCGTGTCCTTCGGCAGAATCTCGTCCATCCCGCCCCAAGCCGCCGCGACGGCCATCGAAAACGCCACATAGACAAACCTTTTCATTTTTTCTTCCCCTTCTCGCGATCCACCAACGTCCGCAGCAGATAATCGGCTCGCAGCCGCTGGACGTCGAACGCAAAGTTATGCCAACTTGGAAGCGCACTCTTCGCAAGCTCGTCAAGAGTCGCATCGTCCATGTCGGTCGAAACCCGCGCTGCCGCCGCGTCAAGCCTCTCCACGAGCGGCTTCAAGACGCTCTCGTAAAACGCAGGGTCGCCAACCTCGGCGTTCTGCCAGCGCCCGCATCCGCCAGTCGGACGCTTCTCGGCCTTATACGCCTTGCATGCGGCGGCAATGACGGGGCGCAGGATACGGCGACGGTCGGCGTCCGTAAACGCGAACTTGAGCCGTCCCCACGTCGAACGCCCGTGTATCGTCCTAAGTCCATTCCACGAGCAGTTCCCCTTGCGTCCCCAGAACATCGGCTCGAATTCCCAGACCGCTTCCGCAGTCGGGATGCGCGTCGCGAAAGTCTTCCACGAGATGGCGAAGTAAAGGACGACCGACTCTGCAGTGCACATGACTTCCTCGCGGCAGTTCGCCCGATCCTTCTCGTCGATCTCGCGATGGTCCACTTGGCTGTAGGCGGGATTGTAGATTGCAAGGCCTCCCGTCTCGAAAGAGTGGAGGAACGCATAGTAGGGCGTGTTCTCCCCTGGCGCAAGATAGGCTTCAAGGGATCCTGTGGCGGCGAAGCCCTGCGCGATTTCCGCGGCCTTCTCGTCGAAAACCTCAAGCCGGAAATGGAGCCCCCACTCGTCCGCCATCGCCTGCCATTCCGGCGCACGGGCGTAGCGCTTGTCTGCATCGGCCTTCACCGCGCCGCGCTGGGTTGCGACATCAGTCCAGAGGCACGATGCATCGCCGCCGTAGCCGCGATCGAGCTTTTCCGTCCCCGGCTTCGCAACCTTCGAGGCCGCGTCCCAGCTGCCAAGCCCAAGAATCCGTACGGTGCTCATGCCGACGAGATACGTCTTCTCCGGAAGGCGCTTCGACGCAGTCTCACCTTCACGCGGGCCTTCCTGAACCCACGAGATATCAGATGGCAAAGGCGGAGGATGGCGGCGAACTACGCCCGCGTCATTCCCCTGCCCGCATTTCGCCTTTACGCCATTTCCCTTACCAAGCGCCGCGCGCAACCGCTCGATGAAGCAGATCATTTCGCCGCGCGCCGCATTGAGGTCTCCAGTCTTCTTGTCGAACCGCGCAAGGAGAAGCTTTGCCTTGCCTGCGAGATGGCGCACCTCGACATCGGCTGACGCATTCGCCTCCCGTGCGAGCGAGAGCATCAGCGTCGCGTAGCGGATGTCGTCAACGCCCTCGCGGAATCCCTCCCACTGAAGAGTGTCGATCACGCCATCCGCCGTTCCGTACACGAAGACCATCGGCTTGTATGTCTCGGAAACGTCGTTGTAGGGCCCAAGATGATGCGCATAGTTGCAAAGCGCGGAATAGCCGCTCAAGTAGGCGGCAAGCCCGTTCTGGCGGCGGTTCAGCTCGGGATTCTCCGCTCCGACATGCTGATTCGCGTACCACGCGCAGTAGGTGTTCGTCCCCATCTGGTTCCAAACGGACGGGTCAGTCGCATCAGCCGGATTCCGCGCGGCGTTGTGCCAGTCCCAGCGGAACCCCGCCTGGTCGAAGATGTGTTCGTGCGAGGCGATTATGAACTTGAGCCCTGCGGCCTGGTATGCGTCGAAGACGGGGCGGTTCTCTGGGAAGAACCTCATCCCCGGCTCGTCGCCATATCCGCAATAGACGTTGTGGTGCCCGTATTTCTTGTCGTAGTAGGCGACGATGCCGTCCGCGCGCTCGCGTGCGGCCTTGGCGTCGCGCTCCTGCCACTTGTAGTCAACGGGGCCTACAAGGACATCCGTCCTCATGCCGACCTTCTTCATCAGCTCGATCGTGCGCTCCGCCTCCTCCGAACCTGTCTTGCACCTGACCCACTTCATGTCCTGGCCGTGCGCGACGAAATCCGCGAGAATCGCCTCCATCTGCTTCCACGCGAGCTCTTCGTCCCCGCCATTGAGCTCAAGAATGTGTTTCTTCCCGATATAGTCGTAGGAACAAATGCGCATGTCCATCTCTGGGTGAATGTAGGCCATGGGCTTCGGCAGGTCGAAGTCAAGAACCTTGATGGCGACAGGGATGGAGAGATGGGGGAACGGGGAACGGGGAACGGGGAACGCGATGCTGCCGCGGTAGATGCCGGCTGGGATGTCAGGCGTTACGTGCGCGGTGAGAAAGAACTGTTTCGAAATGCCCTTCTCAAGAGCAACCGGCTGGATGGTATTTGCGTCCGCGAAACCAGGGCGCATCGAAGGGAACGGCTTCTTTTCCTGCGGCGGATTGAGCCACCACTCCGCAGTCTTGCCGTCTGCGCTCGTGATCCGCGCGTAGTTCGCCTCCTTTGCCGTATCGACGCGGATAAGATCCTCGTCGTGGAGCAGGAGCTCGGGGCAAAGCTTCATGCCAGTGTCGGCAAAGTAGCTGAACCAGCCGTTCTTGTTCTGGTACCAGACCTTGACGACGGTGAGATCAAGATTGTCGGCGGGGAAGACGTCACCCTTCTCATTCACAAGCTTCCCGACGACAGGCTGCACCTTGCCGAGATCGACAGCTGAGCGAACGACGAAAGAGCCTGGCTCGTATTCGCCGCGCGCGGCGACGATCCGGACCGTTCCACCCAGCTCGCCGTCGGCTGGAACCGCGTCCGGCAGGCGCTGCACGCCGCTCATAGCCGGCACCGCCCACCACGTCACGTCGGCCAGCGTTGGAACGATGGCCAAGGCCGCAAGGCACAACAGTCCAAATACTCTGCATCTCATAGTTTCGTGCGTCATTTCACAGTTTAGTCGGGGAATAGCTAGTCTCCGCGTCCTTCTCCACCAAGGCTCTGAACTCCTCGAACCCCTTCGACTCGCCGCTTGCTCGCTGGACGAAAAAGACGCGCGCAACCCCGCTCGCGCGATAGGCGCATCCCCATGTCGACCAGGCCCCGCCATGGGACATCATCTGCCTGTCTTTCGACACCCACGCCCCGAACGAATACTCCTCGCCGATGCAATCAGGCGTCTGCTTTTCGAACCAAAGGGCAACCGTCTCCTCTTTCAAGATGCGCTTTCCGTTCAGGCCGACGCCTCCGTTCGCGACCATAGCGAAGAACTTGATCATGTCCATGGGAGTTCCAAAAAGGCCGCCGCCGGCCTCCGGATAGCGGCTGTGGAGTGAATACGGGTACTGAAACTGGCTTACAGTGGCTTCTTTCGCAGGCTTGTCGTCCGCCAGCACATACCCCTTGGCCATGCGCGAACTCTGCTCTTCCGTCGGATGGAAAGTCGCGTCGTGCATGTCCAGCGGATCGAGGATCCTCTCTTTCAGAAGCACCTCCCATGGCTGACCCGTCACTACCTCGACGCAGACCACCGCGACGTCAATCCCCCAGTTTGAGTACTGAAACTTCTCGCCCGGCGCCGCCACCATCTCGCTTTTGGCACCAAGGCGCGAGAGCAACTGCATGGGACGGTTGTCGATGGGCATCTCCGGGAAGAACTTGAGCCCTGACGTGTGCGACATCAACTGGCGCAAGGTCGGGACCTTCTCGCCCTGCCATTCAGGCAGGTAGCGTGAAATAGGCTCGTCCAGGGCAAGCTTGCCTTCTTCGACATACGAGAGGACGAGCGCACACGCGATGGCCTTCGTGTTCGACGCCAGCCACCCGACCGTATTTTCGGTCATGGGCCTCTTTGCCGCGACATCCGCATAGCCGAGGCACTGCGAAGCGATCTTTCCTCCGTCACAGCAAATCATGACGGCACCAGGCACCTTTCCGGGCCCGTCGCCGATGTAGGCCTCATAGGAACTCGCGGCACCTGCGAACTGCGCCGCAACGGCGGCAACCATCATCAATGCATGTTTCATGGCCTCTCCTACTTCGCCTTCGGCATACCCTTGCAATTTGTGAACGTCTGCTTCTCGAACATCTCCCTGCCGAACCGATTGTCGGAGAGGTCGCAGTCAATAAACGTCATCTTTGTGTTGTTCGAGCCGATAAACGAGCCGGGGAACGACGTCCGCACGAATAGCATCGAGCCGAGATAGGTGCTGAACCGGCTTTCCTTGAAACGGCAGTCCGTCCAGCGTCCGTTCGGCTTAAGAGCCCCCGCCTTGACAAATGTCTTCTCAAAGACGCACGATTCGCACGACGCCACACGCGCATCTACGCCGCGAAACGTGCAATGGCTGAAACGCCCGCACGGGCCGCCGACGATGGAATGCGGAACGCGCGGATTCGCCGCGTCGAAGGTCTTGCCTCGAATCGCCAGGTCCCAGTCGCGGTAATCAGACTGCCCGCCGAAAACAAGGTTCTGGACGCGATTGCCCTCAAGCCTGACATAGCCGGTTTTCATGCGGCTGTCGATGCCGACGTGAAGCGACGCGCACACGTTGCTCGCGATGTAGCTTGAGTAGGTGCGCGGCCAGAGGTGGATGGACGCGCGGTTCCCGACGAACTGGAAGTTCATGCCCGCGCACGTCAATATCTCGTTGTTCGGATTGTCGTGGAAGTAGTTGCCGCGCAAAAGGACGTCCTGCATGCAGTCCCAACCGTCCTCGGCGTCAAACCCGCAAGTCGCAAGCGACTCGCCCGAATGCGAGATTTCGTTCTCGCCGAAGAGGAAGTTCGTCATGTGGTTCGGCGCAATGCCGACGGCGCGGCAGCGGTCAAAGCGGCAGCGCTCGATGGAGCAGTTGCGCGGCCATTTAAGCGTCTGGACCGGTCCTATCTCGGCGGCATGCGTCGCATTAGTCGCACCAACCGACACGCGCAGGAACTTCGCTTTCTCGGGAATGAGCACGTGCCTGAACTGGTGGGCGACCTCCCCGGAAATGAAGTTCGTCGATGCATCGTAAAACGCCGCGGCATAGCACCAGCCGTTCATCTTGCTGCCCTGGTAGCCGCCAAAGCGCCCTATTTGGAGATAGCCCCATGGAACTTGCGAAGCCACGTCGACGAAGCCTGACGCCCACTGGTCACGATCCTTGGCGTTGACCTTGCCTGTCTTGGGGTCCAAGGCGCCGACCTTGAATGGGCCGCCCGCCGTAAGCTCGATGTGCCTGCCGACGAGCCACTTGTAGGGGCAGTTGGCCTCGGGCTGCGGGCCTTCCTTCCCCAAGCCCACGCAGCCGCCGTATCCAGTCACGTTGATGCAGTTTACGTTCTCGACTGAGGAATAGCGGGACATCGAACAGATGTTGAATCCGTTCACCCATTCTGACGCCTTCGATTCGCTGCTTTCGTAATCATGCTCGTAGTAGTCGCCTTCGAGCGTGCCGTTTACAAGGTGCGAATCGGTGACTGCCGCCAGCTTGACCATCATTGCGCCGCAGCCGGCATGCCCGTTCAGTTTCAGCGTCGCGCCGCCGAGGTCAAGCGTGAAGCGGTCGGGAATGCTCAAGGTGTATTTGTGCGACACGCGGTAAACGCCCTTCTTCATCACGAGCTTGCGAAACCCCTTTGCCGCGGCCCTGTCAAGGAGGCGCTGCAAGCCGATGGAATTCGCCTCGGCGACTGCGGCGGCCTTTGCCCGGTCATAGCCCTTGTCATAGACAACGCGGCGGAATGAGAAGGCACGGTCCACAGGCACGCCCTGACGAGCGGGCACGTAGACGGCATAGCCGGGACGGTCTGCGGCATCCACATGAGGATGAGAGGCGAGATAGTCGTCGATGAAATCCTTCTTCAACGACTTGTCGTCGACATTCACCTCGATCGGGCGCAACCGCTCGACGTCGCCGCCGCCTCGGATGCCGCAGCGGGCGAGAATGGCGTCGCTCACGACCAGCGTCTCCTTGGGCGATATGGCAAGAGACGACTTCTTGACGACGCGGAACTCCTGCCAGACAGTATGCGAATCAAGCCCGTTCATCCGGTCGCGGCACTTCACGCCGACAAAATACGAACCGACGGGCAGCTTGCCAAGGTCGAACGTGCCGTCGCCCGAAGGGACGTTCTTCTTTGTAAACGTGCGAAAGGTCTTGCGGTCGGTCGTGAGCTTCAGCTCTACGTCAAAGCGCCGCGAGGCGTCGCCGAATCGGACGAGCGAATGATCAAAGTCCGTAGCATACCACCGGATCGTCGCGCGTTCGCCGCTGAGAAGCGTGGGCTTTACGTAATAAACCGAGACATACGGATACTCAAGCGACTTCGGTGTCTTCGCGTTTTCCGGCGTCAGCTCCTTCCAGTTGGCCGAAGGATCTGTCAGGTAGCCCGGCAGCACAACCGCCAGAACCGCCAATTTGCCAAATGCCCACGCGGCAAAAGAAGCACCAGCCACCATAGCTTAGCGCAGGAGCAGCATCATACCCCTCTGCTCTTCGTATCCGACGGCCTCAATCTCAGCATAGTAGTTGGCGACCGCCGCCTTCTGCGCACCGAAAGTAATCTTCAACCCAACGACTCTTTGAGCAAGAAAACCGTTTTCGGCATCTGTCAGCGTTTCCGTCTGTCCAAACTGCGATCCGCCAGTCCATTGCACCGTCGGCACGTCAAGCGCCACCCAGTCCGTAGAACCTTTGTACTTCACGTGAATGGCGTTGACGGAAATACCGTTGTATAGCGTGGATTCCCAAAGAGAGGAAATACGGAGCTTTTCAATTGTTTTTGGCTTCTCGAACGACCAAGCGACAACTCCGTTGGGCTTGAACCCGACCGTCTCGGCTCCAACCACAGGGCTTGGCACACTCCCGTCCGTAAGCTTTGCGATGTCCTGGCCGGCAAATTCAGACACTCCCGACTTCTCCGTTGCGTTAAGACCGCTGAGGATGTTGTTTGCGAGCGCCGTCCAGTCGGCCGGTGCGTATTCGCCCTGCGTCCACGACGCAGTCTGCGCATCGGCGGCCAATGTCGTGAAAGAACCGTTTCTCACAGTTACCTTTGCCGTCGGAGCGTTGTTGGAAACGGAAAGATCGTAGGCGTATGTCGTTCCCGCTGTCAGCCCCTGAATCTGATACTCGAACGAGCCAGTCACGCCCTCGGCGATCTTCGTCGCCGCGCCGCCGTCGAGCGCGAGATAGACGTCGCACGCAGTTGCGTCCGTGCCGGGATCGGCAATTGAGCCTGCGACCATCGCCTTGGTCTTAGCGGGGGCGATATCAAACGCTCCAAGAACAGGACCCGTTGCCTCCGCATACCCGACAGCCTCAATCTCGGCATAGTAGTTCGCATTTACATAGACAGCAGCTCCAAAGACTACCTTCAACGCGGTAACGTTTTGCGCGATATAGCCGTTTTCTACATCGGACAGGGTCGCGCAAATTATGTTTTTGGTAGTTCCGTCGCCCGCGATCTTCCCAGACGACGACCCTGGCACTTCAACCCACTCATCAGAGTCAACGCACTTCACCTTGACAGACGCAATGTTAACGCCACTGAAATGAGGATCCTCCAAGTAGCTTGAGGATATCCGAAGTTGCTCTAACGTAACGGGCGCTGCCAAGTTCCAGTTAATCTCTTGATTCTGCGAAATGCCCACGATCCAATTCTTGCCCGCCACACTCGGAACATAGCCGTCTGAAAGCACAATCAGATCATTGGTACCATAGTTATTGGGGCTCTGTCCTGCGCCCATCGTTCCCCTCACGCCCGAAAGTACATTGCTCTCCACCGCGCACCAGTCATTCGTTAAATACAATTCTTTGGCCCATACCGTCGTCGCGGCGCCGGCGGCTAATGTCGTGAACGAACCGCTTCTCACCGTCCCTTTGGCCGTAGGAGCGTTGTTGGAAACTGAAAGCTCGTAGGCGTATGTCGTTCCCGCCGTCAGCCCCTGCAACTGGTACTCGAAGGAGCCAGTCACGCCCGCGGCGATCTTCGTCGCAGCGCCACCGTCAAGAGAGAGATAGACGTCACACGCTGTCGCTTCCGTGCCAACATCGACGATTGAGCCTGCGACCTTCGCCTTGGTCTTCGCCGAAATGATGTCAAACGAGCTAATGACAGGCCCGAGCGCAGAAGCAGAGCCAACAGCCTCGATTTCTGAATAATACTGCGCAACGTTGTTTGGCGCTGCGAAAACAAAGCGCAATGCAGTCACTTCCTGGGCTACGTAGCCAGCCGCAACATCCTCAAGCGTCGCCTGCAACATGATACCAGAAGCGTTGCTCCCATTCCAATTCAATGCTTCGCATCCAATCGAAACCCATTCTGATGAAGCCGAAGTCTTCACCTTGATATCCGCAATCTTCATGTCATCATACTGACGGCCATCGGGAATGTCACACGAGGTGATGCGGATGCACTCCAGCGTCGTAGGAACGTTAAAGGACCATTCGACTGTCGCACCTGAACCGAATCCACACGTCTGTTTCGTCACACCAGAAGCCGCCCCATCTGTCAGCAAGCTGACACCGCCACCGTAACCAGAGATATAACCTGACGTGGTTCCCGCCTTGCCCGCCAGCAGATTATTCGCAAGAGGAGCCCATTCAGATGGAACACCTTCGACCTTTGTCCACGCCAGTTCGGCATGAAGGTCCATGGCAAAGACGCCCGCAAGGGCGACAATCAGGGAACGTATAATCGTTTTGCTCATTTCGATTACTTCCTTATTTATATTTTGCTAAATTATACACCAAACCGCTTATAGTTGAAAACCCTCCAACTGGAGGGTGGGAGAACTTCTCCCTGGATTTATGGTATAATTTCAGCCATGAAGAAACTGACCCAGACGCTTTTGTGCGCATTTTCGTCAATTGCGCTCGCAAATCTTTCTGGTGCCGCAACGAACACGGACGTCAAGTCCATGATGAGCGTCTGGGACGGCACTACGCCTGGGCAGCACAACCGCTTTGCAGTGACTGGGACCGTCCACACGGCAATTACCTCCGCTCGCGACCCTTCAACCGTCCCCTGCTTCGTCCTCGACGACGGCGAACTGCTCGTATCCGTCTTCAACAAAACCCAGCCTCCCCGCAGTCTCAATCCAGGCGACCGCATCGTGGCAAGCGGAATCTTCGGACTTAAGAAATGCGCCTACGGCAACGAGCCATATGCCGTCGCCCATGAAATCCAAGTCCTTGGAACCGGCACCCCGGTCAAGCCTGTCAAAAGGAAGCTGCAAGACCTCTCGAGCGTAAGCGACAACCTGCGGCTCATCCAGACGGCAGGAACCGTCATCGACTGGCGCACGAGCGAAGACGACCCCAACTACCTCTGCCTCACTTTGAAGGACGGCCCCACGACCATGCCGGTCCTCGTCCCCTCGCAAGACCCTAAAGCCGTCAACCGGCTCGTGGAGTCGCAGGTGTCGGTCGTAGGCACGTTCAACTGGGCGCTTCCTTCCGTCCGCAGGTATGCAAGGCCTCTTATCGTCTCGCAGCTCAAGGACATCACCGTTCTCTCCCCGCCGCCTCCGCCGCAAAGCATCCCCTTCCTCGAACGGAAGATATACCTGACGCCCAAGGACATTCTCGCGCTCGGCAAACGGAAAATACACGGCGAGATCATCGCCGTCTGGCAAAAGCGCAACCTGCTCCTGCGCGACGACGACGGCCGCATTGTCCGCGTGAAGCTTTCGCACCGCAACGAAGCCGCGCCCCGCCCGGGGTTGCGGGCGACAATCAGCGGATACCCGGAAACGGACCAGTTCAACATCATCCTTGGCACGGCGACAATCGCATCATTCGCCAAAGAGGCGTCGACGCCGCAATCCCCAGTCCGCATTGCGTCTCTATCCGACATCATCGGCCGCAACCAGTCGGGATCGCCCACCTTCACGCCTTCCTACTACGGAAAACTCATAACGCTCGTCGGTACGATTCGCAACCTGCCCTCGCTCGGCAACGCGGAGGGACGCATCGGGCTCGACTGCGACGACCATCTCGTCCAGCTCGACACAAGCGCCTGTCCCGAGGCGACCGACGGGCTCGCGCTCGGATGCCGGATCGAGGCAACGGGCGTATGCCTCCTTGAGACCAACGACTACGACGCCCAGGCTGACATGCCCCACATAAGCGCTCTTACGCTCGTCCTGCGCGGCAAAGGCGACATCGCAGTTCTGTCGCACCCGCCCTGGCTCACGCCCGCGAGGTTTCTCGTCATCCTCCTGGCAATGGCCGGCATCCTCGTCCTCTTTCTCGTATGGAACGCATCTCTGCGCGTCCTCGTCGAACGGCGCGGACGCGAGCTTGCGCGCAAGCAGGTGGAGGCGACCAACGCGAAGTTCAAGGCAATCGAGCGGACGCGCCTTGCGACCGAGCTCCACGACTCCGTAGTCCAGAACCTGACTGGCGCGGCGCTGGAAATACGCGCGGCGCAGGCGGCGTTGCCGGCGGCGGGCGAAGACCCGGCCCCGCACCTCGACATCGCGCTCAAGACGATAAACTCCTCGCGCGCCGAGCTAAGGAACTGCATCTGGGACCTCCGCAACCAGGCGCTCGAGAAGAACGACATCGACGAGGCCGTCCGCATAACCCTCCGGCCGCACCTGGGCGAAACGCAGCTGCAAGTGCGCTTCAACGTAGCGCGGCGGAAGATCCCCGACAACGAACTTCACAACATCCTCTGCATCGTCCGCGAGCTCGTCGTCAACGCCGTGCACCACGGCCGCGCTACGACCGTCAAGGTCGCGGGAGCGCTCGACGGCGGCCGCCTCCACTTTTCCGTCGCGGACGACGGCGCGGGGTTCGACCCCGCGGCGCGGCCCGGCATGGAGCAGGGGCATTTCGGACTTGAAGGCGTGCTGGAGCGGGTCAAGGCCCTTGACGGCACGGCAGACATCGAAAGCGCACCTGGCAAAGGAGCCCGCATAGCCATCGACATCCCCCTTCCGGAAAAGGCATGACCATGAACAAGATATCCATACTGATCGCCGATGACCACAAGATCGTCCGCATGGGGCTCAAGTCCCTGTTTGCCTCGGAGAAGGATCTCGTCGTAGTCGGAGAGGCCGACGACGGGGTCGTGACCGTCCGCCAGGCGCTCAAGCTCAGCCCAGACGTCATCATCATGGACCTCATGATGCCGAAGAAGGACGGCGTCGCCGCGACTGCAGAGATACACGCCAAGCTGCCGGGGACAGGGATCGTCGTTCTCACCTCCTACTCAACGTCTGACACCATAGCCGCGGCACTCGCGGCAGGCGCAACGGGCGCCGTCATGAAATCGGCGGACGACAGCACGTTGCTCACGGCCATTCGCGCCGTCGCCTCAGGAAAGACCTTCATCTCTCCCGAGGTAAAGGGGCTTCTCGCCGTCGATCCTCCGGTGCCGACGCTTTCACCGCGTCAGCAGGAAGTGCTCGTCTCTCTCGCCAAGGGCTTCAACAACACCGAGATCGGCGACCAGCTCGGCATCAGCCGAACTGTCGCCAAGGAACATGTCGAAAACCTGCTCGCCAAGCTTGGCGCAGCAAACCGCACCGAAGCCGTCGCCATCGCCCTGCGCAAGCAGCTCGTGAAGATATAGGGCCCTCATATTTCCGCCCCAAGCTGGTCGACGGCGTCGAAAAGCGCCTTGCGCTTCTTCGGCACGGTCGCCTTCCACGTCGTGGTGAGATATCCCTTGAGCCGCCCGCCCTTCACTACGGCGTCGCCGCAGCGGACGATCTCCGCCATGTTCCTGTCGGAGCAGTAGTTGCCGCCGCACGGCACCTGGTCGTAGCCCATCTTCTCGAGGTCGGCGAAGAGTCCCGCCTTGATGAACATCCGCGGATCGGGGCACGTGACGAGGTCTACCATCTCGGCATACCACCACGCGCTCTGCAGGACGCTCTTCGGCATCTGCTCGACAAAGCGCTCGCGCGGACGCCAGGCGGGGTAGTCCGTCCACACCCACGCCCTCGACCCGAGGGACTCCACCTTGCCGACGAGGTAGTGCAGGTCGTGCCATCACATCTCGTCCGTGCGTGCGTGACGGTCGTTGAACTCCTCCTCGTAGCCGAGATGGATGAAGCGGGGATTTCCGAACATCTCGTAGGCGTCCTGCACGACGTCGGCCGTAAGTGTCGTAAGGAAGTCTCTTCTGTCCATTGTTTTCCTCCTGTTGTGCCTGTTTGCCACGTCAGTTGCACAGCACCGCGTAGCCGGACGGCGGCACGGCCAGCCGCACGAGCCCCGCCGCAAACGGCGCCGTGCCGCGGGAGGCGCCGAACGTGTCGAAGATCTCCGCCGTGCCGGGCGCGGCCGCGTCGACGACGAGCCCGTCCTCGTCCGTTGCGTTGACCGCCCAGGCGGCCTTGCCGTCGGCAGGCGCCGGCACGACCGTGCCGGCGGTGTAGGCGACGGCGATGCGCTCGGCGGCGGACTCGGCCGTCACGAGCGGATAGAGCGCCTCGGGGTGCGAGGGCAGGAACGCGCCGTCCAGGAGCGTCGCGCGGTGCGCCTGGGTGAAGGCCAGCCAGTGGCGGATCACGGCCCTGTGCGCCTCGGGCAGGCGGGCGAGCACCATCGAGTACTGGATCGTCGAGAAGAGCGCGTTCAGGATCGGCCGCGCCGCGCGCTCGGGTGTCTCGCCGGGATGCCACACGAGCATGTCGGAATGGACGGCCGTCGTGCCGGATGTGAGCCGGAGGTCGCAGACGAGCTTGCGTATCTTGTCCGAGTCGGCGGGGCAGTCCGTTGCGCGGATCATGTTGCCGTACTGCCGGATCGCCGGGCCCATGTACTGCTGGCGGAACTCGATCAGCACGTCGGGGTTGATTGCCGCCAGCCTGCGGCGGACGTCTTTCATGAGCGTGTCGACGGCCACGGGGAGAGAGCGGATGTCGCGCCCCTTCCAGCCGTCCCTCTCGGCAGGGTCGCCCGACTTGGGAATCTTGAATAGGTCGATGAAGTCCAGCTTGAGCCCGTCGAAGCCCCAGTCGCGCACGGCGCGCTCGTAGGTCGCGATCAGGTACTCGCGCACTTCCGGGAAGCGTACGTCAAGGACATATGTGCCCGAGCCCTCGCCCGTCTCGCAGAGGAACTTGTCCCTGAAGCGCCCGTACGCCGCGGACTCTTCGCCCACGAACGGGACGGAAAGCCAGAGGATGTACTTGAGCCCCGCCGCGTGGACTTTCTCCACATGCGCCTTCATGTCTGGGAAGCGCCCCGCGACCGGCATCCAGTCGCCAGTCGCCGAGTAGTATGTGCGGCTCCGCTCCTTCTGCCAGCCGTCGTCCAGGATCATCGCCTTCATGCCAAGCGCGGCCGCCAGCGGAGCCTCTCGCTCCAGTACGTCCGCCTTCACGTCCTGCCAGAAGGCATACCACGTCGAATACATCGGATCGCGCGCGGCCTCCGGAACCGGGCAGGGCGAAAGGCCGGCCGTCTTCGAGACCCAGTCCGCCGCGTCGCTCACGCCCTGCGACCAGCGGACCTTTCGCGTGTCGATGCGGATCTTCGCCTCGTACGCGGCCCGCGGCGCGGCGTATTCGGAGAAGAACGCGAGGTCGCCATGCAGGCGGCAGTCGCTCGCCCCGACGGTGACGCCGTACTTGAGTGCGTCGAACGCCTCGGAGCAGGCGAGAGAAAGCACGTTCTCGCCGTTCACGCGGTAGGCGGCCGCAAGCGGCGCGCGGAACGCGAGCTGAGACTCGTACGGCGTCGCGCCCCACTCGCGCGGACGAAGCCAGTAGCGGTCGTTGTAGGGCGTCCAGACATGGTCCGCGCCGATGCCGGGCGTAGCAAACGACACCGTGAACTTCGGCGGCTTCGCCGCGGCCGGCGCCACGAGGCGCACGGTGACGACCGAGACGCCGTCCGCCGTCTCCTGCGTCGCGTCGACCTTCCACACTCCAGGCTCGGCGCACGAGACCGAGACGTCGCCGACGACCGTACCCGGGACCTTCATGTCGACGGGGGCGGCTTCCAGCATCTGGGCGCGGAAGGAGGCATTATCCTTGTTCGGCGCGGCCGCAAACGATAGCACGGCCGCCGCAAGCGTCCACGCGAGCACTACTTCTGACCTAACCATGTCCACTCCTTTCCTTTGTTCGGACCGTCCCGCGTCAGTTTGCGGGATTAAAAGAAGGCGTTCCCTGGACTGCGTCGCAGGCGGCGTCAGCAGGAACGTCTGCGAACGCGATGCTTGCCGACTGAAGCGTTAGCGTCGCCGCCTTTGTCGTCCCCTTCTGAATGACCAGGCCGTCGTCGGGCAGCACCCGAGTCGTGCCTCGCAGCTGATAGCAGCCGACCCCGTCTGGACCGGGCCTGATGTCCCTGGCCCTGAAGACGGTGAACGTCCCGGGATCGTTCTTCAAGAGCATCCTGAAGACCTCGTCGTCCGGATTTGCCCCACGCGGCAGCGAAGCCCTTATCCGGGCGGAGATGCGGTACACCGACCCCGTGTCCGCCAGCACATCAGAGAACGCGAAGGTCGACGACCCCCTGTCGAGCACATCTGCGAAGTCCGAAGCGGGTATGACCACCTTGACAAGCCCAACCGCCCGGGACGGGTCGAACGACGCATAGCGTTCGACCTTCCTGCGGGACGCCTCCACAACGGACTTGTCCTCGCTTATGGTGCCGGAATCAGGAACAGACTTCCAGTCGGCGAGCATCCGCCGCGCCGCCGCCTGCAGCTCAAGGAGGTGGGGCGTCACGGGATACGGGCCGCCGCGTGAAAGGAAGTATGTGCAGATGTCGTTGGCTCGCATGATGCGCGTGTAGTCGTTCGCGTTCATCTCCCACAGGACGTTGCGGAGGCGCACGGGGTCGTCCTTCACCGCCTCGGCGGCCTTGGCAATGTACGCTGCGCCCTTCTCGAAGAACTCCGTCCTGAGGGCTGGCGAATCAATGACTCCCCACATCATGAGCGGGTGTTCCCTCTCGTCGCGCGCACGCGACATTTCGTGCAGCTCCTCCATATAGCGCCGCATCCACGGCGCCGCCGCGCCGTAGTATCCGGCGTAGAATCGGTCCAGAAGCGGCTCCAGGGGCTGTCGCGGGTCCCAGAGAAGATGTCCTATGAGGTAGCTCTTGAGGGCGGAGCCCGCCTGGTGCAGCTTAGATTTGCTGCACTCGAAGACCTCCTTGACGCCGCAGTCGAGGAAGGTCTCAAGGTTTGGCTTGAGGGAATAGATGTTCGGGAAGGCGTGCAGCGTGTAGCGGAAGTTCATGGTGTAGTCCCACACAAACACGCTCGTCGAGATGGAACACCATGTCTTGAGGTCCTCGACAAAGTCGTTCTCGCCTCGGAATCGAAAGCGCGTCTCGCGCAGCGGAAGGGAGAAATCGCACGTGTCCGAGCACAGGCACACCATCACGTTCGGCCGAGGGCGCACGTTTTTGGGCGGCTTGCGGGAGTATTCGTAGGCCAATGTCTCCACCATCACGTCGGGGTATCTCTTCGACACTTCGTCCGCAATGGCGTTTACGAACCTTATGACGGTCCCGGCGTGCGACTCCTCCTGGGCGTCAACTGCGGCGCATGCCGCGCAGCGGCAGTAGTCCCAGCAGTCGCTCTGGGACACGCCGAACACCTTGTACTTGGGATATACCTTCGCGATGCGCGCCAAGACGTTGGAGGTGACTATGCGCAGCACGTCCGGATTCGTCAGGCAGAGCTGGACATGCCTCCCCTCGCCACGCCGTCTGCCGTCGATCTCCGCATAGTATTCCGGATGGCTCCTGAAGTACTCCTCGGGCGGCAGAAGCTTCATGACGGTATGGCATTGCATGAGCCACGGGTCGAACATGACGGACGGCGCGCCGCCGTGTATGTCCTTCCAGTCGTAGTTGGCGGCAAAGCTGTAGCCGCTGCGCTTCAGCTTGGCGCAGAAGTCGGCGCGGCCCTCGACCTTCGCGTATGAGTTGTCGCGCACCTCGAACGCCGGGCGGCGCAGCCTGTCGAGCCCGCGCGGCACGGAAACGACCCCGCGAGAGGGGACTATCTCCTGGTCGTGCGTCAGCCATTCGCATCCGCACTCGTTCTCCAGGAAGTCGTAAACCCCGTAGAGGACGGAACGGTCGTCGTCTCCAGCGATGACGAAGTCATCTCCGTCCACGCGGAAGCGAAATGCGTCACGTCCTAGGTTCGCGCCGGACACGAGACGAATCGCCGCCCCGTGGGCCTTCGACGCCTCCGCGACAGGCAGCGACACGTCCGTGATCGCCCTGACGTATCTGGACAGCTCCTCTGCCGCATGCCTTAGGCAGGGCGACGGCGAATCTGGCACGACGATGGAGCGGGACGCGGGCGCCCCCCTTCTCGCGAGGACAAGCGACTCTTGCGCATCCGCCCGCTTCACGTCCGAAGCACGGCATGGTGAAGCCGCCGCGGCGATACATACCAACAGGACAAGCAGCTTTCTCATGAGACACCCCCACATTATCGGTATTCGATGACCATCCCGTACGGCACTATCCTGAAAGTGCCGGTGCCGGAAAGGAATTCAGGGAAGTCAGATGCGCTCACGCATCCCCTGCAGTTGACGTTGCCCAGCCGCAATCTCCTTACGGTGTTCGTGCCGGCGAAATCAGTCTCCAGACGGGCGCCGGCGGCAACGACAATTTCAGCTTCCGCGTCGAACGGAGGAGACTGGTCGTACGTTCCCGTTGCCTGCCTGAGCGAAATAGCGTCAATGTGGCCTTCGTTCTCCGCGTTGGCGTCCGACGGGGCGTTCATCCCCTGGAACGCCACGCGATAGGTTCCGCCGGACGGCACGGCGAAGTCGAAGACTCGCTGCGTCCAGCCCGAGTTGTATGTGTTGACGCGTCCGAGTATGTTTGTCGCGTCCCCGATGTTCACCGAGACCTCAATCGGGTTCGGCCCGAATGCGCCAGCCTTAGCGTTCAGCCTTGACTTCGCATAGAAGGAAAGCCGGTATCTCCCCGCGAACGGGATCGCGACGTCCTCGTAGAGATACGTGCGATTGCCTATGGCGATCATCTTCTTGCCGTCGACCACCTCGGAGCCGAACGCCGCAAGCTCTGCCGCGGAATTGCCGTCAGGGCGAAGCGCCGCCCTTCCGGTGGGGCACCCGAATTCGCTCGACGCAATGTATTTCAGACCAGACCCGCTGCCGTCGGAAGAAACGGCTTCGCAGTCCCCTCCCTTGAAAAGCTCAAGATCTGTGGCCGTCACCAGCTCGACGTCGTCAAGCAGGATGCCGGTCGCAAAATGGTTTACGCCGTTGTTTGTGCCGGTCGCGGCCAGTCGCAGCGTAACGGTCTCGCTGCCATCCACAGAAAACGACGTCGGCCAGCCCGCCCTCTTCATCATCTTGTTGTTCGGCACAAGCATTCCGAGATCGACCGAGGTGCCGTTCGCGCGGACGATGCTCGCCGAGATCGCCGGATGGACGCCATAGGAGCCGAACCGGGAGAGGAACCCCTCCAGCCTGTATGTGCCGGCCGGAGGCGTAATGGACGTCTCCGCTGCGCCGTTGCCGCAGAAGCACAGCTGCATCGAACCGCCCTCGGGCTCCCTGCTGTTGTTGTACAGCACTCCGCGGGTGGTGCTGCTGCGGTTCGTGGCCGCAAGCGTGGAGACCCCGACCCCCGGAATGTCATGCGTCCATCCGTCAGGCTGCGTGAATGTCCATCCGTCAACCGTCCAGTCGGCGGACATCGTCTGTATCTTCGCGCCCGTCGGCACGCTCGACGTCTCGAAGTCACCGCCTGGAATCGCCCACCTTGCCGCCGCCATCGTGTCGGATGGCACCTTGTAGAACCGCACGCCGTCGATCACGACTCCGCCATCGAAGCCATTCTCCAGGCGGAAGTTGATTCTGTAGCTGTTCGCCGCCATCGACGGGAACCTCAGCCTGTATTCCATGTACCCCCCTATATATGTGTAGCGAAGGCTGTGGTCGGGGCCCTGCACAGTCGCCGGAGAGCCGGCGATCAGTCGCACATGGAGCTTGCCGCCCATGTATCTCGTGCTCTGACGTCCGCACATCCTGAACCGCAGCTCGTAGTCGCCGGATTCGGCGAGCGCAAAGCTTTCGGAACGTATGTCGCATCCGGCGCGGGTCGAACAGCGCATCAGCAGAGCGCATTTGCCAGCAGGCGGACGCGACGTGATGTTAAACGCCGAACGCGTCCCGTCCGCAGCGCCCGTTCCGGTCGTCCAGCCGTCGAAGTCAAAGACATAGGCCGCCCCCTCCGACGAGGACCACCCGTATCCGCCCATGTTCGACAGGCTTTCAACGCGCCCCGTGTCCGCGCGCCTCGAGGCGATGACCGGGGCATACTCCTCGAAGTCGCCGTTCCTTATCGGCACCTCGTGCACGCTCTCGCCGGGCATTGAATCCACACGCGGCGCACCGACAGTAAGCGTGCCGCCGGCAACCCTTATCCGCCTTGCGCCAGAGGGCACTCCGTTGATCACCAGGCGGTCGCTGCCGTCCTTCTCCAGAGAATCGGCGTCACTATGCGAGGCGACTGCAACGTTCGGGCCGGGAACAAGGTTGTCAACCGTTACGCGCTTTCCGGAACCGACCTTCAGCTTCGCGAAGGCGCCAGTCGTCAACGATCCGCCTTTGATGCTCCACTCGACCCCGGACGCTTCGGCGCCGTTGCGAAGCACCAGCTCTCCATCTCCCGTCTTCTCCGCGACGCCAACGCCGGAAAGGGCGAGCCGCGCCTCCGCTGTTTCGCCGGACGGCACGCTTGCCGAACAAACCGCATTGTCCGCAAGGCTCACTCTCTTGAGGCGTTTCCCCTCCTGCGGCAGCCACTTCGCCATGAGATACTCCTCGACGACGACCCTCTCCGCCTCGGAAAGGGAATTTGTGAACGCCAGCGCCTCGCAGAGGTAATCGCCGCCAGAGCCACTCTTGCTGCTCTTGGCAAAGAAGCCGGAAACAAGCGTATCCCCGACGAGAGCCTTGACCTCCGCTTCGATCAGCTGCAGCCCCTTCTCCACCGTCTTCATGGTCGGATCAATGCGGCTGCCGTTCAAATACGCCCGGCCCTGCATCATCTTCTCGTTGACGTAAGTCGAGTTTCCATCGCTTGAAGAGTAGAAGTAATAGCCCGCAAGAGACTTTGCCGCGGACTCTTCGTTCCCTATGCGGAATGGCGACAGATACGTCGTTCCGTACGCCCCGAAGACGTTGCCGTACGAATTGGAGTTGCATATTACGGCGAACACCTGCTTCACAGCGGAATTCACGGAATAATGCCCTGTGCAGTCCGAGCCGTTTGGATTCACGAACTTCATGGTCCGACCCGAGGAGAGGCCGCCGAAGTACACGGCCTTTTTGCCGCCTTCGATGACAGCGTATTCAGGGGCGTCCGCAGTATACGTCGTATGTGTAACGGCGCGGACATACTGCGGATTCCCGGTGTCCGTCTCGCGGTGGTCGTACCACACGCTCACGGCGTCTCCGCTGCGAACCACCTTGGCATTGTCGTTCGCATCGACCCAGATTAGAGCCTTTGACGACACCGAAGACGGCAGATCCGACGGGGCCGTGTAGCTTCCCGCATCCGAGCCCAGTCCGAACGACAGCGTTCCGTCCGCCACGTCAAACGCCGCCTGCCAGGGCTGCGCGAGGCAGGACACCGGAATGGTCCACCCCCCGGCTCCCTGCTTGTGGACAATTCCGTCGTAGGCGACAAGGACGCGGTCCGACTGCACTTCGGCCTCGCCGGCGGCGACGTAGTTCGTGGCGAACCCGTACGCGGGGGCGATGATCTCTTCTGAATGCGCCGAGAGAGAGACAAGCGCAGAAGCCACCGCCGCCAAAGCTCCGAGAAGCCCGGCTTGTCTGCGCGGATTCCCGCAGACCGCTTTCAACGTGCAGATTTCCATCGAGTGCATTTCTGTTTTCATGGATTCTCCTTTCATGGTAGATGAACGGGCTTTCGTGTGAGCCGAGAAAGTCTGGCGACAATCGCCGGGCCGTATTCAGGCGGAGGCTGCGGCGCCTCGTAGACCTTCAGACCAAGGCGATGCGCCTTGTCAATCCCGTACGGAACATACGGCAGCACATCAATGGACTCCACGGCGTCCAGCTCGTCCGCGAGCGCTCCGCGCGCCTTGATTTCCGCTTCGCCGTCGTTGATGCCGGGAATCATCGGACATCTCATGACAATGCGGCGCTTCGCAGCGTTCAGATGGCGCATGTTTTCCAGGACCGGCTTCAGCGGACGCTCCGTGTACTTCATGCAGTTCGCCGGATCAAGGAGCTTGATGTCGTACAGCCACAGGTCGACGAACGGCTCGACACTCTCGATTACCTTGAGCGGCGCATAGCCGCTCGTCTCGATGGCCGTGTGCAGCCCGGCGGCCTTTGAAAGACGAAGTATCTCGCGGCAGAAGTCGGGCTGCGCCAGCGCCTCGCCGCCGGCGAGCGTGATTCCACCGCCGGACGCGTCGTAGAACGGCTTGTCGCGCAGCACCTCCTCGACGACCTTCTCGGGCGTCGTCTTCCAGCCGACCGTCTCGCCGTTAGAGTACTTCTCTATCGCGTAGCTCCAGCTCTCGGGGGAATGGCACCAGACGCAGCGGAGCGGGCAGCCCTTCAGCGCGACGACCGTGCGTATGCCCGGCCCGTCCTTCGTCGCGCCCTTCCAGACGTTGAACAGCGTTCCTTCCATGTCGTTACCTCACCGAAGTGACGGTCCTTGCGATTATCTCGTCCTGAATCGTCTTCTTGAAGCGGACGAAGTAGCCGGAGAAACCGGAAACCCTGACGCGCAGGTTCGGATACTTCTCAGGATGTTTCTGCGCGTCTATCAGCGTCTCGCGGGAAACATGGTTGAGCTGAAGATGCAGTCCGCCCATGCGGAAGTACGTCTCGACCATGACGACGAGCTTCTCGAAGTCGCCGTCGTCGGTGACGACGCTCGGCGGCACGGAGATGTTCAGGATCGACGTGCCGCACATCGCACCCTCCGGGTCCATCTGCGCGGCGGCGAGAAGCACCGACGTCGAGGTGTCCGGGCCGTGTTCGGCGGAAGGTCCGCCGCCGAAGGAGAGGAAATCGCCCTTGTGCCGTCCGTCGGGCGTCGCGCCCGTGATCGCGCCGAACTTCGCCGCGTTGTCGTTGTATCCAGTGTGGTTTCCGAATGTGAGGGGCATGCCAAACCAGTCTCGCCGCCCTTCCGCGAAACGTGCGACTGCTGTGTGGTAGAAGCGTGCCATTCCGTTTGTGAACGGGTCGTTCGCGCCGTAGCGTTTTCCGTAGCGGCGAATGTCGGCAAGCAGATTCTCGTGTCCCTTCCAGTCCGCCGCGAGCGCGTCGGCAAGCTCCGCCATCGTGCAGCGCATTTCGTCGAAGACGAACTGCCGGACTATGCAGAGCGAATCGATGACGTTGGGCGTTCCCAGAAGGTCAATGACAGGCACAAGGCGCGACGCGCCGCCGCGAGTGGGGCTTTTCGCACGTTCGATGCAGCCTGCCATGAAGAGCGCGGAGAGCACGTTGCAGTCGCGCGAACGAATGACGTTGAACTCCTTCGAGAGCGCGTCTGCCTCCTCCAGGTCATGGCGAAGCTCTTCCGCAAATAGCGCGGCGAAGTTGTCCCAGGTCGCGCATGCGAGCGCGTCGGCGCGGCGGACGGTGAACACGCGCTCCATGCAGCGGGCGGCGTTCATGTGGAATCCACCGCACGAGAATCCGCCCATGAAAGTCGGCTCGTTGCAGCCGGTGATGCAGTAGTCGCGGGCAAGTCCGGGCGGGAACCCGAAGCGCTTCGCGAACGCCGCGACGCGCGGAACGTCCCCGTCGAACGCAATGCGCTTGTTCGGGTCGCGGCGTTCGCAATCCATCATGAAGCGCAGCACCTCGCGTTTCGTGCCTGGATGCCAGCGGAAGGACATCTCCGGACGCCTCAGGTCGCAGGCCATGCACGACTCGACCACGAGGCGGGAGAAGTCCGTCCAGCCGTCTCGCCCGTCCGGCGTCAGCCCGCCAACCGTCATGTGGCACTCGCCGCCCTTGTCGTAGTTGGAACTCGCGTGCGGAGTGTGCGCGTCGATGAAGATGAAAAGCTCCTGAAGCCGCTCGGCCGCGCGCTCGCGCGTGATGCGGCCGGCCTTCAGGTCTGCGAAGTATAGTGGCGCAAGATACTGGTCGAGGCGGCCAATCGCGTCGGAGAGGAAGTCGTAGCAGAAGAACACAGCCTGAACGCCCTCGTCAAACGTCCGCGCCGGATTCACCGGCACACGCTCGCAGCGTTCTGCCATTTCGAGAAGGGTGGCCCTGCGTACGGAATCGGACTCAACCTCCGCCTGCCGCCTGCATTCCGCAACACAGTTCGCGGCACGTTTCTCGATTCCGTCAAGGGCAAGCTCCATTCCGCGCAGGTAGTCGAGCCGTTCCATGTCACCCGCCCACTTCTCGCGTGAAGCGGCGATGTCCCTGCGCATTCCGGCGAGACCCTCCTTGACGATCTTCGGGAAGTCTGCGCACGTATGCTGCCACTCAAAGATGGCGAGACGGTCTTGCGGCTTCAGGTAGTAGCGCGGACAACATATCCGCGAGAATGTCTTGTGTCCAGTCCGCCTGTAGAGGTCGCTTTCCACCGAGCCGTCGAAGGGAAGCCATCCGACGAGCTCCTCGTCCGCACGTATCGCGACCGGCTGCGCGGCCATGTACTCGGCGAGTCGCTTGCCGATGCGCACCGGCTCGGGGAGCGACATGTCCGCGGGATCGTACTCGACCTTCACTGGCTTCGGGAAAACGTCATGGTCCAGCGCCCTTGCAAGAAGGCGCTGTATGCGCCCGTCAAGCACCCGCGACCCCGCGCCGAACGGACGCGCCGCGCCTTCTACGAACACGGGCTTCTCCCAGTCCGCGAGGACTGCGGCGGAAACGCCTGCCATGAAATGCTTGCGCGTGATTTTCATTGCAAAGCCCCTTTCGTCAGCTCCGTCCAGTCGTATTCCCTGAGCGCGCCCCACACGGCGACGGCGAAGGAATCGCGGCGAGGGTCGGGATTCGTCGCCATCTCGGTCCACGACGGAGGCGCTTCGACGAACCGCACGGACGAAAACAGCTGCGGCTCTGCGGCATAGGCGTGGGCTGCGGCGATGCAGTCCGCACCATTTGCGATGAGGGGAACCGGCCTGCCGCCGTTCGCCTTTACCTCCTTAGCGACCTTGATGATGATGTTCTCCGCATCTCGACCGACGGTGCTGCGTCCCAGCGTAGCGAGAATCGCTGCCTCGTTCTCCCGTCTGGTTCCGAAGGCGCCCTCCAGATACCACCAGCCGAAGTTAGGATGGCCGAACGGCTTCTGCACTTCCGCAGGGAGCAAGGCGAGCGGCCGGATGCTTGCGCGGCGGCGGACAATCTCGCGCAGCTCTTCGCGCGCATGCGGCTTGCGCGCCCTTGCAAGGCGCCGTGCTTCGTCCGCTATGATGTCGTAGACGCTTCTGAATCCTGGCAAGTCGCGCACCTGGTGCGTAGGCGTGCAGAACTGCGCCTCAACGGGAAATGGAAACGGGGCACGTCCGGCAGGGTCGTTATTGTCAGTCCCGGCGGAGTCGAGGGCGCGATAGGCGTCGAGGGGCTTTGGCGCATTCGCGCCGCTTATGCAGTAGCGCATCCAGTCGACTTGCGCGGCACGCGTCGATGGCGGAAGCCCGTGCGGACCGTCGCAGCTGAAATGCCAGTATGGATTGGCAAAACCGAGATGCGTCGTCATGTTCGTAAACACCGCGAACGTGGATACCGCTCCAACATGGGGGAAATAGTCCTTCCACCGGCTGCCGGTTGCGAGCGCCACGCGAGGCTGCCCCATCGCAAGAATCGCGGCGTGGTTGAAACCACTCGGCAGCATGTTCCAGAAGAACTGCTCGGCGTCATGGCAGCCGCGTTCGCGTACGACTTCGCGCAGGGACGAGACATAGCAGTTCGGGAACGCCACTTTTATGCGTGGATCGAACGCCTGGAGATACGCGCTCATCGTGCCGCCGCCCGACGTGCCCATGATGCCGAGCTTCGAACAGTCGAGGTCCGGGCGCGACTCGACGTAGTCGATGGCGCGTACAGCATCCCAAATCCGGAACCGGGCAAAGTTCCACCCGACGAGCCACGCCCTCGCCCCAAGACGGCAATGCTCTGTCGAGCAGTTGTCCGAGTAGTCGTACCTCGGGTCGCCCGCCTGACGTCTCTCCCCCTGCGATATCGGATCCCAGGTAAATGCAGCGAAGCCGGCGCGCGCGGCCATCGCCAGATGCGCGGCGTAGCGCGGGTTGAGAATTCCGCCGTCAGAATGGCCAAGCGGCATCAGCACGACGGGGCAGGACGGTTTCGATGAAACCACCGTCGGCAACGCAAGGTGTGCCGTCACGAACACTCCGGGCTGCGACTCGAAGACTATGTTCTCCATGCGGAATCCGTCACACTCGACAGTCCCAGTGACACGGGCGTTGAGCGGAGTCCGCTCGGGCATTGCGCCAAGCGCGTCAAGCCACCACGTGCGCCATGCGGCCTCCCGCGCCGCAAGCTCTTCGCATGTGTGAATCGACGCCACCGACGCATCGGCCGCAGCGTCCGCATCGCGAACCTCGTCGAGAAGCGACGAACGGGCCACAGAGGCAAATGCCGCCGCAAAAGCTGCCGTAAACGTCAAATATGCTCTTGGACTTTTCATAAGACAAGTATATTATCCCATATCCTGCCGAAAATGTCATTGTATTTGCCGCCGCAAATATTGTAAAATATGCTCTCATGAAAACTGATCTCTTTCAAAGGCGCTTCTTTAAAGAGGCTGGTCCGAACATCGAGATTCTGCGCCAGATGGCGGACTCGATGCCGGACGTCCGCTTCAACATCGTCGACTGCGAGAACCGCGTCGTGGCCTTCAACAAGGCCAACTGCGCAAACTGCAACTTCCGCGACGAGTCGGAGATCGTAGGCCGCCGGATCGAGGACGCCTTTCCGGCTGTTCTCGCGGATGCCTACATACAGCTTTACACTGAGGTGCGCGAATCCGGCATTCCCGTCAGAGACAGACTGTGCGCTCATGGATCCGACCGCTCGACCGAGCTCCGCGTGACGAACGTGTTTCCCGTCCGCAACGGCGACAGTAAAATCATCGGGACGGCGGCGTTCTACCGCCCCGTATCCAACAGCGACATCACGCCGGAATGGTACGGAGCGCTAAAGAAGACGATTGCGTACATTGACGCGCACTACAAGGAGAAGATACCACTGTCGACGCTCGCAGCAACTACAAGCATGGGAACCTCGACCTTCCGGCGCGTCTTCACCGAGCGGCTTTCCATCTCTCCTGGGGAGTATATTTCGACCATCCGCATAAACCATGCGAGGAGGCTCCTAACGGAGACTTCGCTTACCGTCGAGCAGATTGCAGTCGAGTGCGGGTTCTTCGACCAGAGCCACATGACAAAGCTCTTCAAGTCGCTGCGCCACATGACTCCCGGCGAATACCGCCGTCAGTTCCGTAAAGAATGATCTTGCAAGCTGCCGTTATCTACTCGGGTCCTCGTTTAACCGATTGAGTTAACGTCATTTCATTGCCGGCGTGGATTCGCCGCTGCGGAACCAGAAATGCGACGATCCTCCGACACTCGAGGGCGCGTCGTCCTTCGGATTCTCGTTCAACGTCAGGAACGCGATCAGCGCCTCTTCCGGCAGGGGCGCGGCGACTCTCCCGTCCGCAAGCGACGCGTCGACATGCTTCCAGACGCGCTTCGTCGGCTTGAGTTCATTGACGGCGTCGCCGCGACAGCGGAGATACACGCCAAGCTGCCGTGGACAGGGATCGTCGTCCTCACCTCCTACTCCACGTCTGACACCATAGCCGCGGCGCTCGCGGCCGGTGCGACGGGCGCCGTCATGAAATCGGCGGACGACAGCACCCTGCTAACGGCCATTCGCGCCGTCGCCTCGGGGAAGACCTTCATCTCTCCCGAGGTAAAGGGGCTTCTCGCCGTCGACCCTCCGGTGCCGACGCTCTCGCCGCGGCAGCAGGAAGTGCTCGTCTCTCTCGCCAAGGGCTTCAACAACACCGAAATCGGCGATCAGCTCGGCATCAGCCGAACTGTCGCCAAGGAACATGTCGAAAACCTGCTCGCCAAACTTGGCGCGGCAAACCGCACCGAAGCCGTCGCCATCGCCCTGCGCAAGCAGCTCGTGAAAGATATAGGCGCCTCGCCTGCCGCCTCTATTTCAGAGGCGCGCAGTTGATACCGGCCTTGACCAGGCGACGCCGGTGCATGGCCATGCGACGGAGGAAATCCGCCCAGTCGCGGCGGCTTGCCGGCGACCAGAAAACCTCCGCGGTGGCGCAGGTGCGGGGCCACATCTTCCACTGAAGCTCCGTCTCGTTGCAGGTATATTCCGACCAGTTGCAGCATTGGCCACCCAGCACCAGCCCGCGCTCGCCCTCCGGGATCCCGTCGAGGGGGTCGTAGGCATAGAAACTTGGGGACAGACCCCGCGAAACCGTTGCAAAACGCCCCTTCTCGCATTTCGGCAGAACCTGGGCGGACGAGACAGCGAAGGTAAAACGGCCAGTGGAAACTTGGGGACAGAAACTTGGGGACAGACCCCGCCGCTGTGGGGAGAGACCCCGCCATCGCTTCATTTTTCGCAGGCTATTCCACGTTTTCTGAAACTTATCGCATTTCAAGCCTCTTTGCGATGGCGGAAGCCATGCCGCGAGACAGGGGACGAGAGTGCCGTCACAACTACCATATCTTCACGCCAAATCCAAATTCGACGAGCTTGAACGAGACGTTCTCGTTGGAAGAGCCAAGGCCGCGCCGCGTCACCTTGACGAGATTCCAAGCCGGGTCGATGTGCCGCGAGCGGACTTCATACGTGCGCCGGAACGTCCCCGAAACCGCCGCGTTCGAAATCGTCACGCAGTCCTTCGCCGCAGACCTCGCAAACCACTCGCCGCAGTCGTAGCCGACGGCAAGCGCGGTTTCATCGAGCGAAAGCCGCCCGTCGCAGTCCGCGTCACATCCGATTGCGACTTCTACGTTGTTCGTCGTCGCCGCCTCAAGCTCCAGCGAAAACACAAGCCTCCGCCCACCGCCCTCCCCGACCGCAAACACAAAGTTCGTCGAAACCTCCGTATCGGCATATTCCGACGGCGGCAAGGCAGGGACCTCAATGCCAAAGGACGATGCCGAAAACAGAACAGCGAACAGGCAAACCAATGTCTTCATGTCACGTCGCCCTTTCATGGATAGGCGATCTTATAGTCTTCATAAAGACAACGATACGCCTCGGCCTTTTCAGAATCAGTTGCCCCCGCCCTGCGGCAAAACTCCTCCCAGAGGCTTCGCCGCACAGGCTCGGGGTATTCAGAAAGGTCATGGAGCATCAGTTCGCAGAAGCAGTTGAACACCTGGCGCCGGAAAGATGACTGACCGTGGTTAAGTCCACTCTTGGCGCGTCGCGCTATCTCCCACTGCAACCACAACCGGTCGTGATTGGTTGCAGAGTGATAATCGAAAGTTAATTTTTCCCCTGTTAAGACATTAGTACTGCCAAACTCAGGCATATATTCCCCTCTCATGCCCGCTAAGACAACAGCCGTTTCACGCGAGACATCAATGGGCAGTGCATTGGACACGCTATCAGCCACATACATAAGCGCGTTTGTATCTGCGTGAAACAACCTATACTTGGGCAGATGAAGCCAGACGGCATGTTCCAATCCCTGATAGTTCACCTGATTGCCGTTGGTCACTGCGGCAACCGGATAGCATTCGGCGAACATGTTTGAGACTACGTGCCACTGAACACGAATCACTTCCTGCGTCGGGAACTTGTCTTGAAGATCCT
>Ga0310786_10001255_pt1 | contig 40800 bp, 34 predicted proteins | sample AusTroGonzalo_MG_FD_203881 | JGI IMG/M metagenome (GOLD analysis project Ga0310786, IMG submission 203881) | Bovine rumen microbial communities from tropical cattle in Woodstock, Queensland, Australia - Gonzalo_03 (v2) (version 2) | ecosystem: Host-associated > Mammals > Digestive system >... | reverse complement strand
CGCTAACAAGTGTTTTCAACAAATTAACATCGGTGGAGTCGGCAATTTTTGGCGGATTGGCATTTGCCAGATCTTGCAGTCGGGTGGTGATGGGAGAATTACTGAGCCTTTCTTCAAGCGACAACTCCCTAATGGTCGACTGGTATTTGGCTGTCGCTACGGCATGTTGCCTGTCGCGCCTCTGCGCTATATACGCCACGATGAGTATGACCAGCAGCAGCGATATGACAGCAATGACCATGTAGAGTCTTGTCATCCTGAGCTCGCTGGTCTTCTGTTCCAACATCAGCTGGTTGTGGGTATAGTCAAACATGGCTTGCAACGACTGAATGTTCTGCGACTCAGAAATCATATAGACAGAGTCGCTCATGCTGTAGCCTTCTGTAGCATATTTGGCCACAGAGTCGGCTTTGCCCAGTTTCTCGTAGAGCAGTTGCAAGCCCTTACGCCCGGCTATCTGGTTGTTGATGTCGCGACCGTCGCGCAGTTCCTTGCGGAAGAAGTATTCGGCAGAATCGGTTTTACCTACCTGCAGATAGTAAAGTCCGCGCTTATAGTAGAATATTTCGCGACCGCGACTTACATTGCCCAAGCTGTCGGTATATGCTGACGCTAAATAAGCATCGATGGCGGCCTTGGCCTCGTTGGTGCGGTGCTGGTCTAAGAGCATCAGTATTGTAGCATTTTTGGCGGCAGCGGCACGCTTGTCCTGTCCCATGGTGGCAAAAAGCCTTGCAGCCTCTGTGGCAATGGCGAAGGCCGTGTCGGTCTCTCCCAGTCGCTCGTACTCGTTCGACTGGTCGAAAAAACATTCTATAGCCGTCAGCGTGTCCTTGTCTAGGTACAGCCTAAAAACAGGACAAGGGCGAAGAGCATATAACAAACCCTGTGCAACATTGCGCCGACAAAGGTACAAAGAATTTCTGAATTATGACATATCTACAACAGAAAAAAGTTCCTTGGTTGTCAGTTGGCTATGAATAAATGAGGAATGTAGGCCACGAGCGACCCCCATAGGTGTAATAAACGTATGGACAGGCCCGCGTTGAAGTTTGTTCATTTCCATAAACAGTGCCTTTCGTTCCTTTAAACGATTCTCGTAGTCCTTAGTAATGGTGAACGGTCTTTCACAGAATTTCATCTCTACCAGATGGATAATTTTGTCAGCCCGTTTGATGACCAGGTCAATCTGCGCGCCTTTGCGATCATCATCATTTGCAGGAACAAACCTCCAGGCGGATGCTTCCGTAGCCATTCCTGATATTCCCAGGCCACGCTTGATGTGTGGAAGATGGCGTAGACAGACTTCTTCGAAGGTAAACCCTTCCCATGACTCCACACTGCGGTCGGTAAAGTGATGCTGCCAATATTGCTCGTCGCGCGTATGGTTGTTCTCCACATAACGAAAATAGAAGAGTGTATAAAAATCGGCCAGCCGGAAAATTGTCTGTTTGCTCTTGTTGCCATACTGCACGTATGATACGATGAAGTCACAGCGTTCCAGGTTGTCCAGCATTTTTGTCAGCCCTCCACCACTATATCCGGTACAAGCCTCTATCTCACTCCGCAAGAATCCGTGCCGTTTTGTGGAGAGCAGCTTGACGATATTGATATAACGGTCTGCCTTGCGGAAAAGTGCATTGTAGAGTTCCTTGAATTCATCGTACAGGTCACCCCCACAACGGAAGATTAAGGAATCGACATTTTCTGGCAAACTAAGATAGGGACGTAGCAAACTAAGATAATAGGGTACCCCCCCAAACAGCATGTAACATTGTAATATTTGATAATTATCCCACTCGAATCCGTGATACTCAAGGTAGGCCTTACACTCACTGAGAAAGAACGGACGCAGATAAATGCGGTGGGTGATGCGGTTATGTAGTCCGCCCTGATTGTCTTCAAGTTTCTCCTTCATCCAGCTCGTGGCACTGCCACAGGCAATGAAGACGATGTCATCACGGTTCTGTACCCAGTTGGCCCAGAAATATTCCAATTCTGCTACGAAGTCACTGCCTTGCGTATCCATCCATGGCATCTCGTCAAAGAATAGCACCTTGCGTTTCTCCTTGCAAGTATCCAGATACTTTTCCAGTTCCCCAAAAGCCTCATGCCAGTTTTCCAGCGGTGGGATGCTGTTATTAGAGGCATAACGCACCAAAGCCTCCCGGAAATTCTGAAGCTGAACTCCTATCCACCAAATAATTTTGCCCAAAAGTGGCCCGTTTTATATAGATTTGGACAAAAACAGAACTCGTTTTGTCCAAAAGTAGGTGTTTTTGTATGGATTTGGATTAAAACAAGGGGGTTGCAAAATATAGCAACCCCCTTTTAACGTGATAGTACTACTTACTACTTAAACAGGCTCAGTGACATCTGACGGAGAGCGCGACGCCAGGTCAGGAACTCATGGGCCGTGCCTTCAGAAACGTGACCTTCGGCGTTGTAGCCGGCTGCCTTCAGGGCCTCAACGGCTGACTTGATGCCATCGGGATTCTCCTTTGAGCCACAGCTCAGGAAGATATACTTCACCTGGTTCTTGTCCTTAATCTCGTCGGGATTGTAGGTACCACCGCTGAGCAGTCCATAGTAGTTGAACATCTCAGGACGACGCAGCGTGATGGTGTGGGTCTCCATGCCACCCATCGACAGGCCGGCCATGGCACGGCTTTCCTTCTTGGCGATGGTGCGGAAATTGGCGTCGATGTAAGGCACGAGCTCGTCGCAGAGCACCTTCTCGAAGTCCTGGGCGGTGAAGCTGCCGAGGCCGCCGAACTGGATGTTGTTGGTCATACCGTAGGTGCAAACCACGATGAAGGGCTTAATCTTACCTTCGGCAATCAGGTTGTCCATGATGAGGTTGGCGTGACCCTGTGTCATCCATGCTGTTTCGTCCTCACCCCAGCCATGCTGCAGATAGAGCACGGGGTACTTGGTCTTCTGATCCTTGTCGTAGGTCGGCGGGGTATAGACGAATGCGCGACGGCACTCCTTGGTGCTCTCACTCCAGAAGAGAACCTGCGACACCTTGCCGTGAGGCACGTTCTTCATTGCATAGAAGTCCTTATCCTTGGCAGGAATCTCGATACCGCTCTCCCAACGGGTAGAACCATAGTAATTGTTGGTACCGGGGTCGTTCAAAGTACCACCGTCGACGGTGAGGTGATAGTAGTGGAAGCCTTCGTCCATCGGGCCGGCCGTGGTGCCTACCCATGAACCGTCGTAGGTCTTGCTCAGCTTTGTACCACCCTGACCACCGAGACCGAGGCTGACAGATACAGCCTGTGCATCGGGAGCCTCAATGCGGAAACGGGCATAACCCTGAGAGTTGACCTGCGGATACTGCTGTCCGGGCTGGTTCAGTTCAGAGGGAACGAAGTCTTCCTTGATACCTTCCTGCTGTGGGAAGGCACGAGCGGCATCGAACGGCGGACGCTGCTGGCCGAAGCCACTGGGGCCACCCTGGCCGCGACGACGCTGACCACCCTGACCGAAACCTCCCTGAGGGCCACCCTGGCCGAAGCCGCCCTGTCCGAAGCCACCCTGTGGACGGGGCCGACGCGGCGGACGAGCGGGCATATCCCACTTAGGCGCCTTCATATCGTGGATATACTCGTAGGCGAGTTTGGGCTGATAGTTCTCGTCCCAAGGCAGGGGATAGTTGCGGGCACCGAGCCAAGAGTCGCGGTCGCCAAGGTTCCAGAAGGTCACACAGTCGATGACGTCCTTATGCTTACGGAACACGCGGAAGCAACGGGCATACTGATCGGCTAAGTGCTGCTTCACAGAGTCAGTCACAGTGGCACCCTCACGGCTGAACGACAGACCGCCACCCATTTCCTCGTTCACACGGATGTCGAACTCGGTAATATGGATGTGCTTCACGATGGTCTTGAACAACGTAATGGCCGAGTCGAGTCGAGCCTCAGAGGGATAATAGATGTTATAGTGAGCCTGCATACCGATACCGTCGATGGGTATACCCTTGGCCTTCATCTTCTTGACCATGTTGTAGATGCGGTCACGCTTGTGAGGATCTACAGTGCTGTAGTCATTGTAGAACAACAGGGCTTTGGGGTCGGCTTCATGGGCATAGATGAATGCCTTCTCAATGAACTCGTCGCCGCAGAGACGGTACATGGCGCTCTGACGATAGGGGTCAGTAGCATTGGCATCGTCGCTCATAGCTTCGTTCACCACGTCCCAGCAGTAGACGACATCCTTGTAACGGCTGACGATAGCCTGAATGTGGTTTTTCATGCGGGCATAGAACTGCTCCTTGGTAGTTCCTTCGGCAGTCATCCAGCGGCCGATTTGTGAGTGCCACATCAGGGTGTGACCGCGCAGCTTGATACCGTTAGCACGGGCGAAGTTAGCGATGCGGTCGGCATTCTCCCAGTTGAACTGGCCTTCTTGCGGCTCCGTTGGCTCGGGCTTCATGTCGTTCTCAGCAGTCATGCTGTTGAACTCCTTCTTAATCAGGGCCACCTGGTCGGGGTTAGAAACGTTGCGCTGGTTGACAGCGACACCAATCATGAAGTAGTCTTTGTAGACATCCTTCAGTCCTTGCGCCCAAGTGGCAGTGCTGCTGAATGCAAGCACGGCAGTGAGGGCAATCTTTGTAATTTGTTTCATTGTTTGGTTTGGGTTTTGTTTAATAACATTATTTGGCTTTAGTTCTATCGCTTCCATCGTCTGTTTGACATGCGCAAATTCGGTGCAAAGTTACAAAAACTATCCGACATAGCCCCCTTCGTTTGTTTCCCCTTCTTTTGTATATGTCTCAAAAGTGCCGTGAAAAAGAGGAAAAATTTGCACTGGTAACGAAAATGCCGTAACTTTGCACCTGAAACTCGTGAAGGGTGAAAAATTGAAGAAATGAAGAAATGAAGAAATGAAATTTGAGGAAAGAAGAAATGACAGAACGCAATCTTCGGCCATTAATACTGATATCGAACGATGACGGGTATCAGGCGAAAGGCATCAACGCGCTGGTAGACATGTTGCGGCCACTGGCCGACATCATCGTCTGTGCCCCCGACGGACCGCGGTCGGGTTACTCATGCGCTTTCTCGGCCGAGATTCCCCTGCGGCTGAAGCTACAGCGGCAGGAGCCGGGGGTTCAGGTGTGGTCGTGCAACGGCACACCGGTGGACTGCGTAAAGATGGCTTTGGACAATATTGTAGACCGTCGGCCCAACATGATAGTGGGCGGCATCAACCATGGCGACAACTCGTCGGTGAACAGCCACTACAGCGGAACGATGGGTGTGGTTTTAGAGGGCTGTATGAAGTATATACCTTCGGTGGCTTTCTCACTGTGCGACCACCGTGCAGACGCCGACTTCGAGCCAATGCGCTCAATCGTGGTGAACATCGCACAGCGGGTACTGAAAGAGGGATTGCCGCAAGGAGCCTGCCTGAACGTGAACTTCCCCGTAACTTTCCCCTATAAGGGTGTGCGCATTTGCCGAATGGCCCGAGGACGCTGGATAAACGAAACCGTGAAATATCACCATGTTCGCGGCTACGACTACTGGTGGATGGCAGGCGACTACACCAACGACGAACCGGAGGCCGAGGACACCGACCGCTGGGCCTTGGAGCACGGCTACGTGGCCATCACGCCGACACAGACCGACGTGACCCACTACGCTGCCATGGAACAACTTAAAAAGTTTGAAGGCTGCGATTAAGCGAGAGCAGAGCGATGCTTACATCAGCTCTGCCGAGCGTGAGCAGGCTCGATACGAAGTATCAAGTTTGAAGTTTATGCGCTATTACCTGATAGCTGGCGAAGCCTCTGGCGACCTTCATGCCTCACGGCTGATGCGGTCGCTGAAACAGAGAGACCCCGAAGCAACGTTCCGTTTCTTCGGCGGAGACCTCATGGCGGCGGAGGGCGGCACGCTGGTGAAGCACTACCGCGAGCTGGCCTACATGGGCTTTGTGCCTGTGCTGCTTCATCTGCCTACTATCCTGCGCAATATGAAGAGGTGTAAGGAGGACATCCGCGAGTGGCAACCCGACGTGGTCATCCTCGTCGACTATCCCGGCTTCAATCTCAAAATTGCCAAGTATGTTCATAAGCAGCGAGTCGCATCACCCCTCACCCCTCACCCTTCACCAAAAGTCTACTATTACATCTCGCCAAAGATTTGGGCGTGGAAGGAGTACCGCATCAAAAACATCAAGCGTGACATTGACGAGCTGTTCTCCATTCTGCCCTTCGAGGTGGAGTTCTTCGAAGGCAAGCACCACTACCCTATCCACTATGTCGGCAACCCGACGGCCGAAGAGGTACGGGCTTTTAAGGAAAAGGCCATGATAGGGAATGATGACTTCTTGCGCCATAATGTCCTGTCTCCCACGAAACCAATCATTGCCATACTGTGCGGCAGCCGACAACAGGAAGTCAAGGACAATCTGCCCGCCATGCTGGAAGCCACAGACACGCTGACAGACAGTTATCAGATAGTGATAGCAGGTGCTCCCGCCATTGAGCATGAGTTCTACGCACCGTTCACCCGCGGGCATCAGGTGTCAGTTCTCTATCCCGGATCTACCTACCAGTTGCTTTATAACGCCACTGCAGCCCTCGTTACCAGTGGTACGGCGACTCTTGAAACGGCTCTTTTCGGCGTGCCCCAGGTAGTTTGTTATGCAACGCCGATGAAACAGTTAATAGGCTTGCTGCGTCGTATGGTACTGAAAGTCAAGTATGTGTCGCTGGTTAATCTTGTGGCCGACCACGAGGTAGTGAAGGAACTGGTTGCCGAGACATTCAGCGTAGAAAACATCCGCAAAGAGTTGGAAAACATTCTCCCCGGAGGCAGCCGACGCCAGAAGATGCTCGATGACTATGAAAAAGTGAACCACATTCTCGGAAACAGCCTTGCCCCCGACAATGCGGCCCGCCTTATGATAGAATTACTCAAGAAAGAATAAGCACGAGTCTTATCCCTAACTTTCCTTTATCCGATGAGCTGCGGCAGGAAGCTGGAGACAATCAGCACCACAATGCCGCAGACGAGTACGGCGATGGTTTTCTGTGAACAGCCCTTCCACTCCTTCAGGATGATGCCCCAGAGGTTGGAGAAGACTACGTTCAGCGCCATGAGGATGCAGAATGACAGCGTGTCCATGGTGCCGCCAGCTTCGAAGAACGAGCGGCCCAGGCTGAGTCCGAAGAACTGCGAGTACCACAGCGCACCGGCTAACAAACAAAAAAGCAGGTTGTTGCCCCACACCGATGTCTTGGCATAATCGCCCCACGTCTTGTTCTTCTGGTTCTGGTAGAAGCAGTAAATGGCGTTGGTGACGAAGCCGCCCAGTGTCACGAGGAACGTGGCCGGCAGCATGCGGAACATCGGATTGGTGGCGGCACCGAAGTTGATGTCGGCACCGAAAGTCAGGCCCACATTGAAACAGCCACTCATAAAGCCGGCTAACAGGGCGATGGCCAGGCCCTTCGGGAAGTTGAAGTCCTTCACGGCCTCACGCTTCTCCTCCTCAGAGAGCGATGCCGACTTCATGCCGCCGGCAATGCCAATGATGGCAATGCCGATGAGTGTCACGATGACGCCAAGAATCACGGCAAACGTCAGCGACTCTAAGGCATTCAGCTCGGGGAAGAAGATGTTCAGCAATACGGGCCCCATGATAGTGCCCAAGGCGGCACAGGTGCCCAAGGCAATCGACTGACCCAAGGCTACACCGAGGTAGCGCATAGACAGGCCGAACGTCAGACCGCCGACACCCCACAGAACGCCGAAGAAGATGGTCATCCACAGGTTGAACGACGGAGCCTGCGCAAAGAGTCCGAACAGCGACTGCCCCTCAGGAACGGCCAGCAGGGCACCGAGGAACGGCAGCAAGAGCCAGGCGAACACGCCCTGCACAATCCAGTACGACTCCCACGACCAGTCCTTGATTTTATTAATAGGTACGTAGCACGACGACTGGCAGAACGCGCCGATGGCGATAATCAATAGTCCGATTACGATTTCCATGTCTTAGTCATTTGTTTGTTGTCTTTGTAGCACATAGGAAAATGTGACGATGCGGACCGCTCTACAGCGTGAGCGGCGAATAGTCCAGTCCCCATACTTTGGCAACGGCCTCGTAGGTACACTTGCCGTCAACCATATTGACACCACGTGCCAGTGAACGGTCGTCACGGCAAGCTTGCTGCCAGCCTTTGTCGGCCAAAGCGATGGCATAGCGCAGCGTGGCGTTGGTCAATGCGATGGTCGAGGTGTTGGGGACGGCTCCGGGAATGTTGGCCACAGCGTAGTGGATAATACCGTCGATGGTATAGACGGGATCGCTGTGGGTAGTGGGATGTGACGACTCGAAGCAGCCGCCCTGGTCGATGGCCACGTCCACGAGCACCGTTCCCGGCTCCATCAGCATGAGCATGTCGTTGGTAATCAGCTTGGGAGCAGCGTCGCCAGGAATCAGCACGGAGCCGATGACAACATCGACGGTAGGCAGTTCCTGACGGATGTTATGCCCCGAAGAATAGAGGGTATGCACATTGGCGGGCAAGTTGGCTGCCAACTGTTTCAGACGGGGCAGCGAGACATCGGTAATCGTGACGTCGGCACCCATGCCGGCAGCAATACGGGCAGCAGCCTCGCCAACAGTTCCGCCACCTAATACCAATACCTTGGCAGGCTTCACGCCCGGCACACCGGCCATCAGCTTACCCTTGCCGCCCTTGGTCTTCTGTAAATAGTAGGCACCATTCTGGGCAGCCATGCGTCCGGCCACCTCGCTCATCGGGATGAGCAGCGGCAGTGAATGGTCGTCACGTTCCACCGTCTCGTAGGCAATGCAGGTGGCTCCGCTCTTCAACATGGCGTGAGTCAGTTCCTCCTCGCAGGCAAAATGGAAGTATGTGAAGACCACCTGTCCCTTACGTACCAATGGATATTCCGGCTCAATGGGTTCCTTCACCTTGACAATCATGTCTGCCTGCGCATACACATCTTCGATGGCAGGCAGTATCTGCGCGCCAACTTTCACGTAGGCTTCATCGCTGAATCCGCTGCCCTCCCCTGCAGTATGCTGAACGAACACCTGATGTCCGCGACGTATTAACTCGGCTACACCCGAAGGTGTCATGCCCACTCTGTTCTCGTTGTTCTTGATTTCTTTAGGGATTCCGACTATCATAATTTGTAGTTTTTAATTGTAGAAATTGGTATGTTGCAAAGCGTGCCCCCATCTACTCCACCGTGCGACAATATCTGACGGCGAGGCGGTCGTAGAGTTGCATCATGCGGGGCAGGCGGGTCTTGAAGTCATCGAAGTCTTTTTGGTCAGGCTGGCACCACTGCACCTCGCTGATGGCATCGAGACGGGGCAGGAGCATGAAGAAAAGGTGCTCGGGGGCGGCGATATACTCCGTCCAGAGGTTGACCTGCGGGCCGAGGATATACTGCTGCTCCTCCTCGGTGAGCTTGCCGGGGACGAGGGGCTCGAAGGAATAGATCTTGCTGGCAGGGACGTAGCCGCCGATGGCGAGGGGCAGGTTCCACGTGTCCTTCAGCTGGTAGTAGTCGATGTAGCAGTAGTCGGTGGGAGTCATGATGACGCGGTGATGCTGGCGGGCAGCCTCAATACCGCCGTTGACACCCCGCCACGACATGACGACAGCACCCTCGGTGAGTCCGCCCTCGAGGATTTCGTCCCATCCGATGAGGTTGCGGCCACGACTGGAAAGGAATTTTTCTACTTCGTGGTTAATGTAGGTCTGCAGCTGGTTCTCGAGGCTGTGCTTTCCGTCGTCCTTGAGTCCTAAGTCACGGATTTTGGCCTGGCACTTGGGGCAGTTTTTCCAGCGGTGCTTGGGGCACTCGTCGCCGCCAATGTGGATGAGCTTCGAGGGGAAGACGTCGCAGAGTTCGCCGAGGACGGTCTTGATGAACGTGAGCACCTCGGGATTGCCGGCACAGAGGACGTCGTCGCTGACGCCCCACACCTGCCAGACGGGGTAGGGACCACCCGTGCAGCCGAGGTTGGGATAGACGTGGAGGGCGGCCTGCATGTGGCCGGGGAGGTCAATCTCGGGGATGACGTTGATGTAGCGCTCGGCAGCGTAGCGGACTATCTCGCGGCACTCGTCCTGCGTGTAGTAGCCGCCGTAGGGCTGGCCGTCGTAGATGCCTGTATTGCGGCCGATGACGGTCTGCTGGCGTATGCTGCCTTTGGCGGCGAGGTCGGGCAGTGCCTTCACCTCGAAGCGCCATCCCTGGTCGTCAGTAATGTGCCAGTGGAACTGGTTGCAGCCGTGCAAGGCCAGCAGGTCGAGATACTGCTTGACGACGGCAACGGGGAAATAGTGACGGGAGCAGTCGAGGTGTACGCCGCGGTAGCTGAAGCGGGGCTGGTCGGCAACGGTGGCGTAGGGCAGTTCGACGGGGCCGTCTGCCGGCAGGCTCTTGCGCAGGGTCTGTGCACCGCGGAAGAGTCCGACGGGCTCGGAGGCGGTGATGGTGATACCGGCCTTGTTGACGGTGAGCGAGTAATTGTCAGCTGCAAAACCGCTGACCGCACTGGAAGTGGCTTTAGCGGTTTTAGGGATGCTGAGCGTGAGGCGGACGGCGGCCTTCTTGGCGGTGGGCGTCAACTGAAGGCGGAGACCCGTCTGCTGCTCTATCCACTGTGTGAGGAACTGCGCCGTGCGGGCGACTTCTGCGTTGTCGGCATCATAGGCAATGCCCATGCCGGGCTGCAGGGTGAACGTGTGCGCTGTGTCCGTCTGTATATGCTGTGGCAGCGGTATAACGCGATAGTCAGCTCGCCCCGCTTTTATGGAGAGGGGCATGCTGACCATTAAGAGGACAGACCATAGATAGTTTCTCATCGGGCTATGCTTATCGTTTAGAGGTGACATCGCGCTCGTACTGCTGGATGGCGGCGATGAACTCTTCGCCGACGGGCACGTTGTTCTTCAGGTTGAAGTAATCATAGACGGCGCCGAAGGGCATCGACTTGGCCTCTTCCATCAGGGCAAGACGCTCGAAGTACTGGCCGTTGTCCTCGTACTCGCGCAGTTTCTGCTTCGGTTCCAACATGGCCTGGAGGATGCACTTCTGGGTTGCGCGCGAACCTATAATATATGCACCGATGCGGTTGATCGAGGCATCGAAGTAGTCGAGGCCGACATGGGCGCGATCAAGAGCGTCACTGCGGACGAGCTCCTTGAAGAGGTCGAGCGTCTGGTCGTTCATGATGGTCACGTGGTCGGAGTCCCAGCGGACGGGGCGGCTGACGTGGAGCATCAGTTCGGGGACGTACATGAGCAGCGTCGAAACGAAGTCGCTGACGTTCTCGGTAGGCTCATAGTGACCCGTGTCGAGGGTGTAGATGCACTTGCGGGTGGCGCAGTAGGCGGTGTAGAAGTCGTGGGAGCCTACGGTGTACGACTCCAGTCCGATGCCGAAGAGCTTGGCTTCGAAGCAGTTCTTCACCCAGTCGAGCTTCTCCTCCATGATTTCGTCGAGCGAGGCGGCGAGAATCTCGCGGTACTTCTTGCGCTGCACGGGGATGTCCTTCATGCCGTCGTGTACCCAGATGTTCATGATACAGGGGTCGTTCTGAGCCTTACCCATGACGTCGGCGATGTAGCGGCAGCGCTTGGTGTGCTCTATCCAGAAGTCGCGGATGCTCTTGTCGGGGTTGGCCAGCGAGAGGTCGCCAGACTTCGGGTGTGAGAACGAGGTAGAGTTGAAGTCGAGCTTCATGTTGTTCTCCTTGGCCCACTCAATCCAGCTCTGGAAGTGCTCAGGGCCGCACTGGTCGCGGTCGACGAACTTGCCTCCGAAGTCGCCATAGATTTCGTGGAGGTTGAGGCGGTGGTTGCCGCCGAGGAGTGTCTTTACGAATTCGATGTCCTGGCGCACCTCGTCGATGTTGCGGGCGCGGCCGGGATAGTTACCCGTGGTCTGGATACCGCCAGAGAGGGCTTCGTTGCGCTCGAAGCCGACGACGTCGTCGGTCTGCCAGCAGTGGAGTGAGAGCTGCTGCTTCTGGAGCTGTTCAAGTACTGCGTCGGTATTGACGCCAATGGCTGCGTAGCGCTCTTTTGCTACGGCATAAGCCTGTTCAATCAGATTTGCTTTCATGTTTTTGTTTTTTTATTTCGACATTTTGTTATTTCGACATTTCGTAATTTCGGGATTCCGATGTTTCGGGATTCCGTTATTTCGTTATTTCGAGATATTTGTTGTAAGCCTTGTCCCAGATGTCCTTGTCCTGCGGCTCGTAGCGGACGAGGTCGAGGGTGTTAGCGATAATGGCACGCATCTGCCAGATGTCGCTGACGAGGCCGGCGGCCTTGGCCTGGAGCATGATGTTACCGAGGGCGGTGCACTCCTGCGGACCAGCGAGGACGGTGGCACCAGTGGAGTTGGCCGTGAACTGGTTGAGGTACTTGTTCAGCGAGCCGCCGCCGATGATGTGGAGCGTCTCTAACTTGAAGGGGGCAAGCTCTTGGAGCCAGGTAAACACCTGACGGTAGCGGAGGGCGAGGGAGTCGAAGATGCAGCGGCAGAATTCAGCGGGCGTCTCAGGCACAGGCTGGTTCGTGTCGCGGCAGTACTGCTGGATGGCCTGAATCATCGACGAGGGAGCGGCGAACATCTGGTCGTCGGGGTTGATGAGCGAGCGGAAGGGCTCGACGGTCATCGCCTGTCCCTGCAACTCCTGATGGGAGAGTGAAGAATGAAGAGTGAAGAGTGAAGAATCCTTTTCACTAAATTCCTGTCGGCAGCGCTCGTAGAGCCACATGCCGCAGATGTTCTTCAGGAAGCGCGTGGTGCCCTCGATGCCGCCTTCGTTGGTGAAGTTACGCTCGTAAGAGAGGTCGCTAATGATGGCGTCCTTCGTCTCGATGCCCATGAGGCTCCACGTGCCGCTCGAGAGGTAGGCAAACTGCTCGTTCTTGGCGGGAACGGCAGCAACGGCAGCACCCGTATCGTGGCCTGCGACGGCGATGACAGGCACAGCGCCGAGACCCGTCAGTTGCTGCACTTCGTCAGTGAGCACGCCGATGACCGTTCCCGGCTGTACCATCGGCCCGAACTGCGAACGCTTCAGTCCTATTGACTGCAGCAGACGCTCGTCGAGCTCCTTGGTGCGCGGGTCGAGCAGCTGCGAGGTCGAGGCAATGGTATATTCGCACACCTCCTTGCCCGTGAGCATCCAACTCAGGGCATCGGGGATGAACAGAATCTTCGCGGCGTTACGGAAGGCAGCATTCCCCTCGCGCTTCATGGCGTAGAGTTGGAAGATCGAATTGAAGTTCATAAACTGAATACCAGTTACCTCGTAGATTTCACGTCGAGGAATAACGTTCTGCAGGTAGTCATCCATCGCATCAAAGGTAATGGGGTCCCGATACGCACGCGGATTCCTTAATATAGCTCCGTCATCGCCGATGAACACGAAGTCGACACCCCACGTGTCGATGCCTATCGAGGTAATCTCCAGGCCGCGACGGGCCACCTCCTTCAGTCCCTTGATGATTTCGAAATACAAGGCATGGATATCCCAGTAATAGTGTCCACCTTGCTCAATCAGATTATTGGGGAAGCGCGTCACTTCCTCCAAATCAAACTTTCCGTCGTTGATGCTACCGATGATTGTCCTGCCACTGGTAGCACCCAGATCAACCGCAAAGAAATATTTATTGTTAGCCATGCTTAGGTAGTTTTTAATTATCAGCTGCAAAAGTAGCAAAAAAAGCTTACTTAAACCTCTAAAAAATGATTTTATGCCATGACTTTTTGCTAAACCCAAAAACTTTTTATGCGAAAATCTTTTGGACTTAACGTAAAATTTTGTACATTTGCATCGAAATCGGTATGAACAGGAGATTACTTACCACCATCCTCGTCCTGTGGGGCTTCACCATATACGGTGTGAGTCAGGACTTTGAGCCAGAAAAAAAGAGCGGTTTCGAGCTGCGTAAGGAGCACGACAGCCTCTATTGGCTCAACGGCTGGCGACTACCCTACCCCGTCTATCAGTTCCAGACGGGCGATGTCGATGGCGACGGCAGTATGGATGCAATGGTGGGCGTCGTCAAGGGTACTCGGTTTTATCCTGAGAAGGGACGCCGGCTGTTTGTCTTCAAGCAGGTGAACGGAAAGGCACGTCCCCTCTGGATGGGGTCGAAGCTCGGCGGAATCCTTGAGGACTTCCGCTACGTCGACGGCAAGATCCGCGCCTTGGAGTCAACCACCGACAGTCTCTATGTCGTCTCCGACTATGTGTGGGAAGGCTTCGGCATGAAGTTCAGTCACTATATAATAAAAGGTGTAGACAAACAAACAGCAATAAAAACCTTTAGCCAATGAAAAAGAATGTATTTTTCACTTTCTGTCTGGCAGGCTTACTGACTGCCTGCAGCCAGAAACAGAGTGTGGTATCAGTGCCTCCGTCGCAGATCAACGTGGAGAATCTGATAGACAGTATTGACTACAACATGGATGTCAGCGGTCTCTCGCTGGCCGATGTCCGCACGCTGCGCAATGCCCCTGCCGCCCTGCGTGGCTATCCCTTCAAAGACGCCTACCTGAGAGGCATTTTCAGTACTACCACCTGGTACGACTCCCTGATGATGGTGATGGACGACAAGATTGAGCCGGGAGACATCGAGCAAAAGGAAGACGAGCCTTGGCGCGACTTCTACTACCGCATCATCGAAGAGAGGAACCTGATGAACTATTCCCAGCAGGAACTCGATTTCATGAAACGCCTGAAGGCCCGTGAGGACTCGATGATAAAGCAGAACTTCGAGGTGGAGGAAGGCCTGCGAGTGAACATTGCCAATCTCTCGAACCCCACCCAGCTCAAGGAGTTCGACGAGCAGCTAAGCTGTCATCTGGCACGCGAGGGCTTTGCCATCGTACCTGCCAACAACGACCAGCTGTTCCAGGTCTACGAGAAAAACGACTACTACGAATTCCCCAACTTCGTCACCACCGACCTCTACCTGCAGCTCTACCATCACTACATCGACTGCATGCTGCGCGAACTGGAGGAGAATCACCTGTTGGAGTTGATGACCCGCTTCACCCGCGACATGCACGAGTTGCTGTACAACATGGAAAGATGGTCTGGCAGCGACGAGACGATTGAAAAGATAGCCCATCATAATGCCACGTTCTATAACATCGCCTACAAGCTCTTCACCGATGAATATATCTCCGCCCCCGGCCCAGACGACATTGCGGCAAAGGAAGTCGAGAAGGTAATGAATGCCGTCGACTCACCCAGTAACTTCATGGAGGACTACAAGGAGATTTCCTTCGGATACAGTCTCTTCCGTCCACGAGGCCACTACACCCGCAACGAGAAGCTCCAACGTTACTTCCGTGGTATGATGTGGCTTCAGACCGTCTCCTTCGGTCTAAACCACAAAGACGAGGTGCTGGCTGCCGTGATGCAGGCCTGTGCGCTGAAACTCGACAAGCAATCGCAGAAAAACTACGAGCAGCTCAACCAGCTCATCACCTACCTCATGGGCCAGTCTGACAACCTCAGTCTGACGCAAGTGATGGCCGAGGTAGAGAAGACCGGCATGCAGATGGAAGACCTCATCCACAACGATCAGGCTATTGCCAAGATTAGTGCTACGCTCGAAGAGATGGGCAACAAGCAAACACGCATCCGCCCGAAATTCGAGAAGACAAGCCACAACAAGATCAACGTGATGCCACAGCGCTACCAGCCTGATGCCGAGGTACTGTTGGAAATGGTCGACTACGACAACAACCCTACAAAGCGCGCTACGCCGAAAGGTCTTGACTTCTTCGCAGCAATGGGCGTCACGGCAGCCGAGCAAATCCTGAAGGACGAGCAAACGGAGTGGAAAGACTTCGACACGCAACTCAAGAAGATGAAGAACCGTATGGGCGAGATCGACTGGAGCGAGACCATCGCCACCCAGTGGATGAACACGCTGAAGGTGCTCAATGACAAGGAGAAGAAAGACCAGTTGCCCTACTTCATGCTGAATCCCGAATGGTCGAAGAAAGACCTGAATGCCGCCCTCGCCTCGTGGGCAGAGCTGAAGCACGATGCCATCCTCTATGCCAAGCAGCCGATGGGTGCCGAATGTGGCGGTGGCGGTCCCCCAGACCCTGTCGTAAAGGGCTACGTGGAGCCGAACATCGGTTTTTGGAAGAAAGCCATCGAACTGCTCGACAACACCGCCAAATTGCTGAAGGAACAAAATATGCTGACGAAGAAGATTACGGAAGCTACCGAGCGCATCCGTGAGGAGGCACAGTTCCTGCTCAGAGTGAGCGAGAAGGAGTTGGAAGGCAAGGTGCTTTCCGACGAGGAGTACGACCAGATAGAGATCATCGGCTCTACGTTCGAGAACATCAGCCTCGACCTGTTGCGTGAACCTGACCAGTACCTGATGGGATGGGACGATGTGCAGGGTGCTGACAAGAAGGTGGCCCTTGTGGCCGACGTCTATACGGCCAATGCCGACAACAACCCCGACAAGTCCATCCTCTTTGAGGCCGTGGGTGCAGCCGACGAGATTTATGTAGTCGTGGAGATTGGCGGCTACCTCTATCTGACGCATGGTGCCGTGCTGAGCTACCGTGAGTTCATACAATCCATCAACGAGCAGCGTCTCACTGACGAGGAATGGCAGCAACAATTGGAGAAGAATCCCCGCAAGGGCGTGCCCGAGTGGATGAAGTCCGTCATCGTGCCGCTTAACCAGCAGCCGGAGGCCAATGAGGAGATTTTCTATAGCTCTGGCTGTTAGCCTGTCGTTGAACATGTCGGCGCAGCCCGCCGATACGCTGAACATCGTCATGACTGGCGACATCCTCCTCGACCGCGGGGTGCGCCAAGTCATCAACCGTCACGGAGTCGGCCATCTCTTTTCTGATGGCATCGACTCCGTGTTCCGTTCTGCACAGGTTGTTGTGGGCAATCTCGAGTGTCCAGCCACTAAGATTGAGGCTCCCGTCTTCAAGCGTTTCATCTTCCGCGCCGAACCAGAATGGCTCGACACCCTCCGTCAACATGGCATCACCCACCTGAACCTCGCTAACAACCACGCCATCGACCAGGGGCGGGATGGACTGATTGATACAAAGAGGAATATCGAAAAGGCGGGAATGGTGGCCATCGGCGCAGGAGAGACGATGGCCGAAGCTGCCCAACCCGTGCTCTTGGCCTCCGAGCCTCGCCATGTCTGGCTCGTACCGTCCTTGCGTCTTGCCCTCGAGAACTTTGCCTACCTGCCGGACAAGCCCTGCGTCAGCCAGGAACCGATGGATTCCCTCATGGAACGGGTGTTCCGGCTGCGCCGTGCCGACTCCACCGCCGTCATCATCGTCTCGCTCCACTGGGGCGGCGAGCACACGCTTCAGCCTGTACCCCTTCAGCGTCATGAGGCCCACCAACTCATCCTTGCCGGTGCCGACATCCTTGTCTGCCACCACACCCACAGCCTCCAGACCATCGAGGACTTCCGCAGTCACAAGATCTTCTACAGCATCGGCAATTTCATCTTCGACCAGCCGAAGCCCATTAACAGCCGAGCCTGCATCGTCAGGCTGCAAGTCAGCCGTGACAGCATGACAACGGAGACCATTCCCGTGGATATCCGCCGTTGCGTACCTTATTTATCCCAAACCGGTCGTTAGAACAATCTGAAATCGCGCGCATGCGCATAAGGAAGGTGGATCTTCCGCTATTGCCCGTCACTCCCACCACATCTGAAATCGCGCGCATGCGCATAAGGAAGGCGAAACAAAAAAACCTCTTGCACCCCTTGCACCCGTTGCACCCGGCCAGGTGCAAGAGGTGCAAGGGGTGCAAGCATTTTTCCGATATAGCCTTCCATAGGGGACGGCTTTTCGAATTTGTCTCATAAGCATCGGACTACAGGAAGATGGTAGTGGGTGAAGCTTCCAAGCTTTACAACAAGAGCACGGACGCAAAGCTTGGAAGCTTCACCCACTATGCTGCAAAGATGGCGAGGCTTCCCATTCACACGGGAGGGCTTCCCATTCACACGGGAGGGCTTCCCATGCGAACGGCGAGGCCTCCCATCGGGACGGCGAGGCTTCGGATGAAAGCGTTTTACAAAAAAAAATCAGCACAAATTTATCATCATTAGCGCCTATTTGCTTCCATAATTCTTCTAACAACCAATTTGAACCCTTGAAAATTTTGTCAGTTGAAAATATGTTTGTACCTTTGCACCCAATTATTTGCAAAGAAGATAAATGGCAGATACGGATAGACAACGTTTAGCGAGCGGCGGAACCAAAAACAACGGAAAAACACCTGAAATGGGGGGGGCAATTTCTAGCCCCTCCCCATCTTGCGTTTTACAAGAGGAGCAATCGAAACCATCATACCGCCGCATAGCCCGCAACACCCTGATGCTTTATTTCAGAATGCTGGTGGTGATGGCCGTGCGTCTCTTTACGGTACGTGTAACCCTCGACCTCTTAGGAGCGGAAAACTATGGTATTTATAATGTCGTAGGCGGCGTGGTTGCCATGCTCTCGTTTGTGGAGAGCACACTGACCACCTCTTCTCAGCGCTATTTTTCCATCGAACTGGCCAAGGGCGACCTAAAACGGCTGGGCCAATGGATGAGTACCAACATCACGGCCTTCTCGCTGCTTATTCTCTGTGCTGTGGTACTGGCAGAAACTGTGGGTCTGTGGTTCGTCAATACTCAGATGACCATTCCTGCGGAGCGTATGACGGCGGCTAACGTGGTCTATCAGTTCTCCATTCTGGCCTTCTGTATCAAGTTTCTCTCTATCCCCTACAATGCTCTGATAGTGGCTCATGAGAAGATGAGCGCCTTTGCCTACATCAGCATCGTAGAGGCTCTGCTCAGTCTCGCTGTGGTCTATCTTCTGAGCATCGCCACATGGGACCGTCTGATTGTCTATAGCATTCTGACGTTCCTTGTCTCATTGTGCATTGCCTCAGCCTACGTGATTTATGACTGGCGGCATTTCGCAGAGTCCCGGTTCCGTTTTTACTGGAACCTCAAGGACATCAGAGAACTCCTCGGCTTCTCCGGCTGGCATTTCTATGGAACCCTTGCCATGGCAGTGCGCAGCCACGGCATCAACATCTTGCTCAACCTGTTCTTCAACCCTGTGGTTAATGCAGCCCGTGCCGTGGCTTTCCAGATTTATCATGCAGTGTCGCATTTCTCAGGCAACTTCTTCACTGCCGTAAAGCCTCAGATATACAAGAGTTATGCAGCAGGCGAGTATGAGGCCATGCAGCAGCTCGTGTTGCGCAGTACGGTGATGTCATCACTCCTCACGTCGATACTGGTGTTCCCCATTCTGGCCAACACGCCTTATCTCTTGGGTGTATGGCTGAAGGAGGTGCCTGACTACACCGTCATATTCACCCAATTAGTGTTGGTCAACGGACTGATAGACTGCACAAACGGCCCCACCATCGCTGCCGCGCTGGCCACGGGCAAGATACGCCGATACCAACTCATAGTGGGCACGCTTATCATGCTGAACCTGCCGCTCTCGTATACGGCCCTGCTGTTGGGAGCCGAACCGCAGGCTACGATGGTGATATCCATCATGCTCTCCATAGTCACTGCTCTGATACGCGCCTGGCTTCTGCGCTCGATGCTTGGTTTCTCCTTTCTGCGCTATCTGCTGATGTTTGCCAGGCTTCTCATTGCCTCGCTACTGATAGCCTTTACAATATATGTGACAGCCTATAACAGGGCTGACAGCCTGCCTACTTTCTTAGTCAGCTCTGCGCTTGCTGCCTTGTTGACCATGATGGTCTATTTGGTTGTGGCATTCAGCAGGAGCGATGTTATGGCAATCATAAAATTAATTAGAAGAAAGAAAAAATGAGTAAATTCTTCCGTAACAAGATGATTATGATGAGGTCTATTCTGGCCTCCATTCCTTTCTGCCTGCGCCACCTACCATTGCGCCAGGCAGTGAAGTTACCCATATTGGTATACAAGCCTAAATATCGGAGCCAGAAGGGGCAGTTCGTCATTGACTGCCCTAACGTTCGTTTTGGCATGATACGCATGGGGTTCTTCCGCTGTGCGCTCTATCCCGACACGGGCATTTCTTTCAAGAATGATGGGCAAATAGTGTTCAAAGGCACCTGTCTCATTGGCAACGACTCATATATTGTCTGTGGTAAACAAGGGAAAATAGTCTTTGGAAATGATTTCAAAAACACAGGGTGCATGCGTATAACATCGCAGTGTGGAGTTAGTTTTGGCAAAAGTGCGCGCGTTGGCTGGGAAACACTTATCATGGACACCAATTACCATCCACTATGGGACATGGAGAAGAAGAAATTCAAGCGTGCATTCTCTCCCATCAGCATTGGTGACTACAACTGGATTGCAACACAGTGCTATGTCATGCAAGGCGTTGTAACACCTGAACGCTGTATATTTGGTGCTCGCAGCGTCATTACTCACAGTGGGCCTTTCGAGTCATACTGTGTACACAGTGGCAGTCCATTGAAGATTCTCACTCGTAACGTGATGCGTGATTACGAACACGACCATATATATGATTATAGTTTATGAAGATAGGCATACTTACATTCCACAATGCGCTGAACTATGGTGCTGTGCTCCAGTGCTATGCGTTGCAGCATTACTTGCAAGAGAAAGGTCATGACGTGGAAGTTATCGACTACAGGGCCCCGTTCATTGAAGAGCAGAAAAAGTTCCTCAGCAAAACGGAGTTGCACCGCCGGGGCTTTGTTGCTCTTGTGAGATATTTCATCATCAGGCTGTTGGTGTGGCCTGCGTGGCGAAAGACCGTTCACGTGTTCCATCAATTCATGGTCAGTCAGTTGCACCTTTCGCCACGGGCTGCTACTGCTGTTGACATTCCTACTGGATATGACTGCATTTTCTTTGGAAGCGACCAGATATGGAGTCCCAAGCTGTGCCGGGGCTTCGACCCTGTGTTCTGGGGACAGTTTGAGAAGCATGGCGCACGCTTCGTATCATACGCAGCCAGTATAGGCGAGATAAACGAGCTGGACAAGACGGGCTGGCAACAGGTGGAACAGCGAATCCAGGCTTTCGATGCCGTGTCGGTGCGCGAAAAGAGTCTCTCTCTGGCACTTCAAGAACATTGCGGTGTGTCTGCTTCCGTATGCCTCGACCCCACGCTGTTGGTGGATGCCGCTGTTTTTGACAAAATTGCCGTCCGCCCGGAAGAGCAGGATTACGTGTTCCTGTTTAACGTCATAGATGACCCAGCTGCCAGCCAGTTTGCCCGACGATTAGCCAACCGGTTAGGTTCCTCTGTTGTCATAAAGGGGCAGGCCAAGCCGCAGCTGAAGAGCCGCCGCGACAAACTGGTTCTCCTTAAGGAATCCATGTCGCCCGAAGAATTCTTAGGTTATATCAAGTATGCCCGTTGCATCGTGGCAAACTCGTTCCATGCCATAGCACTGTCAATAGTATTCCAAAAAGAATGTTATGCGCTCAAGTCACGTCGTTCGGGGCGGGTCGAAGGACTATTAGGTTCACTCGGACTGGCCGACCGCATCGTTGCCGCCACAGAGTCTGTGGATAAAATCAGCAGCATCGACTACAAGGCGGTGGGTGAGTGCCTCGTCTCTATGCGGCAGAGCTCTACGCAATTCATAACCTGTCAGACAAAAAAATAACAGCAAGATAGTAGTGAAAAAGGGAACCGACATATTGGTATGGGCTTTTGTCTTTATGGCTATACATACGCTTATAGCCAACTTCTACCTTCCCAAATTGCAAGGTACCACCACTATTTTCTTCCTCCTGTTTTTGGTAATTTACTTCATGACCCCCGACAAGGGGAGGCTGACAAATAAAAGAAGTGCAGAATCCACCACCTTTTTAGTGGGCATATTAGTCATTTACTCCATTACCACTTTTTTCAATCTTTGTCCACCTATACTTCTGCAATTGTTCTGCTTGATGTATGCCGTATTCTTCCTCAGAATCAGTTATGAGCTGCAAGTTCGCATCATCAAGTGCTTTGTCTGGGTAATGGCCATACTGCTTATATGTTCTGTTGTGGAATATACCATATACGAGACAACAGGCTGGGGTATTGTGTTGGGCCAGGCGACACGTGTGACGGAGGTCAGGGAAACACATTTTGTCAATCTCGTATTCAACCTGATAAATATAGATCCAGACTATGGAGAGACACGTTTCCAAAGTATCGCCGACGAGCCGGGGCGCATAGGGACATTGTGCGGCATGCTCCTTTTCCTCACATGGAGGGTACGATCTCTGCGCATTCCTTTCATTGTATTCATTATTAGTGGCATCATCTCTTTTTCCCTTGCTTTCTTCGTTCTGCTTGGCATATTCCTTATCACGCATGTTCGTGTCAACCTTAAAAAATTGACCATCGGAATTGCGGTCATTGGGGCAACCATCTATGTGACATACGACCGCTTTCAGGAAATGATTGTTGAGAGAATTATGGCTGATGGTGCTGATGGTGAAATGGAAGACATAGAAACTATTGATAACAGAACGTCAGTGGTTTTTGACAAATACTTTAACCTTGCATTTGAAAACGGACAATTGTGGCTCGGAGTTGGAGCATACAATCTGCCAGAACAAATCAACTTAGAAAGCCATGGAGGCAATGCAGGAGGAAAGAAATGGATATTTCAGTATGGAATCGTGGCAATGGCAGTTCTGTTCATTACCTTCAATAAGGTCTTTCTGCGCAGGCTAAGGAGAAAACCTGACATCAAAGATTATGGCTTCCTAATAGCCTACTGGCTGTCTTTCTATCAACGCAGTGATGTCATGCCACCTTATTTTATAATAGCGTTTATGGCTATACCTGTCATCGACATTATAAATGAATACGATAACAAAATAACAATATGGGGAACAAAGAGAAAATAGATTTCGTGGTCACATGGCTCGACAGCAATGACCCTGAGTGGCAACAACAATACAGGCAACTGCGCCCTGGGCCTCATGCAGAGGACAAAGGACGTTTCCGCAACTGGGACTTGTTCCGTTACTGGTTCAGGGCAGTGGAGCAGTATGCCCCGTGGGTACACAAGGTGTTTCTGGTGACCAACGGTAGGTTTCCTGACTGGATCAATCGCGACAATCCCAAGCTGGTGTTGGTAAGCCATACTGATTTCATGCCAAAGGAATACCTGCCGACTTTTAACTCGTGTGCCATAGAGATGTGTCTGGGGCGCATTCCCGGATTGTCGGAGTATTTCGTCTATTTCAATGACGATTTCTATATCAACCAGCCTACAGAGCCGACCTGGTATTTCCGTAACGGTCTGCCCTGCGACTGCAACGCCGAGAAATATGAGACGCCCACGTATAATCCGCGTGGCCTCTTCAGCAACAAGATTCAGGTGTTCTGCAATGTGGGCGTGTTGAACTACCACTTCAACCGCCAGCGCACCGTCAGGCAGGCCCCCCGGAAATGGTACGGTACTCATCTTTGGGGGAAGTTTTTTGTCCCGTCACTGTTGTTCCTCGGCAAGCAGCAGTTCGTGGCTTTCGCGCTGCGCCATCTCGAACAGCCCATGCTTCGGTCTGTATTCGATGAGATATGGGAGCAAGAGCCCGATATGTGCAAGCGCACCTGCTCGCAATTCCGACAGGACGTGAGCCTCAACCCCTACATTGTCCGCTACTGGCAGTTTGCCACCAACAGGTTCCATCCTGTGCGTAACAATTTCGGCCGATATATGACCATCAACGTTAAGTCGTTGAAGCAGATAGGCGCTGCCCTTCGTTCAAAGAAGATTCACTCCCTCTGTCTGAACGACACAACGCAGGTGCAAGACGAGGACTTCGACGAGTGCCGCACGTTCTTGCATCGTGCGTTTGAAGCGAAGTTCCCTCATAAATCAACATTTGAGCTATGAACCAAGCATTGAAAACTTTTCTGGACACCTCCCATATCGAATATGAGACGGAAGTGGCTCTCTCACAAAAGACGTGGATCAAGACCGGTGGCACGTGCGGCTGTTGGATTATCCCTCACAACGTTACCCAGCTGACGGAGTTGTGCCGCTGGCTGTATCAGGAAAAACAGAAGTTTGAGGTGGTGGGACAGACATCCAACATCTTCTTCCACTCTACCTGTAACCCCGCCATCGTGGTATGTACCACACGGGTGAACGACTACACAGTGCTTGCTGGTTCTGCCAGCAACACCGCTACCGTCACCTGTGGTTGTGGCGTCAACGTGATGCGGCTGTCCAAGGACTTGTTGGAAAAAGGCTATGCCGGCGTTTGCGGACTGACCTCCTTGCCGGGAACGGTGGCATCCGCAGTGGTTGGCAACGCCGGATGCTTCAAATGCAGCATCACTGCCCTGCTGCTGAGCCTCGATTGCCTGTTGCCTGACGGCACCGTCAAAACCTACAGTCGGGAGGAACTGCGGCTAAGTCAGCGCTCATCGGCCTTCAAACGTGGCGAACTGGAAGGTGTCATACTCACAGTCCGCCTGCATCTGGAAAAGGCAGCCGATGTGGAAGATGAGAAGCGCAAGGCCGAACGCTCAACCCAGTGGCGCAAACGTAATCAGGAAGGCCCGGCGAAGAACCTCGGCAGCACCTTTGCCGTACTGAAAATGCGGAAAAACCTGCGCAACATAACCGCATTTTGCATTGCACACATCGGTAGCAAACTGCGGATTGGCTCCTACCGCCGCCTGCTGAAGCAAGGTTTGCTACGTCTCTATGGCTACCACGGTAGTCTAAACGCATACGTCTCCGATAAGAATGTGAACACCTTTGTCTGGCGTGATGAACAAGCCGAGCGGATGTTCCCCATTTACAAGGAGATGATGAACAAGATATACAACCACGCCACACTGGAAATAGAAGAAAAAACATGAAAAATTGAAAGATTGAAATGAAAATAGGCATACTGACATATCATCGTGCAGAAAACTATGGCGCTCTCCTGCAGGCATACGCATTGAGGACTTACCTTGCAGGGTTGGGGCACGATGTGGATTTCGTAGACTATTGGCCCGACTATCACCGCCGCTTCTTCGAACTGTTCTCGTGGAGGAAATTCCGCGAGAGTAACCTAAAGGGGAAAATGGTGCTGCTCTACTACACCCTTTTCTGGCATCAAGCCCGAAGACGGCGCCAACAAAACCTGCAGGCCTTCATGCACGAAGAGTTGGGGCTGCCTTTGGAAGCCAGATACCACAACGACCATGATATTGTCAAGGAATTCGACGTGGTGTTCTATGGCAGCGACCAGATATGGCGCCGCCAGCGCATGCCGTCGCACCCGGGTCTCGATTTTTGGTATTTCGGATCTGACAACGTGCAGGCCCGGAAAATAGCATACGCCGCGAGCGGCTGGGATTGCAAATCCCCGCCAACAGAGGATGAGAAGAAAGTCCTGAGACGGCATCTGCTGGGGTTCGAGGCTATCAGCGTCAGGGAAGACTCGCTGAAAGAATTGCTTACTTCGCTGGGCATACAGGCACAGATTGTCTGCGACCCCGTATTCCTATTAGGGAAGGAGGCTTGGCTATCATTGGCAGACAAAGCATCAGAACAGCCAGCCTACCAGCACTATATCTTGGTGTATAACCTGTTAGGGCAGACTTCGACCGTGAACTTTGCCGAACGACTCGGCAAAGAAAAGAATTTGCCTATTGTAGAGGTGAACAAAAAGTACGTCCCCTTCACCAGTGGCCGGCGCTACTGTCGCACGGCACGGGTAGAATACTTCCTCTCCCTTCTGGCTCATGCTGACTATGTGGTGGGCAATTCATTCCACGGTGTGGCCCTGTCACTCATCTTCCAGAAGCAGTTCTTCGCTGTGGGTATGGGGCCGAGAGCCGGGCGTGTCACTTCGCTACTAAACAGCCTTCGTATTCCAGAGCGCTACACTGATGTTTGGCGGTATGTTCCGTCCATCGACTATACCGTTGTCAGCCCCCTTCTGGCTGACATGGTCATCAGCTCAAGTGCATTTATCCAAGATTCCATCTCCAATCATCTGACATCGAATGAAGAATAGACTTTTCAAAGTTTCCCTGTTTTTAGTATCGCTGCTGTTGTTTTGCTGTGTCGATACAGCATCCCCACTGACAACGGAACTGACTATGGCCACCATTAATATTCGCGTAGACTTAAAGAAGGACAGTCTGAACCGATGGGGACAACGCAAGCAGCGCCTGTTTGATTTCATCAGCCAACAGCATTTTGATGTGATTGCCCTGCAAGAAGTCTATCCCCAGGCCATGAAGGACATTCGCAAAGGCCTGCCCGGATATGCCATCGTCAGACGTGCGGATTCCAAATCCGCACCAACGGAAAAGCGTGCCGATGCCCCTATATTATACAGGAAGTCGGCGTACGAGAAGATAGCGCAAGGCACGTTTGGGCTGTCTGAGTTTCCCGATAGCGTAGGGTTCATCGGATGGGATGGCCGCCATCCACGCTTTGTCAACTGGGTGGTACTTACAAGCAGGTCAACGGGCAAAGTGTTCTGTGTGGCAAACACCCATCTTGATAATGCGGGACAGCAGGCACGTGAAGAGGGCATCAAACTGCTGAAAGAGCGTTTGGCAACGCTCGCCAATCGGTATCCCATTATCCTAATGGGCGATATGAATAGTAGCGAGGCTGACAGTGCAGTATACCAGCCAGCGTTGCACAACACCTTCGAGCTGCACGACACCTACAGTACGGCCAAGCAACGTGAAGGTGTGGACTATAGTTTCCATGGTTTTGGGAAAAGGGCGATGGACAAGCGCAAACGAGTAGATTTTATCTTTGTCAGCGACAGCATAGACGTGAACACGTTCAATATACCCCAAGAAGAACAGCAGCAGGGTATCTATCTTTCCGACCACTGTCCTGTTATTTCCAACATAACAATCAAATAAGCATGCACGTATTAATTATTTCACACGGCTATCCTACAGTCAAGGACCCACAGTGGGGATGCTTCGAAAAAGACCAGGCCGAAGCTTTGGTCAATATGGGGCATCGTGTGACGGTGGCTGTGGTGGACATGCGCTTCCGCCCTTCAAATCAGGCTTTTGGCATCACCCATATCAACGATGGCGCTATCAGTGCCTACATCTACTTTTTGCTGTCGGGCAAGCTGATACCAGGTCGAATGAGGCGTTTTGTGTCTGAACGGATGATGCTACGTCTCTGCCGTAAGATTATCCGTGCAGAGGGAATACCTGATGTCATATATGCCCACTATATGCCTTGCATTGCCATGCTCCGGCTGGTCAAAAGGAAGTATTCAATTCCTGTTGTAGGCATAGAGCATTGGAGCGAGTTGAACAAGTCCACTTTGCCACACAGGCTCATGCAGTCAGGGCGAATAGCATACGCACTTGCCGACCGTCTGCTGGCTGTGTCGCCCGGTCTGCAGACACAGATGAAGAGGCATTTCGGCGTGGAAGCTGAAGTAGTTTGTGACATGGTGAGCGACATCTTTCTGCAAACTGTTATCCCGGAAAAGACCGCGAAGCCTTTTGTATGGCTGGCAGTGGGAAGCCTGATTCAGAGAAAGGGTTACGACGTGCTGATAGAAGCATTCGCCCAACTCGGGGATGCGGAACAGCTCATCATCATAGGTAGTGGCCCAGAAAACGAACGCCTGCATGCTCAGGCAGAACAGTTAGGCATAGCCGACCGTGTCCAGTTCACGGGTATGCTTGACAAGCAGGCCATCGTCAGCCTGATGAACGAGAGCAATGCCTTTGTGCTGCCCTCTCGAAGTGAGACCTTCGGAGTGGTCTATATCGAGGCAATGGCGATGGGACTGCCTGTTATTGCTACGCGCTGTGGAGGCCCGGAGCATTTTGTCATGTCTGATAATGGCTTATTGGTCGACATAGACAACGTGGACCAGCTGGCTAAAGCCATGAGGCAGATGGAAACAGCTATTGACAAGTATCAGCCCGAGGCTATCAGGGCATACGTGCAGGAACGTTTCTCTGCCAAGGCCATTGCAGGACAACTGGAAGAAATCTTTAAAAAAATAATCAAACAACAATAATAACAAAAGATGAAGAACCTAATTATTATCGGAGCTGGTGGCATGGGGCGGACAATGTATGACTTGGCGCGCGAGAGCACCACGTATGAGAAAGAGTATGTGGTGAAGGGATACATTGACGATAATGTTCATGCCTTGGATGATTTTAGTAATTATCCTCCAGTGATAGGAACGATAGCCGACTATAGTCCTGCCGAGGACGACGTGTTTGTCTGCTCCATTGGCGGGGAGTCCCGCAAGGCTTGCATGGAGGCCATTATCGCGCGAGGCGGAGAGTTCATCACGATGATACATCGCACGGCACGCATCGGCACGAATGTACACATAGGCAAGGGATGCTGTATCGGGGCTTTCACCACGGTAGCATCTGATGCCTGGATTGATGACTATAACTTCATCCAGTCGTACACCATCGTGGGCCACGATGTCAGGATAGGCCGTTGGAACCGCATCGACTCATACGTGATGATGGTAGGGGGCGTCGTTGTCGGCGAACATAACATGATTCATACGGCAGCCGTGCTGAACCACAATGTGGTGGTGGGCGATGATGCTCGTATCAGTGCCTGCTCGTTGGTCATCAACAATGTGACATCTGGTACAACAGTTTTCGGCAATCCAGCAAGAAGAATAAAGTGAAGAATGGAAAGGCTATTATATAATAAGATATGTATTATCACTGGCGCAGCACAGGGTATCGGCAAGGGTATCGCAGAACAGTTTGCTGCTCCGAGTAGTACCGATGTACTTCGATGTATCGGATGCCGCAGCCGTGAAGAACGCTTTTATGGCTATTTTCAAGGCTGAGAAGCGCATAGATGCATTAGTGAACAATGCCGATGTGGTGTTTTAGATAAGAATGAAAATAAAAAAAACATACGCCTTCGTTGCATTGCTATGTGTTTTAGCTATTGCAATCTTTTGTAACTGTCATTATGAGCTGATTGCCGTCCATCCCTTTTATGGGGATGATCAATATGAACTGAAAGTCATGACCTGGAACGTGCATTGCCCCAACGGTGCTGACAGCAAGAGACAGAGAGAAATAGCAGAAATGATATTAAAGGAAGATGCAGATTTTGTACTTCTGAACGAGTACCATCAAGATAGTTGTCAGGTGATGGATTCAATTCTTAAAATGAGATATCCTTTTACAGAGGAATGTCGGAGTCACAGAAGAAGTGGTGACGTTTTTTACAGCAAACGGGAGATGACAAACTCCGGGTACGTAGGAAAGACTATAAAGGGAAAGAGAAAAATGATAAAAACTATAAAGGCTACCATCGCAATAGGTAGTGACTCTGTGCAGATATTTGGCCTTCACCTTGCAAGCAATCATTATGATGGTAGTACCATCGAGGAAGAGTTGCAGAATGACTCTTCATCATACGACAAATACAAGGATGCACAAGAACTGCGCTGCTTCCAAGCGCATTGGACCAAAGAGGCGGCCTTGAAGTCAAACCATCCTGTTATCATTATGGGAGATATGAATGATTTCAACTATTCTGCCCCGTTGGATACTTTTACTATCAATGGTTTCAAAGACTCTTGGTGGGAGGGAGGCAATGGCTATGGGCATACCTTCCATGCAGGATGGATGCGATTGAGGATTGACCATATACTTCATTCGGAAAATCTGGAATTGAAAAGCATAAAAGTGATAAGCACAAACCTGAGCGACCATAATCCTGTGGTAGCAGGGTTCAGTATAAGAAATTGAAAAATGAAAAAACTCAGTACAACATATAGAATATTACGTAAACTTGGAATGAACTATTCGGAACAGGAATACGGACAGGTGTCGCTATGGGCTGTCATCAAGAAGTTCCTTTTTACCTACAAGTATAGTTTCATGCTTTACTTGATGGACTGCTGGCTGTTTGCACCCTTCGCCCTTCGGAAACTGAGGCCGTGGTGTCTGAGACAGATAGGCTGCCATGTGGGTAAGGGGTGTGCCATCGGTGACCATGTTCATGTGGATGCAGGACATGCAGAACTTATTTTCATAGGGGATCATGTGCAACTCACAGGGGGCTGCCGGCTGCTCTGTCACCAACGCAATCTGAGCGGTTACCATAAAGGTGATGACTGTGCCAAGTTGCCCTATCGCCTTGGTGAGATACACATAGAAAAGGGTGTAATGATTGGAATGCACTCGATGGTGATGCCCGGCGTGACCATAGGCGAAGGAGCTGTAGTAGGTGCCTTTTCGCTTGTGACGAAGGATATCCCGGCATGGACTGTCGCCGTAGGCAGACCGGCCAAAGTTGTCAGGAAGATAGAAGAACGGGGGGAAGATTCACCCAGTGAATAAGTAATAATGAAGAATGAACATACTGACATTTGACATTGAGGAATGGTTTCTGGAGCACAAGCTCTACGGCGGACGACCGCAGCGGCTTCAACAGATAGATGACGTGTTTGCCCGTGTGTTAGAAGCACTGGACGCACAGGGCATCAAGGGAACGTTCTTCTGCATCGGACGGATGGCAACAGACTATCCGCAGGTAGTGCGGCAGATAGCTGAACACGGCCATGAGGTGGGCTGTCACTCGCATGAGCACACGTGGCTGAACAAAATGGATGCCCATAGCCTGCGCGAAGACACCATGACGGCCATTAAGGCTCTGGAAGACGTGTCAGGACAGCAGGTGGTGAGCTACCGGGCACCGGCCTTCTCCATCACCCACGAGAATCCGTGGGCTGTAGAGGTGCTGGCGGCGTGCGGCATCAGGAACGATGCCTCCATTTTCCCTACATCCAGAGCCTATGGCGGCTACCAACATTTTCCACAGGACAAGCCCTGCACCATCGGTTATCACGGAGCGATGCTGAGAGAGTTTCCCATCAGTCTGACCACTGTTTTCGGCAAGCGGATAGCCTACAGCGGTGGCGGCTATTTCCGACTGCTGCCTTATTGGTTTGTGTCGAGGACGCTGGACAGGCGCGACTACAACATCTGCTACTTCCATTTGGTGGACTTGATCTCCGGGAAAATCAAGCTGAAGAGCCGCAAGGAGTATGAGGATTACTTCCACGAGCCGGGTACGCTGAAAAACCGTCTCGTCAGATATGCCAAGGCTAACGCCACAAGTGGTGATGCCTACGGCAAATTAGTCAAATTGTTGTCTACACATTCCTTCGTCAGCATGGCAGAGGCAGTGAAGCAGACAGACTGGAGCAAAACGAACACTATAGAGCTATAAAAATATGTATAAACATTTTTTTAAACGAGCCTTTGACTTCTGCATCAGCCTGACGGCATTGGTGGTGTTGTCACCGCTACTGCTGCTGGTTGCTCTCTGGCTGTATTTTGCCAACAAGGGTGCCGGAGTTTTTTTCTTTCAGGAGCGACCGGGCAAGGACGCAAAACTGTTCCGAATCGTGAAATTCAAGACGATGACTGACGAACGCGGAGCCGACGGACGGTTGCTGCCCGATGCCCAACGGCTAACAAGGGTGGGGCGCTTCGTGCGTTCCACATCTCTTGACGAACTGCCCCAACTCATCAATGTTGTGAAGGGCGACATGGCCCTGATAGGCCCGCGCCCACTGATGCCGAAGTACCTCCCGCTCTATTCACCCGAACAGGCACGACGTCACGAGGTGAGGCCGGGCATCAGTGGATGGGCACAGTGCCACGGACGCAACAACATATCGTGGGCAGAGAAATTCCAACTGGATGTGTGGTATGTGGACCACCTCAGCCTGTGGGTTGACATCAAGATAATTTTCATCACCATCTACAAAGTGTTCCGCCGTGACGGCATCTCGCAGGAGGGCCAAACCACCATAGAACCCTTTAACGGACATAATTGATTTTTATGAAGACAAAAAGACTCATTCATTCTATCGCCATGTTATTTCTGCGAAACGGCAGGAAGCGTGCCGCTTATCTCAAGAAGCATCATATCTTAGCAGACATAGGGGAGAATTGCTACTGGGGGCCAGTCATTATGCCGGTCTATCCGGAATTGATAAAGTTACACAACAACGTGATTATACATGGCAAATCACTGCTTGCACCACACGATATGGTCAATGTCTTTCTTAAAAGAGCAGTCCCCAGAGAGGATTTCGGCCCTGATGAGCGTCTTGGCTGTATTGAAATTATGGACAATGTATATGTCGCTTCAGGTTCGAGGATTCTGCCAAACGTGAGGATTAACAAGAACTGCATCATCTCGGCGGGCAGTGTTGTAACGCAGGATGTACCAGAGAACTCCGTCGTTGCAGGCAACCCAGCTAAGGTCATCGGACGGTTTGACATGTTCGTTGCCTCACGACTGATGAACAAGGCTCATTCCTATGACTTTAAGAACCAACTGCTTCCGCCAGAGATTGCCGCAGCAGAGTGGGAATTCTTTATGAAGAGCAGGCAGGGCACAGCACTTCAAGATACCTCAGCTTCTGAAAATGTCGATACCCCAGATGCAGGCGTCGGTGCCAAAGTAAGCGACTCTGTCAGAGAAAAAATCATAAAGGTGCTGTCGGAAAGTGTCAGTGGCATCGACTTTGAAAAAGAAAAACAACTCGTAACAAAGGGTATCTTAGACTCTCTGTCGCTCATCACCGTGGTCAGTCTGTTGGAGGAGGCTTTCTCCTGTAAGATTCCCTTTGAGAAAGTCAATGCTGACAACTTCGACAGCGTTGACCGCATGGCCCTTTTGATGCAGGGATTGCAAACACAGCCCCAGGACGCACAGCCTCATGAAAATGCGGAAGCCACTACTCCATTTAAGGGACTGGGGAACCCGATTCCCTTTGATGAAGCGGAGACATGGAAACCTATCGTACAGCGGATATTAGAGCATGCGGTGAAGGCCCCCAATGACATTGCTGTCATAGCCAACGACCATGAGACTACTTACCACGAGTTGGCCGACACGATTTATTCTATCTCTGTATGGCTGAAATCAAAGGGTGTCAAGCAGGGCGATCATGTAGTTGTGCAGGCTTCACACGAAGTGACATGTCCGGCATGTTGGTATGCCATCCACCTTGTGGGAGCTGCCATTGTTCCTGTGGAAAAAACTGCGCCAGAGTCTCGTATTCTGGAAATCGCCACTGCCACAGACTCAAGTATTGTCATTGCAAAGACACCCCTGAAACCTGAATCCCTGAAACCTGAAACCTTATCATCTGCCTCATGGTCAACATACGACGAGGTGTATGCCATTGAACACAAATATGAGTTCACGGCAGATACAGCGATTAAGTATCCTGATATCAACCTGGTTTGCGACATTGTCTTCACCACTGGCACTACAGGAAAATCGAAGGGCGTCATGTTGACCCATCATCAACAGAGCCTTTACACATCAGTTACTGCTGATACATACGGACTTAAGGTAAACAGCAGGTTTTTAGTGGCTGCACCATTGAACCATGTCGGGGGAATCAGAAGCACGCATTACCCACTTGCCAATGGCTGTTGTGCCGTGTATATGGAGGGCATGAGTGACTTAGTAAAGCTTTTTGCCGTTATAGAGAAACATCATGTCACCTCACTGTTCCTGCCACCTGCCTCCATTCGTATCATCATCAACAGGACTGGTGACAGGTTCTCCAAGTTTAAGCATCAGATAGATTTTGTTTCCACAGGTTCCTCACCACTGTTTGCCAGCGACTGCGACGGCATCAAGAAACTTTTGCCCTATTCCCGGCTCTATAACACCTATCAAGCTACTGAAATTCCTGGAGGTACCGCGTACAATTATAATGAGGAGGATTTCCGCGCCAATTGTATCGGCAAGCCTGTCAGGACTATGGATATTGCCCTTCTGACTGAAGACGGACGTTTCACCAAGGAGGCTGGTATAGAAGGACAGATTTGCGCCAAGAGCGAACTGGTGATGAAGGGGTATTACAATGAGCTGGAGCTGACGCAATCGGTGTTCAAGGATGGATGGTTCGTATCCAGTGACATCGGAACATTCGACGCAGAAGGCTACCTCTATTACATTGGGCGCAAGGATGATGTCATCAACCTTGGCGGCTACAAGATAGCACCGACCGATGTAGAGAGCCTTGCACTACAGTCGGGACTTGTCCAAGAGTGTCTCTGCATTGAGGACTGTGACGAATACAACGTTCCATATTTGAAACTTCTTGTTGTAGTAGAGGACAAGAGCAAGTTCGACCCTGTGGCACTCAATGCTTTCCTCTCCGACAAACTGGAGAAGTACAAGATTCCTCGGGTTATAGAGGCCGTTGATGCGCTCATTAAAACCTTTAACGGGAAAACAGACAGGAAGGCTTACAGGAAGAAACTGTAAGGAGGCAACATAATAGACCGATTCAATATCATACAGAAATGGAAGAAAGAAAGAAAATATATCTCTGCCTTGCACACATGAGTGAAACAGGCGAAGAGTTGAAGTTCATCAAGGAGGCATTCGACACGAACTGGGTGGTTCCGTTGGGACCTAATGTGGATGCTTTTGAGAAAAGCCTTGAAGAGTACGTCAATGGTTTCAAGATTCAAGATTCAAGATTCAAGGGTGACAGCAACCTGAAACCTGAAACCCTGAAACCTGAAACTCTCGCAAAGCGAGTAGTCGCTTTGTCGAGTGGAACGGCAGCCGTCCACCTGGCATTGTTGGCACTTGGTGTGGGGCCTGGCGACGAGGTGGTAACACAGAGTTTCACCTTCTGCGCGTCGGCTAACCCCATCGTCTATTTGGGGGCGACACCCGTGTTCGTCGATTCTGAGGCAGAGACCTGGAACATGGACCCGGCATTGCTCGAACAGGCCATTGCCGACCGCATCGCCAAAACTGGCCGTAAGCCCAAGGCTATCGTGCCGGTCACACTCTACGGCATGCCCTACAAGATTGATGAGATCATGGCTGTGGCCCGCCGATACGACATTCCCGTGGTGGAGGATGCTGCCGAGGGTCTCGGCTCGCGCTATGGTGGTCGTCTGATGGGAACCTTCGGTGACTATGGCGTGCTCAGTTTCAATGGCAACAAGATGATTACCACCAGTGGCGGCGGCGCCCTCATCTGCCCGTCAGCCGAGGCCCGCGAGCGTGTCCTGTGGTATGCCACACAGGCCCGCGAGGCTTACCCCTACTATCAGCATGAGGCCATAGGCTATAATTACCGGCTGTCGAATGTTTGTGCCGGCATAGGCCGCGGACAGATGACCGTACTGGATGACCACATCGCCCACCACCGACATGTGGCGGAGCTATACCAGAAGGCATTTGCTGCTGTTGATGGCATAGAATTCCATAGTGAGATAGAGGGTATGGAGAGCAACTACTGGCTCTCGACCATCCTGCTCGACGAGGACTTGAGATTAAAGGGCGAGGAGATGGCCTACGCCAAGCCCATACAGGGAGCCGTGGGCGGTGCCGCCGGCGTAGTGCACGGTAGCGATGCCATCCATACCGACTGTGAGCCGAACCGCAACGTGGAGGGGCTGCGCCTGGCTCTGAGCGAGGCCGGCATAGAGAGCCGTCCGCTGTGGAAACCCATGCACTTGCAGCCTGTATATCAGACATCTGTCAAGAGTGAGGCATACGCTAACGGTGTATCAGAAAGTATCTTCCGGCGTGGTCTGTGCCTGCCCAGTGGTCCGGTGGTGAGCGATGCCGATGTAGAGCGCATTGTAAACGTCATTTATGGTGAGCTTGTCTAACCATCAAGGCTAACGTAGTTTTGATGTAAATTGTCAGTTAATCAGTGAACACTAATTAATAAATATGCCTTGAAAATTTTGTCAGTTGAGAATATGTTTGTACCTTTGCACCATCAATGAGTAAAACATGTCATATCGCGTATGTCTACATTAACTATTCTGATTGTCACCGTCTTCTGCATCGGCTATCTGAGCATCGCCTTGGAGAGTGTGACGAAAATAAACAAGGCAGCCATTGCGCTGCTGATGTGTGTGTTCTGCTGGACGCTTCTGATGATGGGGCCCGGCGCGTATTATCCCGAGGTGGCTCCCGGCAGCGTGGTACACCATATTGCCGAGGTCATTGAGCACCACTTAGGCGATGCCGCCGGCACGCTGTTCTTCCTGATGGGTGCTATGACCATCGTCGAGATTGTCGACTCGAACGGCGGATTCAACTTTGTGCGCGATACGCTGAAGACCCGCTCGAAACGCAAACTGATGTGGCGCATGGCCTTCATGACGTTCTTCCTGTCGGCCATTCTCGATAACCTGACCACCTCTATCGTCATGATTATGGTGCTACGCAAACTCGTACAGAGCCGCGACGACCGCCTGATCTACGCCGCCCTCGTGGTTATCTCGGCCAACAGCGGCGGTGCTTTCTCGCCCATCGGCGACGTCACGACCATCATGCTGTGGATCAAGGGCGTCATCACCACACAGGGCGTGATTTCTGAGATTTTCATTCCGTCGCTCGTCTCCATGCTGGTGCCTGCGTTCATCCTGCAGTACTCGCTGAAAGGGAAGTTCGACAAGGAACAGAACCTGCCGAAGGCCGACGTCAGCCAGTTTACGAAAACCCAGCGCGACATCATCTTCTGGCTCGGCGTGGGCGGCCTCTGCTTCGTGCCCATATTCAAGACGCTGACGCACCTGCCGCCGTTCATGGGCATTCTCTTGGTGCTCGGCATCCTGTGGACCGTGACGGAAATCTTCCACCACAACACCGCTGAAGACGATACGATGGCGAAGCGCGTCTCGGACCTGCTGTCGCGGATTGACCTCTCCACCATCATGTTCTTCCTCGGCATCCTTATGGCTGTGGCCGTTCTACAGGAGATTGGCGTGCTGTGCGCCCTCGGCGAAGGACTGGACGAAGCTTTCTCAGGCAACTACTACGTCATCAACGGCATTATCGGCGTACTGTCGTCGATTGTCGACAACGTGCCCCTCGTGGCCGGCTGCATGGGTATGTATCCCGTCGCTGCCGATGGCGCGATGGCTGTCGACGGCATCTTCTGGCAGCTTCTGGCCTACTGTGCCGGTGTGGGCGGCTCGATGCTCATCATCGGTTCCGCCGCCGGTGTCGTGGTCATGGGTTTAGAGAAAATCACGTTCGGCTGGTATATGAAGAAGATTACGTGGATTGCCTTCGTGGGCTATCTCGCCGGCATCCTCATCTACTGGGTGGAGCGTATGCTCTTCTTCTAACTCCTTGAACTCCTTAAACCTCTTAAACTCCTTAAACTCCTTAAACTCCTTGCCCCTCCTTGTCCCCCTGTCTCTTACATCAACGGTGAGAGCAGCCGGACAAACGATTCCCATAGACGGACGGAGAAGCGTGGATGGAGTCGGTCTGGCAGTTCGCTGAACGACACGGAATGGCTCTCATCGTCAAGGAACATCTGCTTCATTGACGCTGCGACATCCTCGCCATAGAAGAAGGCGTTGGCCTCGAAGTTGTTCTCGAACGAACGGAAGTCAACGTTTGTCGAACCGCAGGTGCAGATGCTGTCGTCGGCCACCATCAGCTTCGAGTGCAGGAATCCCGCCGTGTAAAGACTCACCTTCACACCCGCCTCGACCGCATCGCGCAGGTAGCTTCGGCTAGCCCATTCAGTAAACCAGGCATCGCTGTCGCGTGGCACGAGGATGCGCACGTCGATGCCTGCTCCGGCTGCCGTCTTCAGCGCAAACAGCACTGGCTCTGTGGGCAGGAAGTAGGGGGTTTCGATGTAAACGTACTTCTTGGCAGCGAGGATGATGCGGACGTAGCCCTGCATAATCTCAGAATTGGGCGAGGCAGGACTGCTGGTGACCGTCTGGAGGAGTTTTGAGGTTAGGGCACGCTCTCTGCTCTCCACCTTAAACCCTCCGCTGTTCGGATAGTACTTTCGGTCGCTCAATAGCGTGCGGTCCACGAAGTACCAGTCGATGAGGAACGCTCGCTGCAGACTGTAGACGCCGCCACCGCTGACCTGCACCATCGTGTCGCGCCACTGCCGGTACGTATCTTTCTTTCCGCTGCGCGTCTCGCGCCGTTTCCCGTTGACATAGCGCATGGCAAAGTTCATGCCGCCGATGAACCCCGTCTGCCCGTCGATGACGATGAGCTTGCGGTGGTTGCGGTAGTTCACCTTTGAAGTGAACGACGGGAAGCGGACCGGCAGGAAGGGAACGGCCTCGATGCCCTCTTCGCGCATCCGTTCAAAGAACTGGTGGCTGACGTTCCAGCAGCCCACGTCATCGTAGATAATACGCACCTCGACACCCTGACGGGCCTTCGCTATCAGGGCGTCGCTGATGAGCATGCCCAAGGCATCGTCCTCGAAGATGTAGATGTCTATATGGATATGGTTGCGGGCACGGGCTATCTCGTGGAGCAGGGCGGGGAAGAAATCATAGCCGGAGGTATAGAGGCGCACCTTACTGTCCTTGAACGGCAGCGTGAAACTCTGGTTGATGAACAGGTCGATGACGGGCTTGTGCTCATCGGGCAGCCGCAGGTTCTGCTGCTCAACAAACTCGAGCATCGACCGCTTCGACAGCTGGTCGAGCGAGCGCTGACTGACGAGCCGCTCCTTCCTCGTATTGCGGCCGAAGAACAAGTAGAACACAATGCCGACAACGGGCACGAACCAGATGACCAGCGCCCACGCCATCGTCTTCGCGGGCTGGCGGTTGTCCATCACGACGTGTACCACAATCATCACAACGATGATGTAGTAGATGGCAACCAGTATGAGGCTCAGTTCGTGCATAGCTATGGTCAATCTTCAAACTTCATATTTCAAACTAATCATAAACTTCAAACTTCAAACTTCAAATTTCAAACTTCAAATTTCAAACTTACTTGAAGCCGGCAAGCTTGTGGGTCTGGAGTGAGAGCCGCCAGTGGGGGTGCTGCTTGATGTATTCCACACACCTATTTATTATACGCGCGTTAAGCTCGGCATCGCCCGTATCGCAGGGCTGGAGGTAGAGTTTTGGTGAAGGGTGAAAGTCTGGTGAAGGGTGAAGGGTGAAGGGTGAAGGGAGATATGATTCGGGGTCAGTATCCTCCTCGAATACTATCTTCAGTTCGTCAGGTAATCTCCTTTCACCCTTCACCAAACACCTTTCACCAGCCGAACCCTTCACCAAATACCTTTCACCAGCCGAACCCTTCGCCAAATACCAATCCCAAGTTTTCGGCGATACCGTCAGCCAGTCGAGGTTCTTGGGGGCGGGACGGGTGCCGTTGCTCTCCATCGCCACCTCGAAGCCGTGCTCATGCAACAAATCGACAAATGTCTCATCCACCTGCAACGTCGGCTCACCGCCCGTCAGCACTACAAATGGTTTGAAGGTGAAGGGGGGAGAGGAGAAGGTGGAAGGTGGAAGGTGGAAGGTGGATGTGTCGCCTGACGGCGAGGAAGACGGATGATGGACGATGTGGGAAGTCAGGAGAGCCTTGATGTCTGCCACTATTTCCTCAGCGGTCATCTCGCGGTACGTGTCGAACTCCGTATCGCAGAACGGGCAGCGAAGGTTACAGCCCGCGAAGCGGACGAACACCGCCGCCCGTCCCGTGTTGTACCCCTCGCCCTGCAGCGAGTAGAATATATCGTTAACTCGCATCAATTCGCAAAATTCGTATAATTACAATAATTCGTTCAATTCGTGTAATTCGTAAAATTCGTGGTTAAAAACCTACTCGTTGTCAATTACATAGCTCGCGATGTTCCCTTCGCTCTCCTGCACCGTGGCCTTGTAGCAGTGGGGTACGCGCTCCACGCACCACCGTGCCAGATTCTCCGCCGTCGGGTTGAACGGCAGTACGTCGTTCAGGTTTTGGTGGTCCAACGGCTCCTTCACCAGCCGTTTTATCTCACTGAAGTCGATAATCATGCCGTTGCTGTCCAGTTTCTCCGAACGGCAATAGATGGTAATGGTCCAGTTGTGACCGTGCAACCTGGTACACTTGCTCTCGTAGTCGAGTTCTAACCTGTGACAGGCCGAAATCTCTATTTTCTTCTCTAAGTAATACACCTTATTATTTACTATTTACGTATTTTCTTTCTTCACAAACTTGATACTTCGTATCGAGTCTGCTCACGCTCGGCATAGCTGATGCAAGCATCGCTCTGCTCTCGCTTAATCGCAGCCTTCAAACTTCAAATTTCAAACTTCAAACTATTTACACCACCACGTCGCTGCCGAGCTTCTTTGCCAGCATATTGCGCAGCTCCTGCGTGTCCTTGTATTCCTGCATCAGTTTCATCACATGATTCATGTCGGTCGATGCCTGGCGCATGGCCGTCTGAATCTCCTTCAGCCGCTGTTCCACGATGTCCATGCGCAGGTCCATCACCAAGTGTACCACACGCTGGCGCAGCGAACCCTCACGCGGCTGCATCACAAAGCGGCCACCCAACTGGTGACGGTCTATGGCCAACCGCGCCGCTAACTGGCTCACCTCAATATCAGGGTGGTTCGTGAAGTAGCTCTCGGCGTGCCAGCCCTCCTGACCGCTATGTTCCACCGCCTCCGCCAGTATCTGGTTATACAGCGGATGACTGAACAGGATGCCATCCTGTCCTAAGTCGAAGTCCACGTACTGCGCCACCGTAAAACTTATAATCTGCCCGTCGTCCGTCTCCACATTGTCGTAGATGACTTCTTCGCCGTGGCGCACAATCTCACGCATCAGGAGGGGTTCAATAGGTGACCCACCCCCAGGAGACCCACCCCCAGAAGACCCATCCCCTACCCCTCCCTGTGAGGGAGGGGAGAAGTTACTTGGCACGCCCGGATTGTCAGAAACACCCTGCTG